>OOIG01001853.1_pt1 | contig 15049 bp, 11 predicted proteins | sample 1692091 | NCBI WGS metagenome assembly OOIG01 (sample SAMN06348188, study PRJEB24527) | human gut metagenome | biome: human gut; feature: ankylosing spondylitis patient; material: feces | host: Homo sapiens | place: China | collected 2015-10 | reverse complement strand
CCGCCATTTAAGAAGCGATAATTTGATTCGCTTTTTGTAAATGGCGGGGTCATGGGGGAAGTTTTTGGTTGGATTGGGAGGTGCGAATTTGTTACAGCGTGCGGCTATCGCGCGTGTATGAAAGCAAATTGGGCTTTATAGAGATATGGGGATATGCGATTTGAGAGCAAAAGAGCCTCCGACCTTTCAAGGTCGGAGGCTCTTTTGCTATAGGAATGGGGCAGAAAAAAGCGGGATCTTTATTCCTTTGCTTTTTTCTCATGTCGGAGCAGGGTGTCTATCACATCATAAATGCGTTCCCGACCTGCTGGGTCGAGCGCGTTGATTGCGGCGGCTCGCGCGGAGGTGTCTGCGAACAGCTCCGCTTGCAGGACATCCGCAAGTAACAGATCGGCTGATACATTCAACACGTTCGCAATGCGGACAAAGGTCTCCAATTTCGGAATCTTTTCTCCGCGCTCAATCATCCCGATATAGGTCGGGCTAAGCCCAACTTTTTCGGCAAAGACCTCTTGTTTCCATCTTTTTTCTTCTCTGATGGTACGGATTCGCTTCCCAATCAACGCGCTGTTCATATCGTAACCGCCTTTTGCTTTTTCATTCTCCCTTTTAGTATAATACAGATCCTATACTTTTTACAGTAAATATTTGGATTATTACAATAACTATTAGTTGCAAAATGAGCAAATTTGTGCTATAATCAAAGCATAAATATCAGTTTCAGGAGTAAAACAAATGGTTGTTGCTTTTACAGGCTATCGTCCCGAGAAGATGCCCTTTTATGAAAACAGACGAGATGCGCGTTATCTTGCGTTCCGAACGATATTGAATCGGGTTATTGTACGATTGATTGAACGGGGCTGTACGCAATTCATATCAGGTGTTGCACGTGGCTTCGATACATGGGTGGCTGAAGATGTTCTTGCACTGCGGGAAAAGAATCCGAAATTATCATTGGAATGCGTGATACCATTCCCGGGACAGGCGGATTTGTGGAAAAAATCTGACCAAAGGCGTCGGTATCGGATTTTGATTTCAGCCGATTTTTCAGTAATCACTTCAGAGCATTACAGCAGTACCTGCTTTTTCATCCGAAATCGTTATATGATAGATAAAGCCGATGTGGTTGTATGTGCTTTCAACGGACAAAGCGGAGGAACTGCTTATACAGTTGATTACGCTTTGAAACACGATAAAATAGTCATTCAAATTGATCCCGAAACCAATGTGGTATCTGTTATCAGCAAGAAAACTTTTCCATTTCAATAATTCACGTGAACCGTGCGCGAAGCCGCACTCTGCAACAAATCCGCACCTCCCAACCGACAAAAACTTCCCCCAAGAGCACCCGCGCCAAATAAAGCGAACCAAATTTTCACTCTGCAAGGGCGGGTGCTGTTGGGGGAAGTTCGGGGAGGATGAGGGAGGTTTGGAGGTCCCTTCTCCCTCCAAGGTCTTCTTCTCACCCCTCCAAGGTCTTCCTCACCCCTCCAGGATTTTCCCGTCAATGGAAACCGTTACGACCTGCCACGGGATGAACTTCCCGCTGGCGCGGAGAGCCGACTTTGCCGCCTGCTCCAAGCCGCCGCAACAGGGAACTTCCATCCGAACGACGGTCAGCGAGCGGATGTCGTTTTCCGAGAGAATCGCCGTCAGCTTCTCCGTGTAGTCCGTGTCATCTAACTTCGGGCAACCGATCAGCGTGATCTTGCCGCGCATGAATTCCTCGTGTAAACCCGCGTAAGCGTACGCCGTGCAGTCCGCCGCAATCAAAAGCTTCGCCCCGTCAAAGTACGGCGCATTCACGGGAACAAGACGGATCTGACAGGGCCATTGCCCCAACCGCGATACGGGACGTCCCGCGGCGGAAGCCGGAGCGGATGCGCCGGAGTCCTCCTCTCGCTTGAAACGGCGAAGCTGATGACCCGGACAGCCGCCCGCATGAGACGCGTGCGCCGTATGCGCCTCGGGGGTGTGCGCCGCCTTTGCTGCCTTCGCCGCAAGAACCGCCGCCTCGTTGTATGCCGCCGCTTCGCGTTCGGTGAGGCGAAGCGTCGCAAAGAAGCTTTCCGCCTCGCACCCGTCGGGCAGGCGGGCAGACAGTCGCCCAGACCGTCGCAGTAGTCGTCGCGCATCAAACGCGCCTTGCCGTTCACCATTCCGATTGCGCCCTCGTGGCAAGCCGCCGCGCAAGCGCCGCAACCGTTGCATTTTTCTTCGTCAATGTGAATGATTCTCCGAACCATGTGAAATCCTCCGTTTCGTGGTTTGTGACTCCATTATACCGAATTCCGACGATAAATGATGTTGTAATTACAACACTCCGGTTGCCGCTTTGCGGAAAAAGCGCCGGGATCTGCCATGTGCGGCAGATCCCGGCGTACTCGCTCAGATTGCAACAAAGTGCAGACGGGTGGAGTTGAAATCTACATGGAGATCGGAAATCCGGTAACCGTAATTCATCAGCGTGTCGCCGTGGTATTCCTCGCCCGTTTCCTCCACGCGGTATACCTTTTCGGGATCAAGCCCCTGCAGTTTCACTCGCCGCCGCGACTCAATCGTTCCGCGGATGGTCACATGGGTCAGAAGCGCCTCGGAGCGGTCGGGGGAGACAAAGCACCACGCGCATTCCGTGCGGTTCTTCCACGGGGAGATCAGGCGGTAGTAGTCGCCGTAGTGGGTCAGATCGTAGTACTTGTGATAGTCCGCGCACTGCCGGCGGATCAGCGCCTTTTCCTCGTCCCCGAGCGACAAAAGATCCAATTCGTAGCCGAAAGAGCCGCCCAACGCAACGTTTCCGCGCGTGGTAAAGGGCGTGGTGCGCTTCAGCTGATGATTCGGGCAGGCGGAGACGTGCGCGCTCATCGACGACGGCGGGTAAACCATCGAGGTGCCGTACTGAATGTCCAGCCGCTCGATTGCGTCGGTGTCGTCGCTTGTCCAGATCTGGGGCGCGTAGTAGAGCCATGCGGGGTCAAACCGTCCGCCGCCGCCCGAACACCCCTCCAGAAGCAGATCGGGGTAGGCGGTGTGCAGGCGCTCCAGCAACTCGTACAGTCCGAGACAGTAGCGATGGTAGACCTCGCCCTGACGGTCCTTTCCGACGCTTACGCTGCCGACCTCGGTCAGATTGCGGTTGAAATCCCACTTGATGTAATCGACGCCGCATTCGTCAATGATCGAGCTGATGCGTCCGTAAAGGTATTCCAGCACCTCCGGGCGGGTCATGTCGAGGACATACTGCCTGCGCCCGACCGACAGCGGACGTCCTTCGCTGTGCAATGCCCAATCGGGGTGCGCGCGGTAGAGATCGCTGTCGGGAGAAATCATTTCCGGTTCGAACCAAAGACCGAACTTCATTCCCAGTCCGTGAATCCGCTTTACCAGAGCGGCAAGTCCGCCCTTCAGCTTGTCCTCGTTGACGTACCAGTCGCCAAGCGCGCAGTTATCGCTGTTGCGCTTGCCGAACCAACCGTCGTCCAGAACCAACATTTCAATGCCCAATCCGGAAGCTTCCTCTGCAAGGGCGTAAATCTTCTTTTCGTCAAAGTTGAAGTAGGTCGCTTCCCAGTTGTTGACCAGAATCGGGCGGCGCTCGGTTTTCCACTTGCCGCGCACCAGATGGTTGGCGTACAGCTTGTGGTAGGTGCGGCTCATGTCGCCGAAGCCGTGGGAAGAAAGCACCGAGACTGCCTCGGGCGTTTCAAAGACTTCGCCCGGAGCAAGATGCCAGCGGAAGCCTTCGGGATGAATGCCCATGAGAACGCGCCCGCCGCCGTCGGTGTCCATTTCCGCCGAAGCGAGAAAGTTGCCCGTGTAGATCAGGCTGAACCCGCAGACCGTGCCGCTTTCTTCGGTTGCGGTCTGCTCGCAAAGCGCGAGAAAGGGGTTGTGGGTGTGCGAGGACGCGCCGCGCAGACTTCCGACCGACTGCGTGCCGTGCATCATGGGAACGCGTTCAAACTGCCGTTCCCTTGCCCAGTCGCCGTAAAGGTGAACGACGTCGGTATCGCGGATGTCGTCAAAGTCCACGCAAAGGCTGAGCGCCCGCTCCAGCTCCATCGGCTGTGCCGAGGCGTTCCGGATCGCGGCGCGGCGCGCGATGGCGGCGAGGTCGCGGAACACCGTATAGAACAGCGTGACTTCCGCGCCGCTCACTTTGTCGCGGCAGAGAATTTCCAGCGTGTCGGCTTCCTCCCCGGTTGCGTAGGTGGCGGGCTGACCCGCGAGCGCGGGCTTTCCTGCATAAATACGATGCGAAACATAGGTGATGTCGGTATCCAATGTGCCCGTGTCGGCGCGGCGGACGGCAAGCGCAGTCCCGCGGCAGTCGGCGCGACCAAAGCAGGGGTACTCCATCGGAGAGATGTCAAGGCTGAAGAAATCCGAAACGGGAGTCTCGGGGTGTGCGTGGAAGGAGGAGTGGTGCGTGATGGCGGCAAGCTTCTGCAGATCGCTGTCACTGATGTGTGCGCCGTAGTAGAGATGTACGAGGTAACCGAGTTCGGTGATGCGGAACGCATAGCTCGAATCTTTTGCGTCCAGACGGAAGGTTTTTGTTTGTTCGTTGTAAAGTATCGGCATAGGCTTATCCTTGTCTGATAAAATTTTGGGTACATTACCATTTTAACATATTCGCGCGGAAAAATCAAGAGGAGATTCCGATTTTATCCGGTTTGGCTTTTGACAGAATTCGCACAAACAATAATAATTATTGTTTTTATTATCGGTATTGAAAGCCGATGTTGGATCGTATGCGGGAGGCAGGACAATGAAGTTCCGGCTTTTTCCGGATTGCTTTGAAACACAATAAAAAAGGAAGGCTTCCGAGAGGAAACCTTCCTTTTTCTGCATATTTATGATTCCAACGCGCCGGTATCGAGGGGATCCATATTGTTGCCGTTTATTGCCTTCATCATTTCCTGATACCACTCGTCGGCAAATTCCTTGCCAACGGTCTTTTCCATCCAACGATACATCCAGTCGATGACCTTTTGGTCGGTGGAGAGATCGGGAGCACCGGGCGTATCGGAAGAGGAGGTCATCACGGCAATGATGACAATGATGACAATCAGAAGCGCGACAATGCCGAGCACCAGACCGGCGATGGCTTTTCCGTTCTTCCCGCTTTTCTGCAGGGAAATCACCGAGAACACAATGGCAAGAATGGCGCAGATCCCCGCAACGGGGTAGAGACAGCAACAGCAGGGGCAGGACAGCACCAACGCGACAATGCCGAGCACCAACGAAGCGGTTGCAAAGCCGTCTCCCTTTTTCTTTTCGGGTTTGGGAGGCATCGGAGAACCGTCAAAATTGAATTGATTATCCATGGAAATTACTCCTTTTCGTTCAGACTACTACCATTATAGCACATCCCGCGAAAAAAAACAATCGTTTCCGAAAAATTTACCTCAAAAATCTTTTCAGGCAGACCGCTTTGTGTTATAATAAAGAAAACCGAAAAAAAAGGGGGGCGAACGGAATGAAAAAACGAATCGACCGCAAAACGGCAAAGCGGTTTGCGCTGTTTCATCTCATTCCGCTTACCTGCGCCGCGCTGTTTCCGCTCTATCGGTATCTGATCGGGCTTCTGCCGAAGCGCATGACCGGCTGTGTTCTGCACGATTGGCTGTTTCTCTATTGTCCGCTCTGCGGCGGAACGCGCGCCGTGGAGGCGCTCCTGCGACTGAATTTTGCGGCGGCGTTTCACGCAAACGCGTATGTGGCGCTTCTGGCGGTTGTGGCGTTGGCGCATTACATCGTGGCGTGGGTGCGGCTGTTGCGCGGCAGAACCGTGCTGTTCCGCTTCCTTGCATGGGAGTGGATTGCCGCTGCAGTGCTGTTGCTTGTTTACGGAGTGCTGCGGAATGTTGCGATGATCCGCCTCGGTTACGATCCGCTCGGCGACCTCGGCGCCTTCTGGAATGGAATCCGAAAGACCTGTTCATACTAATGCGGAACAGGTCTTTTTTCTATGGAGGAAACAAGGAATGATGAAGATCCTATATGTCATCTCCGACCGCAATATCGGCGGCGCGGGGATTCAGCTTCTGAATATTCTGCGCCATCTGAACCGCCGCGAATTTGCCGTTACCGTCGCGTTGCCGTTCCGGAGTCGTCTGCGGGAACGTCTGCTTGCCGCACATATCCGGATTCGCGAGCTTGAGAATCCCTGTGAGGAACTGTCTTTGCGCGCGGTGTGCGAACTGGCGCGCGTGATCCGGGAGGAACACCCGGACATTGTGCACACCAATGCTGCCGTAGCCGCCAGAGTGGCGGGAAAGCTGACGGGCAGGCGCGTGATTTTTTCCCGCCACTGCGCGTATCCCGCCGCGGCGAACGCAACACCGACTGCGGCAAAACTTGCAAACCGTCTGCTGACCGACCGCGCCGTTGCAACCGCGGCGGCAGCCGCACGGGATCTGATTGCGATGGGCGTGCCGTCGGGGGCGATCACGGTGATTCTCAACGGCTCGGACCCCGTGCGCGAGGTCGGCGCGGAGGAACTGAACGCGTGGCGGGAAAAGCTGTCGCTTGACGGGGACGACTTTTGCGTGGGCATCTGCGCGCGTCTGGAGTCGTGCAAGGGGCATGACGTATTTTTGCGCGCCGCGAAGCAGGCTGTCGGGCGGATGCCGAACCGCCGCTTCCGGTTTCTCGTCATCGGGGACGGAAGCCGCCGCGCGGAGCTGGAACGCATGACCGCGCAGTCAGGACTCTCCGAAGCGGTGCGCTTTACGGGGTTCGTTCAAGACGTTGCGCCGCTTTACCGCCTGATGCGGCTGCACGTCAATGCCTCGCGGGGAACAGAGACCTCCTGTCTTGCCGTTTCCGAGGCAATGAGCGCGGGCGTTCCCGAACTGGTCAGCGACTATGGCGGAAACCGCGAAATGATCGGAGAAAGCCTTGCGGGAATCGTGTTTCCCGAGGGTAATGCCGGAGCGCTTGCCGACGCGATCTGTCGGGTGGCGGGGGACGGAAAATTGGAGGACTCCATGCGCCGCGCCGCCGTTTTGCGTTACCGCCGCCTTTTCACCGCCGAACGCATGACCGACCGCCTGATGGCGGTGTACAGAGGAATGTAAGCGGATCTTACCGCGCTTTGTCGGGGCGGATTCCGTTCACAGCGCATATCGGAGTACCCGGTATGCGTTGCGGGAACGGGATCTGCTCCGCTTTTTGATTTTCGGACGGGAAGCCGTCGGTTTTGGGGCTTCTTTGTCGGGGCGGGGGGCGGAAGGTCGGAAAGGCGCGACCCGGGGCGAGAAAAAGACAAGAAAAAACACAAATTTTTTCGCAAGGCTCTTGATTCCTTCTTTCGGTTGTGATACAATATATAGTATGATAGAATGAGACGGGTGTCTTTGGGTCGGACAGGCTGTGTCTGCCCGAAAAACTTGGAACGGAGGATTCGGATTTGCGGAGTTTAACGGTTGGGATGTGGTTTGCCGGACTGCTCGGCGACGGGAAGGGATGGATCTATCTTGCCATTGCGATTGCGGCACTGATTTTCGCCCTTGAAGCGGTTGCGATCGGGATACTGATCCGGCGGATGGTACAGGCGAAAAGGCGGAACAACGGGGGAGATGACGACCACCGCGCCTATGCGCTCCTGTTTGCGGGGGAGGCTCTTTTCGGCGCGCTTTCGGCGGAGACGGTTCTGCGGGTTCTGCTGATTCTGACGGTTGTCGGCGCGGCGGCACTGACCCTGCTGATTGTCATTGCGCGCGCGGTCGGTTACGACTTTGTGTCGGCGGATCTGCGGAGCGAAGAGGAGGAGCGCCTCCGCCTCGAGCGGGAGGAACAGGCGCGCCTTGACCGCGAGGCGGCGGAGCGTGCCGCCGCAGACCTTGCCGCGGAAGCCGAGACGCGTGAAAGACTGCGCGCCGAGGGGGCTGAAGAAGCAAGACGGCAGATGGAAGCCGAGGAGCGTTTGCGCGAAGAGAAAAGACAGCGCGCGGAAGCGGAACGCGCCGAGTCCGCCGCCACGGAAGAGCGCGAGACATGGATCGGTTCGGATGCGGAAGAGCATACCGCAGAGACAGAACCGACGGCGGGCGGCATGACAACCGCGAACGCACAGAGCGGTTCGTCGAACGCGCCGCGCGGCAGATTCGTACACATGGAGAAAACCGTCACCGAAACGGTTCGCGAGACCCAGACCACCGCGCCCGCACCGCAGGCGTCTGCGGCACCTGCGGGTCAGTCGGAGTCCGAAAAGCTGCTCCGCACCTTGGTGGAAGCGCTGATCGGTCAGAAGCGCGCCGACGAGGCGGCGGAGAAGGCGGAAGCCGAAGCAAAGCAGGCGGAGACGGAACAGCCCGGGGACGGAAGCGTACCCGTCAGTGCGGCAGTTCCCACAGACGCGGCGGAGGATGACGAGGACGAAAGCCCCGAGGAAGCGGCGAAGAACGACCGCGAGGACGACGAGGACTTTGTGGACGACGCGGACGATTCCGACCGTTTCAGCGGAAACGAGCGGATCATCGGCTACAACGAGGAAACGGGTTGCTATATCGTTGCACACTATCGCAAGAGCTTTGAGGGCAGACTGATCCAGTCGCGCCCGAACGTCAAGCATTACTACAGCGAACTCAAGAATGCGCTTCTTTCCTACAAGGGAACGAAATCGCGCGTCAGCTGGAATGCGGACAGCTTTACGAACGGGAAGAATCCCATTGCAAAAATCAACATCCGCAGCAACAGTCTGGAGCTGTATCTGGCGCTTGATCCTGCAAGTCTGGAGGACAGCATTTATCACGGGCGGGATGTCGGACACCAGAAACGGTATGCCGATACGCCGTTCAAATATAAGGTGCGTTCCGATCGGAAGTTCGGTTGGGCGCTGGAACTGGTTCAGCGCGTGTCCGAGGAACAGGGGCTGTCCCCGATCGATATCGAAAAGATCGACTACGAGGAAGCCTACCCGTTTGAGGAAACCGAAGAACTGGTGCGGCGCGGCGTAATCCGCGAGTATATCCGTGAGGAAAAGCCCGCCACGTCGTTTGAACTGGCGGAGGATCACGTGTCGCAGACACCCGATGTGGACGAAAGCGTTGTCCCGCCGAGCGCGAATGTGTTCTGGGAACTGGACAACGACGCGCCGAAGCCCGAACCGGAATCCGAACCCGAACCGACTCCCGAGCCTGAACCCGAACCTGAGCCTGAACCGACTCCCGAGCCGGAGGAAGCTGACGGAACGACCGGGGCGGAGACCGGATCTGCGCCTGCGCCGCAGGTCACGCAGACCGTGACCAAAGAGACCGTCCGCACCACGCAGATCCGCTACACCGAGCAGGTGTTCGGCGACGGCATGAACGCTGCGGTTGCAATGCCGCCCGTGACCTATACCGAATATCTCGAGGAAGAGCCGACCGAAACGGCTGCGGAAGAACCGACCGAATCGACCGAACCGACCGAACCTGTTGAGCAGGAGACTGCCGAGCCGACCGACACGGAGGAGTTTACCGAAGCCGAGGATACCGAGGATACCGAGGACATCGGATATCCCGAGGACGAAACGGAAACAGGGGAAGGGGAAACCGGAGAAACGGCGGAAACCGAAAGCAACACGGGGCTTGTGGACGAATTCGACAACAGCACCCGCGAGGATGATCTGGATTGGGGCATTCCCGAAGGAATCGAAGCGGATTTCCGCAACGATACCGGGGACGGAGAGGAAGCCGCAGAATCCGTTGCGGAACAGGACGAACTCCCCGAAGAGCCGTTGCCCGAAGAAGCCGAAGAGACCGAAGCGACCGAAGAACCCGACGGGGAAGAATCCGAGGCGGACGAGCCTTATGACGAGACAACCGGGGCGGAAGCACTGCCCGCAATGGCGGATTCGGAATCGGATGACGGCGCATATGAGGAACAATATTCCGATGACGGTCAGTATGCGGAACAATACGCAGACGACGGTCAATATGCGGATGACGGACAGTATGACGACGGACAGTATGAGGAACAGTATGCGGATAACGGTCAGTATACCGATGACGGTCAGTATGCGGAACAATATGCAGACGACGGACAGTATAACGACGGACAGTATGATGAACAGTATGCGGATGACGGTCAGTATACCGATGACAGTCAGTATACCGATGACGGTCAGTACGAGGAACAGTATGCAGACGACGGTCAATACGCGGATGACGGACAGTATGACGAACAGTATGCGGATGACGGGCAGTATGCGGAGCAGTACGCCGATGACGGACAATATGCGGACGAGACGGCAGAGCGCATGAGCGCAGTGCAGATCGATCCCACGGTGGCGCTGATCGACCTGAACCGCATTGAGGCGTTCTATGACCCGAACGAGGTGGTCAATCTGGAGTCGCTCAAGGAGCGCGGAATTGTGATGGACAGCGCGCGGACGCTCAAGGTTCACACCTCGGGAGAGCTGCACATTCCGCTGACCGTTGAAGCGCAGAACTTTTCACGTGAAGCCATTATCGCGATCAACGACGCGGGCGGCGAAATTCTGAAGGTAAGGGAGGGGTAAGTCATGCAGGGACGAAACGGAATAACATACAGAATCGGACTTGCGGCAGTCCTGCTTCTCCTTGCGGCGATCCTGACCGCGACGGTGATGATGACGGCTCTGGCGGCGGACGAAACGGACGACTCCAAAATTCACGTGGTCACGGTTGATGTGAACCCGGATGAGAACGGCAACAAGAACGGAACGGTTTATTGGTACAGCGAAAAGAATCCGAACAAGCAGATGCAGAGCGGAGAAAAATGCGCCAATGAGGAAATCATCCACGTGGTGGCAGTTCCGAATACCGGATATAAACTGGTGAAATTTGTCCGACTTGAGGACAACAAGTCTTTTACCACCTTCAACAACAACGATCTGGAGTGTGAGCCGGTTACGAAAAACGTCACCTATGTGGCGTATTTCGAGCGCAAGACCTATACCATCGCCGAGCTGACAACAGAGCCGAAGGGAGTCTCCTACGGTACGGATAACGGCGAGGAAATTCAGGTCGGGCAAACCTTCCGCTACGGCGATCGGGTCGTGCTCCCCACGCCGCAGATCGACACCTATGAATTCCGGAAATGGATTCTGAACGATACCATCGAACTTCCCGACAACATTTTGCCGACGAGCGTGGATTATCCGAACGGTATCAAGCTGACCGCTGTGTTCGTTCCCAAGAAGTATACGGTAACCGTGATTGACATCGAGGTGGGAACGGACGAGCTGATCGGCAGCCGCACAACCTTCCCGTGGTCTTACAACGAGATGGTGAAGGTGGACGGAAGCATGGAGCTTCCCGTTAATCTGCCCGAACGCGAAGGCTATACGTACAGCAGCGCAACGGAGGGCAGACAGGTTAAGGTTTCGGAAAACGACAACATTTTTTACCGTTGGTTCACTCCGAAGAATTACACGGTTCGTCTGGACAACAAGCGCGGCGATACCGCCGCAATCGGAGGGCGGGACAGCCTGACGGTTGACTTCAACCGACCGTTTGCCGATCTGAACCCGGCGGACCTTCCGACTATGGCGGGCTACGATTTCCGAGGGTATTTTGACAAGCCGAACGGCGCGGGAAAGCAGTATATCGGCGCGGACGGAAAACCGTTTGCGGAAAACGAGAAAGCTGTCAGATGGGACAAGCCGTCCGATTCCGAAACGCTCTATGCTTTCTGGACTCCGCAGAGCATCCGCGTGGGATTCTCCGCCGATCTGATCGCGCACGCAACCGTGACGGTTCGTCAGGGCAACAACACCTATGTTTACGACGGCACGCCGCTCGCGTTTGCCTACGGCACAGAGATTACCGTCACGATTGAAACGAAAACGGGTTACAAACTGGTTTCGTGGAACGGAAATGCGGTGGCACATACCGCAAAGGCGGAATTCACCTATACCATTCCCGTGGAGAACCAAACGCTGACGGGGCTTGCCCTGCCGATCTGCGAAGCGCCCGAATTCCGCGTGGATTACACGCAGGAAACGCTGACCGCGGACGGAAGCGGCAGTTTTGAACTGAGCTTTGACAACGGAACGATCCCGTTTTCGGGCGGAGAGAAGGTTTCGCTCGGACAGCTGTTCGGAAAAGAAATCAAGGTTCGCCGCCTGGGTGACGGAATTTCGACTTCGCACAGCGAATGGGTCAGCTTCCGGCTGGCTGCCAGACCCGCCGCGCCGACTGCAACGGAAGAGGGCGGCAAGGTGAAAGCGCCGACGGTCGGAGAAACCTCCATGTCGTTTGAACTGACCGACGCGGACGAGGTCGTGTACGAATTTGCCTTCCGTCGGTTTGACACCGAGGATCTGATCTGGCAGGACGCGTGCGATCTGACCAACCTGAACGCCGGAACGAAATACACCTTCTTCATCCGCGTGAAGGCGACCGAAAACACGCCGCACGGAGAGGAGTATTCCGTCCCGCTCACAACGCTGAACGAAAACTATCTTAAGGGAAAAATCGAAGAGTTGCGCGGGCGCATCCGGAAGGATGACGGTCAGAACGTAAAGGATCTGATACAGAGCTACATTGCAAAGATGGAGGCTCTGCCAACGGGTCCCGAATACCAGAATAAGATGGAGGCTTTGATTGCGGAATGCGACGAGCGGCTTCCGCTCGCGCGCTACAAGGATCAGCAGATCGCCGGGATTGAGGCGAGAAGCGAGGAATTGCGGAACGGCAGCCTTTACAACGACGCAGGCAAGGAGACGTTGGAATCGCTCCGCGCTGCCGCGGTTGCGGACATCTGCGACGCCGCCTCCAGAAGCGGCGTGGACACTGCGGTTGAAACGTTCGGCACGGAGATTGCAAAAATCCCTGTTCGGATTGATCTGACATGGCTGTTCGTGACGCTCGGAACTGTGATCCTGTTTCAGGCGATCGCGCTGTTCATTCTGCTTCGTCGGCATGCGAAGTATGCGGATCGTGTGAAGTATGTGCGCGACGGCAAGACGGTGTACGGCTTTGCTCCGCTTCCCGTACTTGCGCTGACCGCGCAATTCCTGCCCGAAAAATCGGCGCTTGTGGCGCTGTTGCTCGGCGTAGTGGCTTTGGTTTTGCAGATCGTGCTTGTTGTGCTGATTTTCCGCACCGCCGCGATTGCGAAGAAGGGTCATGCGCACGGGACGGCAGAGAAAAACGACGGCAACAACGACGGCGGCGCTGACAGATATGCGCAGACCGCACAAGCCGGGGCGGAAGAAAAGCCTTCCGAAACCGAGCCGACGGCGGACACGTTTGCTTACCGTCCGCAGGTGTCGGTATTCCGCGACGATGACGCACCGTCGTTTGAGAGCGACAACTCCGCCGAGGGATTGCAGGAAGAGGATTGGTACGACGAGAATTTCGAGGACGATTCCTCTGCGGATACCTTTGAATCCGACGACGGCAAACAATAAACCGCGGGCTTTGCCCGAACCCTTGGGGGCTTCTTGAAAAAGAAGCCCCCTGCTGTATGCGGAATCGTCGCTGTTTTCGCGTTCCGAAGGACTGAAAAAAACGAAAAAACCGGCTTTTTTCGTTTTACCTATTGACAAATCGACCGATTCAGTGTACAATTATATTGAATATCTTAAAGGATGGGTGTGTATGATGGGATTCTCGGAGAACACATTGAAAAAACTGAAAGATGCGGTTCGCTCGGTGCAGGAAAAGACCGAGGGAAAAGAGGAAGCCGTGCGGGATGTCTGCTCCGCAACGGGAAAAGTGGTTCTCCAAGCCGCCGCACACCGATTGATTACCAACCGGTTGGCGGAGAAGGCGCAGGAGGCTGTACAGACTGCGGCAACGCCGACCTTCGGCTCGGTTGCGGAGCACCTGTTGCTCGGAAACCTGCGGATGCTGAATCTGGGCTTCCGTTTGAACGCCATCGAGGAACTTGCGGACGCCATCGACCGTCTGTTGGAAGAGCCGGAGACGGAAGAAGAGCCGATTCCCGAGGAAGAGCCGATTCCCGAGGAAGAGCCTGTCGAAGAGGAAACCGAGGAAGTGCCGGTTACCGAAGAGCCCGCCGTGGAGACGTTTGTAACGGTTGAAGAGCCGGTAGCGGAGGTTGAGAACGAGGAGAACGAGTCCGACGAGGACAGCGAGGACGACGAGAACGACGAGAACGAGGACGATTCGATTGCGGGAATCGACACCGAGGGGCTGGAATTCATCGATGTGATGGCAGAACCGGAGCGCTACGCCGAGATGCAGGAGCAGGAGCGGCAGGGACTTGTCCGTCTGGTCAGCCGTTATCGCCGCAGCTTCCTGTCCAGACTCAGCCAGTCGCGCGGGAATGTGCAGGAGTACTATTCGGTTATCAAGAATGCGTTCCTGTCCTACAAGGGCGTCAAGGGGCGCGTCAGCTGGGGCTACGAGTCCTTCAACCGCGGCCGCGTGAAATTGGCAAAGGTAAACGCGAAGTCGAGCACACTTTATGTTTATCTGGCGCTTGATCCCGCAACTCTGGAGGGGACGAAGTACTTCTTTACCGATGTATCGAGCAAGAAAAAGTATGCGGCAACGCCGGTTCTCCTGAAGATCAAGGGAGAGCGGAAGCTGAAGCACGCGTTGGAGCTGATTGAAAAGCTCTGCGCCGAGCAGAATGCTCTGCCGCCTGTGAAGGATTACGAGACGGTTGACTACACGATTGCGGAGCAGACCACCGAAGAGTTGGTTCAGGCAGGCTTGATCCGCCAATTCACCGCCGCCGTCCCCGTCGGGGCTTTTGAGACGGGTGTGGTGTTTGGGGAATAAGGAAAGACCTTTGGAATAGGGAAAGACCTTGGAGGGAGAGAGGGTTCTCTTGAAAGAGAACCCTCTCTCCCTCCAAACCTCCCTCACTCCAGAGAACTTCCCCCAAGTCCCCGCCGCTTACGAAGCGAAAAGTTGTTTCGCTTTCAGAGAGTGGCGGGGACTTGGGGGAAGTTTTTTGTCGGTTTGGGAGGTGCGGATTTGTTGCAGGGTGCGGCTATCGCACTCTTTTTGTGGGGGGGATACGTTTCGCGGGTATACCTTGCACGAGTGCCGTTAACAAGTAACATTCACCCGATGCGGAACGACCCGCGAGTCGTTCC
>OOIG01001852.1_pt1 | contig 15054 bp, 6 predicted proteins | sample 1692091 | NCBI WGS metagenome assembly OOIG01 (sample SAMN06348188, study PRJEB24527) | human gut metagenome | biome: human gut; feature: ankylosing spondylitis patient; material: feces | host: Homo sapiens | place: China | collected 2015-10 | reverse complement strand
ATTTCCCACAAAATTGTATATAAATGCAAACACTCCCCCTTCGGCTTTCTTCCTATGATATACTTCTAAAGTTGTTTTTATAGATTAGAGGAATAAAACAAAAGAGAAAGGGTAAAATTTACACATGAATTCATTGAAACCAATGTTACTGACTTCACTGAAATCTTACGACCGTACCCAGTTTGTAAAAGATGTGACCGCCGGAATCATCGTTGCGATCATCGCACTTCCGCTGTCCATTGCACTTGCACTGGCCTCCGGTGTCGGACCGGAAGCCGGAATCTTCACGGCCATCGTTGCGGGATTTGTTATCTCTGCACTTGGTGGAAGCAGTGTACAGATTGCCGGACCGACCGCTGCATTTGCAACCATCGTTGCGGGTATTGTCGCCAAAGACGGACTGGACGGGCTCGTGATTTCAACCATCCTTGCAGGTATCTTCCTGATCCTGATGGGCCTTTGTCACTTCGGAAGTCTGATCAAATTCATTCCGTATACGATCACAACCGGCTTCACATCCGGAATCGCCGTTACGATCGTCATCGGACAGTTAAAGGATTTCTTCGGAGTCACTTATCCGGACGGTGTAAAGCCGATTGAAACCACAGAAAAATTCAAAGCATTTATTGAAAATATTTCTACCATGAATACCGCTGCTTTGATCGTTGGTATCGTAAGCCTTGCGATCCTGATCATCTCACCGGTGATCTTCAAAAAGATTCCGGGTTCCCTGATTGCCGTTATCGTCGGAATCCTGATGGTAAAGTTCCTGCCGCTTAAGGTATCTACAATTGGAAATCTTTACACGATCAGTAATTCGCTTCCGGCATTTCATCTGCCGGCTGTGAATCTGCACATTATAGAAAATGCGCTTCCAAATGCATTTACCATTGCTGTGCTTGCTGCGATCGAATCACTTCTTTCCTGCGTCGTCGCAGACGGAATGATCAACGGAAAGCACCGTTCCGACATGGAACTGGTTGCCCAGGGTGCCGGTAATATCGCCTCTGCTTTATTCGGAGGTATCCCTGCCACAGGAGCGATCGCAAGAACCGCTGCCAACATCAAAAATGGCGGACGCACACCGGTTGCCGGAATGGTGCACTCCATCACACTGGTCATCGTACTCGTCGTACTGATGCCATTCGCCGGAATGATCCCAATGCCGACCATCGCAGCAATCCTGTTTATCGTAGCATACAATATGTGCCAGTGGCGTACATTCGTACACTTAATCCGCACTGCACCGAAAAGTGATATCATCGTGTTATTTGCAACTTTCATTCTCACGATCCTGTTCGATCTTGTGGTTGCGATCGAGATCGGCATGGTGCTTGCATGTCTTCTCTTCATCAAGCGTATGAGTGAGGAAACGCATGTCGATGGCTGGACTTACGTGGACGATGATACACCGGATGTGGATGCACATCTGAAGAAGCTTCCACTGCAGATCCGTGTCTATGAGATCACCGGGCCATTGTTCTTTGGTGCTGCAGATGCGATCGAGCACATCGTTGTCAAAGACTTTACGACCTGCCTGGTTCTTCGTATGCGAAGTGTTCCGGCAATCGACAGTACCGCGATGAACGCATTATTTAACCTGACAAAAGTATGTGAAAATAAGGGAATTACGCTGGTATTCTCGCATGTGAATGAACAGCCGATGAAGGTTATGGAGAAGGCCGGATTCGTGGAGCTGGTTGGACGGGAGAATTTCTGTCCGAATATATCGGCGGCGCTTGCGCATGCGGAGGAAATTTCTATTTAGTTCATCATCGTGGCTTACCCCGGTCCATGAGAAAGACTTGGTATTATGTTTGTTGCTGGATGTCACGATGCAGAAGTTCTAAGGCAGTCCGCCTTCCCTAAGAACGAAAGGGTCTCCGCTCAAAACTCACCCCTACGGGGTTCAAACAGTTCGCTCCGTCCCTTTAACGGGAAGTCAAACTGCCTAAGAACTTCTACACATCGCGCCAAAATACGCATCAAACACAATACCAAGTCTTTCTCATGTCGTGATTGGCCAATGATAATGAATTCAATAGAGGGATTGTAACCGTTGTGTAGCCGGAAAGTTGTGGTGAAACCATTGATTTTCCGGCTTTTTCGTACACTTCCGGTATCACAAAGGTTACGGTTCCTCTGTTTAATTATTATGGCATGCGAAACCTCAGGAATAAAACTACAAGGTCCCAGCCTGTGCATACGGACTCATGGTTGGAAATTCTTAAGTAAAAAAGTTGACCGTTTGCTCACAAAAAATCCACTGTCTGAGACGAATGTCGAGTTTGGATTTTTTGTGAGCTCGTTTTTAGGTCAACTTTTTTGCTTTAGAATTTCCCCATGTTGGAGTCAGCACAGGATAGGACCTTGTAAGTTTATTCCGATCGGTGACAGCCGACATGATAAATTAAATAGCAACTCTACTGAATAAACATCGCATCCCCAAATGAAAAGAACCGGTACCTCTCCTTCACAGCCTCTTCATAAGCCGCAAGCACGTGCTCCCGTCCTGCAAGCGCAGATACCAGCATGATTAATGTAGATTCTGGAAGATGAAAGTTCGTGATCAGACAATCCAGTACTTTGAATTTATAGCCCGGATAGATGAATATCTGTGTCCATCCACTCTTCGCTTCCAGATGTCCATTCTCATCTGCTGCCGATTCTACCGTTCTGCAGCTTGTCGTTCCGACGCAGATAACACGGTGTCCCGTCTCTTTTGCACGATTGATCTTCTCAGCCGCTTCTTCATCGATCATGAAGAATTCCGAATGCATATGATGATTTTCCACATCATCTACTTTCACGGGACGGAACGTTCCAAGTCCTACATGGAGCGTCACCCGGGCTATATCAACACCTTTTTCTTCGATTTCTTTTAACAGTTCCGGTGTAAAATGCAGTCCCGCTGTCGGTGCCGCCGCAGAACCGGAATGAGCCGCATAAACCGTATTATACCGGTCTTTATCCTGAAGCTGATGGGTAATGTACGGAGGCAGAGGCATCTGTCCTAGCTGATCCAGAATTTCTTCAAAAATGCCATCATATTCAAAATGGATCAGACGGTTTCCTTCTTCTACGACTTCCATGACTTCTCCGACTAAAAGACCGTCTCCAAAACTGATCCTTGCTCCCGGTCTTGCTTTCTTTCCCGGTTTTACAAGCGTTTCCCATACATCATCCGCACCCCTTTTAAGCAGAAGCACTTCTATCTTAGCTCCGGTCTCCTCTTTTACACCGATCAGTCGTGCCGGGATTACTTTTGTATCATTCAGCACCAGGCAGTCTCCCGGATTCAGATAGTCTGTGATCTCCCGAAATACGTGATGTTCTGTCTTTCCGGTCTTTTTATCCAGCACAAGTAATCTGGAAGAAGAACGGTCTTCCAACGGATCCTGGGCAATCAGTTCCTCAGGCAGATCATAATAAAAATCACTTGTCTTCACTGTATTATTCCTTTCTTTCGCAGAGAATCTGCTACCGGCAGCTTCTCTTCTATATTTTTACACTTCAAGAATGCACCGCCTGCCGGTTGCAGACGATGCATTTTCTTTTTATTTTCGCGAACAATCTGAACTATTTTCTAAGCTCAATTCCAAGATCTTCAAGACCCTTCAGGATCTTATTCATGGCTGCCGTGATCTCTGCCTCTTCCAGTGTCTTATCTTTCGCACGGAATACGATAGAGTAAGCAACAGACTTAAATCCTGCTTTGATCTGTGCACCTTCGTAAAGGTCAAATAATTTGTAGCTTTCCAGGTTTGCCCCGCCATTCTTTTCGATCACTTCTTCAATCTGACCTACCAGGATCTTCTTAGGCACTACCATACTGATATCTCTTGTCACTGCAGGATATTTGGCAATTCCTGTATATTTTCTGTCAAATGTAGCATACGGTAAAATCTCCGGCATATCGATGACTGCCACGTAAGCACGCTCTCCGATACCATAAACATCTGCTACCTCCGGGTGGATCTCACCAAGATATCCTACCACTTTTCCATCATAAATGATATTGGCCTGACGTCCCGGATGAAGATAAGTCTTTCCGGCATCCGGATCGTATTTCTCTTTCTCATGCATACCGATCTTTTCGAAAAATTCTTCTACAACACCTTTCATTGTAAAGAAATCTCCATCTCCGTACATTCCAAGTGTAAACTGCATTCTCTCTTCCGGCAGTTCAGTCAAAGGAAGGGATTTCGGAAGATATACATTTCCAAGTTCATACAGTCGTACGTTTTTATTTCTTCTGTTGTAGTTCGTTGCAAGAGAAGTCAGCATTCCGTTCAGGGAAGTCGTACGCATTACACTGTAGTCTTCTCCAAGCGGGTTCATGATATCTACCGTCTTACGAAGCTGTGAATCCTCCGGCAGACGCAGTTTATCGAATACTTTCGGGCTTTCAAATGAGTAGGACATTCCCTGACTGAAACCACAGAACTCTGCAATATCTCTTGCCACCTGCTCAATCCTGAGTTTAAAAGTCAGCTTACCTGTCGTTGCCTCTCCGTCAGGAAGTGTTGTCGGAATATTATCGTATCCATAGAAACGTGCAACCTCCTCTGCCAGGTCTGCGATTCTGAACAGATCGTGACGGAATGTCGGTGCGATCACTTCTTTTGTCTCGGCATCATAGTCCAGGTCAATCTTTTTGAAATAACCGATCATCTCTTCCTCCGAGATGTCTGTCCCCAGCATACGATTGATCTTTGCCGCATCAAATGGCACACGTACGGGTTCTTTCTTTTTGCTGTATACATCTACAGCTCCACCGACAACTTCTCCGGCTCCCATCTCTTCTACCAGTTGGCACGCACGGTTCAGGGCATCCATTGCATTGTTCGGATCAAGTCCTTTTTCAAATTTACCTGAAGCGTCTGTACGCAGTCCCACTCTTTTACTTGACTTACGGATATTTACACCGTCAAAGCAGGCTGCCTCAAAAAGCATTGTTGTTACATCATCTGTGATCATGGAATTTTCTCCGCCCATAATTCCGGCGATACCAACTGCTTTCTCTCCGTCACAGATCATAAGGACATCCTGATCCATCGTTCTTTCCTGTCCGTCCAGTGTCGTAAACTTTTCACCCTCTGCTGCATTCTTTACTACAATCTGATGTCCTGCAAGTGTATCCAGATCATATGCATGCATCGGCTGTCCATACTCTTCCATTACATAATTGGTAATATCTACGAGATTGTTGATCGGACGGATTCCAACGGATGCCAGTCTCCGCTGCATCCATTCCGGTGAAGGGCCGATCTTGATATTCTTTACAACTCTCGCACAATATCTTGAACAAAGGTTTGTATTTTCTACAGAAACTTTTACATAATCATTGATATCTTCCTTATTTCCAGTCTCTGTTACAACCGGTGGCTTAAATTCTTTATTAAATGTAGCTGCTGCCTCTCTTGCAATTCCGACAACACTGTAGCAGTCTACACGGTTTGAAGTGATCTCATACTCAAAAACTACATCGTGCAGTCCCAGTACTTCTACCGCATCTGCTCCTACCTGGACATCATCGTGGAAAATATAGATTCCATTCTCCGGTGCTTCCGGGTACATATCTCTTGTAGAGCCAAGTTCTTCGATGGAACACATCATACCATAACTCGGTACTCCGCGGAGCTTTCCCTTTTTAATCTTGATTCCACCTGCAACACGCTGTCCCGGTTCATGACCTCCTGCAACGCGTCCGCCATCCAGTACGACCGGAACTTTTGCTCCCTCAAATACATTGGTTGCTCCTGTTACGATCTGAACTGTCTCAGTTCCCACATTCACCTGACAGATCACCAGCTTGTCTGCATCCGGGTGCTTCTCGATCTTCTCGATCTGACCAACCACGATCTTGTCAAGGTCAGCATCCAGCTTTTCAAAACCTTCTACTTTTGTTCCTGTCAATGTCATTGCATCTGTATATTCCTGTGCTGTCACATCAAGCTCCGGCACATACGCTTTTACCCATGATAATGAAGTATTCATGTTCTATCTCCTTTTCTATCTGCCTTTGCTTCTATTCCTGTATCCTCAGGACTGAAGCCTGCCCGCTTTCCCTGTAATTTCTCTTTTTCGTTCACTAAAACTGCTTCAGGAAACGGATATCATTTTCATATAATAAACGCATATCATCAATCTCATATTTCAGAAGCGCAATACGTTCGAGACCTACACCAAATGCAAATCCATTATATTCTTCCGGATCGATTCCGCACATCTCCAGCACGTGTGGATGAACCATACCGCATCCAAGAATCTCGATCCAGCCTGATCCCTTACAGAAACGGCATCCTTTACCACCGCATTTGAAGCAGCTTACATCTACCTCTGCACTTGGCTCTGTAAACGGGAAATGATGCGGACGGAACTTCGTCTTCGTATCCGGTCCAAACAACTCTTTTGCAAATACTTCCAATGTACCTTTCAAATCTGCAAAGGAGATATCTTTGTCAATGACCAGTCCCTCGATCTGATGGAAGGACGGTGAATGTGTTGCGTCTACTTCATCAGAACGGAACACTCTTCCCGGTGCGATCATACGGATCGGAAGTTTCCCCTGCTCCATGACACGTGCCTGTACCGGAGAAGTCTGCGTACGCAGTACAATATCCTTATTGATATAGAAAGTATCCTGCTCATCTTTTGCCGGATGATCTGCCGGAATATTCAGTTTTTCAAAATTGTAAAGGTCATACTCTACTTCCGGTCCTTCCACTACTTCATATCCCATACCGACAAAGATCCGCTCTACTTCTTCCAGTGCGATCGTATTCGGATGACGGTGTCCTACGTTGTTCTTCTTAGACGGAAGAGTAACGTCGATCACTTCTGCTTTCATCTTCTCTTCACGGATCGCTTTTTCCATTTTTGCCTTTGATTCCTCTAAAAGTTCTTCAATGGCTGCTCTTGTATCATTTACAAGCTGTCCTACCTTCGGACGTTCCTCCGGGGCAACATCTTTCATTCCTTTCAATACGGCTGTCAGTTCTCCTTTTTTTCCAAGGAACTTAACACGTACATCATTCAGCTTTTCCGGAACGTCAGCCTCCTGAATTTTTGCGACTGCTTCCGCTTTGATCTGTTCCAGTTTTTCTTTCATCATTTACTCCTTTCTGCTCAACAGGGACGAATCTTTCTTCGATTGATTTTTTCTACAAAAAAACCCCGTCCCCCAAAGGGACGAGGTATATTACTCGCGGTACCACCCTGCTTCCTGCAACATCTGTCACAGGCACTCGTGCTTGTGTAACGTACAACATACGGCATTTTCTACTGGTCTTTCAAAAATGCAGCTCACGTGGGAAATTCGATTGCCGATTGAACTTGGGAAAACTTGCAGCCGGTGATCTTCCCTCTCTGACAGAAACCGGTTCTCTACTTTGCACGGTCTTAGCTTTTATCTCTTGTCAATAAATTAGTAAAAACTTACCTTAACTATTTTAACATACGTTTCTCTTTTGTCAACCCTTTTGTCAGGCGTTTCGTAATCCCAAGTCCCTCAAGGATCGCATTGATCTCACCTCCGAGAAGAATGATATACATACATCCATAGAGCCACAGCATAATCAGTATGATCGTCGTAAAACTGCCATACATACTTGTAAAACCTGTAAAAATATCCAGGTAGACTGAAAAGAAGAATGAAAGCAAAAGCCATCCCGATGCTGTAAAAAATGCTCCCGGAAGCTGCTTCCGCAATGTTGTCTTTCCACGGTTGGACCGGTTTGGCAGAAACTTATATACCAGATCCCAGAAAAACGTCAGCACAACCAGTGTAAGGCATGTCCTGATCCTGATGATAAAATTCATCACCTTACTCATAAAAGGGATATGCTCATAAACAACCGCGCTCAGACTGTTTCCAAATACGGACAATACCAGTGAGAGCATGATCGCAATCAGGAACAATACCGTATAAAAGCATGCCCTGAAACGCAGATAAAAATAATTTCGCGTCTCAATATTATCATAAATGCAGTTCAATCCATAGGTCACAGACAGAACGCCTTTTCCGGCCGACCACAGGGCAACCAGTAAAGTAAACGGGATGAATCCATTCGATTTTGTATAAACCTGCACGATCACGCTGCGGATCAGCGGTGAAACCGTATCAGGGAAAACCGGAAGAACCAGTTCCATCACATCATTCATCGTAACCGGTGTGTATTGTACCATCGTAATAAGCAGAAGAAAAATCGGTATCAGAGACAATACAAAAAAATAGGCTGCCTGGGCTGCATAGGCACCGGTGTGGTGCGTATTCACTGTCCGTATCATATTCAGCACCCAGTTTTTCATTTTTTCTTTTTTACTCATATAGCTGAAAATCCTTTTCACTTTTTCCGTACAAAAAGCGGCCGTACAAGACGACCGCCTTTTATCTTTCGTGAACCCCCAAAATGCCGGTCCCTGTATTTTGAGTCCTAGCCACAGCTAGGTGGGCAACCTCATCCTGCCTTTCTGTCGTCCACTGCATACATCGGAGGCCTGACATATTATACAGAAATATTGGAATCCCTTTTTAATCAATGTAGGTTCAAAATAACAGGGTTGTCGTACACCCCAGGTTGGTTCTCTTTTTTACCTAAAGCTATTATACGCTATTTACCCGGATTTTACAACCATTTACTTTATGTAAATTTTATCGGTTGATCTTATACTTTTCACTGGTACTCTGACCGGTTACTTATCTTGTCCCATCCGAGCGGTTTCTATGCTTTTTCTTTGCATTTTTCTTCTGGTCTGCTTTCATCCGAAGGACTACAACAACCACTGCTCCTGCTGCCACGATTGCAAGAACTACAAAGATTCCGATCGGTGCTCCGCTGTCTCCGGTCTTCACTACCGTTACCTGCGGAACTCCTGCTGGTTTCTTATCTGCAGAACTGTTCTGGTTCTGATCTCCGGAAGGCTTCTGACCATCATTCTTATTACCTGAATCAGGTTTCTGATTGTCATCTTTATTTCCAGAATTGTTCTTGTCCTCTGCAAGAGTCTTCACTGTCAGAGCCGCTGCCTCAGAATAATTTCCTGCTGCATCATATGCTTTTACAGTGATCTGATACTCTGTTCCTGCCAGCAGATTGCTGATCATAACAGAAGTCGTATCTGCAGATACTTTTTTGATGCTTACTCCATTCAAGAAGATCTCGTATCCTTCAACTCCGACATTATCTTTTGACTTCTTCCATCTGATCTGGATGGAGTCTTTCGTAACCTCTGCCTTGCTCAGTTTACCTGGTGCAGTTGGAGCCTCTTGATCCACATCCGGCTGCTCTGCTTTTCCTTTTACAGTGACTTTGCAGGTTGCCTCTAATCCGGCTACATTGGATACTTTGATCGTTGCTGTTCCCTCTTTCAGGGCTGTAACAACACCGTTCTCATCTACTGTTGCGATTTCTTCATCAGAAGAACTCCATACAAGACCCTTGAGCATTGCACCTTCCGGTGTAGCTGACGGTGTCAGTGTTACTGTCTCTCCAACTTTCAATGTTACATTTTCTGCATCCAGAGTTACTGCGTCTGCTACTTTCTGTACTGTAAACGGAACAACTTCTGAAATTGCTGCAAATCCACCCTGTCCTTCTTCTACAAGGATCTGGATCTTTCTTGCATTCTTTGCTGTAGTATCAAACTGAGTTGATACCCATGCAGCACCGGCTCTTAAATTGCTCGGAACTGTGATATGGTCACCGCTTTCAATCACCTGATCATTTTCATCAAGGATACGATAGCTGTACTGGTACACGATTCCATTATTTGTGCTAGGTCTCTGCTGGAACTTGAATCCTCCGATATCCATGGATTTTCCAAGGTCTACTGTCAGGATTGCCGGGTTTGACTCGCTTACATTGAAGCCTGTCGTACTCCAGTTGGAATGCCAGTAAGTGCTGGAATCTCCGTCTGTTGCTGCAGAAGCTACTCCACTGCCTGTCGGTTCTCCTGTACTTTCTTCTGTATTGGCACTGGATGTGATATCCGGTGTTTCTGTTCTAGGAATATCATTTACAACTGTATCTTTTACTGTGATATCGAAAGTCAGCGTGCTGCCGTCTGCAAGTGTTCCTGTCAATGTTGCACTTCCTGCTCCGACTGCATTGATCTTATGGTTCTCTGTATCTACCGTCATCACACTGTCATCACTGGATGTAAATGTGATCTGGTCTAAGTTCTGACCTAAGATCTGTGCTGTCTCACCTTTGTACAGTTCTGTCTTTTCAACAGTTGCTGTCACGGCTGTTGCATCTTCTGTGATCGTTAAATTATCCAGGACAAAGTCTGTCTGTCCCATACTTCCGCTTCCGGCAAGTGAACCGTTCTCATAAAGACCGATCCATGTCTGTCCGGTTCCGCTTCCGATCACCTGCATACTTACATGCTGTGCTTCATCCCCGGTTGCTGCCGCCAGATAGGATGTCGGTGCAGAATAGCTGTTACCGTCACCTACGATCATCTGATATGCTGCATTTCCTGCAAGATAATCAAACTCAACATTGTATACTTTTCCGGCCTCAAAACGGAAGTTCTGAGGAATTGTATAATATACAAGACCTGTTACTGCTGCATGCTGCTTCAGTGACCACTCACCATCAATGACATCACTGATCACTCTGTTGTTCCAGCCTGCCTGTGTATACGGTGCATTCAACTGTGCCAGATGCGTTACCTGGTCTCCTGTCTGCGTAAATCCATGTACGAACGGATACATTCCTTCTACAACGGATTCAAAATCCTGATGGAAACTTCCGTCTTCCGCATAGTTGTCCAGTGTCTTCTGTACGATACGGATATCATCCCAGTAAGTACTTCCTTCACCTGCTGCTCTTGAAAGCTTCAGGTCAGCGATCGTACCTTCTGCTGTAAAGGATACAAGGATCCTCTGCATATTTGTACCGTGCTTTTCATCACTTGCAACTGTATTTCTGGAGAAAGAACGCATCGTATAATTTGATACTTCTTTACTTCCTGTATTGACACTCAGTGTCGCCTTTGCATCGCTTTCATTATCTACATAAAGCTCTGCAACATAATCTTTTCCGGCTGTCAGTCCTGTGATCTTTGTAGATACAGTCACATCTTTTTCCGGGCTGTTCATTGCCAGTCTCTGGTCGCCTGTATTCGCATACTTCTCGACCGTCACTGCTGCATTGTCAATGTCCCCACTCCAGTCAGCAGCATCCAATGCACTGTCTGTTCCTGAGTAACCATTGAATCCCGGGTCAACCACATAGTTGTCCTCGCCGTAATCTACCTTCAGTGTCTTAGAGGATTCACCCTTAACAAGCACATAAGCGGTAGCTGCTTTTGCATCCAGAGTCACTGTTCCGTTGGATACTGCAACTGTCTTCTCATTGATACGTCCCTGATCACTCAGTTCGTACATTACAACATTTGCAAGGTTTGTCCATCCGTCAGGAAGCTCCCATGTAGATGTGCCTCCGTCCAGATTCCAGTGATACAGTTTCTGGTCGCCGTTTTCATCTGTCCAAGGAAGAAGATACTTCACATCATTCAGTACTTCTTTTCCATTCAGAGTGATCGTACGCTCGATGTAAGAATCGGATCTCTGCTCTGTATTTCTTGTAACAACAACCGTATCTCCGGTGTCGTTCTTCAGAGTGATCTGCTTCTCTGTATTTCCTGTCGGGCAGGCTTCATCCTCACCGTAGTCTTCCCAGTCAGTTACATAATAATGCTGAAGGAATCTTGTAGGCAGGTTCTCTGTAAATGTCTCTGTAATATAAGAGTTATAATCCTGATCTCCGCCCCATCCTTCAAAGCCATACAGACGATATCCGCCAAGCAGCGGGTTGTCGGCTGTTCCGCCATACCTCGGATAGTTCAGAATCTGCGTATCTCTCTGATCATTGCGGAGGAACCGGATAATCTCACTATTCCATCCCTTCAGGCCTGCTCCACCATAAGCGGCGTCAGTTGCCCAGTGTGACCAGGTAGAGTCATACTCTCCCTCGTAACCAAACTCCGTAGAGAATCTCCATCCGAGTGAGTTGATCTCTTTTGCGATCTGTCTTGTCTCCCACGCATTCTGATACCATACATCCAGATAAATGAAGTCCATATTATCTGTTCTCTTTGCTGCATCTGCTGCAATCTCACTCATAGAAGCATTCAGGGTTCCCTGAGAATCTTTGACATATTCACCCTTATCCCAGTTTCCACTGTAGAAGCTTGTACCGTTGATACGGTCATAAAGCTGTACTAATCTCTTATAACGGGCCTGACTTCCCAGATCCCATAATTTATTGATCGTAAAGGACTGATCCAGCCATCCCCAACCATTTGTGATCGGGCTTGTCAGCATTGTCTCATTGAAAGATTTTGCCTCTGGATAAGCCTCCTGTGCATTGATATGAATACCAACTTCTGTATTATACTGATGTGCGATCTTGATCAGGTTCTGGAAATCAGTAATTCCACCTTCACGCTCAGATACATCTGCATACTCGGAGTTGGCTGAGTCATGACCTTCATTTCCATATCCTTTGAGCATAACTGCCTGCGGCAGTCCATCAGTTGCAAGATATACTTTCTTGATATTATCTGCTGTCTCAAGATATGGATTCGTTGCCATACCGGCAAAGTTCATAACAATACGATAGTTTACAAGATCTTTGATATCATCTGCACCCTGTGCAATGTTCATGATATCTCTGAATGCAAGAGCTCCATCATTCCAGTCGATGTCTCCATCGCCATTTGCATCTCCTGCGATGCATACTTTTGCACACGGAAGATCACTGGTCGGATAACTATAGCTTGCAGCCTGTCCATTTTTATCTCCACGTTCGTAATACCATACAGAACTTGTAAGACTCATGGAGTCTGCACCGCTGTTCATCGTAATTCTCTTATCATCCTCGATCTCAGAGTTACTCCATACACCACCGCTTAAGCTTCCATTTGACAGGAATCCATACATATAAGTTCCTGTTGTAGATGGATTGAATCCATTATCCCATGTAATATGGGAATCTCCGCTCTGGGTAGTCGTTGTAGACGGTGATACACCATCAAATGCTGCATTCTCTTCTGACATATCTGTAGAAAGAAGATTCAGTTGCGGGATCTCGATTGTAGCAATATCTGTACATCCGTCTTTCTTTTTGATGGATGTTACTTCCCAGGTCAGATCATTGTCATCTACACTGATCTTCACTTTCATAGTCAGGTCGATATTTGTTGAAGGACTCACAAGATCCATTGTATAAGTTCTGGAAGAATCATCTTCCTCGGCTGATACATTGGTCGGAGTGATCGCAGTCTTGTTGATGCTGACAGAGTTGATCTCTTCCTCCTGTCCACGGAAGAACGGAGTACCATCAACTTTCTTTGTCGCATAACGTGCAACTACCGGAAATTCCTTTCCAACATATACATCCATATAATCAGAACTGATCTTTGCATACTGGCTTAAATCCAGTTCTGCCTTTGGTGATAAGGTAACATTGAATACATTCTGTGCTGCATTTTCACTTACAGTAACCTCTTCTGTATGTGCCTGGTAGCCTGTACGGCTTGCTGCAAGATTGTATGTTCCTGTCTCGATGGCATCGAAACTGTAGTTTCCTGCATCATCTGTCTTTGCAGTATTGGAACCCAGCTTCACTGTTGCACCCTTGAGTGCTGTTCCATCTTCAGCCGTAACCTTACCGGAAACTGCTGCAACTGCTGTCGTATAAGTTTCTGTTACCTGACCGGATCTTGTAGCTGCCCATCCCCAGGTATCATCCATACAATCTGTCGTTCCGATCTTGAAGTCAGAAAATTCTACTTTTGTAGCTCCGTTCGTCTTCACTCCCGGATGTCCTTCTCCATTGATCGAATCAGAGATCGGAGTCAGTGCCTGTACAGACTGGGTCACTTTCTTGCCATCTACGATTACTGTCAGGTTCTCTCTGGAAACTGTGATGGAAATATCCATTGTCTCATTCAGCACCGGATCAGGAAGACCTGAAAGCTTTGGATAAGACTCTGTTCCATTCACTTTGTACTGGAAGTACCATTTACTTGTTGGATCATAACCGACATACAGCCAGTTATTATCATCCTTATAAGTATAGAAGATTCCCCAGTTCGTACTTGTCACCGGACGGAACTTCAAGGAAACGGTTCCTCCTACCGGTGTCGTTTTTGTCTGGTCAAGAAGAAGTGCCGGGGCAACAACACTGGCATTTCCATAGTTATGTCCATTTCCGTTGCTGCTTCCACCCTGAACGGTGATCCATTTTCTTCCTCTTGCAGTCTCCTGCGTTCCGTCATCTGTTACGGCTGCCGGATCCCAGGATCCCTTCTTGTCATTGTAGACTGTCCATCCACTGTAATCTGAATATGTAGTATCTCCGACTGCCACATCAGAAAAATAAAGATCTGTATAAGAGCTGTTTGTAGCTCCTCCAAATCCAACCTTACCTGCTACATCTTTCAATGCAACAAAGCTGGCATTTGTCACTGAAGCTGTTCCGCTTGTTCCAGCGGTAGTATTTCTTACAGTAACATTCACTGCACTGTCTGTATAGCTGACAGACACCGTAAACATATCGTTCTGGTTAATTGCCGGAAGTCCTGCAACGCTTCCATAAGATGAAGTACCATTATTATTGTACTCATAAATCCAGTCTGTTGCTGAACCGGCACCATCATAACCGATATATGCCCAGTTACTGTCGTCCTTGTATTTCAGGACAACCCTTGCACGCGTATCTGACTGTGCACTGCCAAGTTTTAAGGTGCTGCTGAAGTCTTCATTGGTAAATGTTGCATCCGGAGATAACGCAAATGCTTCAGGCGTGGCACTGCCAAAATGACCATTACCATTCTCTGCACCTGACACGATATGTGCCATTGTCTTGCTTGCTGCAAATACATCGATCGACGGAAGATACGGCAGTGCCGTTGTTAAAACCATCGCCAATGCAAGAAATCCTGCTGCAAGCTTTCTGCTAAGCTTTTTCATAATCCCATCCTTTCTTTTACGACCGAAAGCTTTACGGTCTTATTCTATTTTATTATATAATTTAT
>OOIG01001840.1_pt1 | contig 15146 bp, 10 predicted proteins | sample 1692091 | NCBI WGS metagenome assembly OOIG01 (sample SAMN06348188, study PRJEB24527) | human gut metagenome | biome: human gut; feature: ankylosing spondylitis patient; material: feces | host: Homo sapiens | place: China | collected 2015-10 | reverse complement strand
GGCACAATGATCGGAAGCCATTCAACCCCATTCCTCCGCAGCCCACAAACTCCCTTGACGGCAATGATTTTGAAATTCAGGAATACAAAACAACAAAAGAAGGAGAGTTCCATGATAAAACGCTTATTTACTTTGATCGAACTTCTAATCGTTATTGCAATGATAGCCATTCTCGCCGCCATGCTGCTGCCCGCGTTGAATCAGGCGCGGGAACGCGCCAAGTCGATCCACTGTTCATCGAATCTGAAGCAGCTGGGAGCCTACATGCTGATGTATGTCGACCAGAACGCCGGCATCATACCGTCACACGACGGCAATCTGGCGACCGAAAGCAACGCGTTTGCGGGAAAATGGCAGGATGTTCTGTACCGCTTCGCCAATCCGAACGCCATCGCCGGAGACTGCAAATTTCTGCGGGATGCCGGAAACGGCCTCGAATATCCGACCGCCCCCTTCGCCTGCCCCTCCTCCTGGGCATACGACCGCGCCAAATCCTGCCGCCATTATGGAATCAATATGGCGACGAACACCCGGGCGGGATTTGCATCCTATATGCGGGGAGAGTTCGACATGAAGATCTCCAGAATCAAAACGCCCAGCCGCCGTGCGGCCATGTTCGACCTCGACCGGTGGGAGATCAAACCGCCCAACGGCGCCATGCAGAAATCCCAGATGCTCACCTCCAGTACCGACGGCATCGGCGTGTGGCGGCACGGCAATCACAACAGCATCAACGTATGCTTCGCCGACGGCCACGTCGCCCTGCTGGAGGAAAAAAAGATTCCCACCTCCTACTGGGAGAACCGTGTCACCGGGTATTTCTGGTCTACCAGCGACAGCCGTTGAAGAGGAGAAACCCAACCATGAAAAAACAGCTTGCCACTTTTTTGATCACCGGATTTCTTCTGTCCTGGAGCATATCGGCCGCGGCACCGTTCCGGGAAGAGCCCGCCCGCAGCGATGAATGGGGCGTGCATCCCGCCGCCGGGAAAATGCTCCGTGTCACTCCAGCGCCCTTCGTCTGGCGGGAACAGCGGGGTGCCCGCAGTTACGAGCTGCAGTACGCCCGGAACCCGGAGTTTCATGATGCGGTGACGGCGGCTCCGCTCCGCTGGAATGTCCACTGCCCCGCGGCGGAAATGGCGCCGGGCGTCTGGTTCTGGCGCGTCCGTTTCGTCGATCAGCGGGGAGTACCATCACAATGGAGTTCGGTCCGGAAATTCGAGATCGCATCCGATGCCGCCGCCAATCCCATGCCGACACGCACGGAGTGGGAAAAACGGCTTCCGTCGACACACCCGCGCATCTTTCTGCGTCCGGAGGAGCTGCCGAAGCTGCGCCGCTCGAAACCGGAACTGCTTGCGGAACTCACCCGACAGTGTGAAGCACTCCTTGCGTCTCCTCCCTCCACAAAAGAGCCGCCGAAGTATCCGGAAGGGGTGAAGCGCCCCTCCCCCGAATGGATCAAAATCTGGTGGGGAAACCGGCTCTATGTCATGAAAACGCTCGACGGAGCAGCCACACTCGGATACGGTTATCAGATCACCGGGAAGCGGGAGTACGGCAATCTGGCGAAGAAAATACTGCTGGAGTGCGCCCGCTGGGATCCGGAAGGCTCCACCAGCCGCCGGTACAACGACGAGGCGGGGATGCCCTATCTCTCCCGCTTCTCCCGCACCTACAGCTATGTGCAGGAGCTGCTGACCGAATCGGAACGGGAACTGTGCCGCAGGGTGATACGAATCCGCGGCAACGAGGCATTCCATTCGCTCTATCCCCGGCTGTTTTTCCGTCCCTATGACAGTCATTCCAACCGGCTTTGGCACTTTCTCGGAGAAGCGGGGGTGGTGTTCTTCGGAGAGATTCCGGAAGCGGGCGACTGGATCGACGGCGCCATGCACTACTACTTCTGCCTCTACCCGGTGTGGGGTGACGAGGACGGGGGCTGGCATGAGGGAATCTCCTACTGGCGGGAGTACATGGAGCGCTTCTTCTGGTGGGCCGACATCCTGGAAAACACCTTCCGGATCGACATCCGCCGGAAACCATTTTTCGCCCGGACCGGCTATTACGGCATGTACGTCTCGGTACCGGGGACCCGTGACGGCGGCTTCGGGGATCTGTCGGAAAACCATCGCTGCCGTCATGCCGGCGCCATGTCGACCCTCGCCTCGCTGGCAGAAGATCCCAACCTTCAGTGGTATGCGGAACGAATCACCGACATCATGCGCCGGACCGATCCGGCGGGAGCGGCGGCGGCGAAGGAGGCCATCTACATCAATTTTCTGCGCGCGTCGCGGCCCCGCGTACAAGCGGTTCCGCCGACGGCGCTGCCCACCTCGCGCTGTTTTCGGGGGAACGGACTGGCGGTGCTGAACACCACGTTGCTCGACGGGAAGAAGAACATTCAGCTTCAGTTCAAATCCAGCCCGGTCGGCACCTGGAGCCACGGATACGACGCCAACAACAGCTTTCTCCTGAACGTCTTCGGCGAACGGATGCTGATCCGCTCCGGCCGCCGGGACATGTATGCGAGCAACTTCCACAGCAACTGGATGTGGGAGACCAAATCGGAAAACAACATCACGGTCAACGGCATCGGCCAGAAAAAACACTCCCGTGACGCAAAAGGAGAAATCATCCGTTTCATCACCGGAAAAACCTTCGACTACGTCGAGGGAGAGGCCGCCGGCTCCTACGAGGGACGGATCAGAAGTTTCCGTCGCCGGATTCTCTTCGCCAAGCCGTCGGCGATTCTGATTTCCGACACGCTCGAAACACCGGAACCGGCCATTTTCAATTGGCATCTGCATGCGCTCAATCCGTTCCGGGTGAACGGGCAGAACGATATCTCGCTCGAAAACAACCAGGCGGCCTGCAAGGTGGAATTTCTTCGCCCGACAGGGCTCAAATTGAAGGTGACCGATCAGTTCGACCCGCCGCTGCCGCCCCACGTCAAGCTGCGCCAGTACCACCTGACCGCCGACACGCCAAAACCGGTGCGGAAGGTACTCTTTCTCACACTCCTGCGCCCGCATCGGGCGGGAACGCCGCCGATCGGTGAAACCCGACTGGAGGAGCGTGGCGACCAGCTGCACATCACCCTTTCCACGCAGGAAGGCGAGCTGCGTATTTCCGTCAACCGGAATGACGGCAGTATCACCGCCCGGCACAAAGGGGAAGAGTTCCGCTGATTCCGGATGCTCTGCCACGACTGACGACGGGTTCTCTGCTTCCGGTGGAGAACCCGCTGTTTTTTCTTTTTTCCATCCGAATGAACCGATACGGAAACCGGGATTGTCTCACATGGTGAAACAACCGGAATTTTCCATCTCTTTTTCCATTGACAAACGACGGAATTTATCGTATAATTTCGTTGAAACACAAGGGAAAAAGAGGTTTTCATGGAAGTCATTCAGGTTCTTGACCGGGCATTCACCATTCTGGAACGGTTTGCCGAATCGCACAACCAGCCGCTGACCGTTCGGGAACTGGCGGAACACACCCATCTGAAGGTGCCGACCGTCTCCCGGATCGTCCGCACCCTGATGATTCTGGGCTATCTGGAGTCGCTCGGCCGGAAGAGCGGCTATGTACTGGGGCGCCGGTTCGCGGAGCTCTCGCGATTCTATTTCGACGCCAACCCGCTGCGCAAGGCAGCCCAGCCGTATCTCGTCAGATACCGGGAACTCTTCGATGAGTACATCTGCCTCTCCATCCTGCTCGGATATGAACGGCACATCCTCTCCCGGCTGGAACCGTACCGCACACAGCACTCTCGCCGGCATGTCATTCCGGATATCGAAATCCCATATTCCAGCGTTTCCGGGCGATTGCTCCTGAGCTCGCAGCCTCAGATTCTCCAGCGAAAATGCTTCGAATGGTTCGGTCCTCCGGGTTCTCAGTGGGAGGGCACCGACACCCTGGAAGCCTTTCTCGAAAAACTCTCCGGAATCCACACGATTCCGTACCTTCTCGAAGAACGGGAATCGTTCCAGTTGTTGGCCTACCCCATCCACGCCCCCGATGGTTCCATCGCCGCAACCTTCGGCTCCTTTATGCTACGGGAAAAATTTCAACAGCAGGGAGAAGTGATCCTGCAATTTCTGGCGGATGCCGCCCGGCGGCTTGAAAAATCACCGATCTTTTAACAATCCGTACAATAAGGAGCCTCATGAAACCCGAACTTGCAATCGTACCGTTTTCCCATCTCGATCTCTTCTGGGCGGGCACGCGCCGGGAGTGCCTCACCCGCGGGATCGAAATCCTCCGGACGGCACTGGAGCTGCTGGAACGCTATCCGGAATACCGGTTCATGATCGAATCGATCAGCTTTCTGGAGTTTTTCCTCGACGCCTGTCCGCAGGAGAAGGAACGGGTTTCCCGTCTGACGGCGGAAGGACGCCTCGAGGTGATCCCCATGCGAGCGATCCTCTACACGCAGCTGCCCTCCGGCGAAACACTGGTCCGCAACTTTCTATCCGGTAAGCGTTTCTGCCGGGAACACCTCCCCCGTTGCAGCACCGTCGCCACGCTTTCAGACATTCCCGGCGTCACCCCCCAGATACCGCAGATCGCGGCAAAGTGCGGCATGACGGCACTTCTGCTCTCCCACGGCACGCCGCCGCACACCGACCATATCCGCTATCGCGCACCGGACGGCACGGAGATCACCGGCTTTGCGCCGGTTCACTATGGCCGATGCCGCTCCCTGCTCAAAGCCGGACTGGACTACGAAGAGATGCTCGCCCACGAGGCGGAGTTCGAAGAATATTTCGGCGCGGTCGAGCATCCGCAGATCTGCCAATGGGGCGTGGATCTCTGCGTCATTCGGGAACAGACCGTCCGGAACATTCTGCGCTGGAACGCCGAAGGGCACCGGCAACTCCGGTTCAGCACCCTCGCCGAATTTTTCGAGCGCCACGCGCCGGAGCATCCCCGGATCATCGAGGGGGAAATCCCTTCGCTCTGGCCGAATGTCGAGAGCAGCTGGCCGGACCTCTGGCCGCTCGACGGGCCGTGTGAATACGCGATGTTCACCGCGGAGTATTTCGGGGTGCTTCATCCTGTGCTGTTCGACCGGGAACTGCACCGCAGGGCATGGGACTTTCTGCTCGACGCCATGGATCACAACCAGAACGGCATCGGCGGCGCCGGAGCGGACCGCGACAAACGGCAGCTCAAGGAGAGCGCCCGTTTTCTCGCCGAACAACAGTCGGGGCGGATCGCCTCGATCCTCGCCACCCGGTCCCTTCCCCACGGCAGCGCAAAGCCGATTGCGGTATTCAATCCGCTCTCGTGGCGGAGATCGGAAACGGTCCGGGGGCGGACCGTCCTCTACGGGCCGGATGCGGCGGCGGATCCGGCGTTCACCGGGTCCAATCTCCGGCTCGTCAACGAGGCCGGGGCGGAACTCCCGTTCCGGATTCTCCATCTGCGGCAGGGCATTTCCCACTCGGTCGAAGTGGAATTCGAAGCGCGCGACATCCCCGCCTTCGGGGTGAAATACTACTATCTGGAGATCGCGCCGCGCACGACGTTCTCCTCCCCCTTCCTGGTGGACGACGGCACGGCGCGCGACCGGGAGGAACCGCGCAACTACGCGGGCGTCTGCCGCTGCGAGAACCGCTTCTGGCGTCTGGAAATCGACCGGGTCACCGGGGAGCTTTCGCTGTACGACAAGACCGCGAAGCGGCAGCTCTTCGAACGCGCCTCGATCTGCGCCCGCGAGGAGAAGCGGGGCGACTACATCTGCAGGATGGACCTCACCGGGCGGACCATCCCGGCGGTGCTCTCCTCGCTGCGAATCCTCGAATGCGACGCGGTGGTCTGCCGGATGGAACTGCGGGGCAGCGTCTATGGTCAGGAGTTCCGGCAGCTCATTTCGCTGTTCGCCGAGACGCCGGTGCTGGAACTGGAAAACACCATCTTCTGGGAGGGCGGCATCTACGCCCGGATCGAACAGAACTTTCCGTTCCAGTCGGCGGAAGCGGGCGTCATCCGCTACGGAGCTCCTTTCGGCAGCGTCCGGTATCCGGAGACGATCTACCGGGACGGGCTTGCATTCGAAACGATCGTCACGCCGGAGCGGGGGAGTGATCCGGACCCGGCCATCCGCCGGATCCGGCTGGCGCAGCAGTGGGTTCACATCGGCGATTCGATTTCCGGAGTGACGATCGGCGCCGACCACCGCATGTGGGAGTTCGACGGAAATCTGCTCCGCAGCTGCATGCTGCGGGGCATCGGCTACACTTCGGGCGGCGTGGAGCTTCTCGCCGACGGTTCGAAGCGGGGAACCGCCCGCCCGCCGCGCGGGGAGTATCTCTGCCGCTACCGGCTGGAGAGCACTCCGGGGGGAGCGGCTCCGACCGGCCGCTGCGGCCGGGAACTCAACGCCCCCCTGTATGTGATCGGCGCAGGCGTCGCCGGAACTGCGAAAACGGAACGTATTCCGCTTCTGCCGGATACGACGGGGACCACGCTGATCGGCAGCGTCAAGCCCGCGGAAAACGGTGACGGCATCGTATTCCGCGTCTTCGAAACGGCGGGGATCGAGTCCCGCCTGCACCTTCCGGAAAATCCGGGCATGGAGTGGCAGGAGTGCGATCTGGTGGAGGAGAACCGCACCGCCTGTTCCCGGAATGAGGTCAGAATCAGGCCATTCGAAATCAAAACATTCATCTTGACAGGGAGAAAGTAAACATGGGAAATCCGAAAAAACATTCCAGCACATTTCCTCCGATCGAACTCCTCATCGTGATAGCAATCATCGCGATTCCGGCGGCAATGCTGCTGCCCGCGTTGAATAAAGCACGCCACAGGGCAAAAAACGCCGCCTGTTTCAGCAATCTGCAGCAGGCGAGTTTGATGTTCTCCAGCTATGCGCGCGACAGTTTTGACATACCCGGACATGTGCAGGAAGGCACTCCTCTGTATTTTCTCCATGAATCCGTCTCCGCCGGAAAAATGCACAAATATATCTTTTTTCCCCTGATACGTTCCAGCAGGCAATCTATTCCAAGAAATATGGACGATCAAATGATGCTGCACCATCATGCTGGTATTTCTACACCTGCTACTCCTCGATTTCTCTTGTAAAGAGAGGGAAATTCCGGTATACATTTTCTGTCGCAACCATCAAAAAAGAAAGGAACAACAACATGGATTGCCTGAAGAATGCGCGGCGGGCCCGCCGCTCCGCCACGGCCGCGCGTCTGCGGCTGCTGACACTGCTGTTCTCGATCGCCGCCGGGACGGTATCCGGCGCGGAAACGGCGGAAGGCTTGAAATTCCGGGAATGGCGCCTGGCCGCGCAAGGGGCCAATGCAGTGATGGTGGCGGAGTTCACCGGCCGTTCTCCCGCAGTCCGGGTTGAATTTCCCGGAATCCCCTCCGGACAAACCGATCTTAATGAGAACATCGCCCCCGCTTTGAAAGTCAAAGTGGATCCGGTTCATTCGAAATCGAAGCCCGCCGCCTCCGGCCGGACCAGTGCTGCGATCATGATGGCGAAGCATGAACTGGCCAATCCGCTGCAGGCGTGGATCCCTCCCTACATCGGCATTACTGCGGCCAAAGTGGCGCTCGCCGTCTTCCCGCAGGAGTGCAAAGGCGATGTGCGGCTGTTTCTGGAAACGGTCCGGCGCGGCGCCGCGCCGAATCCCCGCCGCACTGCCCGCAGGGAGATACGGTTGCGCGAACTTCCGGCCGGGAGATGGTCTGAAGTGGAGTTTGCAGTCGACACCGACGCAGCCCGGCGACTGGCGGAGGTCCGGCTGGTGCTCTCCGGTTCCGCTGAGGCTGAGTGCCGCTTCCATTTTGCCGATGCCCGGATCAAACGGCAGGACGGCTCGGAATATGCGCTGCTGAATCGCGACTTTCCCGACTACCTCGCCGGTATGAAAAAACCGCTCGCCGCGACTCCGGCGAAAAATCTCCCGAAACGGACTCAGCTGCATATCGGCTACGGCAACAACTGGCATATTCTCTATGACGCGAAACACCTGCCGGAAATCGGCCGCCTGATGAAGCAATATCTGCCGGAGTACAGCATCGTCCTCTCCTGTGCGCAGACTCCGGAGCCGGAACTTGCCGCAGTCCTGCCGCAACTCCCGGAGAACCTTTTCTACCAGTTCCAGAAGGCTCAGCACGGCATCCAGTATCCGATGCTGTACGACGCCCTTCCCCGTGACTGGCGCGGCAATCAGCAGAATAAACGGGTCAACTCGCTCGTAGCGACCCATCCGCTCATGCAGAGAGCGCTGAAGAATCAGATGGACTACGCCGCGACTCTCGGCGTCAACAATTTTTTGAGCTACGACTACGTCTGGCCCTACTTCGGCGGCCGCTGGGGATATGACAAGGCCACCGTCGCCGCTTTCCGGGAAGATCTCAAGGGGAAAGACGAAGGGCTGGAGATGGATTTCGAAACCGGCGGTCCCCGGCGTACCATCCACTTTCACGACTACTTCGAGGAGCTGTACGGCAGACGTTTCCGTCCCGGCGACCTCGGATTGAACAGCTGGGAGGAATTTTTCCCCGTCACGGAGCGGGCCGCCGCCGCACAGGCAGCGACGCTGGAGACGCAGCGGAATTTCACGCTCTTTCTCGTGCTCTGCCACTACGAATGGCTCCGGCAGGCACAGCGGTTCAATCAATGGGCGCAGTCTCATGGCGGAACATATGACTATGTCCTCAACGGCGAAGGCTGGGTGAACGGCAACGACCATATCGGGCTGCTCCGGCTCCCCGGGACCGGAATCGTCGCCCCGGAGTTCTTCATGCACACGCCGGAGAAACTCGAAACCATCTATCGGGGGCTGGGACGCTACGTCCGGGCGGGAAAACGGCTGAACAAATCCCTCGGCGCCTGCTTTGAGGTCTCGCTCGGCGGCGGTGGCCACCCCTACTGGGACCTGCGTACCGGCTACCTTGTCGCCTATTCGATCGCCGCGCTGGGTGCCGCCCCGCTGCATCATGATTTTCAAAGTGCGTGGGAACGGAACAATCCGCTGGACAAGACCGCTTTCCACCTCATGATGGCGCAGGCGCGGGCGTTCCGGCAGGCAAATCTGGATCGGGCGGAGAAGGTGCCGGGGAACGATGTGCTTCACGTCACGCTTCGCTCCGTCGGCAGACGGATTGACGGCATGCTCAGCGACTCGCGCATTCTGCGGATTACCAGCCAGCAGGATTCCTGGGTTCCGACGCTGCTTGACCATGAAATCCGTTACGAGCAGACCGATCCTTCGGAGCTGCCGCTGCTGCTCGATTCCGCACGGATCGTTTTTCTCTCCTCGCCGGTGACAACACCCCGCTGCGCCGCACAGCTCGAACAGTGGCTGGAGAGAGGAGGAAAAAGTCTGCTGCTCCACACCACATTGCCCTTCCGGCAAGACGAGGGAATCTACAACTCCGGGACGAAGCCGGGGAAAGCGCTGTTCCGGGGGTTCCGGAACGGGAAACCAGCGGGACACACCCTGTTGACCGATGCGTCGGGAGCTCCGCTGCTCACCCGGATCGACCGCGGCCGCGGCAGTGCCGTCTACTATCTGCACGCAAGTCCGGTGCGGAGTTCCTCCGCGACGATGAAGCAGGTTATGACTTCGCTGAAAAAAGAGCTGCGCCTTCCTGTCGTGCAGCTCGCGGAACACGGAGAGAATGCGGTCGTACTCCCCTATCAATCTCCTGACTGCCGGGTCGTCGCCGTCTGGAACCGCAAACTGCGCGATGAGGCGGCCGCGGGGCTCACGAACTGGATCAAGACCCGCTGGCGGCTGAGACATCGCTTCTTCGATCCTGCTGCCTATGCGTTCCGGTATGAACAGCCCGGCGCCGCCTGTTCAGCCGCCGTCAGAGTGGAAAAGCCGGGCTCCTACCGGGTTTACCGCTTCCTGGCCGACCGTGAGGAGTTGATTCCGGTCCGGGAGGACGGCGTTCTCGTGCTGGAACTTCGCGATGCGCTGGGAGAGCTGTTCTACGTGGCGGAAGACGCCCCCGCCTTCCGAAAGCGGTTGCAGAAACTTCGGATGGAACGTGCGGAAAGCACGCCGTTTCTTACGGAACAGAACGAAAAGTGGGACAGTCGGAAATGAAACAGAAGAAAGTACTGGTCCTCGGCGCCACCGGGGCAATGGGACAATACCTGGTTCCGCTGCTGGCGGAACAGGGATATCAGGTCGATGCCTGTGCGCTCGACGTGTTGGAATTTCATCACCCGAACGTGCGCATGGTCGTCGGGAATGCCATGGAGTGGGAGTTTCTCGCGGAACTGCTGAAAAACCGTTATGACGGCATCGTCGATTTCCTGATCTATTCGACGAAGGAGAATGCGCTCCGTCTGCCGCTGCTCGCCTCGCAGACCGGACACTACCTTTATCTTTCGACCTACCGGGTGTACGACAACAAGGAGATTCCGATCCGGGAGAGTTCCCCGCTGCTGATCGACACCGCCGACGACCGGCTGCTGCGGCTCTCCGATGACTACAGCATCTACAAGGCGCGCGGTGAAGCGATTCTAAAACTTCAGAAAAACCGGAACTGGACGATCATCCGCCCCGCCATCACCTATTCGCGGATGCGTTACCAGCTGGTGACGCTGGAGGCGCCGGATACCGTCGGCCGCGCCTTCGCGGGGAAAACCGCCGTCCTGCCGGAACAGGCGCGCAACAAGCAGGCGACGATGAGCTGGGCCGGCGATGTGGCGCAAATGATCGCCCGGCTGCTTTTCAACGAAAAGGCGCCGGGGGAAACCTACACCGTCGCCACCTCTGAACACCACACCTGGAGTGAAATCGCCGATTACTATCGGGATATCTGCAACTTGAAGACGATCTGGGTGGACAAGGCGGTCTTTTCCGACCTGATCTGCCACAAGCTGTTCCCGGATGTTCCGCCTTACTGGCAGCTCGAATGCGACCGTCTGTTCGACCGGGTGATCGACAACTCCAAAGTTCTGGAAGCTGCCGGCCTGAAGCAGCAGGAACTGAAACCGCTCTACGACGGCCTCGCCATGGAGATCGCCCGCTGCCCGAAAGATTATCCGTTCCGGGTCAACCATCGGATGGACCGCTATCTCGCCGCCCACGGCCTCGTCTGATGCAACAGAGTTTCATAAAAATCAATCACACACAAGGAGAACCATTTGATGAAAAAGAACCGTGATTCCCGCTCCAGCGGCGAAATGGAACGAAACCGGGACGATTTTACCCTTATCGAACTCCTCGTCGTGATCGCGATCATCGCCATTTTGGCGGCGATGCTGCTGCCCGCCCTGAACCGCGCCCGCGCCAAGGCGCGCGACAGCGCCTGCAAGAACAACCTCAAACAGATCACGTTGACCGAAATCCAGTACAGCGCCGATTACCAGAATTACATGGTGGTGTTCATGGAACAGAGCTTCGCTTCCGGAAGCAGTGCGGTTCTGACATGGGACAAGCTCTTCTCCAGTCGGAACTCCACGGCGGGACGCCCCTTCTTCAGCAGAAAACTTTATGCCACGCTTCCCGTCTCCACCTTCATCTGCCCGGAGGCGGAGGACCGTCAGCGTCAGTTCGACGAGGGAAAATTCTCCTACGGCATGATGGTCCCCAGCAAATACCGCGGGCTGGTCATCGGCAATACCCCGGTGGATGCCGTCGACAAGAAACGGGTGCAGAACGTCGGCTCCTTCGTGACCGGTATCGACACGACAAACGGCCCGATCACCTACTTCATGCCGAAGATGAAACGACCCTCCGGCGTACCGATTATCGCCGACACGATCAACGGATTGTTCGGGACCTCCTCTTATCGGCAGGGCACATGGCTTTTCGATCCCACCGCTCTGTTCACCAACGCCTACGGCGTCTATCTGCGCCACGGGGAACGGGCGAACTGCGGCTTTGCCGACGGTCATGTGGAGAGCGGTTCCCGGAATGAACTCTTCGCACTGCCCTGCCCGATTCAAGGGATGTTCAGCGCAAATCTCACCCCGCTGAGCATGCCCTGAAAGGGCAAATCCGCCGCTTTCATTGAATCCGGCTCCGGTTCGACTTGACATTCCCGGTTTACGTGGTATAATATAACCATATAAAAACCACACCAACCAGGAGAGGTGAATATGTCGAACGTCAAGACGATGGCAACCGTGATCGAACGCCCCGGCGAGGCGGCGTTCCGGGAAGTAACCCTCACGCCGAAACGGGAGGATACGGTTGTCGCGCGCACCATGTTCAGCGCGATCAGCACCGGCACCGATATGAAGACCTACCATGGCATGCAGCACCCGGAACAGTGTTACTATCCGCTGGTTCCCGGGTATGAGAACATGGGCGTCATCGTCGAAGAGGGCAGCTACGCGCCCGGACTGCACAAGGGCGACCGGGTCATGATCAACGAATGCCGCAAATACGGCGACTGCTGCGCCGCGTGGGGCGGCGGCACGCTGCTGGTCCACAAGGACTCCGACAACGCCGGCGGCGCGGGCGACCCGCTCTGCAAGGTGCCGGACAACGTCTCCGACACCGACGCCGTGCTCGCCTACCTCGCCTGCGTGCCCCTCAAGGGAATTGAACGCTTCCATCTGCGTCCCACCGACGTAGTGCTGGTCTTCGGCGCCGGAATGGTCGGATTGAGCGCGGTCCAGATCCTGAAGATCAAATGTCCCGGCATCACCGTGATCAGCGTCGAACCCAATCCATTCCGCCGCGCCATCGCCGAGAAGTACGCCGACTATGTCATCCCCTTCGGCGACGAGGGAATCCGGCAGCTGCTCGACATCACCAACGGCAAAAAGGCCGACAAGATCATCGAATGCTCCGGCAACCCGATCGTGCCCGGCGTGCTCTGGAAGTACATCAAGGACGGCGGCTGGAACGACGACGACGAACCGGGCCACATCCACCTCAACGGCGATTATCCGGAAAAACTGGTTTTCGACCACTATCACCGCTGGTTCGTCAAGAACGTCAACATGTCGATGACCTGCGCGATCAAGTGGCGCGGCAAGCCGGAAATCCTCAAGTGGATGAGCGAAGGCAAATTCGTCACCAAGCATCTGCCGATCGAAATCTGGCCCGCGGCCAAGGCGAAGGAGGCGTTCGAGTACCAGTCGAAACACGGCGCCAACGTCTTCAAGATCCTCTTCGACTGGAGGGACCTGTAAATGCAGCTGGGCAACGCCGCCTGGGGGCTGCGCGAGACCCCGCTGGAACAACAGCTCGCCATCACCGCCGCGATGGGGCTCGATCTGCTCGAACTCTCCATCGCCGGGTACGACCGGGATTACCTCCAGCTCGACGCGGATGAGAAGAAGATCGCCGAAGCGGCGAACCTCTTCCGCAAGTACAACGTCCGGCTCGACTGCGCCTGTACCGGGAACCATTTCACCGGCGACGACGCGCCGGAGCAGCTGGCCAGGGTCAAGACCGTGATCGACATCGCATCGAAGCTCGGCGTGAAACTTCTCCGCATCTTCGCCGGATTCCGGTCGGACAGCGAGGTCGCCGGTCCCCGTTTCACGCGGATGCTCGACTGCCTCCGCGCCGCCGCGGATTATGCGGCACCCCGCAACGTCACGCTCGCGGTCGAAACCCACGGCGGCGTCATGAACAACGGCGACGCGTTGATCCACTTCGCCAGCGCCACCACCCGGATCGACTGGTGGGATGACATCCTTTCCACCGGCGTATCGATCAACTACGATCCGGCGAATTTCGCCGCCGTCGGCGCAACCGATCCGGTCGCCTTCCACGAGCGCTTCAAAAATTCGATCAAGTATGTTCACTTGAAGGACTTCCGCAGTGTCGAAGGTGGTGTTCTTCCGGCGGCCTGCGGCGAAGGCCGGCTGGACTGGCCGAAGCTGATGGCCGCGCTTGGCGATTACGACGGCCCGGCTCTGATCGAATATGAACTTCCCGGCGACGTCGAGGATGGACTGCGCCGCAGTCTGGCGTTTTTGAAAGAGTTCCGGTAAAATTGCAGTAAAAGTCCAACGTAACAGGAGATTCACTTATGTCGAAGAAACCGCAGATTATCTTCATGCCGCATGCGAACATCCAGTATTCGCAGCTCGATCCGGCGCGCCGCGCCTGGGTGTGCGAGAACTGCTACCGGCCGCTCTTCGAGCTGGTGCGCGACGGCGACTACCGGATCGCCTTCGAAGCCTCCGGGCGGACACTTGAAGTGATGCACGACGAGGCGCCCGCGGTGCTGGATCTGCTCTCCGGATTGATTCGGGAGGGGAAGATCGAACCGATCGGTTCGCCCTTCATCCACGTGATGCTGACCAACATTCCGCCGGAGATCGGCGTCGACACGCTGCGCCACGGACTGGACGCCTGGGAGAAATACACCGGTGTGCGTCCTGAAACCGGCTGGAATCCGGAGTGCGGCTGGGCCGGCTGGCTCCCCGATGCCTACCGCGAGGCGGGATTCAAGTCGCTGGTGATGGATGCCGACAGCTTCTTCCTCTCCTTCCCGGAGATCCGCGAAGCGACGGGACTCAAGTACGACGTGCAGGGCCACAGCAACAAGAACCACCTCTTCAAGATCGAGGAGTACATCAAGGAGAAGCCGGAGTTCCTGCGCTACCTGACGAATCCTTCGGTTGCGCCGAACGGACTCAAGATGATCTTCCGCAGCGACTGCATGGCCAACCCGATGCTCTGGTATCTGATGGGAGCGACCGAAGGGATGCGCAAGGATCCGGTTTCGCTCGACGAGATCCGGGAGATGTTCCGCAAGTGGCAGCCGCGGATCGAGAAATCCGGCAGCTTCATCATGCCCTACGCCGAGGACGCCGAGTACATCGGCAGCTCCGCCTACTTCTACGTGAAGCAGTTCAATCAGGCGCGCTTCTTCGAGCCGGAACCGGCCAGCGTCAACCGCTTCCGGGAATTGCTCGACATGGCGAAGGAGGTGGGCTATGAACTCTCGACCCCGGCGGACGTGATCCGTTCGGCGGAGACGGTGATTGAAAACGATCTCATCGAGAACATCGAAAACGGCGCCGCGTGGCATGGCGGCACCGCAAAAGCCTGGGCGAACACCAGTTACTCGCGCATTCTCGACCCGGTCTGCCGCTCGGTTTTCGACGGCGTGGTCGCGCTGCGGAAGCGGCTCGGCAATACGCCGAAGCTGGAAAAAGCGATGAAGGCGGTCACCAG
>OOIG01001830.1_pt1 | contig 15191 bp, 19 predicted proteins | sample 1692091 | NCBI WGS metagenome assembly OOIG01 (sample SAMN06348188, study PRJEB24527) | human gut metagenome | biome: human gut; feature: ankylosing spondylitis patient; material: feces | host: Homo sapiens | place: China | collected 2015-10 | reverse complement strand
TAGTGTCATTTTGATATACAAATAAACTTTCCCCAAACAAACCAACTCAACCCTGTCGCTGTGTTATACAGAGTGTAATATGAAAATATACAGAAAGTGATTACTGAAAATCCTTGACAAAACAAAATATATCTGTTATCATTATAAATGAAAGGTGTATAAACCTTTCTGCTTATTTGTAAAGGCGGCGGAGAATCAAAACGCATTAGTAAAGGTGGGTGCCACCGGCGAGGAGTCGGCCGCCAAACTGAACCGGGTGGATCCGGGGTGCGACTTCTCCGCCGACCGAATTATGAGGTATTATAGTTTACGAAAATGTTTATCATATAACCGCTATCTAAATATTTTAATTGGCGGACGAGGTATAGGAAAAACATATCAGTTAAAAAAGTATGTGATCGAACAGTTCCTAAAAAGCAAAAAACAATTCGTGTGGGTTCGGCGATACAAAACAGAAATCAAAGAAGCCACAGACGGCTTTTTCACAAAGCATAAAAATAATTATCCCGGTCACAAGTTTGAGATCAAAGGTAAAGTGGCCTACATAGACGGCGAGCAGGCAGGGCGATTCATCGCCCTTACAAACGCCGATATATTGAAAGGCTCCGATGATTTTTCAGAGGTAACAACCATTGTTGATGATGAGTTTATAATAGATAACAAATCTTCATTCCGGCGCTATCTGCCGAATGAATTAAGAGTTTTTACCGATTTGCAAGAAACAATATTCCGAACCCGCCAAGATGGCAAGGTGTTCATGTTGGCAAATGCGTTGTCAATGATTAACCCTTATTGTTTAGCGTTCGGAATAAAATTTCACAATAGTCCAATATTCAAAAATGATTTAATATATGCAGAAATGCTATCCACTACAAATGAGTTAGCTTTTGCAAAAGCTACAACACCGCAAAACAAATTAGCAACAAAATATTTACCTGAATATAACGATTACGCAAACAATGAATCATTCCTAAATGATGACTATTCACAAATCGAACGAAAACCTAAAGATTCAATCCAACTTTTCAACATAAAAACCAACAACAATATAATATATTTCTTTTTCGCTTCAAGCTCGCAAGCATTATACGCCTGCAAAACAGGCGACCCTAAGACAAATCCATTGACTGTAAACAAAATAGCAGAAAACAATAGGCCGCACGCAGGAGCCGAGTTAAAGAAGATTAAGTCCTTTGCAGTGGCGGGACGGTTGTTTTTTGAAAGTTTACAGATTAAAAGTGAAGTGGAAAAGATGATATATAATAGACTATGAAAGGAGTAAAACAAATGAGTTTATCTGTTGAGCAAATCAAGGAAATTGTTGATCGTGTTGCAAGAGCGGAAGATGTAACCGAGATCGGCCCCGATCTTGCAACAATCACGGATGCCTTTGTGGACTATGCAAGCGAGATTGAACGGCTGACTACCGATAACGCAAGACTTGTAGACGATAATAACCGCATTCGTGAGATCAACGGCAACCTGATGATGAAAGTGGGCGAAAAACTCGAGGTAGACAAACCCGAGGACACCCCGCCCGCCAATGACGAAAAGACACCCGATGAAGTGATCGAGGAGTTAAAGGAGGAAGAATTTTTCGATGAGTTCTAAAAAAATGACCGAAGCGGCGAAAGCGCAAAAAACGCTGAATGCCGTTCGTTCTATGATGAGTGAAAGCGCGCAGGCCGATGTTCCTGTTCTTGCCGATGGTGATGACATTAGCAAATTCGCAAACCCGATCTTGAATTACAAGGCACACACAAATGAATTTATTTCTGTGTTGGTAGATAGAATTATGTTTACCGCAGTGGAAGTAAAGCGATATTCTAATCGGCTTGCTCGCCTGAAAAAAGGCCGACCCTATCCGCTGGGCACCGATGTTCAGCAGATCTATGAAAATCCTGTCAATCCGATGGGTTACAACGGTGAAAATCTTTCTGGCATTTTGAAGCTGTACAAGGGCGATACCAAGGTGGCCTATTACAGCAGAAATCGTCAGGATGTATTTCCGCTGTCTATCAACCGCGAGGAATTGATGGGCGCTTTTGTTTCCTACGAAAGTTTTAATCGCTTTGTATCTGCAAAAATCAACTCTGTTTTTTCCGGCAATGAAATTCGCGAATTCAATTTGTTCAAGCAGGCTATCGTTGACGCTTATTCAAACAATGTTGTCCTTGGCCGTAAAATGGCAATGCCCGCCACGAAAGACGAAGCGGAAGATATGGTAGCTACCATTCGAGAGACTGCTATGAATATGACATTCCCTTCTACCGCCTATAACAATTATATCAATCAGCCCGGCGCAGTCGGCGACCCGGTGGAAACTTGGTCGGAGGCTGACCGCATTGTAATTATTATCCGTTCCGATTTGATTAACAAATTGGGCGTTAAGGTTCTTGCAATGGCGTTCAATATGGCGGAAGCCGATTTTCGCAATAATCTTATTGTTGTCGATTCTTTCGACTATGACAATTACGATTTGGAAAACAGAAAGCGCACCGGCAAAACCTTGTCCGATATTGGTTTTGTGATTTGTGATGAAGCCTTGTTCCAGGTGTATGATAACATTCAAACCGCGGCGGAGGATTTTATCGGTTCTTCCCTGACCTGGCAGTATTTCTTCCATGTGTGGCAGATTTACGGTATTTGCCCCTTTGCAAACGCCATGGTATTTGAAGTGCCGAAAGCGGATGCTTTGCAGGATTTGACAATCACCGACTTTCATAATCCAAGCGGTGAAAACTTTGTTGAGCTGAAAGCGGCAGACGCAACGCAGACGGTTGATTATGCAACAACCCCCGCTGACTACAAGGTGAATAACATGCGGCTTGAATTTGAGCAGGTTCTTGAAAGTGCCGCCAAGGATAAAATCACCGCTGAAACGCTGGCCGATTATGTGACGATCACCTTTGACCCCACCGCAAAAACAATCACATTCACCGGCCATTCAACCGCCGATAACACCCATACGGCAACGGTTCTTTGTAATATTATTGCCGATGGGGTAGCAACCCCGGTTGCGGTGGTTGTAAATTTTACAGTGTAACCGTCATGTTGAAATATAAAAAATTTAATCATGACGGAAGCCTTGAATTTGATTGCCCTGCCGCTGGTGATTATGGGGTAAATTTTATTGAAACTCCACCCGAAACAGAAGCAAGCGATACAAGAACCGTTCCCATTCTTTCCGGTGAAACATACGGAAAGACAGAAAAGATAGATGGGTTGTTACAACTTGTTGATGTTGCGTACGACAATGCAGAAACTGGCACTTTTGAACCGCTGGGGTACAATGCGCTTTCGCAAGTGAGTGCCAATGAGTGGATCAATCGTGGCTTTTATGATTTGGATGTATCAATCGCCGGTAAAAACAATGATCAATTCAAGGTCACAGTAAAATCAACCTATCTTCACGGCGTTGCTGGATTCCTTGACTTGCCCCTTATTTGCACTTATTGTCTATATGTATATGACAATAAAGCAAATATTATCGGAAAGTATGTTTTCAGCATTCGCGTGACTAAGAAAACCTAAAAGGAGTAAAACAATGGCAGTAACTAACCCTACAACACGATTGGATCTATTTACAGTTCCATGGGGTAAACCCGAAGAATGTCATGCCATTGTCGATTTCCCAACGGCGGCGGCGCAAGTCGCCGCCTTTGATGGTTTGGCGGCAAAAGGTGTTAGCGCAACTAAATTCAATTATATCAAAAAGGATCAAGCTTTTAGGATCGAGGGGAATTTTGCGCGCTTTGAAGCATTCAATTATTGCCGCTACCAAAACCGTGATTTTGTAAATCGTCAGGGAAACAAAAAATGGTATTATGCATTCATTGACAGGGTTGAATATATCGCACAAGACATTGCAATGATTTACATTACAACCGATTATTGGCAAACCTACCAATTCAATATTACTTATTATAAATCAATGATCGCCCGCGGGCATGTTAAGGTTAAAGAAGATACTGTCGGCCGATGGCTTCAGCCTGAACCGGTGGGAGCACCTGCCGACTATGAAAAGGAAATTGAAATTTTTTCAGGTGGTGATTCATGGGTTCCTTATTGGTCAATTTTGAGTGTGTCAAGGCCACCCGGAGCAGGTGAAACCGGTTGGGTTTATGGTGGCTACGGTAAGTTGGATTCAATGACTGGCCAATATGCGGGATTTATTTATGATCATAATGTGATTCAAAAAATAATAGACGCATACGCAGGTACAACGGATCGGCGCCAGGATATTATAGGCTTTCGTTGCGTTCCTTATTGGGTTTATTCAAAGTTAAAAAACACTGATTGGCTTGTACCTATCACTGTTAATGGCGTTAAAATAAACTATTGCAAGGAAAATGTTATCATGAGTTTAGATACAGAAGCCGAAATTGCCGGAAACACATTAGCGTGCGGCTATTCCCCGCGAAACAAAAAAATGCTTACTTCAATGTGTCGAGTTTATATTGTTTATAATTATAACGGTTTTAGCCAACCCTTGCGACCTGAATTTATTAAGGGAAATTCAATTAAAATGACCGCAGAAATGCGGCCTATCGGGTCAAATGGCTTTAAGTTAAAGCTGAAAAATTATGCAAAGCCTGCTGAATCTGTCTTTGATGTTCCCTATTCTTTTGAAATGCAAATTGGGTACAACGAAAACGGCGGTGTTCAAGGGTCACTTAACCGTATGAATGCAGTTGCGGGCGCAATCGGAAATGTCGCCGGATTTGTAACCGGTGCGGCAACTGGAAATGTGGCCGGTATGGCGTCAGGATTGGCAGGACTTGTTAACACAGCCGGAAATGTTGTTTCCGCTTTTGATTCCAAGGTTGCAACAAAGGGAAACCAAAGCGATACCAATTCTATTTCAAGCGAAAATTGCAAATTTAGATTGGTGGACTGTTCGCCATTACTTGATGAATGTGGCCCGATTGATGATTTTCTTGACTTGTATGGGTACGCAATCAATGAATGGCACCCCATATCTACATGGAAACATACAAGAAAATACTGGAACTATATTCAAACGGTTGATTGCAATCTTAAAGTAAACGCCCCTGCACCGGAAGCCGCTTCAATTCGATCTATGTTCAATTCAGGCGTAACGATTTGGCATTATATAAATAGTTTTGATACCTTTGGCAATTATTCATTAAATAATAGGGAGGCGTTCTAATGGAAAATCCTGCAACTACAAAGCCCTTTGCACTGTATCACAGTCCAGCAACAAATGGCACATTCGCAGGTCAATTCAATTCAATCTTAACTGCAACACAACTAAACCAAATCTATCAATGTTACTTCATGAATATTGCCGCCACAGTGTTTGAGTGGGAAAACCTGCCGGAGACGGTGGACGCCGACTTTTTAGAGTTTGCATTGATCCAAGACGGCAAGGCCGCGTTCTGCAACGATCGTGACCGGGGGTTTTTAGGGCTACGCGCGGCGGATCAATCAGTTCTAAATCTGTACGGATACCCGGTCAAAATCAACGGCTACGGAATCAACTTCAATCAGGAATACAACGCAGACGATTTTGTTTTAATCAAAAACAATCCGATGTGGACACCAACACTTTTCTATATAAACTATTTTGTTGACAAAATTGCCAAAACGCAACAAATTATTGACATAAATGTGAACGCTCAAAAAACGCCGGTAATTTTGAAAGGTACTTCAAATCAAAAATTAGCGCTCGCAAATCTGTTTGCAAAATATGACGGATCGCAAGGCTATATTTTCATTGACAAGGATAATGATTTTAATGATTGCTTTGATAGTGTGAATACCGGCGCGCCGCTGGTAGCCAAAGATCTTTATACCTTGCTTGAAAGTTACAAAGCTGAATTTCTTTCATTTCTCGGTGTGAATAATGTGCAGAACGAAAAAGCGGAACGCCTTATCACCGATGAGGTCAACGCAAATAATCAATTTGTGTCTATTAACTTGGAAACAATGTTATATGAACGGAAAAACGCTTGCAAGCAGATCAATGACCGGTTCGGCTTGGATATTTCTGTAAAACCGCGAGTACAAAGTGAAATCATCGAAAAGGATAAACCCGCCTTTGGTGATGAATCAAACACTGTCGATGATCCGGAGGAGGGGGACTAATGGCACGGTATACCACAAGTTTGGAAGTTGTTGTAAACAATTTATGCAAAGATAGAAACGAGGGATTATATAACCGCGTTGATTCAGCTCGTGAAAAGATCTTTAACTTCTACTATCCAACGCCGCAGAAAATCGAGGATTTCAAGCGCTATTTTGAAATGCTTTTCATTTTCCATTATTTAACAGATGAGTTTGCGTTTGAAACTTTCTACTTATGGAAAGTAAAATTGCAAGCTAAATGCATGGAAGTCATGCCCGGATACGCCAGAGCCTTTGACGGGTTCGCACAAATGACCGCAGATTTGGCGGTTGCAAACCAAAAATTTAACCGCAAAACGGATTCAAACGCCACAGGAAAAAGCAAGTTAACCGGTTCTTTCTCAAATCAAAACGATTCAAATTCAACAATGCGGGGTGCGGCAAGTGATCTTCCCGGAAATATGATAAAAGCAAAAGATTTCAATTCGATTGAATACGCTGATAGGGCAAACCTTGACACCGCGTCCAACAAAACAACGGATAAAGGATCAAACACCACCGCCAATGACACCACAACAAAATCAAACCAAATCGAAACAATTACCGGTTTAACAATGCCCGCAGGGGAAGTTTTCCGGCAATATAAAAATGAAGTAAACGGTTTATATTCTGAATTACTCGATGAATATAAAGATCTGTTTATGCCATTATGGTACTAAGGAGGTAAATTTATGAATTATCCAAAACCCGATGTTGACCCGATCGCGGTGCTTCGGCGGTTCTATTGCAATCGCATACTGCCGCAGGTCTACGATGATTCATTATCTTTTGAGGAACTGCTCTACGGTGTCCTAAAAAAGATGAATGAAGTGATTGAAAAGGTGAACAGTTACGACGAATTGATAAATTATGTTATTGATTTGTTGGAAAACCTTGACAAGCACATTAAGGAAACAGTCACGGAGCAGTTGCAAAAGTGGTACGATGACGGCACCCTGAAAGAAATTCTTGCCGTGATCTGCGACCCCTATTTTGACGAATTCCGAAAGGAAATTGCACAGTTAAAAAAGGATTTTGTAACATTCAAAAATCAACCGCATTCAACTTACATTGATTTTGAGCGCTGGCTGTTGGGCTACACATATCGTGGTGAAAATCTTGCCAACGCCGAACAGGAAACAGCCCGCTACCCGGTGAACCAAGGCGGGGCGCGCTATACAATCGGCGGGAATCATTATTACGCTTGCGCTTTTGTGCCCCGGGGGCACACCTTGGAGTTACACCCCACCACGGCGGCGGTGGTGATCTTCAACTACTCCAACGGTGCACAAGTCGCCCGCCGGGATATTGAGGGGTTAGGCCATGCCAATGCAATTGTTTATAATTCAAAAAGAAATAGTCTTTTTGTTGCCACAAGCGAATTAAACGGTGCACCGTCTAAGACGATCTTTGAGTTGAACCCTACCACACTGGCGACAATCCAAAAGTATTCTTCGCCTGCCGGGTACAATGAAAGCGCTGTTTCTTCCGTTGCATACGATGAAACCAACGATCAAATGTACATTTCCCAAGGGCTGAATGTATATGAATGGAACCCGGCAACCAACACTGCTTCAAATATGGTGGCGCTTTCAAACCCCGGATTTGACTATATCATGCAAACTGTCAAGGCAAATGCAACCGCTTTTGTAATGCTCACTTATTCCCCGAACACGATTCGCATTTACGATAAAGCAGGTGTTTATATTCGGCAGTTTACAATTCCGCAGTATTTGGACAATCAACGGTTTTGGTCGGGTGAATTTGAGGATTTAACCGTAAACGATAAATTTTATGTGTATGCAAATTCACAGGGGATTACTGCCGTAAACCCCACAGATTCAATGATTTCTATTTGGCGCGGTTCTCTGTTGCAGGGTACACCGTCCTCCATTAAGCAGACTACCACACAGGGGTACGGTGCCGGATATTCTACATTCAACAATATTATATATGTAAATAATAGCGTTGATAATGGTGGAGTGTATCACATGAACCGGTCACCCGATGGTACGAAAGAGAATCCATTTATTCAAATCTTTCAAGCGATGGATTTATTGGCTTGCCCGATTTATCATCAAGAAGCAGAAATCCATGTTAAAGCCGGGTCGAATTCCTATCGTTGGTTTAACATTGCAAACGGTGGCAATGTTTATATCACCGGTCGCTATGATTCAAATGTTCCGCCCGCTACAATGCCACTCCTTATGGGTTTAGTTATGCACAACTGTAATTCTGTGACTTTGGACAATTTGAATATCGGTTGCTCAAACACCAACGAAGTAAACCTACCTCATACAATCCGCGCGGTGAATGTGAATAAGTTACTTTGCAACGATGTTGAATTGATTTATTCTTCCGGCAAAACAGCGTACAATCTGCTTAACACAACCCTGATTCTATCCGGTGGCGGTTCCGGAACCCTGAAAGAATGGCCGACAACCCCCTGCATTCGATTGCAACGCGGTTCCCAGCTTTATGGATACGAAAAGCACAATATTGGGGTAAACCTTGAATCCGATAATACGCTGATTTGTCAGCGTAAAATCTGTGACGCGCAGAACCGGACAACCGGAGTGATTGACACCCGCTCCGATGGCGGGGTGCAGATTTGGTCTGCTGAAATGATTTCAGGTATGGTTAAACATTCAAGCCGGATCGGCGTTCGTTATCATTCCAGCGCTTCCGGGGTTGAAAGAATCCAATATTTCTACGGATTCAAAACCGGGTCGGCATTTACAATGCTGGTTACGGAGGGAGCAAACACAATTAAGGTTGCGTTTGACGGTACCCGTATTTTCACCGTGTCGGACGCAACCGGACTTGTAGTTGACGGCATTGTTTTTGAGGGGTGATTAGAATTACAGTTGAACAGTTAACTATAATTCTGTCATCTGCGGTCACGCTGGTGGGCACTTCGCTCACCGCGTGGCTTGCAAACTCAAAAACTTTATACAGAATTAAACAGCTTGAGAAAAAGCAAGAACAGTACAACAACCTACAACAAAGGGTTGCACTTCAAGAACTGCGCCAGCAGGTGGCAGATCACCGCATTCAAGATTTGGAGGATAAAGTAAAATGAAAAATGTTTCAAAAGATACCATTATACGCACAATCGTAACTTTTGTTGCGCTTGTCAATTCTGTTCTAACTATGATTGGCAAAAATCCGCTTCCGTTTTCCGATGATGAGGTCTACTTATTCTTTTCCACACTTTTAACAGTGTTTTCCACAGTGTGGAGTTGGTGGAAAAATAATAGCTTCACTTCCGCGGCCATTGCCGGTGATATTGTTAAGAATGAAACGAAAGAAAGGGGTTATACCGAATGACCTACGATCAGTTTTATAACTCATGCAAAGGCAGGTTAATTGATTATGACCATGTGTCCGGCGCTCAATGTGTCGACCTTGCAAAAGTTTACTTAAATTCCTGCTTCGGGCTTCTGCCCGGAGCATGGGGAAATGCAGTTGACTATTATACCAATTTTGAAAAAAGAAAACCTCTTGTTGAAAAGTTTGAAAAAATCCAAAACAATCCTACTTTTGTTCCATTAAAGGGTGATATTGTTGTATGGGGTTCAAAAATCGGCCCTTACGGCCATATTGCCGTAGCCACCGGCAACGGAAATACAAAATGGTTTGAATCTTTCGATCAAAATTGGCCAAGGGGTTCAAGTTGCAGAAAAGTGAAACACACATACAAGGGTGTTTTAGGTGTGCTTCGCCCTAAAATGCGCGGTGCTATTTTCGACTACCCCAAGCCAAAAATTGGATCGTCAATCACATTGACCTATGTGCGCGGTGTTTACAAGGGTGCAGGGGCAAACACCGGACGAAAAAAGATCAAAGAATTGACTTCCGATGGCATAAAACATTGTTTGAATCGCGATGAAAAAAACAACATTGCATATCTAAAACGCGGTACAAAATGTACAATTCTTGAATTAGTTTACAAGGGTAATAAAAATATTTGGGCGCGAATTCCCTCCGGGTGGATTTGCATATACGATTATAATATTGCCTGCAAGCGTTACAAATAAAAAGACCCGGGGAGCAATCCCCGGGTTCTTTATTTTAGCTGAAAAATAAGATTCTCACTTCCGATATATTTTGAATTGTTGAAAACAATTCATCGTTGCAGTAGACGCATTTTGTTAAAAGGAATTCGTTGAATTTGATTTGAATGTTGGTGCCGACAAATGTGGCACCGGAAAATGTTTTTAATTCAAGCACCTTGTATCCTCTATCTGCAAGGATTGCTTGCAACGCGGTTGATACTGCTGGTTGCATTTTTTTCTTCTCACTTTCTTTAACTTTTTCTTCAAATTTTGGCTCAAACAGAGGACAAAAATCAACATTAGGGAATTTGGCGAATATACCAGTGTTATTCAAATTCTTGCAATTTTCATAATATGCGCAGTCGTTACATTTCATTTTTTATACCTCATTTCCCCAACAATCCCACCCTTCGGCTTGTTGTCGTGCAAATAGTTCTATCGCAGTACCCTCTCCACATAATTCCATTATGCGATTCCTTGTTTCAGGCGGCTTTGTTGAATGAGTTGTAAGTGGTGCGATAAGTAATTGACTAACCTTGGCTGACTTCCTTTTAGGCTTGCCTTTTGTAGCTATCAGGCAAGGCTCTGTATTTCCTCTTGTCCATCTGCCAAGCCCAAAAAAGAATCCTTGCATATTATGATTTAATTTAAGCCATTGAAACCCTATCGTTTTATATTTGAATCCCCACGCTTCAATCAATTCCAAAGCCTCTTTAATCATCGGATATGTAGCCCACAGGAATAAAACACAATCCTTGGCCGCCAATTTCTCAACCGGAAGATTTTTTAATTCCTCAATACTCATTGTATTGTATTGCTTTTCAGCCGCGCCTTGGCAATTGCTGTCAGCATACTTCCACGGTGGATCTGCATATATTATGTCATATTTGCGATCAGTGTTAAAAATATCAGTTTTCATTTTTCGTACCTCACTATTACATTTCTTGCCGCGCGCATTGATTTTGCGTTAGCGTTCATTTTGAATGTTAACGCGACAACATTGCTTTCCTCATGGACTTCAATTAGATACCTTATTAAGTCTAAGGAATTGGAAAAATAAATAAGAGATCGCACCCCAGTCAAGGTGTTTGGCGCTATTAGCGTTATTTCTTTTTTGCCATTTAACACCTGATTGATGAATGAAGCAAAATAACGCTCAAAGGGTTTTTTGATTTCTCCATCTTTGTCAAAGCATTTTTCAGCCCAAGCGAAATTTTGTTTAACTAAAAATCGAATCACTTTTTATACCCCCTTAAAATCGCTAAGGTTATAAGCTGTTTCTCCTATTCCTATAATTTCCCTCAAAAGCGAAAAACGGTTATAATTAAGTTTTTCATAAAACTTCTCACCAAATGCCAATATTTGATTGAAACCTTCTTCAAATATATCCTCGGCAAGATCAACTATATTTTGATCGTCAACCGATAAATCATTATATTTTATAAAGGCGTTTACATGTGAATCAAAAATAAGAATTGGGTTGTTAAGATCAACAAAATATGCTGTTGAAAAGCCTATTTGACGATCCCATCTTTTTTGAATGGTGTTCATAATTTTTACTCCTTTTAATTTAGTTGTTATGCCAGGGCTGATTTGCTCAGCCCCAGCGCGTTGAGTTATTCAAAATAGGTCGTGCAACACTCTGCATTTAGCGCAAACATGATTTGAGGTATATCATACTCTGTATCGCTATGCTTTTTAATCTTGTTAGCAATGAATTCAAGTCTACCGGTGTCAATATTTCTGCCCTCATAACTACTACAGTAAATATATTCAAGGAATGCATCATAATCATTAATACCCCCGCAAGTAAACCAATTATGCTTAATACAAGCCTGTCGTACTTTCGTCCCGGAAATTCGTCTAAATTCTTTCATTGTTATTCCTCCATTTAATTAAATTCTTTCTTTACTCATTTCTTGCCTTAATTATACCACGAATGCCCAAATCTGTAAATAGATTTGAGCAAATTCGCTTAAATAATCGACACTGTTTATTAAAATCGTGTTCCGCGCTCGCGTATCTTGAATGTGGATTCGCTTAATTCTACACCGCCTTGCACGGTTTTGCTTTTCAAAATACCAAAATATTCCTGCTCGGTGTTGAAGTTTTCAAATGTAATTTGATTTTTTACAATTTCATTCTGTCCAAGACCCGCGGCCTTTACATCAAGGTTGCCTTTTTCATCTTCTTCAATATACAGCTTTGCGCCTAAAAATTTTGCTCTTGAAAAACTGCTTTCGTGGGCCATGCAATTAAATTCTGTGTCACTGATTTTGACCCCCTCCGGCGGATCATCACCGATCAAATGTAAGCTGTCCGTATCACAATAGCAACAACGATCTACATTTTTAATGAAAAGCGTTTGAATGAACCGCCGGGCATAGGCCGTCACAAATGCGGCCACCGGTACATACACAGTTTTAGCAGGTCGCGGCGTTTCAACTGTTTGATAGGCAAGAATTCCTTTATCGTTTATATATGGCCTTTTTACAAATTTGTCGTTGCTGGCACCGAATTTTCCATAAAGTGAATTAAGAAACAATTTTGCAATACTTCTTTTTCCTGCGTTTTTTTCGATAGTGGCCTGCATTTTCATTTCTTTAAAATGGTTTACATAATCAATAAAGATTCCTGATCGGCCTATAAATTTATAGCCGCCTATATATTGAATTTCTTTTATGTTGTAACAATCGTAGAACATTTCTAAATCGACATTGGTTAAATACAAATTTACCATTAAACAACCGGTACTTGTTATATACTCGCGAGGGTTGAACCGTTTATCATTTTTAATTTGAATCGTTGGTATTTTTCCTTTTTTCAGTTCAAATTGTGCGGTTATAAACTGTATATATAGCGGGTAAATTGAATCGTCTTTATATTTACCCTCAAAGAATACCGGAGTGCCGACTGGATATTTGTTGCGCGGGTCGCTCATTACAGACGGATACAAGCTATTTACATCATATACCCGGCCATGGCCTACCGGTTTACCTTTGAATTTTGGGTTGACATAGCAATAGCCGCCCTTGTAAGCGCGTTTTAATAAATGATACAAATCATCATCAAGGTGTGGAAAGTATGTTAAAAATTCATAATTTGAATAGTAGCTATTTTGCTTATAATATCGCATAGCGTTTGACGCTATGGTGTTGCGCTCGTGACCCTCAGCCCTGAATTGCTTTATTGCTTTGGCTACAATAATTACATCGTTGGTAATATATTCAACTTCTTCCGGTGTCATGGTATAGTTGTATCCCCGAAAGGTTGCATAATCAATAGAACCCTTTTGCTCTTTGATTCCGAAAGATTTAGCAATCTGCGAAACGCTCATATTGAAAATTTTTAGGGTATCATAAATTTTAGCATATTTGCGTTTGGTGAAATTTATTCTATAATTGTAATGAACACCTGTTGAACTGATTAAACATTCAACGGTTTTTGCTTTTCTTGCTTTTGGATCGTCATTGTATTGCCATTTTGCTACGCCTAATAAATAACTTAAAATATAACTACCGTCAAATTTTAAGTTATGAAATCCTATCAATGATCCGTTCGGAAGTCCCTGAATTGCTGAAAGCCAACTTGCAATATTATTTCCAAATTGAATATTTGAAAGATCATCAACTTCAACAATGGACCACGCCCACACAGACATGACCCCAGTTTCCGGATCTTTTTGTGTTTCAAAATCGGAAATAAATTCTTTCATGTTATTTTCCCTTTACTCCGTTTATAGCTGTTCGCATTCGGTCATAAGCTTCTTGTATTTGTTGCGGGTCCTTAGAATCATACGCCGCCCATAACGCTTCTACTGCTTCGGGCCAAGCCCTATTTACAGAATCAACTTGAATAAGCGACAATCCGCGCCATTCTGCGTACAAATCCTCAAATCCTAAAGCAATTAAAGCTGTTGCAACATTTTCTTTGAATACCTCTGCCCGCGCTTCGTTGAATGATTCAAAAGTTTCCTGTTGATATTCGTACATAAATTTCTTCAAGGCTTTTGCGGATTTGAATTCAGTTTTTGCAGGTGTTTCATTTTGGATAAATGCCTGAATACTTCTTTCTTGCTGTTTTTTAATAATTCGCGTTGTTTGAGTTTCAATAGTTTTGTATCGTCCTAATTGTATTACTTTTTCTTCACGGATAGCCCCCGCAGTTTCTCTTAGCCGATTTATTAACTCGTTGTATTCCTCCAATGTTGTTATTTTTGCAAATTCTTTTTCAACATTCAACATTTTAGGAAGAACAACGCCTTGATATTTACCGTGTGCTTTCAAGCTGGCGGCTCGGCGAATATTATAATTATATCCGCGAATTACTGTTGCAAGTCCCGCTTTTCTTTGTTTCGTATGAATAAATTTTTTCATAATCATTCACCATTAAATGATTATAGCCCGGATAAACCGGGCTATAAGTTTTGAGTTTTAATAAATTTACAGCACGGTAAATTTATAAGTGTGGCCGTTTTTCGTCTTAACCTGACAAGGCACGATCTGCAAGGGTTCAGCAAAATCCGATCCCCAAATAGACCGAACAGCCTTGACACAACTGTCAACTCCAAGCGCCATAGACATATATGCGGATCCATCTTCGCACAGGAAGAAATAACGGTTGACCGGTTCGCCTTGATCGTTGACAGCGGGCTGATCAATGATCTGTACCACGGACAATGTTTTGTTTACTGCTTCACTAAACGGACTTGCGTTCGTCAGTGCGCGAAAAAGGTTTACTTTGCTTTCATGAGTTGTTGCGTTTGCAATCAATGCGTTGGTTTCCATGATTGGTTTCTCCTTTTGTTTTAGATTAGTTTTGTTTGGTTCAAAAGCGGGCCCTTGCCTTTGATGATTACATTATACCATAGGTGATATGATTTTGTAAAGGTTTTTGAGAGTTCGCTCGTTGTATATTTTCATATTACAATCTGTATAACACAGCGGCAGGACTGAGTTGGTTTGTTTGGGGAAAGTTTATTTGTATATCAAAATGACACTACCA
>OOIG01001822.1_pt1 | contig 15235 bp, 8 predicted proteins | sample 1692091 | NCBI WGS metagenome assembly OOIG01 (sample SAMN06348188, study PRJEB24527) | human gut metagenome | biome: human gut; feature: ankylosing spondylitis patient; material: feces | host: Homo sapiens | place: China | collected 2015-10 | reverse complement strand
CGGGCGGAACACCCGTAAGTTAGGCGAAAAGTACAATGCCCGCACATTCCCGCAATTATTGGGATTGCACTATAATTCGCGTGCCATACAGATATTTATTGCCGCCATCATCTTTATCGGCATGCCTTTGTATGCAGCAGTCGTAATGAAAGGAGGTGCAGTGTTCATCGAACAGATGTTCCACATAGACTTGCATCTAGCACTGCTTATTTTCACGCTTATAGTAGCGGCCTATGTAATCACAGGAGGTATTAAAGGCGTGTTATATACGGATGCTTTGCAAGCCGTCATCATGTTCGCCTGCATGCTGTTCTTGCTATTCTGGTTCTATCGGGTGATGGATATGGGCTTTATCGAAGCCAACCGGAAACTGACGGAAATCGCCCCGCTTGTTCCTGAACGGTTTAAGGAGGTAGGACACCAAGGATGGACAGCCATGCCTGTGACTGGGTCTCCGCAATGGTACACCCTCGTAACCTCGCTGATCTTGGGAGTCGGCATCGGTTGCCTTGCCCAACCTCAGTTGGTCGTACGTTTTATGATGGTGGAAAGCACCAAGCAATTGAACCGGGGCGTTCTGATCGGTTGTGTTTTTCTGATCGTGACCGTCGGAGCCATTTATCATGTCGGGGCATTATCGAACCTCTTTTTCCTGAAAACAGAAGGCGTGGTTGCATCGGAAGCCATCAAGGATATGGAGGAGAAGGAGGAGCCCTATAAGGTCGAGCTGATCAACGACCTGCCGGAGGATGCCCACATCTCCTTCTACAAGCAGGGCGAGTTCGTTGACCTGTGCGCCGGCCCCCACGTGGACTCCACCGGCCGCATCAAGGGCAACGGCATCAAGCTGACCGCCTGCAACGCCGCCTACTGGCGGGGCGATTCCAACCGCAAGCAGCTGCAGCGCATCTACGGTGTGGCCTTCCCCAACAAGGACGAGCTGGACGCCTATCTGAAGGAACGGGAGGAGGCCGTGAAGCGCGACCACAACAAGCTGGGACGCGAGCTGGAGTATTTCACCACCGTGGACTGCATCGGTCAGGGTCTGCCCATCCTGCTGCCCAAGGGCGCCCGCGTGATCCAGCTTCTGCAGCGCTGGGTGGAGGACACCGAGCAGCAGCGCGGCTATCTGCTGACCAAGACGCCCCTGATGGCCAAGCGCGAGCTGTATAAGATCTCCGGCCACTGGGATCACTATCTGGACGGCATGTTCATTATGGGCGATCCCGCCGACGAGACGAAGGAGTGCTTTGCCCTGCGTCCCATGACCTGCCCGTTCCAGTATCAGGTGTTCCTGAACCGCGGCCGCAGCTACCGCGACCTGCCCATGCGTCTGGGCGAGACGTCCACCCTGTTCCGCAACGAGGACTCCGGCGAGATGCACGGCCTGATCCGTGTCCGCCAGTTCACCATCTCCGAGGGACATCTGGTGCTGCGCCCCGACCAGCTGGAGGAGGAGTTCAAGCAGTGCCTGGATCTGGCCAAGTACTGCCTGGGCACCGTGGGTCTGCTGGACAAGTGCACGTTCCGCTTCTCCCAGTGGGATCCCGCCAACCCCAACAACAAGTATGAGGGCACCGCGGAGCAGTGGGATCACGCCCAGAGCGTCATGGAGCGCATCCTGAAGGATCTGGACGTGGACTACACCGTGGGTATCGACGAGGCGGCCTTCTACGGCCCCAAGCTGGATATCCAGTACAAGAACGTGTACGGCAAGGAGGATACCCTTGTCACCATCCAGATCGACATGCTGCTGGCGGAGCGCTTCGGCATGTACTACGTCGATGAAAACGGCAACAAGGCGCTGCCGTATATCATCCACCGCACGTCTCTGGGCTGCTATGAGCGGACGCTGGCCTACCTGATCGAGGAGTATGCCGGTGCGCTGCCCACATGGATGATGCCGGAGCAGGTGCGCTTCCTGCCCGTTACCGACCGCGCCGCCGACTACTGCGCCCAGCAGGCCGCGGAGCTGCGTAAGCAGGGCTTCCGCGTGGAGGTGGACAGCCGCAACGAGAAGGTGGGCAAGAAGATCCGCGAGGCCACGCTGGAGAAGATCCCCTACATGCTGGTGGTGGGCGACCGCGACATGGAGGCGGGCACCGTCTCCGTCCGCACCCGTGCCGGTGAGGATCTGGGCGCCATGTCTCTGACGGACTTTGGCACCATGCTGCGCGGCGTGGTGGACAGCAAGGCCCGCCAGTAAGCGTTTGACAATCTGACAGAAAGAGAAGCATCCCCGCCGGGATGCTTCTCTTTTTACGTTTTGACCGGCAGATTTGCAGGAAATATAAAAAGCTCCTGCAATTTTGCAGGATTACCCTGCAAAACAACGATTTACCATATTATAAGGCGGTGGTGGCAGTATTATAAAATATGCGGAAAATTATAAAAACTGCACAGAAAATGCGGTGCAAATCAGCGCAGAACGGCGGAGGGGGCGTAAAAATGTTTTGCATAAAATGAATTTTTATATATTTTGATGTTGCAAAATGAGAACGGGAGCGTTATAATGGCACGGTAAGAATAAAGCCCCTCAAGCGGAGGGGCCGATAAGGAGAGGACTACTATGAAAAAACTGATGAGCATGATCCTTGCCCTGGTCATGGCACTGAGCCTCGTGGCCTGCGGCGACAAGGGCGACAAGGGCGGCAGCGGCGACACCGCTAAGGCTGAGCATACCGACACCACCACTGTGGCGGTGGGCGCGGTGATCCTGGCCCGTGACGATGTGGCCGAGGACGACGTGTACAACTTCGTGGCCGACATCTTCGACAACGCCGAGTCTCTGGTGACCAGCCACGCCAAGTACGGCGAGCTGAGCCTGGAGTATGGCGCGTCCATCACCTCCGTGCCCTATCACCCCGGCGCTGCCAAGTACTTCGCCGAGAAGGGCTATGAGGTCGCCGCCGTCAAGGACGGCGCCGGCACCGGCGCTTCCCGCACCCTGCGCTTCGTCACCGGCGGCGAGTCCGGCACCTACTACGCCTTCGGCTCCGTCATCGCCCAGCACGCCTCCAACAATGCGGGCGTCAAGGTGGTGGGCCTGTCCGGCAACGGCTCTCAGGCCAACGTGCAGGAGCTGGTGGACGGCACCGCCGACTTCGCGTTCTGCCAGTCCGACGTGATGGCCTACGCCTACAACGGCACCAACCTGTTCAACACCAAGGTGGAGGGCTTCTCCACGGTGGCCGCCCTGTACATGGAGCAGGTGCAGATCGTCACCACCAACCCTGACATCAAGACCGTGGCTGATCTGGCCGGCAAGTCCGTGTCCATCGGCGCTCCCGGCTCCGGCGTGTACTTCAACGCCATCGATGTGCTGAGCGCCTACGGCCTGACTGAGAACGACATCAAGCCCACCTACCAGTCCTTCGGCGACAGCGCCGACGCCCTGAAGAACGGTCAGATCGACGCCGCCTTCATCGTGGCCGGTGCGCCTACCACCGCCGTCACCGATCTGGCCACCACCAAGGACACCTATCTGGTGAGCCTAGACGATGAGCATGTCGCCAAGCTGCTGGAGACTTCCGACTATTACACCAAGACCGTCATCGCCAAGGATGTGTACTTCGGCGACTGATCCTTAACGCGGATTTAGCACTTTTCGAGGCTGCGGCGGGGGTTCCCGCCGTAGCCCTCGCATTATTCTGAACGAATTTGGAGAGAAACGACTATGAGCATAGAGAAGAAAAAGCCGGATACCAGTCCGGCGGCAGGGGCGGATACCGCTGCCGGGGAGGCCACGGATCTGGACGCGGTGATGCGGAAATACGACCGCGAATCCGCCACCCGTATGTGGGAGGGTACGCCCCAGATGGTCATCCGTGTGCTGATGGCCCTGTTCGGCGTATTCTGCATCGTCATGACCCTCTTTTCCAAGGATATGCCGGAGATTCGGCTCACGCTGTTCGTGGGCTGCATCGTGATCATCGGCTTCCTGACCTACCCCGCCAGCAAGCACCATGTGCGGGTGAACTACCTGCCGTGGTACGATATTGTGCTGATGCTGGTGGGCGCGGGCTGCTTCTTCTACTTCGCGCTGAACGCCATGACACTGGTACGGCTGTCCACCCGTATCGAGCCGGTACATGTCATCATCGGTGCTGTGGGCATCCTGATCCTGATGGAGCTGTGCCGCCGCTGCGTGGGCGTGCCTATCCTGTGCGTGGCCGGTGTGCTGATCGTCTATGCGTTCATCAACCAGCTGAGCTACGCCGACGGCGTCAACGCCGCCACGCTGTATGACGCGCTGAAGACCATCATCTACAAGCTGTTCTACACCACCTCCGGCGTGATCGGCACACCCATCAACGTGTGCTACACCTATATCGTGCTGTTCATCATCTTCGGCGCGTTCCTGGAGCGCACCGGCATCGCCAACTTCTTCATCGGCTTCGCCAACCGCATCGCCGGCTGGTCAAGCGGCGGCCCGGCCAAGGTGGCCGTCATCAGCTCCGCCCTGTGCGGCATGGTGTCCGGCTCCTCCGTGGGTAACACCGTCACCACCGGCTCCTTCACCATCCCCATGATGAAAAAGACCGGCTATAAGCCGGAGTTCGCGGGCGCCGTGGAAGCGGCGGCCTCCACCGGCGGTCAGATCATGCCCCCCATCATGGGCGCGGCGGCGTTCCTGATGGCCGAGTACATGAAGCTGCCCTACGCGCAGGTGGCGGTGAAGGCCATCCTGCCCGCCATCCTGTATTTCACCGGCATCTTTATCGCCGTCCATCTGGAGGCCAAGAAGCTGGGGCTGAAGGGTGTGCCCCGTGAGGAGCTGCCCAAGTGGAAGCTGCTGGCCCGTGACTGCTATCTGATCATCCCCCTGATCCTGCTGGTGTGGCTGGTGTCCTCCGGCAGCAAGACCATGTCCCACTCCGCCGCCTACTCCATTCTGGCGGCCATCGCTGTGGGCGCGGTGAACTTCTTCCTGCAGGCCAAGCGCGGCGACGAGGACAACGCGCCCCAGTCCGCCGGTAAGGCGCTGGGCACCGCCGGCAAGCGCTCCTTCTTCTCCGCAGTGGAGTCGCTGGAGGCCGGTTCCCGCGGCGCTATCACCGTGGCCGTGGCATGCAGCATGGCGGGCATCATCGCCGGCTGCATCACCGTTACCGGTCTGGCATCTATCCTCATCAACGCCATCGTTCAGCTGGCGGGCAACGCCACCATCATCGGCCTGGTGCTGACCATGCTGTGCTGCATCGTGCTGGGCATGGGCGTGCCCACCACCGCCAACTACTGCATCATGGCCTCCACCTGCGCCCCCATCCTGATCCAGCTGGGATTCCCTGTGGTGGCTGCCCACTTCTTCGTATTCTACTTCGGTATCGTGGCCGACATTACCCCGCCGGTGGCGCTGGCGGCTTACGCCGGCTCGGCTATCGCCAAGTCCGACCCCATGAAAACGGGCATCAATGCCACAAAGCTGGCCATTGCGGCCTTCATCGTTCCCTACATCTTCGCCTACAGCCCGGCGCTGCTCTTTGAGAACATCTCCGGCTGGTGGGAGGTGGTGCAGATCTGCGTCAGCGCGCTGCTGGGCATCTTCGGCATCGCGGCGGCGCTCAACGGCCATCTGTACAAGAAGGTGGTATGGCCTCTGCGCATCCTGTTGGTGGTGGGCGGTCTGGGCATGATGATCCCCGGCACCATCACCGATCTGGCGGGCCTGGTGCTGGTGGGCGCCATCGTCGCGTACCAATACCTGTCCAGCAAGCGTGTCAGCGCTTCGACGGCAGCGTAATAGTCCTCTCCAAAAGCAAGTAAGGCGTCCGGCGGAGCCGGACGCCTTACTTGTTATTGTTTCCCGGCGGGTAAATTGTTTCTCAGCGAAATTGTGCAAAATGACAACATCTTTCTGCGCACGGCGTAGGCAAACTTTTGAAAAGTGAAAAAATGTGTCGAAAAGAAATTCTTTTCCAAAAGCGGGAGAATTTTTTCTTTTTGTGCGGATAAAGTTGCATAAAAATTTTTTACAAAGAAATGGTAAGTATTTTTGACCATATAAAAATGACGGAATTCTGTCAAGCGAAAACTTTGAAACGAGAAAAATGCGTATAAAAAAGAAAGAATGCCGTCTATTTATGCGAAAAAAGTTGTGGGCAAAATGACGGGACAAAAACCACATTTTTTTAGCACACTACAAAATCAGTATGAAAATTTGACGGGAAAATGGAAATTTTTTATAATATCAGGCGGAACAAAAAAGTGAATATCCCCTGCAGCAGGGGGAGGAAAGAGGAAAACACACATGGAAAAGTATCTCGTACTTGCCACATTTGTTGGCTCCGTCATCGCGCTTCTGTTTGCGCTGTTCACGGGGAAGCGGGTGCTGCGCTTCGAGGAGGGCACTCCTCTGATGAGCAAGATCTCCCGCTCCATCCGTGAGGGCGCCAACGCCTACCTGCGGCGGCAGTACACCGTCGTTGGTATCTTCTTCGCCTGCATGATCGTGGTGCTGTGCATCATGGCCGCCTGCAAGCTGCTGACGTGGTTCGTGCCCTTCGCCTTCCTGACCGGCGGCTTCTTCTCCGGTCTCAGCGGCTTCGTGGGCATGCGTATCGCCACCAAGGCCAACTGCCGTACCGCCAACGCCTGCCGCGACGGCCTGAACAAGGGCCTGCGGGTGGCGTTCTCCGCCGGCTCCGTCATGGGCTTCACCGTGGTGGGTCTGGGCCTGTTCGACATCTCCGTATGGTTCATGCTGCTGCGCTTCGTGTTCAAGCTGGAGGCTGCTGACATCACCAGCGCCATGCTGACCTTCGGCATGGGCGCCAGCTCCATGGCGCTGTTCGCCCGCGTGGGCGGCGGCATCTTCACCAAGGCTGCCGACGTGGGCGCCGATCTGGTGGGCAAGGTGGAAGCCGGTATCCCCGAGGATGACCCCCGCAACCCCGCCGTTATCGCCGACAACGTGGGCGACAACGTGGGCGACGTGGCCGGCATGGGCGCCGACCTGTACGAGTCCTACGTCGGCTCCATCATCTCCGCCTCCGCGCTGGGCGTGGCCGCCTTCTCCGATCAGGCCTTCAAGGCCATGGCCATCCCCATGGTCATGGCGGCGGTGGGCATCCTCTGCTCCATCATCGGCTCCTTCTTCGTCAAGACCGAGGAGAACGCCGACCAGCGCACCCTGCTGAAGGCGCTGTCCCGGGGCACCAACCTGTCCGCCATCCTCATTGCCATCATTTCGTTCTTCCTGGTCTGGGCCATGCTGGGTCTGGCGCACTGGGGCCTGTATGTGGCCATCCTGTCCGGCCTGGTGGCCGGTGTGCTCATCGGCAAGGCCACGGAGTATTACACCTCCGACACCTATAAGCCCACGCAGGAGCTGAGCGGCAAGAGCCAGACCGGCTCCGCCACCATCATCATCGGCGGTCTGGGTCTGGGCATGCTGTCCACCGCGATGCCCATCATCATCGTGGCCGTCTGCATTCTGCTGGCCTTCTTCCTGTCCGGCGGCGGCACTGACGCAAGCATGGGCCTGTACGGCATCGCGCTGGCCGCCGTGGGTATGCTGAGTACGCTGGGCATCACGCTGGCGACGGACGCCTACGGCCCCGTGGCCGACAATGCCGGCGGCATCGCCGAGATGGCCGGCCTGGATCCTGAGGTGCGCAAGCGCACCGATGCGCTGGACTCTCTGGGCAACACCACCGCCGCCACCGGCAAGGGCTTCGCCATCGGCTCCGCCTCCCTGACGGCCCTGGCCCTGCTGGTCAGCTACGTGAACATCGTCCAGGAGAACACGGAGGAGATGCTGAACTTCACCCTGACCAGCCCCACGGTGCTGGTGGGCATGTTCATCGGCGCCATGCTGACCTTCGTCTTCTCCGCCTTCACCATGAGCGCGGTGCAGAAGGCGGCCCAGTCCATCGTGGTGGAGGTCCGCCGCCAGTTCAAGGAGATCGCGGGCATCATGGAGTACAAGGCAGACCCGGACTATGCCTCCTGCGTGTCCCTGTGCACCAAGGGCGCCCTGCATGAGATGGTGGTGCCGGCCCTGCTGGCCATCATCGTGCCTCTGGCTACTGGCCTGGTGCTGGGCCCCACCGGCGTGGTGGGCCTGCTGGGCGGCGTGTCCGTCACCGGCTTTGCCATGGCGGTGTTCATGTCCAACGCCGGCGGTGCCTGGGACAACGCCAAGAAGTATATTGAGGGCGGCCACCACGGCGGCAAGGGCTCCGAGTGCCACAAGGCCGCCGTCGTGGGCGATACGGTGGGCGACCCCTTCAAGGACACCTCCGGCCCGTCCCTGAATATCCTCATCAAGCTGTGCTCCACGGTGTCCATCGTGTTCTCCGGCCTGATCCTGAGCTTCAACCTGATGAACCTCCTGTGAGTTTTCGATTCGGCGCCTCCCGCTTTTGCGGGAGGCGCTTTTTCGCGCCAGCTTTCACTCCGGACGAAAAAAATCACTGCCCACCATTGCGTGCAGCCGAAAGAGACATATAATAGAGAGCAGGACAAGCTGTGCAGACTGCGCCCGCAGGGCGCCAATTCATGCAGGGAGGAACCGATATGGAGAAGAACATCACGATCCGCCCGGAGCGGGTGAGCGATTACCAGCAGGTGGAGGACATCATCCGGCAGGCGTTTTACAACCTCTACACGCCAGGATGCACGGAGCACTACCTGGCCCACGCCATCCGGCCCCACCCGGATTTTCTGCCGGAGTTGGACCTGGTGCTGGAGCTGGACGGCCGTGTGGTCGGCAATATCATGTACACGAAGAGCACACTGGTGGACGAGGCAGGGAAGGAGAAGGGCATCCTGACCTTTGGACCAGTCTGTATCCGACCGGGACTGCAGCGCCGGGGCTATGGCAGGCTGCTGATGGAGGAGTCCTTCCGGCGGGCGTCCGCCATGGGGTACGAGGCTATTGTGATCTTCGGCGATCCCAACAACTACGTGGGCCGCGGCTTCCAAAGCTGCAAAAAGCACCGGGTCCATCTGGAGGACGGGACGTATCCCGCCGCGATGCTGGTGAAGGAACTGGAGCCCGGCACCCTGGCGGGAAAAAGCTGGATATACCGCCAGAGCCCGGCGTTTGTGTTTGACGAAGCGGAAGCCCGCCGGTTTGACGACAGCCTGCCGCCCATGGAGAAAAAGCGCCTGCCCTGTCAGGAGGCCTTTGAGATTCTCAGCAGCGCCGTCCTTCTGTGACAGGAGTGCGCACTTTTTTCACTGGAAATATCCGGTTTGCTTGACAGAGTAAACGATTACCGATATAATAGCACCGGAAATCCCTGGTGGGCCCTCCCTTGGGAGGAACGCGCCCGCATGATTCTGTCTTATAATTTTAATAAAGGAGTACGAGTTCTATGAAGCAGATCATTGAGATTGTCGACGTCCTGGGCCGGGAGATCCTAGACAGCCGGGGCAACCCCACTGTGGAAGTGGAGGTCTATTTGGAGGACGGCACTATGGGCCGCGCCGCCGTGCCCTCCGGCGCTTCCACCGGCATCTATGAGGCCTGCGAGCTGCGGGACGGCGACAAGGGCCGCTACAACGGCAAGGGCGTGGAAAAGGCTGTGGAGAACGTCAACACCGAGATCGCCGAGTGCCTGATCGGCATGAATGTCCTGGATCAGACCTCCATCGACAAGGCCCTGATCGACCTGGACGGCACCCCCAACAAGTCCCGCCTGGGTGCCAACGCCATCCTGGGCGCGTCCCTGGCCTGCGCCAAGGCGGCGGCCGAGAGCCTGGGCGCCAGCCTGTACAGCTATATCGGCGGCGTCAACGCCAAGCAGCTGCCCGTGCCTATGATGAACATCCTCAACGGCGGCGCCCACGCCACCAACAATGTGGAGATCCAGGAGTTCATGATTATGCCTGTCTCCGCCCCCTCCTTCCGGGAGGCCCTGCGCCGCTGTGCCGAAGTGTTTCACGCCCTGAAGGCTGTGCTGAAGGAGAACGGCACCCCCGCCGCCGGCGTGGGCGACGAGGGCGGCTACGCCCCCAACCTGAAGAAGGATGAGGACGCCCTGAAGGTCATTGTCCAGGCCATCGAGGCCGCGGGCTACAAGCCCGGCGAGGACTTCAAGATCGCCATCGACGCCGCCTCCTCCGAGTGGTGGGACGAGGAGCAGAAGTGCTATGTCCAGCCCAAGTCCGGCAAGAAGCTGACCCAGCAGCAGCTGGTGAACATGTGGAAGAAGTTTGCCGACAACTATCCCATCATCTCCCTGGAGGACGGCATGGCCGAGACCGACTGGGAGGGCTGGGCCATGCTGACCAAGGCCATCGGCGATCGGGTCCAGCTGGTGGGCGACGACCTGTTCGTCACCAACGTGGAGCGTCTGGCCACCGGCATTGAGAAGCAGGTGGGCAACGCCATCCTTATCAAGGTCAACCAGATCGGCACCCTGACCGAGACCCTGGACGCCATCCAGATGGCCAACCGGGCCGGCTACACCGCCATCGTGTCTCACCGCTCCGGCGAGACCGAGGACGCCACCATCGCCGACATCGCCGTGGCCGTCAACGCGGGCCAGATCAAGACCGGCGCCCCCAGCCGCACCGACCGGGTGGCTAAGTACAACCAGCTGCTCCGCATCGAGGAGGAGCTGGGCGACGTGGCGCAGTATCCTGGCATGAAGGCGTTCTTCAACCTGAAGTAAGCAGCGAAAGCAAAGCGCAAAGCCGCCCGACAGGGCGGCTTTGTTTTTAATACGAAAAGGAATTATTGCAAAAAAATTTACGATTTGGATAGATTCCCGGTGGAATGCCGGTGGGAAACAACGAATTCTCGTATGGTATGGACGGACACCAGAAGAAGCATCACCAACCAATACAGTATCAGGAACTTTCCACCAGGACGAAGCAGAAAGAACTGGAGCAGACCCGGACGATGGATGGACGTCCAAATGCTGCGGGTACCGGCATATTGGAGCGCAAAGGCGACCAGAAGCAGCCAGCAAACAGGGACGGGCGACGGCGAATGGTTTGAACCGTCAGGAACAACAACGCAATGGTCAGCCAGAAGGCGGCCATCCAGGTGACAGAGTTGCCGGAAGGAAGCCACATCAAACTGGGGCCAAAAATCGAAAAAAGCGCCAGCCATACACCCCAGCTGCAGATGATGGCTAAAAACTTCCTGCGGAACAAACAGGCGGTTCCGCACATGAGTAGCGGCCACACCGCGATTGGCCCGGTTAGCGCATAGGAATAGAGCACCACGGCGGAAAGAAAAAACGCGATCCCCACCAGCCTCTGCCGGTGGAGCCGAAGTTCCTCTGCCGTCACGCCGGCCTTTACGACGGGGGCCGCCGAATCCGGGACCTCTCCCTTCACCAGTTCATCCAGAGATACGCCGAACACTCCACTCAGTTTCACCAACTTCTCCAAATCCGGTACGCTGGCGTCGTTTTCCCACTTGCTGACAGACTGCCGGGATACTCCCAGCTGCTCCGCCAGGGTATCCTGACTGAGCCCTGCTTTTGCCCGCAGCTGAATCAGCCGTTCTCCCAAGGTCATGGTCTCGCCTCCCGCTTCAATTCTGCGACCATCATAGCAGAGGGCGGCGGGATTGTCCATCAAGGTCCCTTGGCGATTCCGCAACCGCCGGTTGCAATGAACAAAAAAACAGCGGCGGACCGCGAAAGCGTCCGCCGCTGTCTGCTGTATGGAAAATGGGATGTACGGCAATCAGTCCTCGCACAGGCCGGCAGTGATGATGGCCATGGAGTAGACCTCCTGGGCGTTGCAGCCCCGGGACAGATCGTTGATGGGGGCGTTCAGACCCTGCAGGATGGGGCCGTAAGCCTCAAAGGAACCCAGACGCTGGGCGATCTTGTAGCCGATATTGCCGGCGTTGATGTCCGGGAAGATGAAGGTGTTGGCATGGCCGGCCACCTTGGAGTCAGGGCACTTGGTGCGGGCCACGCGGGGAGAGACGGCGGCGTCGAACTGCAGCTCGCCGTCCACATCCAGATCGGGGGCCAGGGCCTTGAGTCTGCTGCAGGCATTGCGCATCTTGTCCACATCCTCGCCCTTGCCGGAACCCAGGGTGGAATAGCTGAGGTAAGCCACCTTGGGATCGATGCCGAAGACCTTGGCGGTGGTGGCGGTCTCCAGGCCGATCTCCACCAGCTCATCCTCGGTGGGCTTGATGTTGATGGCGCAATCGCCCATGGCCAGAACCTCGCGGTCGCCGGTGGCGGAGGGACGGACCAGAATGAAGCAGGAGGACACGATCTTGTTGCCGGGCTTGGTCTTGATGATCTGCAGGGCGGGACGGACCGTGTCGGCGGTGGAATAGGTGGCGCCGCCCAGCAGAGCGTCGGCATAGCCCATCTTCACCAGCATGGTGCCGAAGTAGTTGGCCTGCTTGAGGAGCTTGCGGCACTCCTCCTCACTCATCTTGCCCTTGCGCAGCTCCACCAGGGTGGAGACCATCTTCTCCATGTCGGGGAAGGCCTCGGGATCAATGATCTCAGCGCCCCGGATGTTGAAGCCGGCCTCCTCGGCAGCGGCCTGGATCTCGTCGAGATTGCCCACCAGCACAGGGGTCAGGAAGGTACCGGACAGCAAGCGGGCGGACGCCTCCAGAATGCGGGGATCCGTGCCCTCAGTGAAGACAATCTTCCGGGGATGGGCCTTCAGCTTTTTGATCAAAAATTCAAACATCTCTGATTTCCTCCAAAAACGTACAGATTTGGGAACGTATTTAGACTATTCTCATTATACACAACTCGCCGTCGGGGTCAATTGGAAAATCAAAATATCATCACAAAAATTTGTGTCCGGCGGGAGGGCGCTTCTGGCAAAAGTGTGGGACCCTACCAGATGCTGTGGTGCGGAAATTGATGGAAACACAAGAAATTGAAGAACTTTTTTAACAATTTTAGACTTGACTGGAAGCGGGAAATGGCGTATGATTACAAACGGTAACAAATTGTAACTATTTCGCTGGATTTTACGGAGACGATATGAGCGAACATATTCAGAAAAGCGATCATGCCGCCCGGCAGTCCCGCCGCGGCGGCAAGCGTCTGGCTGCCGGACAGGCGGAGCGGGAGAGGAAGTGTCCGCCCACGCCCCCGGAGGTGCAGCCGGAGCCCGTATCCGCACCGACGGCGGTGAAGCCCTTGATCCCCGAGTGGGGAGAGGAGCCCGCTGGTCCGTCCCGACGGACAGAGCCCCGGCGCCGGAGGCTGCGGCAGGCTGTGCAGTCCTGGCAGGACACGGAGGGGGAGATCAGCCCTGTGGTGACCGGCTGCCAGGCGCTGGCGGAAAAGGCCAAGAATACCCGCCGCCACTGGCGGCGTCTGGTACGGGAGAAAAAGGCAAAGCGGTTCCCGGAGTCTGAGCGGCTTCCTGTGCAGCTGCTTCTGCTGGCCTGGGGAATGCTGCCCACTCTGGGGGGGCTGCTGGGCGAACGGATCCGCGCCAGCCGGAAGCAGCGGCGTGAGCGGGTCTCTGCCCTGCGGGCCAAGCTGGGGCACCGCTGGCGCCTGCATCCAGCGATGCTGCTGTGCGGCGGCTGCGTGGCTGCTGCCATCGGGTTGTTCTTCTCCGTCTACACCTTCGGGACGACGGTTTTGTACGACGGCGAGGTGATTGCCGCTGTGGGCTCCCAATCCGCAGCGGAGGAGGCCGCGTCGGACCTGGAGGCGGTCACCGCCCGGACGCTGGGGGAGAGCTACACCATCGACGACTCCCGGCTGCAGTATTCCTCCGGCCTGCTGCTGCGGCAGGACGTGGTAGACGAGACGACGCTGGAGGAGGACCTGTCCCAGCAGATCGGTCTGGTCACCCAGGCGTACAGTCTGTATGTGGACGGTGAGCTGGTGGGCGCGACCCCCTATGAGGGCGCACTGGAGGAGCTGCTGAGCCAGCTCCAGAGCAGCACCGCGGACGAGAACACCATCTCCTGCGAATTTGCGGAGGATGTGGAGATCAAGCAGGAGTACGTGCCCACGGAAAAGGTGATGAACCTGGGGTATCTGGCGGAGCTGCTGTACAGCACGAAGACCGCTGAGACCACGTACACCGTGAAGGCGGGTGACACCTGGTCCGAGATCGCGGAGGATCACGGAATGACCTCCAAGGAACTGCTGGCGCTGAACCCCGGCTACAACATCGACAAGATCCAGATCGGCGAGGTGCTGACGCTGTCGGAGGCCGTCCCCTATCTTACAGTGACAGTGAAGCAGCGGGAATACTACGTGGAAGACGTCATGTATGATGTGGAGTATACGGACTCTGCCTATCTGTACAAGGGCGACTATCAGGTGACTTCCCCCGGTGAGTACGGCGCCGCCGACGTGGTGGCCAACGTCACCTATGTCAACGGTGTGGAGACGGAGCGGACGATCCTCTCCTCTGTCACCCTGAAGGAGCCCGTGACGGAGCAGCGGCTCCAGGGCACGAAGGAGCGGCCCACCTGGCTGCCCACCGGCACGTTCCGGTGGCCCATCAGCGGCCGGATCACCTCCCGCTTCGGCGGACGGTCCTCTCCCGGCGGCATTGGCTCCACCAACCATCAGGGCATCGATATTGCCGGGCCGTACGGCACGCCGGTCTACGCGGCGGACGGCGGCACAGTCACCTACTCCGGCTGGATGGGCGGCTACGGCTACCTGGTGGAGATCAACCACGGCAACGGCTATGTGACCCGGTACGGTCACAACAGCAGCCTGACGGTCTCCGTGGGCGACCACGTCTACAAGGGCCAGCAGATCGCACGGGTGGGCTCCACCGGCAACTCCACCGGCAATCACTGCCACTTCGAGGTCCGTTACAACGGCGTGGCCCGCAACCCGCTGAACTATCTTCCCTGAGCAGTATAAGCGAGCCCCCGGCTGAAAAGCCGGGGGCTTGTTTTGTTCGGATGCCCGGGCCGTTAGACCGCGGTCCTCTGCTGCGGAGAGCAGCAGGTGCTGCGCTCTACCAGCGGGGGGGCGATCAGCTTGTGGGTGACCTCCCCCGGCCCGCCGGAGTCGATCAGCTCCAGCAGCAGCCGCACAGCGCTCTCTGCCAGGGCCCCGGTGGGCTGGGCCAGAGTGCTGAGGCGGATTTTCGGCAGGGAGGCGTATTCGATATCGTCATAGCCCAGCAGGGAGATCCGGCCGGGAATGTCCAGTCCCAGCTCGTCTGCCGCCTGGAGGACACCCAGGGCCATGGCGTCGGAGGGAGCGAAGACCGCCGTCTGCGGGAAGGGACGGGCGAACACCTGCCGGGCCAGCCGGTAGCCGTCACCGGTGGAGCCGGTGGTGGGGTAGCTCAC
>OOIG01001820.1_pt1 | contig 15238 bp, 11 predicted proteins | sample 1692091 | NCBI WGS metagenome assembly OOIG01 (sample SAMN06348188, study PRJEB24527) | human gut metagenome | biome: human gut; feature: ankylosing spondylitis patient; material: feces | host: Homo sapiens | place: China | collected 2015-10 | reverse complement strand
GCGCTGTGAATTTTCTTTGAATTATTTCACTGTCTACTTGACGGGGAGCAGTTCACAGTTCTCCGATACGGATGCCAGTATATAGCGACAAGAACACTCCAAATTTATACAAATCCATATCCTCAATAAGAACGCTGATTAACGCATCCTGCTCCGCCTGCGTTAAGACACGCATTTCCTTTTCTTTTTTCTTAATGGTGAGTTTACTAAGATTACAGTTAACTGCAAAACCTTTATACCGTGCATATTCCATTGTGTTCTTTATAATGGTTAAAATATCGGTAACAGTTTTTGGTGCCAACCCTCCGGCGTTATCCAAACGCCCAACCGTAAGTTGATATTCGATGAAGTTCTCCACGATTTCTGTCGATAAAGTAGAGAGCTGATGTTTTCCTAACTGTGGTCGAACGTGAGTGTTTATCAAATGCGTATATCGAGCGTGAGTAGATTCCTTTGTGTTTAGTTGAGATGAATGAAGCCATAAATCCAGAAGTTCATCGTATGTTAATGAACTGCAAGGTGCTACAATTTCTTTTTTCGGTCTGCTACGGTCATTGTTTAATTTATGTTTGACTTCGCCATAGGTTTTTCCGTAAACATAAGCATACTTGGCTTTGTTTTGTGCGTCATAAAAACAGATGTATCTTCCTTCCCATCTGCCGTCCTTTCTCTTGTAAATATTTTCGCCTTTTCTTGGCATGGTTAGTACCTCCTCTCTGTATGATGTTGACGGAGATTTTGACGGCGAATAAGAATCGAAACAGTACAAACAAAGGCATTTTCGTGTAAAATCCGCTATCACAAAGTCGAACGTGTAAATATTTTTCGACTTTTTTCTCGAATATCTTGACAAATTCGGCAACATCGTGTATAATTTTACATGAAACTCTTCGCAAAGTGCCATACTTCAAGTTATATACTTTACGGAAGTTTATTTTGGTAATTCTACAGAGAGGAGCTATTAGATGGAAATTGAATCAAAATGGTTGCTGACTGATGAAGAAAAAGACAGCTTTATCGCTACGATAAACCCCAATCTAACCGTGTTGAGAACAAAAGCTGAAATATCACAGGAAGAACTCGCCAATTTGATTGGTGTATCCCGGCAAACATATAGTGCTATCGAAAGAAAAGTAAGAAGAATGACGTGGAGCACATATCTATCGTTGGTTCTTTTCTATGACCATAATCAAAAAACTCATAAAATGATTCGGCAATTATCAATCTTTCCACAGGAACTAATTATTCGATTTAATGATGGTGTAGATTACTCGGATTATGAGATAAGTTCCTTTTTAGGAAACAAATCAGAAGAAATAATCGAGCATCTTGATGAACAAGCCAAAGGTGCTATTCGTGCAATGGTTATGATGGAATATGCAAGATGTACAGCAAGCGGGACAATGAGATAAAATCCCAATCCATAAAAACACAAGGCAAGGAGGACTGAGGATGGCACATAAATGTAGAATTTGCGGAGTAAATGAAGTGGATAACCAAGGAGATATTTGCGAGTTGTGTGCAATCGGGCAAGACCCTTATGCACAAAACCAAACATCTTCTCACGGTCCTAAAACTTCTCAACCTAATATAACCAATAACCAAAGTAATAATAGTTCGTACTCTCCCAAAAGAGGTGCAAACAGAAAAGTGCTTTTGAATGGTGGAACATCGCTCGCTAACCAAGACCCATACGGTAATGATATAACGGCTTCTGACCCTCAACCATCCGTTCAAGTTTACTCAGCGGGACAAGTACCGCAGACTTCTCAGCAAAGCACTACCGTTGTTAATACCTCGCCTGCCACTAAGCCATCGGGTAATCAGCCAATCACCACAGGTATTACTAAAAATATATCCGTGGACAATCAAAAAAAGTCCATATTATCGAAGTGGTTTAGAGCGTTGTTTACTGGAATACCTTTCACTTTGGATGATGACGTAACCATGTTCCAAGTGTTCCCGGATTTTTCGGGCACATCTCTTAACGCTCTTGGAAACGCTTGCGACCAAGTTATTGTTTACGGAAAACTAAACAACGGTGCTGTAAGTGAGAATAACGATGTCGAAGTTTATGGTCGCAGAGATGCGAACAACAATATTATTGCCAAAACCATAAAAAATAAAGCAAGCGGAACCACAATTACGCCTGCGAGAAGCATTAGTCAAGGTGTTGTATGGTTTATTACTGCAATCGTTGTCGCATTGTTAGCAATGATGATTTTAGGGCTTGGTGTGGAAGGTATCATTTGGACAGTCATAATTATTTTGTGTCTGACCAATCTTCCTAAAGCATTAAAAATCATTGGTGTTATTATTGGAGCTTTATTCTCGTTTATTAAAAGGCTTTTTTAACAAGGAGGGGTGCAAATGGCAAATTACAATGGATACACATCTGCCGAAAAAAACCATGCTCTTTGTAGAAAAGACCTTGATTTTATTCCGAACGGCAACTTCATCTCTAACGGATATGAAGAAAGCCAGAATATGCAGTTTTTCAAAGTGAATGGGCTTACTCGCTTTTGGGAAACAGAACAGGACTTCTCTGTAAACACATTGGTCGGAGATATTCTTAACAGTAGCGTTCGCCATGGTGTGCCCTTTGCGTATATACTTATCGGCAACGAAAATGGAATTGACATATATGTTGGAACAATGAAGCTGCTACGAGATGGCTTGCGTTCCTCTTATGAATCCGTGTTCCCCGGCATCGACATAGAGTATGTTTCGGATAATCCATTACGAACAAGCCCCAGAGAATATGGCGGAATGTTTGCCGGTATTCCGACAGATAAACGTGGAGCTGAAAAAAAGAGTTTCCAGATTGAGAACATCTGCAGAGGAATGCAAGGAAAGAACTTTACTTATGTAATTCTTGCTTCCGGAATCAGTAATATTGCAGTTACGCTTGGACACGAGAGAATACTTGAAGAAATGGAAAGCGTGTTTACGCTAATAAATCAAACGGTTTCCGGCGGAGCACAAGGAAATCTTTCGGCACAAAGGCAGGATTTTCACAGTAAAAACTATTTTGAAAATCTTGAAGTCCTTGAACAGATGCTCAAAGTCGGCACAGCACGAGGAATGTGGCGAGTTAATGGTTATTTCGCATCAGATAATGCGATGGATGCCAAACGACTTGGAAACATCATAAAAGCAAGCTATTCGGGCGAGGACTCAAAACCGGAGCCGTTCCGTGTAATTGATTACAATTCAATCAAGGATGTAATTTCAAACACATATATGATGGCAGATTTGATTGAAAACCCCGAACTTCATCCGTTGGGAAGATGGCAATGCTCCGGCTTTAACCAACCAATTACCCTATTTATTTATAAATATCAGACGGTGTTGAATAGCGACCAGTTGGCAACAATGTGTCAGCTTCCAACGAAAGAGTTTCCTGGATACTACATAGACCAATACGTTGAGTTTGATGTCTCTAACAGAACAAAAAAGTTGCTGAAAAAACCCATCCCGATTGGAGATATTTGTGTTGCAGGTCGAAAGGATAATTCGACCGCAAACAATCTCTATTCGATGGAGAAAGACGATTTCACAAGACACGCTTTGATTATCGGTATAACCGGTGGTGGTAAAACAAACACTTCAAAATCAATTTTGAATACATTGTGGAACGCTAATGACCGAAATGAAAAAGTGCCGTTTATGGTCATTGAGTCAGCGAAGCGAGAATATTGGGAGTTGAGGAACCTAAAAGGATTTGAAGACCTGCTCGTATTCACATTAGGTGCGGAAGCTGCTCAATCTTCGGTTAGGTATAGAATCAATCCGTTTGAAACTAATCCAAAGATTTCGCTTCAAACACATATTGATTACTTGCTTTCGACTTTCAAGGCAGCATTTGACCTATATCCTCCTATGCCCTACATTCTCGAAAAGGCTGTTTATGAAATATACAGCGACCGAGGTTGGGATATAGTTGAGAACATCAATCATTTTGGTCTCACCGAGTATCCTACCCTATCAGACCTCTACAACAAAATTGATGTGATTGTAGATAACATGGGGTATCACCAAGAGGTTCAATCGAATGTGAAAGCAGCTCTACAAGCAAGAGTATACTCTTTGATGATTGGTGGCAAGGGTGCGATGCTTAACACACCTAAGTCTGTTCCTATAGAAGAATTGCTTTCACGTCCGGTGGTTATGGAACTGGAGGACTTGGGAGACGACGAAACAAAAGCCTTTGTTATTGGTATTCTGCTTGTCCAGCTCTATGAGTACCGAAAATCTCAAATGACAAAAGGCAGTAAACAACTATCGCATATCCTTATGGTAGAAGAAGCACACCGCTTACTGAAAAATGTTTCAGAATCCGGTGAGGGCGGAAACACAAGAGCTAAATCTGTAGAGTTCTTCTGCAATCTGCTTGCTGAAATCCGAACTTTTGGACAAGGTATTTTGATTGCAGACCAAATACCTACGAAACTGGCTCCAGATACGATAAAAAACACCAACTTGAAAATCGTGCATCGTACTGTTGCCCTTGAAGACAGAGAAACCATAGGCAGAGCTATGAACATGAGTCCGGAACAGATTGAATATTTAAGCTCTTTAAGACGTGGCTATGCAGCGGTTTATGCTGAGGGAGATAACAGACCCAAATGCGTAAAACTGCCACTCGTAAAATCATATTACGAAAAGAACCGTAGTGAGGTCATAACCGAGGTAAAGAAAAAGGTTTATGACATCGCAAGTGGTTACGATGAGATTATATGCCACCATGCAGGCTGTTCGTATTGCGAGCACCGCTGTAAGTATTACAAAAAGATTTCAGAATACATCAATGCCAATGTTGCAACCAACAAGGTTTTAGAGAAATGGGCAGTAAAGAAATTCGCACCTAAATCTTTCGATACGTTCTTAAACTCTGAATTGATGAAAAAAGCAAACATTCAAAGTGATTTTGAGCGACTTTGTGTGTTGGGATATATCATTGCTCAAAAAGAAGATCTAAATGAAGGTCAAAGACAGAAATACCTGTCTGACTATCTTAGATATAAAAAATCAAACTAAAAAACGGAGGTAGAGAGATTATGGCAGATTATGCAATCAGTTATGCGAACCTAAGTGCTATTGAAAATGGTTTGAAAAACATCAATAACAATCTTGGTACGCTTAACAACAATCTCGAAGTAATCGACCACAATGTTGACACAGTAAACAGCAATGTTAAGGTCGTTTACGATGAAATCGGTGCTTTGGCACGTGATTTCCACGACTTTGTGCAGCTTCAGGTCAGAGCAAACGCTCTGTCTAAGGCACAGCAGAGAGTCATTCAAATTAGACAGGAGATGGAAAAGCGGTTCGGTCATTATGACATTGTCAGAAGAACTACCACCGGCATTCTCCAGGCAGATGACCTTGGCATTGTTAAGAAAGACACTATCAGCAATGCTACGGAAGAACTGATGATTTCCACTCCCGGTTATTGGCTTGCTCCTTGCTTGGTAGCACTTGCCGCTTGGATTAACGACCAGCCCGAACTGGCTGAACGTGCTCTAAAAGAAGGTATCAAAAGAAACGACGAAAAGACATCCCTGTTCTTCGCTCTGATTTGCCGTCGTGCAGACCGCAAGAGTGCGGCTCTTAAATGGACTCAGCGTTATCTGGCAAACCAGGATGAAGAAAACCTTGACAGAAAAACTGTCATTATTCTTGATGCTTTCGCAAGCGGTCTGTTGGGTGCTGACTCCGGAGGTGTCGTTTCTAAGCAAAGGGGTGAATGGCTCGAACATCTTGCAGACAAGCCTGGTTTTGTTGAACAGCAGACAAAGCAGTGGTCTGATGCCATCAATCTCAAGAGAAAGCCTCTCGTTTCTGATGGATATACCTATCTTCGCAAGTACAGTAGAACTTGGCCTGTTCTGCAAGACATTATGGAAGGTGCGATGCTTCACGCCGAAATTCTCGACTACTTCACCGCCATCTTCGAGCAGGAGGCTTCTACCGATTCTCTGAAAGCTCAGCTTGACGAGATTTTGAACAGTCTTGTTACCGAGTTTGATGATGAGGAAATTCCTCTCAGAAAAGAAGAAAAATTTAATCAGTTCATTATTGATTTTGAAGGCGACGAAGACCGTGCTCGTCAGAATATGGCTGTCGAACAGACTGCCTTTGAAGAACACAAGGATTTCACTCAGTTGCTTACCGATGCAGCCATGAAGCCCGAAAGCTCTCATGCAAGCGTTTCTACCCAGAAGTTTGCTATTGCACTCTCCAAAGAGTGGGTAAGCAACGCATACAATGACGTTGTTGCTCAGAATCGTATGAAGATTCCGAATGAAATCGAAATCAATGTTGATACCTTTAACGACAAGACTACCGATGGTCAGAACGAAACCGAGCTTATCGGCAAGTTCAATGCGTTGGTTGATAGAGAGAAAGCAAATGCTCTTGCAACGGTTGTTCTCTCCGGTTTTGAAAAGTTCTGTCTTTGGGGCGGTGCTGCGATTGGTGTTATCGGCTTGATTATGATGATTGCTGGCAGCGGTTTCCTCGGTTTGATTGCGATTATCGCAGGCATTGGTATGGTCATTAACCACTTCTCCAAGAAGAAGAAGGTCGAACAGAACCGTAAGAACATCGAAGTTAAGTTTGAAGAAAAACGCAAACAAGGTTCTCAGATTATCAGAGCTACCCTTGCCGAAGTCGTTGACTTTAGAGCTGAGTTCGCTGAGAAAGACGGCGAGAGCCAGAAGGTCGTTGACTTCCTTGAGCAGATTGCTCCCGAACAGTATGTAAAGAAACTCTCGGATTCAAGCCGTAGAATTAAGGTTCAGTAAAGGAGGATAAGAAAATGGATGCTAAAAGTAGAGCTAATTTTATAAACTCTGTTGCTTCCGGAACCAATGTTCCTTGCCCGAAATGCGGAACCAACAACAAGCCCGATAGTAAGTTCTGTATTTCTTGCGGTGCGGAAATTACTGTTCCCCAGGAAGCACAAAACAACGCTCCCGCCTTTGCACCTGCCCAGGAAACTCCTGTTAAGGCAGTTAAATATGTGGAGCCTAATAACGCATTCGCACAGGGATTGCCTAATTGGAGCATTGAACCTCCGCAGGTTATGGTAAGGAGGCACTAATTCGATGTTGGCAACGGCTATTGCACCTCCGAAGACATATTCAGATTGGGTTGCTGTTTTGGATATGCTGAAAGCCAAGTCTGATGACGAGGCTGTCTTATCTGCAATGCAGAGAGGAACTATCGAATGGCAATCCAGTGTTGCCGAACGGTTTGCAAAAAAGTTGATTGATGTAATCAACTATCGAATGAATGCTGCTTCTGACAAATTTCAGAAAGAAATGAGTCGTTCTAATGGGCAAGAGAGAGCCATTGTACAGGCTCTCCTTGCCCTCCGCAAGGAGCTGTGTTTTTTATCCAAAGCAATCAATCTTCCTGCAATCCCAGAGAAAGACCGACAGCATTATTATCAGTTGGTAATTAGTCAAGCAAACAGTGTGCAGAGTTCTCTCGAAGATTCTGCGAAAAAAGACCGTAGTGGCAAACTCGCAAGCATCGTGAGGAATAATAAAGTAAATGCATTTTGAAAGGAGAGCTGATATATGAGTGATGTTGCAAAGAGCAAAGAACTCTTGAAAAGATACTCTATCGCTCGTATCCCTTTCATAGCTATTAACACAATTGAGAGAGCAAGAACTTTGGACATATTGAAAGAAATCTCCGAGGAACTGACTCTTCCTTTCTATGTGCATACGCTATCAAAGGGTATTTATGATTTGACCACGGAAAAGTCAATCAATGATGATAAATCCGTGTATGGAGCCATCGACTTTATGAGCGAGCAAATGAAGCGTAAGCAGTATATGACGCTTATCTTGACCGAGGTTCCCGATATTAGCGGCGACAATGGCGATTCCCGACAGATTTTGGATTTGGTTACGTTGGCGAACGAATCCGGTGGCGTTGTAATCGTTTTAACCAATAATGCCGTATGGAATCAGCTTCAAAGATTGGGAATGGTAATAAAAATTGACCTTCCTAATGAAGATGAAATGTATTCCATCATTAAAGAGTACATAGATGATTACCGTTCTGAAATCCCTATCGAATGGGATAACACCGATATTCGTGAAGCTGCATCCACCTTGGCGGGTGTAACACGCATTGAAGCTGAAAATGTAATTGCGGCTTTGATAGCGAATAAGAGCATCAAGAAGTCCGATATGGACGAAATCAGATATGCAAAGGACAGATTGTTCTCTGACATATCCGGTTTGGAAAAAATAGATGTTGATGAAAGCGTTAAGGATGTCGGAGGATTAGCCGGACTCAGAAAATGGCTGAATGAGAAAAAAGAACTTCTCACCCCCGAAAAACGTGATGAATTAAGGGCTAAAGGTTTACAGCCCCCAAGAGGTATTTTGTTAGTTGGTGTTCCTGGTTGCGGTAAGTCTCTTTCCGCAAAATCTATTTCTGCCAACTGGAAACTGCCTTTGTATCGTTTGGACTTTGCCACCGTTCAAGGTAGTTATGTTGGACAGTCCGAACAGCAACTAAAAGATGCTTTAACAACAGCAGAAAATGTATCACCTTGTATCCTTTGGATTGACGAGATTGAAAAAGGCTTGTCCGGTGCAGGCGGTTCTAATGATGGCGGCGTATCTACCCGTATGGTTGGACAGTTCTTGTTCTGGCTACAGGAGTGTAAAAAGCAGGTGTTTGTTGTAGCAACAGCAAACGATGTTTCAATGCTTCCGTCCGAGCTTTTGCGTAGAGGTAGATTGGACGAATTGTTCTTCGTTGACTTGCCTACCTCCGATGAACGTCGTGATATTCTCTCGCTGTATATGCGTAAATATTTGAAACTCGATTTTATCGGTCCTTTTGCAGATAAAATCGTAGAACTTACCGACGGATTTACTGGTGCTGACTTGGAATCTACCGTAAGAGACTTGGCATATCGCTCTATTGCTAACAGTAATTTCGTGCTTAATGAGGAAAATATGATTACGGCATTTAACAATGTTGTTCCCCTTTCCCAGACAAGCCCCGAAAAGATTGAAGCAATCCGAGATTGGGGTAAAGAGCGAGCTGTTCCTGCTTCCGGCAATCCAATCGGCGGAGAAGAACTTTCTCAAAAAAAAACCGGACCCAAGACACGCAAAGTGTTGGTGTGATAATTCTACGCAGACATGGATGTGGCTTGATTTTGCAAACCATGCCGTGTCTGCGTTAATTTTTATGGAGGAAAAACTATGAGCTTCAATTTGGAAAGCGGTAAAAGTAAAGAAATCAACGAAACTCCAGAGGTAAAAGTTGATAGTGAACAGTTGTCTGAAACTGAAGAAACTGCTGAAAACTTTGATGATTGCTCTCTGAATGAAGTTCAAGATAGCAAAGGAAATGAAGTAAACGCAGAATCCTTGGAAGATGCCGAGGAGGATTACGATGACTGCGAAGCCAAGATGGAAGAAATGGAAGAAAAGAATCCCGAATTGGCTGAAGACGATGACGACTTTAACGATTGTGGCAAAGAAACTGATGGTCAATATGTCGCAGAGGTTACATATACAACAGATGGTGAAATAAGCCAAGAAGAAGCAAGTGCTGAATTGCAAGAGGCATACAATGAATGCGATGACCCCGAAGATATGCAACAGCTCAAAGAAAATGCAAATGAGAATGAGCACATTGAAGTGCATAATGCAGAGGTCGTAGAACGCCCCGAAAATAGTGAAATGGGCGAAGAAGTTACTGAAGAAGAATACGAAGAAGCTCAACAAGAATTAAATGAGGCTCAAGAAAATCTTGAAGCTCAGCAAGAAGCCGCCCAAGAATACCAGGAAGATTTGGAAAACCAAATCAATAAACACGAAAATGAAGTTCCCGAAGAAACTGAAAACATAAATAATGAAGCTTCGGAAAATTCGGAAGAAACCGAAGACTCCGACGAGGTTGAGGAAACTACCGAGGATACCGAGGATTCTGACGAGGTTGAAGAAACCACCGAGGAAACCGAAGGCTCTGACGAGATTAAGGAAACCACCGAGGAAACCGAAGGCTCTGACGAGGCTGAAGAAACTACCGAAGAAGCCGAGGACTCTGACGAGGTTGAGGAAACTACCGAGGATTCTGATGAGGTTGAAGAAACCACCGAGGAGACCGAAGGCTCTGACGAGGTTGAGGAAACCACCGGGGAAACCGAAGGCTCTGACGAGGTTGAGGAAACCACCGAAGAAACCGAAGGCTCTGACGAGGTTGAAGAAACCACCGAGGAAACCGAAGGCTCTGACAAGATTAAGGAAACCTCTGGTGATACCGAGGACTCTGACGAGGTTGAGGAAACTACCGAAGAAACCGAGAACTCTGATGAGGTTGAGAAAACTACCGAAGAAACCGAGAACTCTGATGAGGTTGAAGAAACCACCGAGGATACCGAAGACTATGAAGCTGAAGAAATTGGAGCTGAAGATTTAGAAAATATGGAAGATGATTCAAAAGTCGAAGCATCTGAAATTGATGAGGAAAATCTAAGCGAAAATGTTTCACAGGAAGTTGAGGAAGAAACTGATACCGAGCTTAGTGATGAAACAAAAGAACAGATTTCAGAGGAAGTTTCCGATGAAATAGCTTCCGAAGCGGAAAACAACGAAATCTCTGCCGCTGAAACCGAGGAGATAATTGAGGAGAAAAAAGCCGAAGCTGTTGATTCTTTGAATGAACGGTCCGAGGCGATGGACGAAGAAATCGAACAAAAAGCAGATGAAATCGCAGAGCAAGATGATTTAACGGAGGAAGAAGCAAAGGAACAAATATCCGAAGAAGTTTCTGAGAATACCAGCGAAAATCTTTCCGACGATGAAGTGGATGCCATGGTAGAAGAAAAGTCTGAAACCATTAAAGAAACCATTGAGGAAAAGGCAGAAGAACAAGAAGCTATTGATTCCGTTGAAGAAACTGCAGATGAACTCGAAGACGAGAAAACAGAACAACTCTCCGAGCAATCTGAACAATCCTTGCAAGAACGAATTGATGGTGCTTTTGAAAAAGAGGATGTTACCGCATCTGAAATCAACAGCCTGCGTGATGAACATTCCGCTGAGTTGCAAGCAAAAATAGAAGAAAAAAGCACTACTGAAGCCGAACTGAAATCGAAGTTCGATGAGGTGTTGTCCAAGGAAAAAGGCACCGACGAATATCGTCAGTCGCTCCAAGAGTATAATGCTCTCCAAGATAGGAAATCCGAGTTGGATGAGCAGATTGCAACCATGGAAAAACAGCAAGACCTTTTGGATAAAAAGAGCATTGAATTAAGAGATGCTCAAATCCAAAAAGGTTCTGAAGCGATGGCTGCTTCTGCTGCTACCCTTGCCGGGGTAAATATACTCCAAGAGCGTTATGACCAAACTTATTATGATACCAAAGCAGATAAAACGGAACTTGCTAATATACGAGATGAAAGCTGTTCTGCAATTAAAGAATTGTCTGCTGAAAAAGATTCCATCAAGCATGCTATGGATGCAAAGATGGACGAAATTTCAGAATATGTAACCTCCAACAATATGGACAGATACGATACTGCTCACGATCTGCGTTATCAGCAGATGTCCGCAGAGTATAATGCCATGAAGGAGAGCTACGATAGAATTGGTTACTCCATTGTTAAGTTGGACGAAAACAATAAGGCTATTACCGAACAGCTTGGTGATGAGTATGTTTCTATGGTTGAACTTCCACCGAGTTCAAGAATCTCTGAGGTAAACGATGGAACCGACGTTCCTGGTGAGACCAATTATTTTATTGACGAGGCAAAAGCATCCGAAGTGCTCTCTCCTTTCAAGCAAGGTAATTGGGAACAACTGACTATCCAAGAGCAGAAGCAAGCGGTTGAGAAATTGGCTGATTACAATGCCGAAATCCTTGGTGTTGAAGATAAGCCGAGAATTATTTATTATAACGCAGAAGACCCTTGTGATTTTGGCGGTTACTCTGCTAAGCAAAATGCAATTTACATCAATGAATATAATATGCACAATGCCGCTGAAACAGCAGACACTATTTCTCACGAGTATAGACACAAGTATCAACATGAGAGAGCTGAAAAACTTGAAACCGAACGAGACCTTGAATTTAAGGATGGTTTCGACAGCTATATTCGTGCGGAAGATGATTACCAAGGCTATAAGGAGCAATTAGTAGAGTCTGATGCAAGAGCCTATGCCCAAATTGTAAAAGATAAGATTTCCTCTTATTCTGAAAAAGGCTCTGAAAACATCAATCTCAACAGCGAACAAGGTGCCCTTGGTACTGACTACACCAAACTCAATCCGGAAAAAGGTGCAGTATTTGAAAAAGTGTCTGTTGACGAATTGCCGGATGACTTTGAGCAGAAAGACCGAATTAAATATAAAGAAGTTCTTGAAGCAAAGGAGCTTGACGAGCTGCGAAGTGTTGCGAGTGTTCACTACGAAAACGGAAAACAGCTCGGTGATAAAGTTCCGGAGTTTAACACCTATAAGGAACATCACGATATTGAAAGCGGTCATATTGAAAAGGTCAGAGTTAAATCCCTTGAAGCCGCAGATGCGTTAGAAGCTCATTTCAGTCAAAATGATTATGATGGATTGTACTCTCCCAATATTGACAGGAGAACCATTGAGGTTATGTCCATCTATCACGACACCGGAATGGATGGAAATATTAAGGCTGAAGATTATGAAACCGAACGAGCTGCGTTTGTATCAGATGAGGCAATACGAGAAAAATTTGTTGCCAACGCTCTTGCTAAAAAAGAAAAAGAAGCTATCGAAACAGGTAAACCTTTTGACCGAGTAGCCGAAGAACAGAAAGCAAATGAAAAGTTTGAGAGAGAAGGTTTTGAAAACCATTTCAGACCTAACCATTCTCTTGAATCCGCAATCCACGCACTCAGAGACAAAGAAAGCATTAGTAAATTAGGTGTCAATGCTGACGAAGTTGCTTTAGGTTGTCTCGTTCATAGTAAGTCTAATTTCGACTTGAAAAATATCGCAAGCGAAGACTATTGGAGAGTTGCTGCAGGACGTTTGCAAGATAGAGTTGATGAGTTCAACCAATCTCATCCCGATGAACAAATTCATTTTGATAGCTCGTTCCTCTTGAATAAGGACGGTTCCTTTAATCAAGAAAAACTTGCCGAAATGAGAAGCGAAGCGATTGTTCTTCGTATCGGTGATGCCAACGGACATGATACCAATTCGAGGACTTCTCAAAATGGTAAAGCAATTGAGTTTACTCTTGAAGAAAAGACTGTAACAGACGAGTTGCCAAGCGACTTTGAAAGCAAGTTTGAGAATGGCGACTACGAAGCTTATTTCCTTGAAGTTCAGTCGGCGGATGTAAAGGTTGATGGGGTCGAGTTAAATAACTCAAATGACCCTAAAGGTATCTCTCGTATGTTCGCTGTTGGCGAAGGCAATTTCCAATCGCTGAACTGTGAAGTTGACGATAATGGAACTATTAAACAAAACTTCGAGTTATGCGATGGTAACGCTTTCCCTCTCAGCACTCAGCACTGTATTGAGGAAAGACTTGGCGAATATAAAACCGCACAGCCCATGAATTATACCCCTGTCGTGAAGCTGGGTAACAACTGTAGCGATGAAGTGTATAAATTCTATCTCGCATTTGCAGATAGAATTGAACGAGACTACAATGTAAGAATGGAGGTAGTACGATGAAAATAGTATCAAAAAGTATTGGTCATTTATCCAATATTGAAAGATACGACTTGCATGATGTTTTTTCCAAATCTGCAACAAGCTGCGGGTTGGTTATCTGTTATGCAATAGCCGTTTGTAAAAACTCAAAGCTCGTCTCTTTGGATTTGAAAGCGAAACACGAAGAAATTGGTGTCGTTGAGAAATGGCACAAAAAGTATTCTTGCGAATCTTTTGTTGCTTCGTTTCATGGAATTAAGGAGTTTTTGGATATTTATGATAAGGATGATTTTGGTCGTTGGACATTAAGCATCGTATATCAGAATATCGAAGTTATCATAAGTGGCGAAAGAGACAAGACAGAAATCGGAGTATCCTATCCAAAGGAAAAGAAGCTCAATCTTCTCCCTTTACTGAGCGAGATTGAATCTTCCACTTATGAATTTAACAATTATGATATGCGAGTCCTCAGTGTGCTTAAAACAGACTTTAGGATGGGCGAAAAAAGAGCTGTTCTTGCAGTACAAAAGCTTCTTGCTCATAAAGACATTTATGATGAATTTGTTTTAGTTGCAACATCCGGTAAATATGCAAAGGAATCCTCTGCTGTTTCGGTTGAGGGATATACTGCTGAAATGCTTAACTCCAATTATCCTCTTTCTGTGCTTGGAGCATACAATTACCTTATCTATCTTCGAGAGACACCGAAAGCAGCTCTTGAAGATTTGAAGAAAGGCTTGCCGAGGAAATAATCCATGTACTCGGTATTGTCCACTTTGTTTGTAATTGGAGTGTTTCTGATTGTCGCAGGATTTCTTGGTAGAGTCGGAACAGACGGAATATCTGATGTAGGTGAAAATGTAGCTGCAGCTTTGGGCTTGCTTGTTACTTACGCATTCTTGATATTAAGTTTAGGTTCTTTTTCAGAACTTGCGACTTTCTTTGAAGGAATATGCGGAGGCATACCGTTCTTGAATGAAATAGCTGATTACGGTTCTCTGCAGAAAGTGCTTTCCGAAAGTCCTTTGTCTGCTGCGGTGGCATTTATGGATACTGTTATCCTCTCCGCTATGATTGAAATAATTATGATGCTACCGCTGACACAAGGAAGTGCAACAGGCAAGTTTATGGTGAACTTGTTTACCGGTATAGTTGTAGCAATCGCTTCTCTGCTGTTGCTCAATTATGTTGTCAAGGAAACAACTGTTTATCAATGGATTGTTTCTGCAATAGGCAGTATCATCGCTTTACTGTCTGTGGGAACAATCCCCATGTTAATCGTGTCGCTATTCAAGAAAAACAGTTCGGCAGGAATTGGTTTAATTACAACACTTCTTCTATTTTCAAAGAGTAAAATAGTCGGTGTTTTAAGAGCCTCTTTCCTAAAGGCTATCGTATACGTTGGCGGCATCTGGATGTTAGAAAAACACTTCGGTAGCATTGCGAATGGATTGTCTCAATTATCAACTATATTAGTTGCGTTTGGTCCTGTAGTTGTAATGATTATCGGATTGGTGTTTATTTTGAAAAGTGCGAAACTGTAAGAAGGAGGT
>OOIG01001818.1_pt1 | contig 15244 bp, 19 predicted proteins | sample 1692091 | NCBI WGS metagenome assembly OOIG01 (sample SAMN06348188, study PRJEB24527) | human gut metagenome | biome: human gut; feature: ankylosing spondylitis patient; material: feces | host: Homo sapiens | place: China | collected 2015-10 | reverse complement strand
GAAGGTGGACGTACTGTAGGTTCAGGACGTGTTGCTACAGTTATCGAGTAATTAAATACTGTTTGCGTATTAATTGACTTCATTGGCTCAGCCCTTTGTTTACAAGGGGTTGAGCCTTTTTATGTGCGTCCGGAAAAGCCGACGCATGGGCTTAAGTCATTCTCGTGGACTTGTTGTGGGCTTGTTTTATCCTTTGGACTTACTACTTTGAACCTTGTGCCTTGTGGTTTGGGTTCTTCCGATGCTTCTGCCGGAGCAGTTATATCGGATGTTGCCATATCCTTCTGGTGCTGGTTCTGCATCATATCCACCACTTCCTGATGCTTGTTAGGATAAAGGTGGGAGTAGGTGCTTAAGGTGGTCTGCACCTTTTCGTGCCCTAACCGTTCCGATATGAGTAGTGGTGCGCAGCCTAAATTGATGAGATAGCTGGCGTGTGAGTGGCGGATGTCGTGGATTCGAATCTTTTTCACTCCGCTTTTCTTGCAAGCCCTTGCCATCGCATTATTGATATAAGATTTGGTGAAGGGGAAGACTCTGTCCGTATCTTTTAAATCATAAAGCTTTGACATATAATCTTTGATTTCGTTCATTACAAAGTCCGGTATGATGATGTTCCGGATGCTCTTCGGTGTTTTTGGGGGTGTAACCACATCCTGCTTTTTTATACGCTGTAGACTTTTGGTGATGTCAAGGGTGTTCTTCTCGAAATCAAAGTCTTTCGGTGTCAAAGCGAGGAATTCTCCAAAACGGATACCGGAGTAGTACAGTAGTGAAAACGAAACATGTGCGGTAGGGTCATCTTCCATTGTAGCCAGTATCCGGTCAAATTCATTCTTTGTCCAGAAGTTCACCACAACCTCACGTTTTCCCATTCTGCCCGCTTTGTGACAGGGATTTTCAGCTAAGTTGAAGTGGTCTACTGCATAATTGAAAAGTGCGGTAATCATATTCTGCATCCTGTCTAGGTAGGAGTTGGAATAATCCTTTGCAATCATTTCGTTCTGCCAGACTCGGATGTCCTTGGGAGTAATCTTATTGATGGGCTTATTCTCGAAATAAGGAAGAATAAGCTTCTCAAATACATGCTTCTTTCCGCCGATGGTGCTCTGGCGGCATCGGTGCCCCATATCCTCTATATAAATCTCGTAGATAGAGCGGAAGGTCATATCCGTGCTGCCTTTCTGCTTTCTTAGGAAATCCGCTTCCCATTCCTTGGCTTCTCGCTGAAGCTTAAAGCCTCGTTTCTTTATCTGCTTTTTCTTTCCGGTAAAGTCTTCGTAATAACATCTGACATACCAGGTTCCTCGTTCTTCGTCTTTATAGACCGGCATATTGTTTACCTTTACTATCGAAGGTCCTCGCCAAAAAGTCGGATGAGTTGTTTGAACTGTTCCTTCTGGTATTCCATAACCCTTCCCAGTGCTTCCTCACTGATTGGAAACGTTTCCTTATTAAAGCTGATAAGGTAGAAAGAAGATTTACTTCCGTCATCGTTTTCAATCTGACAGGGATTACATCCGAAGTGAGAAAATTTCAACCAGTTTAGGTATGCATCCAGATTGTTCCCATAATCCGTAGTCTGTGTCATCCGTACATATTCCTCGCCGGATGCTACAAATCGGGATGTGTCACATTCCAGAGCATTTGCAATTAGTTGAAGTTTTCCGATTCCCGGAGTGCGGTCACCCTGTTCGTATTTGGAAACCGTTCCAACTTTCAAGCCGATTAGATTGGCGAGCTCCTCTTGTGATAGCCCTTTCTCTTTTCTTGCTTGTTTTAGTCTGTTGCCAAGTTCCTTGCGTTCTTCAAGTGTCATAATATTCATGGCTTTTCACCTCCTGAAACAAATACTATCACAATAAGTGATATTTTGCAACAGGAAAATCTATTGACAAGAACAAAAAGTAGTAGTGTAAATAATGATGAAATGACAAGTACGGACAAAATGTGATAGTAGAGAGTGAGGTGAGTGTATGAAAACACAATATGTGACGGCAGATGAATTAGTAGATACCCTGGGTGTCAGCAAGGGAAAGGCCTACCAGATTATCAGACAGCTTAATGAAGAACTGGCTGAGCAGGGATATATCAAAATCGCCGGAAAGTGCCCAAGAAAATATTTCGAGAAGAGATACTACGGATATACTTCCGAGGCTTAGCGTAAGCAAGCCCTAAAGAGCGGTTGAGATATTTCCCAAGGCTGACATTCGTACCGGTTCATTTCCATAATAAGAATGTCAGCATGCAGATGTGACTGCCAGCTATAGGAAGAGAAGTTCCTAATACGGCTGGTGGGAACAGATGCATTTGTGGTCAAGCGGCAAAACGCTTGCCCCCCTGGTTTGGGATTTCCCAAACTAATAGGGGGACATTACTTTCGGAACCGGGAAAGAAAATGGAGAACGATACCCTAAGAAATGAACTTGGAGAATTTAAGAAAAGGAGATTATGACAATGAGCATAAGAAGATTTTTATTTCGGAATTTAAGTAGACATGGAACAGATAAAAGGAGCGTGATGAGATGCCGGATATATACAGAACCATATCGGGGGCACTGTTCCGGGCACCGAACTTAGAACACAATAACAGAGATCATATTCCATGGAATGCGGTACAGGAGCGTGCAGACAGGAATGTGGTATTTGTAAACGGAACAAAAGATTTTACCCTAGAGCAGATATACGATAAACTTTTTCAAAAATCCTATGAGGAGTGGCTTGCAAAGGAGCGGAAAAAGAGTCGTGCTAAGGATGATTCACCAACCTATTATGAGAAGATTGAAAAGGATAAAAAGAAACATTTATCCTACGAAATTATCTGGCAGATAGGGGATAAGGATGATACCGGGTACGATACAGACCACTTGTCAGCCATATGGGCGGAGGATGTTCTGTTACGGTTTGCAGAGCATCTGATGTATGAAGTGCCCAATGTGACTTATGTATCCAAGGAGAGTCTTGAAGACCCAGAGTGGAAACCGCCCTTTGAGGCAGGTGTGGTGATTACCAATTTTGCATTTAATGGAGATGAATCTACTCCCCACCTACACATGACATTTGTTCCCTATTCTGATAATTGCAGTCGTGGACAGAAAACCCAAAATGCATTGGCACAGACCTTTACGCGAATGGGTTATAAGACCACTATGGAGCAGGCAAGAGATGCCTCAGATGAGCTGGTGTGGCAGGATACACCGGAGGGGAGGAAGCCTCAGATGGTGCGTACAGCCTACGGCGCAGTTGAGTGGATAGAGGAGCAGAAAAACTGGATTGCAGAGGATATGGAAAAGAATATCGGTTGGAAACGCTTATTCAAAGGTAAAAATGAGCGTGGCGATTTACTTCTTTCTGATTATCGAAGGGAGCGTGCGGCAGAGAAAGCATTGGAAGCGGAACGTGAAAAAGAAAGGCAAGAAAATGCTTTGCAGCACATTCAAACCTTGTCAGAAAAGACAATCAAAAAGCTGGATGAGGAAATATCCGCTAAGAATATGACGCTGGAATGTACGGATGCTTTAATTGAGAGTAGAAAAAACGATATGGCAGAATGGGAAGAGAAAGCGGAATATTCCAAGTCGAAATATCTGAAGGCAGATGAGCTTTTGACGGATAAAAAGAAAGAAGTGGAGCAGGCACAAGGGGAGCTATCCAGAGTGACGGAGGAATTGGATGAAGCAACCCGTAAAAAGGAAATAGCAATGGATTTATATCACGCCATATCAACGGATTCGGAGAATACGGATCTGTTTGATAAGGTGGTGGATTTAACTTATGAGAATGAACAGCTACGGAGCAAGATACAGGTTTTGCAGGATAAGCAGGAAAAAGCCTATGAATTCATGAAGCAGTTTGTAATAAATGGTAGGAACATGCTGGATGTGTTCCGAGAACGGATTGGCGAAGCGAAGGAGTGGGTACACAGGAAGATTGCCGGAATGAGCCGGTAAGGGATGCTCCAAGTGGTAGAGATGCTGCTTGTGGTGATTTTGTATAGATGCTTCAGTTGTGTTTTCACCCGTTTTTTGTTATGATTTTTCCAAACATGACATACAGATGACGTGTTGAAGGTGGTAAATTATAATAAAGGAAAGAGATTAAGCGAAATGAAGATTGAAAGGCTGATAGGGATTCTATCTGTATTGTTACAAAAAGATATGGTTACAGCACCTTTTCTTGCGGAGCATTTTGAAGTATCCAGAAGAACCATAAACAGGGATATTGAAGACTTGTGTAAAGCAGGGATCCCGATTGCAACCAGGCAGGGGACAGGCGGCGGAATTTATATTATGGATAACTATAAAATCAGCAAGACTTTGATTACAAATGCTGAGATGCAGGATATTCTTGCAGGAATCCGCAGCCTTGACAGTGTGAATGGAACGAACCAATATAAGCAGTTGATGGAAAAACTGGAGATCGGTTCTTCGGATTTTCTTGTGGGAGAACAGTCGCTATTGATTGATCTTTCTTCCTGGTATAAGGAATCGTTAGCACCAAAAATTCAGATTATCCGCAGTGCCATTAAGGGATGTCGCAAAATAACATTTTACTATTATGGACCATCGGGAGAAGCTCAGAGAATCATAGAGCCATATTATCTGGTATTTCGGTGGTCTAACTGGTATGTGTGGGGCTGGTGTGATACCCGAAGGGATTACAGGCTTTTTAAACTAAATCGTTTGGACGAGCTTGCGGTGACGGAACACATTTTTGAAAAGCGTCCGGTCGTTACTCCGGATTTTACAGAGGTTGAGAAAGTTTTCCCGGGAGGAATTCATGTGAAAGCGCTTTTTGAAGCAGACTGCAAATGGCGTCTGGTGGAAGAATTTGGAACAAAATGTTTTGAAGAGCAGGCGGATGGGAAATTGTTATTTCAGGCAGAGTACACGGACAAGGAAAATCTGATTACTTGGTTATTTACCTTTAGAAATAAAGTAATTTTATTAGAGCCTGAGGAGATACGCATGGAGTTGTGCACAGAGTTACAGAAGACTTTACAACAATATAAATAAAGGAGAAGAGTCAAAATGAAGTATGCATGGATGGATGAATATCTGACGAATAAGACAGGTGTAACCAAAGACCTGAAAGAAGAGTGGAATTGGATTCGCTATATGATAGGCGGAAAAATGTTTGCTGCCATATGTCTGGATGGGGCAAACGAGAATAAACCTGTTTATATAACTTTGAAACTGAACCCCTTGGATGGAGATTTTTTCAGACAGCAATATGAAGATATTATTCCCGGATATTATATGAATAAGGTGCACTGGAATTCTGTTAAGCCTGATGGCGCGGTGCCTGATGATTTATTAATGGAAATGCTGGATAAATCCTATGCATTGGTGCTTCATAGCTTTAGCAAAAAGCGTCAGCAAGAAATTTTAGTGACGACATATTGCGGCTTGGATTGTACAAATTGTGAGTATAAAGAACCTTGCAATTGTAATGGTTGCGTAGCGACAAAAGGAATGCCTTTTCACGCAGAGGAAATACCGTGTCCGGTTGCGGCATGTGTGATGCAAAAAGGGCTATCTTTTTGCGGAGAGTGTACTGATTTTCCATGTCGATTATTGACGGATTATTCAAATGATACAGAGCATGGAGATAATCCGCCGGGGGCACGTATTACGGCGTGTAAGATGATTAAGTGCTTGTTGGAAAAGAAATAGAAGGATGATGAAATACCATGCATGAAATAGTTGCAAAGTCAATACTGAGTCCACAAAACGGAATGAATCTTTACAGGGGATGTCTTCATGGATGCATCTACTGTGATGCCAGGAGTACATGTTATCAGATGGAACATGCATTTGAGGATATTGCAGTTAAGGTGAATGCACCTAAGCTTTTGGAAGAGACACTGCGCAGAAAAAGGAAGTATTGTATGATTGGAACCGGTGCTATGAGTGATCCGTATCTGCCGCTTGAAAAGGATCTTAAGCTAACCAGAAAATGTCTGGAGCTTATCGATGAATATGAGTTCGGACTTGCGATTCAAACGAAATCAGATTTAATACTTCGTGATTTGGACTTGTTAAAGAGTATTAACAAAAAAACAAAATGTGTAGTGCAGATAACCATGACTACTTATGATGAGGAACAATGTAAGATTCTGGAGCCGGGGGTATGTACTACCAAGAGAAGATTTGAAGTATTGAAGATTATGCGCGATGAAGGAATTCCGACGATATGCTGGATGACACCTATATTACCGTTTATAAACGATACGGAAGAAAATATTCGCGGGCTTTTGGATTACTGCAAAGAGGCGAAAGTATATGGAATTCTATTGTTTGATATAGGGGTTACCTTGCGGGAAGGTGACAGGGAATATTTTTACAGGCAATTGGATAAACATTTTCCGGGGATGAAAGAGAAGTATATCAAAACCTTTGGGAATGCATATGAGGTTCCATCGCCTAAGAATAGAGAATTGATGGAATTGGTTAAGGACGAGTGCGCGCGTAATGGGATTGTTTGCGACAGTACGAAGCTTTTTTCTTATATGCATGAATTTGAGGATAAAGCTGCTGGAAAACAGATTACATTAGAAGAACTTTTTTAAAATGGGAGATTAAAAGAATGGCGTACGATTTCAAAAAAGATTCAAAAGAGTTCTATAGGTCAAAGAATAAACCTGAAATTGTAAATGTACCAAAGGCAAACTACATTGCAGTCAGGGGGAGTGGGGATCCTAATGAAGAAGGAGGAGCATATCAGCAGGCAATCCGTGTCTTGTATGCGGTTGCCTACACCTTGAAAATGAGCTATAAAACGGATTATAAAATAAAAGGCTTTTATGAATATGTGGTTCCGCCTCTGGAAGGGTTTTGGTGGCAGGAGAATGTTTCTGGTGTGGATTATAGCGATAAGTCTGCATTTTGCTGGATTTCAGTCATTAGGGTTCCTGATTTTGTATCCGAAAAGGATTTTGACTGGGCAGTGAAAATGGCAACAAATAAGAAAAAAATAGATTGTACCGCTACCGAGTTTATAACCATAGATGAAGGGTTATGCGTCCAAATAATGCATATAGGTGCGTTTGATGAAGAACCAAAGAGCGTTGCCATTGTGGATAAATTTCTTGAAGCAAACGGATATGTAAATGATATGAATGCAGAGAGGCTTCATCATGAAATTTATTTGTCTGATGCAAGAAAGATTCCGGCAGATAAGTGGAAAACAATCATAAGGCATCCGATTAAGAAATCGGAATAAAAAGGCGTCCTAAGCAGGAGAAATACTGCATAGGACTTCTTTTAGTTAGTTGTAGTCGTGTTTTGCAGATGATATAATATAGGTCGTAGGATTTGCCGATATGAACATCAAAATAGTTTGAATCATAAGGAGAAAGTAAAAAGGATATTGTAAAGTTTAGTGCTGATATGCAGAAGAAAGTAAATGATTTTTTTAAACAATGTTTTTTAAAACGTCGGCATACCATATTCTTCAAAAGATAGACATGCAGATGTGGCAAATGTAGAAAGCCATTATATGAATAATGGTTGTTTTTGGTGCCTGATTAATGATAACAATGTGATAGGAACTATAGCAATTCGTAAAATAGATGATGGAAAAAGAATAGTTGAATTAAAAAGAATGTTTGTGTTGCCGGAATTTCAAGGGAATGGTTACGGAAGGTTATTATTAGAGCATGCAGTAAAATGTGCACGTGAGCAAAAGTACCGGAAAATATGTTTAGATACCAGAAAACAGTTTTCGGTGGCGCAACATCTATATCGAAGTGTAGGGTTTCAGGAAACTGAAAGATATAACGATAACGAGCATGCGGAATTTTATTTTGAGATGGATTTATGATAAAAGATTCCTTTATTAATACAGACGAAAGAGGGAAACGATGATATTTGATAAAGCAACTATAGAAGATATAGGTGTATTGACTGATTTACGAATTGCATATTTAAATGAGGATTTAGGTGTTATTTCGAACGAAAACTTAGAGTTAATGCAAGCATCTTTGCCAAGCTATTATGAAAAACACCTCAACAAAGATTTGATGGCTTATGTGGCAAGGGACGAGATGGATATTGTTTCATGTGCATTTTTATTGATAGTGGAAAAGCCTATGAGTCCGTCATTCATTACTGGGAAGACAGGAACTGTTTTAAATGTTTATACGAAGCCGGATTATAGGAAAAAGGGTTATGCGAAGAAATTAATAACCACGATGTCGGAAGATGCAAAAGCAGAAGGCTTGAGCATTATTGAATTAAAAGCAACAGAGGATGGATATTCGCTATACAAATCTGTTGGTTTTGAGGATGTTGTAGCCAAGTATCATAATATGAAAATCGTGTTGCAGTAATTGATGTGGAGGTATCACATGGAAGAAAAAATAACCCTATGCGGAGATAATTGTATAGAATGTTCGAGATACAATGCACATAGTGATGAAGAACTGAGGAATGTCGCGGAGCTATGGTATCGGGTAGGCTGGCGAGACCACGTTGTATCCAATGAAGAAATCAGATGTGAAGGATGTTCTTCTCATAAACAGTGTACATATCATTTGGTAGAATGCACAAAGGAGCATAACGTAGATAAATGCAATCAGTGTGCAGAATTTCCTTGCGAAAAGATTAGTAGTATGTTGGAGCGTTCCAAGGCATATCAGAAACGATGCAAAGAGGTCTGTACGGATGCAGAGTATGATATGCTGGAAAAGGCATTTTTTGATAAGAAAAATAATCTTAGAAAATAGTAATAGATGTATTGAAGTGCAGAAATCATTGAATGAAGGGAAAAGCCGAATGGTAGGAATCTATTTTAGTGGTACCGGCAATTCGAGATATGCAGCAGAATTCTTTTGTAATGAATATGATGAAACGGCTAAAGCATTTTTTATTGAGGACGCTAAAGTTATTGATGCCGTCAAAAACGACGAAATGCTTGTATTTGCATATCCGGTGCAATATAGTACTGTGTCAAAGATACTGCGTGATTATATAATTGAAAATAAAGAACTGTGGAAGAATAAGAAGGTTTTTGTTATTGCCACAATGGGATTGTTTAGTGGTGATGGGGCAGGAATCCTTGGACGACTTTTGCAGCAATACGGGGCAGAAATAATAGGTGGTTTGCATCTGAAAATGCCGGACAGTATAGGTGATGAAAAAGTGTTGAAGCGTCCGCTGGAGAAGAACAAGGAGTTTGTAAAGAAAGCGGAGCAAAAGATTAGCAAGGCGGTTCAGTTTTTGAAATCAGGGAAACCAACCCAGGAGGGAATTGGCATATTATATCGCATGGCTGGTTTCTTTGGGCAAAGATTGTATTTTGGACATAAGACAAAGAATTATTCTGATAAACTGCGTGTGGATGAAGATAAATGCATAGGGTGTGGCAAATGTGAAAAGTTGTGTCCGATGAATAATATCAAGATTGTTGATAAGAAAGTGGTACAGAATAACCAGTGTACCATGTGTTATAGGTGCATCAATAATTGCCCGAAGCAAGCCATGACGTTGCTTGGGGAAAAAGGTTGTGGAGCAGAGTGCGATAGAGAAATATTTATGATGAGGAGAGCGTAAATGGTACTTTTAATAGTCGATACACAGAAATTAATAACGACACCTGATTTATATAATTTCAATGCGTTCTAATGTGCTGTTAAATCGTTAATTGCTGCAGCCAGAGAGAATAATGTTGAGGTCATTTATGTAAGACACGATGATGGAGCTGGTGCAGAATTGACAAAGGGAACACCGGGTTTTGAGATATATGAAGGTTTTGGTCCACAGCCGAGTGAGAAGATTTTCGATAAAACGGTAAATAGTTCTTTTAAGGGGACGGGGTTGTTGGAGTATTTGGCGGAAAAGAATGTCCACACAGTAGCTGTTGTTGGATTGTAGACCGATTACTGTATTGATGCAACAATTAAGTGTGGTTTTGAGCATAGTTTTAAAATGATTGTACCGGAGAATGCAAATTCTACATTTGATAATGCTTTTATGACAGGGGAGCAGAGTTATAAGTATTATAACGAGTTTATGTGGAAGAGCAGATATGCGGAGTGTATTTCTGTGGATGAGACGATTGAGAGGATGAAGGGGTAAGTGCAGAATGGAAGAAGTTATTAGAAAATATTTTCAATGCTGGCTGGATAAAGATATTGATGCTGTAAAAGAGATTTTCAGCGACGATATTATTTACAGCGAGTGTTATGGTCCGGTGTATAAAGGAATTGGACGGATAATCAGATGGTTTGAGGATTGGAATCAGAAAGGTACTGTTTTGCAGTGGAATATAAAACGTGTGGTTGTTTCTGGGAATACGGCTGTTGTGGAATGGTTTTTCCAGTGTGACTACGAGGGCAATGTGGATGGCTTTGATGGAGTGACCATTGCTGAGTTTGATGCGGATATGAAGATTTGTGATTTGAAGGAGTTTCAGTCGAAGACAGAGCATTATTATCCGTATGAGAATGAGTAAATTCTTATGTAAAAGGGAGCGAGAATGTGAAAGAATTTGAGAATTTAGTTAGTATTCAGGAATTACAGCAACAGATTAATGCATCTAAGCTTTTTAGCATATTTTTAAGCAAAGAACAACGAAAACAAAGAAAAGAAATAGAGGAGCAATTGAATAGTTTACTTAACCAAATGAGGTTGTTTTCTGAAAGATTTTCTCCATTGGGATGGTGTATGTATGATAGTATGAGTGTGCCTCTGATTGAAAAAGCTAATCAGGTTTACGAGACAGGGGGAGCAGAAGCAGCTGAGCACATTTTAATAGACTATTACAAAGGGGAAGTAAAAGATAGGATACACCAAATACACCATAAATCAAAAGAGTTGCTGTTACGTTACGAACTGATTAAAAATGCATTTGAGGAACATTTTGCAGAAAGATATTATGCTAGTGTGCCTCTATTCCTAATTATAGTCGATGGGGCTGTAAATGATTTCACGAAAAGCAAAGGGCTTTTTGCGGAGGGAACAGAGGTTACTGCATGGGATTGTTTGGTTGGATGTAATGATAGTCTGGAAAATATAAAGAATGTTTTTAATAAGGGAAGAGGCAAAACTAATTCAGAAGAAATAAGAATGCCTTATAGAAATGGAATCTTACATGGTAGGGATCTGAATTATGGGAATGAGTATGTATCGTGCAAGTGTGTAGCGTTATTATTTGCTGTTGCGGAATGGATGGCAATGAAAAATAACGAAGATAAACGAAAGGAAAAATATCAAAAAGAGCATGAAGAAATTTCACTAACTCAGACGATAAAAAGATATAACCAAGTTCAAAAAGATAAGCAGGAAATCCAAGAGTGGAAGAAAAAATATGTAGTGGTAGGGAAAGATATTCCAGAATGCGGAACTGTTGAGGATTATGAGAATTATCAATACATAGTACCAGTAATTCACTTTTTACAATATTGGAAGAACAAGAATTATGGAATGTTGGGAATGGTATTGAAGAATATGTTTTCTTATGAGGCGTCTGAGAAAAAGAGAGCTGGTGAAGCAAGAAAACTTTTTGAAAATAAGACATTAAATACTTATAAGTTGCTCGAAATTGAAGAACGAGGATGTGGTATGTCTAAAGTTGTTGTAAATGTTACGTGGGGTAGTAATGGAGAAGAGAAGAACGGTGATTTGGTTTTGGGCGTGTCTTATGTATCATTGAATCAAGGTGCAAAAGAAACTGCACTGCCTTGGAAGAATAATGGGGAATGGGTTATTTATCCGTGGGATGTGAGAATATTACATAAGCAATAAATTGAGTGGTTTTAGTATTAAGGCAATGCTGAGTCTAAAGTGTTATGAAAAGCTGATAGTTTGAAGAATAAATAAAGAATAGTAAACTGTTTTGTAAATATTAGATTTAATGATATCGTAGAATTGGTTTCCATAGGAAAAACAAATTAATTGTAAATAATCAATTTTTGTTGAAAAAAGAATAAATGATGATGGATTAAAGATAGAATCTAGTAGAAATATGAAGTTGAATGTGATAATATTTGCATATGAGGTGAAAAAATGGAAACTTGCTTATGTGAATTGTGGGAATTATTAAGAACACCTGTTTCGAAGATAGTTAACAATCATGATGATCCGGTTACAAAAAAGGAAGCATTTACTCAAAAGTGTGATGCGGCTGAAATGGCTAGTAAATTAATAGAGGATTTCTTTTTTGAATTAGATGAGTGTTTTGGACAACCTAAAAAAACGATAATGATGCCAGAGCATGTTAAAATTTTTCGAGAATCATTAGAAGATTTTTTTGAAAAATCGGTAAATGGTGTCAAAGAGGGTGCATCATTGGCTAAAGAAGCATCAGAAAAGTGTAATATGTGTGCTGTATGCAGTGGGTGCTCACAAAAATTTTATGACAGTATTATTCGTCAAAAAATGGAAGAAAAAAGTTTGCCAATTGGGTTGGAAAATTATTTTCTTATGCCTACACAAATGCATTATTATCAACAGAGTATGAGTGGTGCAAGCGAGCATTTTCACTTGCAGGATAGATTGTTGTGTTTAAAAGGATTTTCGTCATCTACACCAACGATACATTCTATTGCTTTTGATGCTGAGTGTGCGGGAGGAGGGTTATATGTCAATTATCAGGGGATTGGTATTGTAATTGATCCGGGATTGGGCTTTGTAAAGTCTATGCACAAAAAGGGAGTTTACATCAATAATATAGATGTGGTTATAATTACACATGATCATTTGGATCATAATGCTGATGCAAAGGTTATCTCATCATTGTTATATGATTTGAATAATTATAATCAAAGAAAGAATAAAATTGTAAAAGAGGTTTTTGAATTAGACAATACGAAGGAACATACGATAACTTGGATTGTTGATGAAGGTACGAAATACTTATTAGAGAAGAATGTAAAACATATAAAAACTCTGGCGGATTATGTCGGAAGAAAGAAACAGATTCTTGAAGGAAATAAAAATCTAAAAATGGTTGCATTACGGACTAAGCATATAAGGGATAGTGAAGAAACCTTTGGAATACAATTGTTTTTAGATTATGAGACAACAATATCGATAGGTTATACGTCAGACACAGCATATTTTACAGATTTGTCTGCTTTTTTTGCAAAAACAGATATATTGATTTTTAATGTGAGCGATATATACAAAAAGGATGTTAAAGGTATTCAAGATAAACATTCTCATTTGGGATATAATGGAAGTTTTAAATTGTTAAAGGATGTAAAACCTAAAATTGCAATTGCATCAGAGTTTTGTTGTACTAATGGTGATTTTCGGATGGAGTTTATGGATACACTATCGCAAGAATTGAAGGCGCAGAGAAAAATAGTCCTTGGGGAAATAGGCTTAAATATTTCGTTGCCTAGATTAGAAATCGAATGTTCGTTTTGTGGAAAAATGACAGAGATGGAAAGTGTAAAAATGATAGCACCAAGAAGAGAATATGGTAAAATTCAGTATGCATGTAGACATTGTTCATTAAGTGTGATATAATCAAAATTCGTTATTGGTAGAATGTGAACGTAATATTTTAGGTGTGGGTGTGTTAACTTGATGAAAGAGTATGAATATATTGTATTAGCAACAGATGAAATTTTCAGCCACATGATTTCAAGTATAATATGTTTGGAGAATTATTATAATGAATGTATTGATAATTCTTTTAGAAATATATTTGTTGAGTTTAATGAGCTTCGTCAGGATTATAAAAAAAATGTAGATGCTGGATTGCATGATGGCGAACAGAAAATGCAACTAGCAAAGTATAAAATGCGATGTAGGCATAAAAGAGAGGAAATACTAGAAAGTTATATTGCAGAACTGAAGAAAATTGATGATTCAATTGATTATGTGGAACGCGTGAGGGATTATTACAAAAAGATAGAAAAAGAAGATGTAGAAACATTGGAAATGCAATTGATGTTATATCCATATTTGTTATCATTAGTAAGAAAAAATGAGGAAAGTAAGGAGAAATAAGATGGAAAAGAAAATTGCTGAAAAATATGCTAAGTTGTATGAAGCATGTAATCGGTATCCAGAGATTGTTCTGTCAAGTGTGGAGGAACGTGGTGGTTATTTACAACATAATAAGAATGCTAAATTATATGTTCAGCCTACTAGACGAGCGAAAAATGGATTTATTGAAAAATTCTGTCTTTAATTCCTAGTGGTGGCGAAAGATGAGTTTAGAGAGGATGCATCCCGCGCTTAAAGAACAATTTTGCGTGCAACTTTATGAAAACTATATTGTTGAATCATCTTTAAAATTGTTGATATATGAGGAATATGCTTATACCATTCATGCGAAAATGCCAGTTAGTTGTTATACAAACTTTCGAGATGCATTGTTTCATTTTAGAAAGGTAGTTTCTTTAATGGAAGAGAATGAAATAGAAAGACAGGCATTTGCAGTGAAAGAACATTTGTCTAGAGCGTTGACCGATGCAGGAAGTTCTATTTTATATCACTTATCTAGTGTTGCAGAAGCATTATTAGAGGATAAGGAGATAGACTCAAATATAATAGATCAAATTAGGAAATGCCTACATAATTTGAAGAATGCGAATCTGCGTAAGCGATTTAGCGGAATGATGATTTCAAGTGATGAAACGACTAATATTAGTCATGATGAAATTATAGAGTTGATAGATGGGTTTTATCAACTGGTAAATGCTACGTGTGCTAATGAGTTTGCTAAATATTCTAATGAACTTTGTCTTAGCGTTCAAGATGAGCAAGATAAGTAGATAAGCAAAATGTTTATATTGAGTAGAATATGCCTCATCTCGTGGAGAGATGAGGCATATGTGTTAAAAAGGCACCAAACTATCCTCCGCATCCACCCATGCCTGCATCTCGCCATTCAGCACAAGCCGGGCATATTCCGGCGGATTATCTATCGCCAGAGCATTCAGGCATCTCTGAGAATTAGGGGTGGTCTATATCCCGGATTCTGCCTGATTACAGTCAATCCGGAGGATGTAGCCGTTATAATGGTTAATGTCGATGTTGTTGTGCATCGGGTTATATCTTGCGTGTATCAATTTCATTGTTATCAGTCCTTTCATATGAATTGGAGGTAAAAAGCCCATGGGCTTATTTTGGACTTGAAAAACTATTGAAATAGATATAATAATCACAAAATGTATTATTTTATAAGATGAAACATTACTAAAAATATTCAGAATAATACAAGTTGTGATATTGGCAGTTGTGTTGCTACAGTTATCGAGTAATCAAAAATTATTCAGTAATTTCAA
>OOIG01001793.1_pt1 | contig 15366 bp, 8 predicted proteins | sample 1692091 | NCBI WGS metagenome assembly OOIG01 (sample SAMN06348188, study PRJEB24527) | human gut metagenome | biome: human gut; feature: ankylosing spondylitis patient; material: feces | host: Homo sapiens | place: China | collected 2015-10 | reverse complement strand
GAGCGTCTGCCTTACAAGCAGAGGGTCGGGGGTTCGAATCCCTCAGCTCCCACGACAGAGACCATCCAAAACAGGATGGTTTTTTATGCCGGGAGCATAGCTCAGTTGGTTTAGAGCGCCTGCTCGACAAGCAGGAGGTCAGCGGTTCAAATCCGCTTGTTCCCACAAGCAGAAAAGCCTTTCGGATTCGTTCCGGAAGGCTTTTCTGTCGACATTGCGGCAATGCCACTCAATAAAAAGCCGGATACCTGCGTATCCGGCTTTTTATTATGAAACAGGCCGTGCTATTTGCCGGTCGCCTGTTCGCGGCTGTTGCCGGGGTAGACTCTCACCAGAACGACGCCGTGAGGCGCAACGGCGGTTTCGAACTTGTCGGTGCACTCCGTGAGGTCCTTCTGTCGCCACAGGTCGCGCACGGTCTGCCTGCCGCGCAGACCCAGCATGCGGAGCGTGAAGTTCATCTTCACGGTCTGCCAGCCCCGGTTGAAAAGCCCGACGGCCATCGAGCCGTCTTCGAGGTGCTTGGCGTAGATCACCTGGTCGCCCTGCTGCCAGACGGGAACGGCCTGCAGGCCCAGCGGGTCCTGGTTGACGTCGATCACTTCGTCGTTGGTCAGCAGGCTCCGTGTGAAGTCGTCCATCTGCGCCATGTCGCAGCCGATCAGCAGCGGCGCGGCCAGCAGCGACCAGAGGCTGATGTGCGTATACTGCTCGTCGGCCGTGAGCTGCGTGTAGTGGAGTTTCGGGCCCCAGCCCACCATGCCTATGACCAGCATGTCGGGGTCGGCCCAGTGACCCGGGCGGTTGAAGGGCAGCCAGCGGTCCTGGCTGAACCCGATGCTGCTGATGCTCTCCCACGTGTCGCGGATGTCGCCCGTCGTGCGCCAGCAGTTGGAGTACCGCATCCACTGCGGGGCGTCGCCGTAGGGTGCGCTGTTCGAGAGGCTGTAAACGACGTCGCGGTCGAGCGTCCGAAGGGCGTCGTGCATCTCCTTGACGTGGTAATAGTCGAGCGGATTCCAGTCGTACTTGAGGTAGTCGATACCCCATTCGCCCCATTGCTTCACGTCGGCCTCCACGAAGGAGTAAGGGCCGAGGTGCCAGACTTCGGTCCGGTCCTTCCAGTAGTTGCCGCCCTCTTTCTGATAACGGTAATGCTCGTTGTGCCGGCCTTTTTTGATCCACTCGTTGACGCCGTCGGGGTTGTCCGAGTAGCTGCCGATATGCGCGGCATAGGTCCCGATCCACGGCGTGGAGTAGATGCCCACCCGCAGGCCCATGTCGTGAATCTCGCGTACAAGGCCCTTCATGTCGGGGAATTTCGTGTTCGGCTGGATCGCGTTGTGTTTGCCGCCGCGTTTGCCCTGCCATCCGTCGTCGATGTTGATGTAGGACCAGCCGTGGTCGGCGAGTCCGCTTTCGACCATCGCGCGCGCCGACGAGAGCACCTGCTCCTGCGTGACGTCGCGCGCCCAGCAGTTCCAGCTGTTCCAGCCCATCGGCGGAGTGAGCGCGATTTCGTCGCCCACGACGATCTTCAGGTTGCGCTCGCAGCTGCCCGGCGCATTTGCGGCTTTCAGGTGCACGGTATATTCGCCCGGAGCGGTTACGCGTCCCGTGATCCGTCCGGTTTCGGGGTCGAGTTTCAGCCCTTTGGGAAGCCCCTCGGCCGAGAAAGTCATTGGACGGACGCCCGTCGCGGCGATCGTGTAGAGGAATTCCGAACCCGGGCGGACGCCGAAGACGCGGGCGCCGTTGATGCGCGGGGTGTCGGCGGGTTTCGGGGTCAGGATGTATTTCGACATGTCGGGCGCGCTTTGCGCCGCAGCCTGCCCGGCCGCCGCCCTGCCGCAGAGTGCGGTCAGGGCGAGGGTCGTCAGGTAAAGCAGAATCGGTTTTTTCATCGGTTCGGGAATTTTGGATTTCGGGTTCATTTCGTCTTTTCCGCCAGCACCGGAACGAATTCCGACACGGAGTACAGTTTGTTGCGGTTGCTGGCATTTACGGCCAGTCGTACGTAGCGGCCCGAAACGGTCCACTGCTCGACGGCGTAGGTTCCGGTCGTCGACGTGTTGGTCTTGTCGCCGAAGTCGAAGTCCTGGGCCTTCGTCCAGTTCTTGCCGTCGTCCGAAAGCTCGATGTAGCCGGCGCGGAGGTCGGTCACGTAGGAGTCGCTGCGGCGGACGAGCGTCATGCCGCACCAGTAGTACGTCTTGCCCATATCCCATACGGTCGATGCTTCGTTGGGGTTGATGTCGCCCTCTCCGGTGTTGTTGTAGCGGCTCTCCCAGCGGGTGACCAGATCGCCGTCGATCATCAGCTCGGGGCCGCGGCCGGTGTAGTAGGAGCTGCACGAAACGAGATTCCACTTGCTGCGGCTGTCGTAGATCGGGAGCAGCGAGATGTGGTAAAGCACCGTGTTCTTCTCGCCGATCTTGAATTTCGAATTGCTCTTGAGCCTTACGGCCAGCGTGTAGTAACGGTCTGCCGTCAGATTCGATTTGTCGATGTCGATGGTCGAAACCGCTTTGTTCGAGCCGGCTTTCAGGTCGGCTCCCGTGAAGGTGTAGGCGCTTTCGGGCAGCGGGATGTATTGCGTGCCGTGCTCGGCGTTATAGGCCGCGAGCACTGCATCGCCGTGTTCGTATTCCATCTCGGAATCCCACTTGTTGTTGAACTCGGTGTAGGCTGTGAATTCGAGCGTATTGGCGTCGGTGGCGCTCAAGTCGATTTCCACGACACCGGCGTTCTCGGCCAGCACCTCGGTCTCCTGCATCCGGGGATTGATCAGGATGGTGTTCAGCTTCTCGTTGACCTCGGTTCCCGTGGCCGTGAGCCGCAGCGGAAGGACGTAGTCGTTCATGTAGGGCAGCGCCATGATCCCCTTGCAGTCGAGGCGGACGGTGAGGGTGGCGCGGCGGCCTTCGGCCGTGATCGAACCGGTGTCCTTGACGATCTGGTAGTACTCCTCGCCGAGCAGCGTGTAGGAGGAGCCGTTCGCGGCGTTGAGCGCCTCGACGGCATCGGGATCGGGTACGACCTTCACCTCCGACGGCTGTCCGAAGTAGCCGCTGCTGTAAGCGTAAATGTCGAAGTCGATCGTCTCCTCCACGTCGTAATAGATTGCGTTCTGCACGCCGTTGTTGACGATGTAGACGCGCGGGTCGGTCAGGTTGTCGTTGCGGTGGTCTTTTTCGCAGGCGGTCAGCAGCAGCACGCCTGCGAAGGGTATCAATATGTTTTTCAGTTTCATAATTATCCGGATTAGAGGGGTTTACCAGCCGTAGTTCTGCGTGCATTTCACACGGTCGAGCTCTTCCTGGGAAATCGGGAAGAGGTAGCAGCGCTTGGTGAAGACGCGGTTGCCGTCGCGGCCGCCGTCGTATTTGCAGATGACGCGCTGCCAGAATTCGCCGTTCGCCTTGTGGTCCTTGGCGGCGATGTTCATGCCGTAGACCGGCATGTTGTTGTCCGTCTCGGCCGTCATCCAGGTCCGCGTGTCGAAATAGCGCAGGTTTTCGAAGCACAGCTCGACCTGGCGTTCGCGGCGGATCAGTTCGCGCATCCTGGTCTGGTCGCCGACGGCGTCGGGATAGACCTCCTCGATGTCGGGAACGCCGGCGCGTTTGCGGATCATGTTCAGGTAGAGCGTGATGTCCGCGTTCGAGGGATCGTACTCGTTAAGCGCCTCGACGTAGTTGAGCAGGATCTCCGCATAGCGGAATACGGGGAAATCCAGGTAGCCCCAGTTGCCGGTGGAGGTGTCGATCGACGGGTTGGTGAACTTATGCGCCAGGTAACCCGTCGGCGGATAGTTGTGCGATTTGCCCGGACCCGAATTGCCGTTGAAATAGAACTGGACGTTGGCTGTTTTCTTGTTGGCGCCGTGCCAGGTCATGCCGCTCCAGAACACGTTGACGTAGAAGCGCGGTTCGCGGTTCTGGTACATTTTGAACGTCTCCAGTTCGTCGCCGTAGATCGGGTGCTTGAACTTCGAGAATCCGCTTTCGCTGTAACCTGCGTCGGGGTCGATGATCGGCCGCGTCTGGTCGCCGTCGGTGTAGCCCGTGATGGGGTAGCGGCCGTTGGCCATGGCGAACGCGTCGACCTGTTTCTGGGTTACGCCGTAGCCGCCGTAGGCCGTTCCGCCGACACTCGGGGGCGTGGTGACCACGCGCCACTGGTAGCCGCTGGCGATGCGCGTGTAGATCTTCTCCGTAGCGCCGCCGGTCCCGGAACCTACCGACGTGAAGAGCGTGTTGAAGCTGGCGTAGGGGTCCGTGCCGTCGGCGCCGACCAGCGAGTAGAGGTTCAGGTTCATAACGTCTTTGGCGGCCTGGGCTGCCAGCTCCCATTTCTTTTCGTCGTACTGGGTCGGGAACAGGTGGTCGCCGTTTTTGTTGACGATACCCTTGTAGAGTTCGTTGCCGTTGAAGAGCTTGCGGGCCGAGTAGAGCAGCAGGCGGGCGCGTGCTGCCAGGGCGGCGCCTTTCGTGGCACGGCCGTAGTAGATGTCGGGCCAGCTGTCGGGCAGCCCCTTGGCGGCTTCCCAAAGCTCGTTCGCGACGTAGTTGACGCACTCGTCCCAGGTGTTGCGCTCGCGCTGGTCGAGTCCGCTCTGCGTGAAGTCCACCGGATCGTCGCCGATGAGGAAGACGGGACCGTAGACGGGCAGCATCATGGCGTAGAAATGCGCGCGCAGGAAGCGGGCCTCGTTGTAGTAGTAGCCCTTGTCGACATCGTTCAGTTCCTCCGGAGGGCACTTGTGGACGTTCTGCATGAAGTAGTTGGCTTCGCGGATGCCCTTATAGGGCGTGTTGTAGGTGTCGTCGCGGTAGATGGGCAGCGATGGGTTCCACGAGTTGTAGTTGATCTGGGTGTAGGACCGGTCCAGATAGGAGAACGAGGTCTCGTCCGAGCAGGCCTCCCAGGGGATGTCGTTGCTGTTCGATACGCAGGCGGGAGCTTCGTAATCCGGCTGGTAGGAGTAGATGTTGGTCAGGTATTGGAGCGTGGTCTTCTGCTTTTTGAATATGTTGTCCGAAGTCAGCGGCTCGTCGGGCTGGCGGTCGAGGTATGAGTCGCAGGAAGCGAGCATGGCTCCGGCTGTCAGGAACAGGGCGAATGTTTTAATCGTGTTTTTCATGGTTGTTGCCGGTTAGGGGTTAGAAACCGATCGTGAGACCGAGGTTGATGATCCGGTTGTTCGGGTAGTTGGTGGCTCCGGTTTGCAGGTCGGGGTCCCACAGCTTGAAGGGGCTGAACGTGAATAGGTTCACACCCGAGAGATAGACGCGCAGGCTCTGCATGGCGATCTTGTTGGCGATGCGTTTGGGCAGCGTGTAGCCGAGCTCGAGGTTCTTCAGGCGCAGGTAACGTCCGTTGGCCATCCAGAAGGTCGACAGCTGGTTGTTGTTGTCGATGGCGCCGGTCGTCATGCGCGGGTATTTGGCGCCGGGGTTCTCCGGAGTCCAGGTGTTGCCGTAGAGGTCGGCGAATACGCTCGACTCCTTGAGGTTGCGGCCGACGAACGCCTGCGTCTGGTCGGTGAGGGTCGAGAAGCTGACATGCGCCACGCCCTGGAAGAATGCCGACAGGTCGAATGCCTTCCATTGCAGCGAGAAGCCGAATCCGTAAACGATCTCGGGGATGTCCGAGTAGCCGATGGGCTTCGTGTCGTAGTTGTCGACGATGCCGTCGCCGTTGAGGTCGAGGTATTTGATGTCGCCCGGTTTCACCTCGCCGAAACTCTGTTTGGCCCACGAGTCGATGTCTTCCTGATCCTGGAAGAGTCCGGCGGCCACCAGACCGAATTTCTGCCACTGCATCTGGCCGCTGTGGTTCATGTAGGTATAGGCGTAATCAGGCTCGTCCTGGTCCATGATCCGGTTGCGTGCGTAGGTGAAATTGCCGCGCACGGTGAGGTGGAGGTCCTTGCCGAGCGGTTGGTGGTATTCGAGCGAGGCGTCGATGCCGCTGTTGCGCATCTTGCCGATGTTCACCCAGGGTTTGGTGCTCAGACCCACGTACATGGGGATGGATTTGCGCTGGAGGAAGATGCCCTCGCGGTTTTCCTTGAAATAATCCACCGATATGTTCAACTGGTTGAAGAACGAGAGGTCGGCGCCGAGATTGAACTTCTTGGCCTTTTCCCAGCCTACGTTGGGGTTCGGGAATTCGCCGAGGCGGACCGAGGTGTACTGGCTGGGCGTCGTGCCGAAATAGTATTTGCCGCCGCCGATCACGGTTTCGTTGTAGATGAAACGGCGGTCGCCGCCGATCTGGTCGTTGCCCACCAGACCGTAGGAGGCTTTGAGCTTGACCATGCTGACCACGTCGCGGATCGGTGCGAAGAATTTTTCGTTCGAGACGACGTACCCCACGGCGATCGACGGGAAGAAACCGAAGCGGTGGTTGGGCGAGAAGTTCTCCGAGCCGTTGTAGCCGAAGTTACCCTCGACGAAGTAGCGGTTGTCGTAGTTGTAGGTGATACGGCCCGCAATGCCCTGATGGCGGTAGGGAAGCGCTTTTTCCGAGTTGTTGGCGCTTTCGCCCACGTAGTTCTTCTGCGACTGCTGGAAGAGGAACATGGCCGAGAGGTCGTGCTTGCCGAAGGTGCGTGCCCAGTTGGCCACGGCTTCGAAGTAGACCGAACGGTAGCCCTTGTTGGTCTGCTTGTAGGTGAGGTTCTCCTCGCCGATCTTCGTCTGGTTGAATTCGAGTTCGCCCGCTTCGTTGCGGCCGGTGGCCAGCCATTGGGGCGAGGTTTTCGTGCGGCTCAGGTTGTTCTCGTTCTTGGCGTCGAACGAACCCTTGATCGAAACGGTAAGGCCCTTGGTCACCCAGTCGCCCAGGTCCTGCGTCAGCACGAACAGCGACTGCGCCGTGTTGTAGAAGATTTCGCGGTAACCGGTCTGCGTCAGCAGCGCATAGGGGTTCTCGCCCTGTCCCGACGCCGGGCCGGCCAGGTAGCCGTTCGAATAGACGTCCGGGAAGGCGTTGGCTGCGGTCTTGAGCGCATAGCCCCAGATGCCGTTGGCGCCGGTGGCGCTCGAACCCGGTTCGTTCTTGCGTTCGAACGTGGTGGCCAGATTGACGTTGAGCTTGGTGTATTTGTGGAGCTGGACCTCGACGTTCGACCGGAAGTTGAACCGACGGTAGAAGACCGACGTGTTGTACTCCTTCATGTTGTCGGCCTTGAACAGGCCGTCCTCGTTGTAGAAGCCGCCCGAGATGTAGTATTTGGCCGTCGAGCCGCCGCCCGAGATGTTGACGTTGACGCGCTGGTTGAACGAGTAGTCCTTGTAGAGCCGATCCACCCAGTCGATGTTGGGGTGCAGGTCGGGGTCCGAACCGTCGCGGAACGTCTGGATGTCCTTCTTCGAGTAGAAGTCGTATCCGGCCGCCGCATTGTACATCTCGGCGAACTGGACGGCGTCGACCATGTCGGGAATCTTGGTCGGCTGCACCATGCCGGCCTCGAACTTGATGTTGATCTGCGGCTTGCCTACGATGCCTCCGCGGGTGGTGACCAGCACGACGCCGTTGGCGCCGCGTACGCCGTAGACGGCGGTCGCCGCGGCGTCCTTGAGGATCGAGAACTCCTTGATGTCCTCGATGTCCACCAGGTCGAGGTCGCGCTCGATGCCGTCGACCAGCACCAGCGGCGACTTGTTCGAGCCGAAGGTGCTGATGCCGCGGATCCAGAAGGTCGACGAGGCGCCCGGTTCGCCCGAACGCTGTACGGAGATGACGCCCGCGAGCTGTCCGGCCAGGTTGTTCGAAATCTTGCCCGTGGGCATTTTGATGTCGTTGACCGGAACGGAGGCTATCGAGCCGATGATGCTGGCCTTTTTCTGGGCGCCGTAGCCGACGACGACGACCTCTTCGAGGTTGTTGTCCGGCGAAAGGGAGATCACTTTCGGAATGCGGCCGATCGGGAACTCCTGCGTCTGGTAACCGACGTAGGAGACGGTCACGAAGCCGAAGTTGCCGGAGAACGAATAGTCGAACGAACCGTCCGATGCGGTGCTCGTGCCGAGCGCCGAATCCTTGATCCAGATCGTGGCGCCGATGATCGGCTGCCGGGTCGTGGCGTCGAGCACCTGGCCCGCGATGTGCTGTTTTCGCGGCGCGGCCGGAGCCGGGGCTGCGGCTGCGGGGCTTTGTGCCGCCGCGCGGGTCAGGATGATGTTGTTCTGACGGATGATGTAGGTGATGCCGGTTCCGCGCAGGGCTTCGTCGAGCAGCTGGGAAACCGATTTCGTCGATTTGGCGATTTTTACGGGGACGTTGTCCGCCAGGTTGCCCTGGTAGGAGATCCGGTAGGAGGTCTGCGATTCGATCTCCTGAATCAGCCCTTTCAGGCTGGTTACGTTTTCAACGCGGACCGAAGTCTGCTGGGGCGACGGCGCCGCCTGCATTTCCCCCCCCCACGGAATAAGGAGTGTCAGGCATGCTGCCAGTAGATACCAGGCATGCCGCATACGGAGTAACTTTTGTTTCATAGAGGTTTGGTTAAGATTGGATTATTTGTGAATGGTGATTTTTTCGCCGTTGCGGTTGAAACGGGTGTTCGTCGAAAGCGTCAGCACTTCGAGGATATGGTCGATCGGCATGTTGAAGTCGAGCGTTCCGGTAAACTGGATGTTTTTGAGCGCCTCGCTGCGGAAGGCGACGCCGATGCCGTAGAAATCCTCGATCACCCCGGCGATTTGCGCCAGGTCGACGTGGCGGAACGTGCGCAGCCGCGCGGCCAGCTCCGCCTCCACGTTGACCGTTTGCAGCGTCAGGTCGTTGTCCGTGGGGTTGTAGGAGACTTTCTGCCCCGGGTGCAGAGCCACGACGTGGTCCGCGGCGCGGAAATCGACGGCTCCCTCGACCAGTACGGTTTCGACATCGGAGCTGTCGTCGTAGGCTTTCAGGTTGAATTTGGTTCCGCGGACCACGACTTCGGCGTCGTGGACCGTGGTGACGGTGAACGGCGCGCCGTTGCACTTGCTGACTTCGAAAAAGGCTTCGCCGGAGAGGTGCACCGTGCGGTTCCCGTCGTCGAACGAGGCCGGATAGTTGAGCTGCGAACTGCGGGTGAGCCGGATGACGGAGCCGTCGGGCAGCGTCACCGAGCAGTCGCTGCGCTCGGCGCTGACCGTGCAGATGCGGTCGTCCGGCCGGTTCTGGTAGAGATACATGCCTGCGACGATCACGCCCGCGACGAGGATGGCGGCGTAGCGCGCCGCGATCTGCCGCCATTGGGGCCTTGTTTTCGTGCGGCGCAGTTCGATGCGCCGCTGCAACGATCTGAAGGCCTGGTCGGTGTTGACCGACGCGGCGGCACGGAGCCGGTCTCCGGCGAAGAGCACGAAGTAGAGCGCTTCGAGCCGGCGGCGGTTCTCCTCCGAGGTGTCGTACCAGTTTTCGATCTCGCGGTTGGCGGGTTCGTCGAGTTTCCCTTCGAGAAATTCGGTCAGCAGGTTGTCGTCGATCTCTTTCATAAGTTCGGTTTCTAACAGTAATACGATTTTGGGGAAATAGTTACTAAACGAAAACCCGATTTTTTTTCGGGCTTTCGTTTTTATTGCATATGGTCGGTTGCAGGGGGCAGGGGTTTCAGTTGTTTCCGGGCATTTCGAAAAACAGCGCGATCAGCGGCAGGTAGTCCTTCAGCGCGACGCCGAGGACTTTGAGCGCCTGGCCGATATGGTAGTTGACGGTCTGGGGCGACACCTCCATCTCGGCGGCGATCTGCTGGTGGGTCATGCCCTGGAAGCGGCTCATCTCGAAGATGCGCCGGGTCTGCTCGGGGAGTTGGGCGAGCGCCTCGCGGTAGAGCCGTGCGAGTTCCGTGCCGAGGTAGAAGTCCGGGGAGTCGAACTGGTCGGCGAATCTCTTTTCCAACTGCTGGTGGACGCGTGAATGGACCTTCTGGCTGGTGATGCGGTCCAGCGACTTGTTGCGGACGATCATAAACAGAAGTCCTTTCAGCGAAAGTTCCTCCATCAGGCGGTCCCGGTTTTCCCAAATGTACAGCATCGTGTCCTGTACGATGTCCTCCGCCACGGGGAGGGATACCCAGCGCGAAGCGAAGCTGCACAACCCCTTGTAATAGAATCGGTAGCATGCTTCGAAACACTGCCGGTCCCCGGCGTTGAGCCGTCGGATGACCAGTCGGTTGTCGAGGATGTCGTATTTGGTGTTCAGGGACATAAACCGTCGTATCTCGCGTAATTCGGGAGGCTAAAATTACAATTTTTTCCGGAAAACGGGCCGGATTCCCGAAAAAAGGGCCACCTTTGCAGTAAAATGGAACCGGGCTGCCGGGAAGTCCGCGCCCCGGGATCGTCGTTTTACATCGCTTATGAATACCGTCTGGATCGTACTGCCTGTATTGATCGCGCTGATGTTTCAGCTCGGCATCGAACTCGACCGGCAGGCCTTCGCCGGTGTGGCCCGCCGTCCGGCGGCCGTTGTCGCGGGGCTGCTGGGCCAATTGGCGCTGCTGCCGCTCATCGCCTTCGGCGTGGGGCTGGCCTTCCGCCTGCCGCCCGTCTATTTTCTGGGGCTGCTGCTCGTCGCCTGCTGTCCGGGAGGCAGTTCGTCGAACGTCTTTTCGATGCTGGCCAAGGGCGACGTGGCCCTTTCGGTGACGCTGACCGCTTTGAGCAGCCTCATCACGCTCTTCACGATTCCGCTGGTGATGGGTTTCGCCGCGCGTTTCGTCGCGGTGCATGCCGGTGCGGCCATCGAACTTCCGGTCGGGAAACTGCTGGTGCAGAACATCGTCCTGCTGTTCCTGCCGATGCTCTGCGGGGCGCTTTTCAGGCATTGGCGGCCCCGGGCGGCATGGCGTGTGCACGAGCTGCTGGGACGTGTGGCCTTCCCGGCCCTGATGCTGCTGGCGGCGGTCTTTTTCGTGCAGTACGCCTCGACGATTCTGGAGAATCTCGGCGTGCTGGGTCTGGCCGCGGGTGCGCTGATCCTGCTGGCGATGGCGGGCGGATCGCTGCTGGCCCGCCTGTTCCGGCTCCGGCGGGCGGTGCGCCGCACGATCGTCATCGAGGTCGGGATGCAGAACGCTGCGCAGGCGATCGCCGTCGCCACCTCGCCGCTGATCTTCGACAGCGGTGAAATGGCCGTCCCGGCCATCGTCTACGCCCTCGTGATGAACGTGGTTCTGCTCTCGTACCTGAAACTGCTGCCGAAATGTACCGATGAAACGGCGTCGGAAGGCGCCTGACCGAGTATCTTTGCCGTATGAAATTCCTGAAAGTCGCTGTTTTGTTTTTCGGCCTGGCCGCGGCGTTTGCCGTGCGGGCGCAGGGCGGGACCTATCCCGTCAGCGGGCGGGTGATCGACCGTTTGAGCCGCCGCCCCGTGGCCTATGCCGCCGTGGTGCTGGCCGGGCAGGAGCAGAAGGGAGCCTCGACCGACTCGCTGGGGAGGTTCCGCATCGAGCGCGTGAAGCCGGGCATCTGGCGGCTGGCGGTCTCGTCGGTGGGCTACAAGAGCCTCACGACGCCCGAATACATGGTCTCGGCCGCCACGCCCTTTATCGAAGTCGAGCTGGAGGAGGATGCCGCGCAGCTGGAGGCCGTGACGGTCCGTCCGTCGCCGTTCCGCGTCACGGCGGAGAGTCCCGTAAGTTTGAAGGTGATCGGCCTGCGGGAGATCGAGAAAAGCCCCGGCTCGAACCGCGACGTGTCGCGCATCGTGCGCTCGTATCCCGGCGTGGCCTTCTCGCCCGTGGGGTATCGCAACGATTTGATCGTGCGCGGCGGCGGGCCTGCGGAGAACAAGTTCTACATGGACGGGATCGAAATCCCGAACATCAACCATTTCGCCACGCAGGGGGCGACGGGCGGTCCGGTGAGCATCGTCAACGCCGACCTCGTGCGCGAAATCAGTTTTTATACGGGCGCTTTTCCCGCCGACCGGGCCGGGGCGTTGAGTTCCGTGCTGGACTTCAGGCTCCGCGACGGCAATGCCGAAAAGCAGACCTTCAAAGCGACGTTGGGCGCCTCGGAAGTGGGGTTGAGCGGCAGCGGGCACATCGGCGGCAAGACGACTTATCTGTTTTCCATCCGCCAGTCCTACCTGCAACTGCTGTTCAAACTGCTGGGGCTGCCCTTCCTGCCCAACTACATCGACGGGCAGGCGAAAGTCAAGACACGCCTTTCGGAGCGCGACGAGCTGACGGTGCTGGCCCTTGCGGGATTCGACAACATGCGTCTCAACGTCGACGAGAAGGGCGAGGACGCCGAATACCTGTTGAGCTACCTGCCCCGCATCCGGCAGGAGACCTTCACGGTGGGGGCTTCGTGGCGTCACTATGCGGGCCGCCACGTGCAGACCGTGACCTTGAGCCACAACTACCTGAACAACCGCAACCTGAAATACCTGCGCAACGATGATTCGTCGGAGGACAACCTGACGCTCCGGCTTCGCTCCGTGGAGCAGAAGACCACGCTCCGGGCCGAGAACCGCACCTATCTGGGCCGCTGGACCGTCCGCGAGGGCGTCGAGGTGAATTATTCCGACTACACGAACCGCACGCTGCAACGGCTCTATACCGACAGGACGCAGCTGTCGGACTACCGGACCCGGCTGGGAATCGTCGGCTGGGGGCTGTTCGCCGGGGCCGAATACGCCTCGGCCGACAAGCGGTTCACCGCCTCGGCGGGCCTGCGCGCCGACGGGTGCGACTACTCGGGACGTATGGCGCGGGTGTGGCGCCAGCTGTCGCCCCGGGCTTCGGTCTCCTATGCGGTAAGTCCCGGCTGGTCGGTGAGCGGCAGCGCGGGACTTTACTGCCAGCTGCCGCCCTACACGGCGTTGGGATTCAAGGAGGACGACGCGCTGGTCAACCGATCGCTCGATTACATGCGCGTCGGGGTCTTCAGCGCGGGTGTCGACTGGCGGCTGCGCGACCGGCTGATCGTCTCGGTCGAGGGATTTTACAAACGCTACGGCGATGTGCCGCTGTCGGTGGCGGACGGGATTCCGCTCTCGTGCAAGGGCAACGATTACGGCGTGGTGGGCAACGAGAAGCTGGTCTCCTCGGCGCAGGGGCGCGCCTACGGCGTCGAGGCGATGGCCCGCTGGCAGATTCCGGGGCGAGTGAACGTCGTGGGGTCGGTGACCGTGTTCCGCTCGGAGTATCGCAACGACCGGCAGGCCCCGTGGATCGCCTCGGCGTGGGACAACCGTTTCGTGGTCAATGTCAGCGGAACCTACGACCTGCCGCGCCACTGGAGCTTCGGTGCGAAGTTGAGCGCCGTGGGCGGTGCGCCCTACACGCCCTACGACGTGGAGCGTTCGTCGCTCGTCGAGGCGTGGGATGCGCAGGGACGGCCCTACTACGACTATTCGAAATACAACGCCGGGCGGCTCGACGCCTTCGTACAGCTGGACCTGCGCGTCGACAAGGTGTTCTACTTCCGCCGCTGCATGCTGGGCGTCTACATCGACCTGCAAAACGTTGCGGGCGGTCGTTTGCGCCAGCCCGACGTGCTGATGTCCACGGGGGAGATCGAAAATCCCTCGGCTCCGGCGTCGGAGCGGCGTTACCGCATGAAATACCTCGAACAGGTGAGCGGTACGCTGCTCCCGACGCTGGGCCTGACGATCGAGTTTTAAGCCTCCGGCGTCCGCCGGGCCTTCCGTTTGTCCATTGCGAAACTGATGATGAAGGGGATCGCGAGGAAGACCGTCGTGCCGGTCACCACCAGCCACGTGTACGTCGCCGGACTGCCCACGGGCAGCTGCGAAGGCGGGAAGAAGGTGACGATGAACGAGAACAGCACGGCGAGGAACCCTACGCCTCCGATCAGCCACATGCCCGTGTTTCCGCCCGGCACGCGGTAGCTGCGGATGAGCTTGGGCTGCGTGTAGCGCAGGCGGATTCCCGCGGCGTACATCATCATGTACATGATCAGATACAGTCCCACGGTCAGGGCGCTCAACAGGAAGAACGCCACGCTGACGTCGTCCATCACGATGTAAAGCGACGAGAGGAGCGTCACGATGCAGCCCTGGATAATCAGTATGTTGAGCTGCACGCCGTTCTTGTTGGTCTTCTGGAGGAAGCAGGGCAGGGCGCCGTCCCTGGCCGTCCATAGCAGGCCGCGGCTGGGGCCCGAAATCCACGACATCACGCCCGCCAGCGCACCGAAGGCCACGAGCAGTCCCATGACGTTCGAGAGCCATCCCACGTGGTAACGTTCGAAAGCGATCTGGAAGGTGGTGAACAGCCCCGACTGGAGGTTGATCTGGTCGTAGGGGGTGATGATGGCCACGGCCAGCGCGCCCAGCGTGAACAGTCCGAACGAGATCAGCGCCGCGAGGAACATCGCCCGTGGGAACTGCGTCTGGGGTTTGGCCAGTTCCGGAGCGTGCACGGCGTGCACCTCCACGCCGGCGAACAGCAGCAGGATGCCCGCCAGGAACGCGATGTCGCTCATGCCCGCGATGTGGGGGAAGAGCCGCGGGTGGACGTGCTGCGCGGCGTCGACGCTGACGATCTGCGAGACGCCGGCCGGAATCTCCTTCAGGGCGATTTCGTTGCCGCCGGCCATCCAGATGACCGCCATCACGATCACGACGACGCCCGGGAGCACCGTGCCGATCAGAAATCCCTTCGAGGTGATGCCCGAGATGGCCGACGTGCCGCGCAGGGTCACCAGCGTCGCGCACCAGTACATCGCAATCGAGAACAACCCGACGTACAGCCCGTTCTGCGCCAGTGCCGGAACGCCGATCATGTAGGCGATCGACGCGGCGGCGAATCCCAGTACGGTGGGATACCAGACGACATTCTGAATCCATTGCAGGAAGATCGCCGAGAAACCCAGGTGGCGGTTGAAAGCCTCCTTGACCCAGGTGTAGACGCCGCCGCCGCGGTCGGCGAAGGCGCTGCCCAGTTCGGCGCCCACGAGGGCCGCAGGAATCAGGAAGAGGAACGTCGCGAAGAAAATGTAGAAGAACATCGTCAGTTCCTCCTGGGCCATCATCGGGAGCCCGCGCAGGCTGATGACGGCCGCAGCGGTCATCAGCGCCAGCTGCGTCGTGGTGATATTTTTACGTTTTGCCATGGTGGGTAGGTTGGATTTTGCTGTTTTCCCTCGTCGTCCGCCGCACAGTTTTCGTGCCGGAGCGCATTGCCGCCCCGTGAAATCGGCAGCCGGAGCGTTGCAAAGAACCGATCGGAACACCGGGCGGCTTTTTCGGACCCTGCGCACGCGGGAACGGCGCGCCCGGTATGCGGACGCAAAAACAGCAGGGAATCTCGCGATTGCCTGCTGCCCCCGGAGGTCGCCCTCCTAAAACTACTAACCCAAACTTAAATAAATGAAGAAACCTCACTGCGGT
>OOIG01001790.1_pt1 | contig 15382 bp, 16 predicted proteins | sample 1692091 | NCBI WGS metagenome assembly OOIG01 (sample SAMN06348188, study PRJEB24527) | human gut metagenome | biome: human gut; feature: ankylosing spondylitis patient; material: feces | host: Homo sapiens | place: China | collected 2015-10 | reverse complement strand
CCATCTTCGGCGGCTTTGCACCCAACAGCCAGACCGCCGAAGTGCTGTCCAAAGCCCTGGGCAGCCGCACCGTCCTCTCCGGCTCGGTGAGCCGTGGCAAGAACGATCCCAGCCAGAGCCTGCAGATGATGGAGCGCGCCCTGCTGACGCCCGACGAGCTAAAATCCATTCCCAAGGGCAGCTTTATCGTCATGAAAACCGGCACTCATCCCATGCGGACCCGGCTCCAACTCCTCTTAAACTGGGGCATTACCTTCGGGGAGCCGTATGTCGTGCCGGAGAGAGCCAATCGAGCGGTGGCCTATGCCAACCGGGTGGATCTGGAGCGGAATCTCCCGCAGCTCAGTGAGCCGGAGGAGATGGACGAAAGCCGCGGCTATGCGGTATCCAGCCGGGGCGGCATCGCCCATGCTCCGGCTCAGGAGAGAGCTGTAAAAAGAGGAAAGCAAATGAAGACATTCGGAGAGGAGGAACGATGAGTTACTTCGGAACGATTTACGCCGACACTGAGCTTCCCTCCAGAGCGAAGGCGGTCTATATGTACCTGCGGGATCGCTCCGATGCCGAGGGAAAGTGCTGGCCGGGCATTAAGACCATTGCCTCGGACATGAAGCTGTCCCGCTCCACGGTCAAGCGGGCGCTGCACGATCTGGAGCAGCGCGGCTATCTGAAAAAGGCTTCCCGGCACAGGCCGAATGGGAGCAGCACCTCCAATCTCTATACCGTGAAATAAAAGAGAGAGTGGTTTGTACCAAAATGTAGTACAAACCACTCTCTGAATCAATGGCAATTTCAAAATCTTCCGCCAAGGGAGAACTGCGCCCATTCGCTGGACCCAGGAGCGGTTCATTGTGAACCACCCAGAAGGACTCACTCTATCAGAGATTTAGGTCAGAGAAAAGACATCCATGCGAAAGAAAATAGTGGTGGAATTACGGTTCATCGACATCCAGACAGTATCCGACTTCCCGCACGGAGCGAATGTAGAACGGGGCATCTGGATTAGCCCGATACAGCTTCTCGCGCAGGTTGCAGATATGAAATCCTATCGTATTGTTTTCGTTTCCTGTAGTGAAATCGCCCCAGACCTGTTCGTAAATCTGTGCGTAGGTCAGCACACGGCCTTTGTTGGTGGCCAGCAGCAGGAGAATCCGATATTCTTTTGCGGTAAGCTGAATCTCCTGGCGATCCCGAAAGACCTTTCGTCTGCTTGGAAAGATCTCAAGACCAGGGAGCGACACCATCGGTTCCTCATCAATCTCGAATTTTTCTATCTCAGGGTGGTTTTTGAGGATAGACAGGATCTGCTCCAAAACTTCCGTATCTCTTTCGTGCAGCTCCAGAATCATGACTCGTCCGATGATATCACCGCTTTCCCACTCAGTTTACGAGTTGCTTTCAGTCGCTCAAAGGTTTCCTTGCTGACTACATGCTCAATCCGGCAGGCATCCCGTTCGGCAGTAACAGGATCGACACCAGCTGCCACAAGTATCTCTGTAAAAAAGAGATGCTTTTCGTAGGTATCCTCGGCAACCTCACGGCCGAGATCAGTCAGGTGCAGGAAGTGATCTCCATCCATGAGTAGGAAGCCGCCCTTTTTTAGTGTAGCCACCGCATGGCACACGCTGGGCTTGGACACATCCATGTGCCGAGCCACATCCGCAGACCTCACCATGCCCTTTTTCTTTTGGAGAACAAGGATGGCCTCCAGATAATCTTCACCCGATTTGTGCAAAGGCATAGTCAGTCCCCCTTCTGTTATATAGGCGGCTATTTCCTGGACACTTCATCGCTGCTTGTCATTTGGCAGCCAATCCGCCGTCCAAGCCCCACTCTCCCGCAGGAATTCTCCGTCATGGGTGATAACCACCACACATAGTCCCTGCTCCGCCAACTCCCGGAGGCGTCGGCTCACCTCCAGCATGTGGCCATAGTCAAGTCCGCTGGTAGGCTCATCAAAGATCAGCAGTTCCTTTCCGCTGAAACAGCCATCTGCAACGGCCAGCCTCTGCTTCTGCCCGCCGGATAGAGCCATGGGGTGAGTATCCGCATACTGAGCCAGATCCATTCGGCCCAAGGTTGTCAAAGCCTCCTGCTCTGTGGCCGTATTTCCCAGCCGGATCTCTGCCAGCACGCTGTCTCCAAAAAGCTGGAGGTTCACATCCTGCATGATCAGGAACGCCTTCCGCCTTCTTTCCGTTCGGCTCAGAGGCTTTCCATCCCAAAAAATTGTACCGCTTTGTTCCTTCATCAAACCGCACAGACACCGGGCCAGGGTGGTCTTGCCTGCCCCGTTTTGGCCGGTAATGGCGGTAATTTGTCCCCTGGGCGCATGGAAGGATACGCCCTCCCATACAGCCGCACCGTTATAGGTCGCCCGCAACTCCCGAACCATCAAGCCGTCTGCTCCAGCCGCTGGGCTTGGCTCAGGCGAGGACACCGGTACCTCCGCAATGCTCCGCAGTCCCATGGAGCGGCGTTCCTCCTCGGGCAGAGCGAGGAAATCTTTCCCGTTATATTCCCGTTCCAGCTGCCCGCTCCGCAGATAGAACACCCGATCAGCAAGATCCGCAGCGTACCAAAGGCGGTGCTCTGCCATCAACACGGTCTTTCCGCCCTTTTTCAACTGTTTCAGGATCTCCCGGAGCTGGCGGATACCCTCCCCATCCAGATTGGAGGAAGGCTCGTCCAGTACAAACAGCTCCGGCCCCATGGCCCAGGCGCTGGCGCAGGCAATGCGCTGTTTCTCTCCACCGGACAGAGCAAAAATGCTCCGCTCCAGCAGCGGTCCCACTCCGCAGACTTGGACAGCGGATTCCAGCGCCTGTGCCATTTCATCATGGGACGCTCCACGACTCTCCAGCCCAAAAAGCACCTCGCTGGTGGTGTCCAGATTGAAGAACTGGGACTTGGGGTTCTGAAACACCGAGCCCACCGTCCGCGCCAGTTCCCACAGCGGGGTCTGTGCCACATCCTGGCCACCGACCATAACAGTTCCCGCCAGTGTCCCACCTCCAGTATGCTGGAGCAGGCCATTGACAAGCTTGATGATTGTGGTCTTGCCGCAGCCGCTCTCTCCGGTGAGCAGGATAAGTTCCCCCGGTTTCACAGAAAAGGTGCAGTCCCGAAGGCTTGGCGTCTCCTTGCCCTCATAAGCATAGGTCACATGGTCAAAGATAATCATGGCAGCACCCCCTTGCAGCAGATTCCGCCCACGCAGAGAGCCAAAAACAGTAGTGTGACCACCACATCCTGGATGTGAAATCCGATGGGCCGCCAGGAGGACATCTTTTCTGGGAATTCGATGCCCCGAGCGGTGGCAGACTCGCTGAGTTCTTCTGCTGTCTGGGCTGCCCCCATAAGCATTGGTACATAAATGCACTCCAGTTTCTCCTCAAAGCCACGGATATTTCGAAGATTCATTGCATCCCAGATATGACGCAAATCCTGCCGAAGTGCAGGCAGAAAGCGCAAAGTCACCGCAAGGGTAATAGAAAAACTCCGGGGAGCACCCATCCTCTCCAAAGCAGCCATGAACTGGCTGACGCTGGTGGTGGCAATCAGATAGGCACCGCCGGCAATGCAGGGGAACACCAGAATGAAGTAGGTTACCGTAGCAAAGACTGTAGCCAAAGAACCGGGCAGCAGCGGCAACAGCCAGTACTGTATCGCCAGAATAGCCAGATATGTCGCCAGCAGCCCTGCCAGCATGGTTCCTTTCCGCTCTACCAGAAAGAGAATCAAATAGGCTACCATGACACTGAGCTGGAAAACCGCAGGGCTCCAGGTGAATACCACCACATTGGCCAACAGCCAGATCAGGATCTTGGTTCGAGGATCAAGAAAAGAAGGGCGAATATTCTTCCTCATTGGGCCAGCCCGGCCTTGACAAAATGCTTACGCATGAGCTTCATACCCAGCAAGGAGCCCAGAACAGAACCTACCAGAATGCTCAGTACAATGACCCCGAACACCGGCCAGGTCAGCAGGCCCTCCATGGTGGCCATATAGCCAGCGTCCATCATCTGGGCGGCATACTCCAAATAGCTTTCTTTGGTAAACCAGAGGGGCAGAAAGTCCCCGATAAAGCCCAGATTGAAGCAGAAGAAGCCCAGCATCAGCCAGCCTTTCTTCCGGAACTGTCCAGCCCGCAGGCACAGCTCACACAGAATTCCTCCCACCAGTCCCGTGATGGGGAACATCCAGGTGGCGGCCACCAGCACCAAGCCGGTAATCAGGCTGGTGAGCAGGAAGGGGCCGTTTTTCCGCACCTTGGCCACCATCAGCATGAACACCGGCCCGATCAGAATGGCATCAATAAAGTGGGTAGCAAACCATACATAGGGGCTGACGCCGCCCACCAGCATAAAAAGAAAGCGGATGGCAATGCACACCGCCCCCAGTGCGCCGGCGGTGATGGCGTCTTTGGCAGTCAGTTTGCGTTTTCCCTGTTCCAATGATTGAGACATATTTCATTTCCTCCTGTCGGTAATCGTTAGGTATCGCTAACCACAAGACAGGATAGCATAACTGCTTGTCTGCTACCAACTCCATACAGGTGTTTTGGCTCCAAACAGCACTTAGTTTCTGAGCAATCATTGACGGCTCGTTGCCGGTCCGGTACAATCAAAGCCAGATCAAGTAACGGAGGCGCTGCTCATGTCCAATATGACGCAACTTTTTGATGCCAGCCGTTTCCAGGGCCATGTGAAGGTTCAATCCGCCGGCAAGGCTGCGGTGATGACCCTCTGCGGCCCGGAAACCGGAAGCCTGCGATTGTTCTCCCTATGGGATGGTGCAGTTCTTTCTTTCAACCGGATCTATACCCAAGTATGGCCTTTGGCACAAAATGAAGCGGCCAACATTCTGCTGCTGAACTTCTGCCGAAAGGGGCGCTGTGAGGTGGCACTGGAGGATGGACAGTTTGCCTTCCTCTCTCAAGGACACATGGCCGTAGGAACCCAGCAGGCTCAGGAGGAGTATCGCTACCCCAGCGGTCTCTATGAGGGTATCGAGTTGTTTTTGGATCTGGATTTGTTGGCCCATCGTCCCTATCCACTGTTTCAGGAGGGGGAGGTAAGCCTGGAGGGGATCATGGAGCACCTGCATACCTCCCGCCGACTGTATTTGGGACCCACGCCTGCCTGTGTGCAGACATTGCTGGATAACCTGTGGCAGTTTCGAGATTCGGAGGAAGTGGGACTGCTGAAACTTCTCTCCGCCCAGCTGCTTTGGAAGGTAGAACGCCAGCCTCTTGAAACCAGTCCCACAGTCCGCTATTTTACCAGCTCCCAAGTGTCCATCGCCAGAGAGACACGGAACATCCTGTGCGCAGACCTGAGCCAGAACCACACGGCGCGGGAGTTGGCGGATCGGTTCCAGGTGGCCGAAACCAGTCTCAAGAATTACTTCCGCGGTGTGTTTGGAGAAAACCTCTCCACATTTTTGCGGGAGGTGAGGATGCGCCGGGCAGCAGAATTGCTGCAGAGCAGTGAATTACGAGTGGCGGAGATCGCAGCACAGGTAGGCTACGAAAATCAGAGCAAATTTGCCGCAGTTTTTGTTCGGCACTTCGGCTGCCCGCCGCTGGAGTATCGCCGCAGGGCACACCTTTCGATTGCTGATGACAATTAACATCCATATACTTTGCCCTTTCTGAGATACCCACAGTTCTAAAACATAAGGAACTGCGGGTATCTCTTATTTTGAAAACGGAAGGCTTGAGTTCCTGTTCCCAAAATCCAGTCACCGCACACTTCCGCCCCTTGACATTTTTCCTTGATAACGCTAAAATACATACAAGTATGTATTTGGTGTTCATATGTATCATGGGAGGCATACGCATGGAAACCACAAAGGGACACTATATTTTCGGAACGGTGAAGGTTGGGGAGCGTGGGCAGATCATTATCCCCAAGGAGGCTCGACAGGTCTTTGATATTAAAGCCGGAGACACTTTGATTGTGTTGGGCGACGAGAAATGGGGCATTGCCGTCACAAAGGCAGATGTGCTGGAGAAGCACGCTTATGATGTATTCAAAAAAATCTCGGAGGGACAGACGGATGCAGACCAGTAACACAGCTCTTTTCTTTTTGGAAGACGATTGCATCCGTGCCTTTGGTCAGGAAACAGGCTGTACCTTACTCCAACAGGCGGAGGAACTTTACCAAGATTTGTGCCAGCACGGGAATGACCGGGGCAATCATGTGATCGAGGAGCATATCCAGAGCAGGCTGTTTCCTTTGATGTCATATTACAAAGCGCTTTTGAAACATGGTATTCAAGAAGATCAGGCATTGTTGTTGGTACGAGAAACAGCACACAAAGCTGCCATAGATAAAAAAGCCGAAATGCAAAAATTAGGTTCGCTTCCTTATGCTTATCTCATTTTCCGGATGGGCGTCAAACGACACATAAAAAACCACTTTCCTTCGGAGGGATGGCAAACAGAGTGGGTGCGCTGTGACTGCCAAGAGATCCATTTCAATTTGCACCGCTGCCTCTACTGGGATGTTACGAAACAATTTGGGTGCCCGGAGCTGTGCTGTGTATTCTGTGAAAGTGATGACATCTCCTTCTCCGGACTGGCTCCCAAAATAAACTTCCTGCGCAGCGGAACGCTGGGCAGCGGAGCGGACTGCTGTGACTTCCATTTCATCAAGGCGCAATGAGGAATTAGGAAAACTGCCTATGAAACATACCTTTTACTCCCTTCTGCCCTTGTTTTTACTGCTGGATCTGGTTATTCCTTTTCTGCTGGCGCCCACCTATCCGGGCTACCGCCACACCCGGCAGGTCATGAGTGTGCTGGGAAACCGAAGCGCCCCCTTCCACACGGTCTATACTCTATGGCTGCTCTTCCTGGGGACAGCCATTCTGCTGGCCTGCGCCCAGCTGTGCCCCCTCCTTTGGGGCCGGTCCGGCGGTCTCAGTCTGGCTCTGGCGGCAATCTTGATCATCTACGCTCTGGGCGGCTGCATTTTGTCAGGATTGTTTCCTGTATCAGAAACCAAGGCGATGGAGACTTTGTCCGCAAAGATTCACGGTTTCGGGTCGGTGTTGGGTTTTCTGGCGCTGACCTTCGCTCCGCTGGTCGTTGCACTGTTTTATTTCAAGGGCAGGCAGACCGGCCTTGCTCTGTGTGCGCTGACGTGCTTTATCCTGGCGTTGGTTTTCTTTGTGCTGTTCGTTATGGCAGACAAGCCCCGGTTTGCCCACACCGTGATCGCATGGGAGGGGCTGTGGCAGCGGCTGACCCTGCTGTTTATGTATCTTCCTCTGGCACTGCTCTGTGCCAGAGGCGCACAATAAGAAAGGAGTAGTTCCGATGCCGCAGATGAACAAAGGCGGAAAATTTGTTTTTGGGAAATCCAACATTCAAGCATCCGGCAAAGTTCAGTTTCCCATCCAGGCTATGGCGGAATACCAGATCACCGCCGAAGGCAAGGTCTATCTCTTTACCGGAAGCAAGGTGACCGGTGGATTCTGCGTGACCAGAAAGGGGCTGCTCCTGCCATCCAAGCTGGGCCATATTCTGGCCGCTCTGCCCGATCTGCTGGACTATACCGCCGAAGAAGGTTCATTTCTTCCTTACAAGGGCCGCTCCTACTGCTGGCTCTCTGTGACAGCAGATGGGCTGATCCGTCTTACGAAGCCAATGATGGATTTTCTTCGCATTACCCCAGGGATGCGGCTCTTATCCATCCGCAGCAGCGACATTGCCTTCACCATGGGCGCCAGGGGGCCGCTTCTGGAAAAGGCGGATCGCTATAATGGCGTGATTCCGGAATTCTGAATTATGACAAAAAGCGGTCGTTGACAAGGATATTCTGTCAGCGGCCGCTTCTCTGTCTGCAGCCATGAACATTCTGGCAAGGGAATCAACTGGGCAGCAATTTGCAGTCCGGTTGATTCCTTTATTGGGATAGGAGGAGAAGGAATCGTTGTCAGTACTGGGGAAGCATCTCCGCTTAATTGGACAGTCTTTGCTCAGCTGCCCACATTGCGGCATATTTTCCGCCTCTGGCCAACAGCTCCTCATGAGTGCCGGACTCCGCAATGTTCCCGCCTGCTACCACCAGGATCTGATCCGCATTTCGGACGATAGACAGGGTATGTGCAATCATGACTACTGTCTTCCGCTCTGACAAAAGCCCCAGGATCGCCCGCTTGACCGCCAGCTCGTTTTCAATGTCCAGAGAGGCAGTGGCCTCATCCAGCAGCAGGATGGGGCTGTTTTTCAAAATAGCCCGGGCGATGGACAGACGCTGACGCTCCCCGCCGGAGAGAAAGTTTCCGTTTTCCCCAATAGGGGTGTCATAGCCATGCTCCAGCTTCTGTATGAAGCCGTCGCATCCAGCCGCACGGCAGGCGGCTTCCACCTCACGGTCTGTGGCCGAGGGGCGGGCATGGCGGATATTCTCCCGAACTGTATCGTCAAAGAGGAACACCTGCTGATCCACCATGGAGATCTGCTCCAGCACCCGTTCTGCCGCCACGGTCTCAATGGACTGCCCTCCGATGGAGATCTCGCCGCTCTGTGGTTCGTAGTATTTGGCGATCAGATTGAGAATGGTGGATTTGCCGGAACCGGAGTCTCCTACAATGGCGGTGAGCTTTCCTGCCGGCGCCGTAAAGGACAGCTCCTTCAGCACCGGCTCTCCCGGCACATAGGAGAAGGAGACCGAGCGGAAGGTGATGTTCTGCTCAGCAGGATAGAAGGGCGCCATGGAACCTCTCTCCTCCGGTTCTGCCATCACCTGGAGGATATTGTTCTTGGAGACCATCAGGTGCTTCCATTCAAAGAGATCGATGGAAATGGCAGTGGTAAGCTTGGTCAGCAGAATGGGCAGCATGGAGACCATGAGATAATCCACATTGTTCAGCGTACCGGCTGCCCAGGGACCGGCTGCCAGCGCCATGATGGCCGGCACACTGCACCAGCTGAGAATATTATACCCGAAGCCAATAGGGATGCCCTTTGCCTCGTACAGATAACACACCCGGCTGAACCTCCGCATCGCCTCGGTAGTGGCCTGATTCTGGACTCCACCCATATGATAGGCACGGAAGGTCTGGATGCCGTCGATGTACTCCACGATGCTGCTGACCGTCTCGGCACTGACCTCATGCTTGGCCACGCCGTATTTGGCAACAACACGGAAGGACAGCCACAGATTGGGGATCAGCCCCGCTACCACCAAGAAAAGAATCAGCCCCGCCGGCAGATACACCTTGCATACAAAGCCTACCAGCATGGCGGCCAGCACAGCGTTTTTGGTGATGTTGCCGCTGGAGTGGGTCAGGATCTTCTCGTAGCTGCCCACATCGCTGGTCATGGTATTCACATACTCTCCCACCTGTCCCTGGGTGAAGCGGGAAAGAGGGATCTGTTTGAGTTTGTCACTCAGCCGAAGCCGCAGTCCTTTGGAAACAGCAGCTCCGCCCAGCTGAACCTGCGTGTAACCGGCGGCGTAAATGACCAGTCGAATCAGGAAGATGCCCGCAAGAAACGCAGTCAGCAGCCCGAGCCGCTGTGCGCTCAGGCTGCCCTCAGACAGCCCGGCCAGAACCATATAAATGGACAAGTAGCTGCACCCGGACAGCAGCCCTTCCACTACCGTGAGGATCACACCGGAATAGAAGGCCCGATTTTTACGGAACACATTTGCCTCACGCATGCTGCACACCCCCTTCCACGGAATAGGCAATGGCACGGGCAGCCCGGTAATCCGCCCAAGCCCTGCGGTAGTATTCATTTTTCTCCAGCACCTCTTCATGGGTACCACAGCAGGTAATGGTGTTGTTCTCCACTACTGCCACCTTGTCGCACAGCTTGATGGCACCCAGCCGGTGGGCCACGATCACAACTGTCTTGCCCCGGCACAGGTTTTCAATGGCCCGGTCGATCTCCACCTGGTTTTCCGGATCAGCCGCTGAGGTGGCTTCATCCAGGATCAGCATATTGGTGTTGTACAGCATGGCCCGGGCAATGGTCAGCAGCTGCTTCTGACCTTTGGAGATGTTTCCGCCATCCTCCGAGATCACCGTATCATAGCCCTGGGGGAGCCGCATGATATAGTTGTGGATATAGGCGGCTTTGGCGGCGGCTTCCACCTCTTCCCGGGTGGCGCCCTCTTTTCCGTAGGCGATGTTTTCGTAGATGGTCCCCCGGAATACCCAGGTATCCTGCAGCACCATGGCATAGCTGCGGCGCAGGCTGTCCCGGGTCACGGTAAGGATTTCATCGCCGTCAACATAAATTGCGCCGCCGTTCACGTCGTAAAACCGCATCAGCAGATTGATGATGGTGGTTTTTCCGGCGCCGGTAGCGCCAACGATGGCCACGGTTTTGCCGGCGGGGGCGTTCAGGCTCAGATCCTTCAGAATGATCTTTCCGGGTACATAGCCAAAGGACACGTCCTGCATTTCCACATTGCCCCGCACATCGTCCAGCGCCTTTGCGCCGTAAATATCCTGAACCTCCTCCGGTTCATCCAGCAGGGCGAATACCCGCTCGGACGCCGATAGGGCGGAGAGAATCTCGTTGGCAATGTTGGCGATCTCGTTGATGGGGCCGGAGAATTTCCGGGAATACAGCACAAAGCTGGAGATGCTGCCGATGCTGACGATGCCGCCGGCGTACAGCAGGGCGCCCACAAGGCCGATCAGCGCAAGTCCCAGGTTGTTGATAAAGCCCACGCTGGGGCCCATCCGAGAGCCAAGACGGTCCGCCTGGAAGTACGCATCCGCAGCCTGGTGGTTGATGCCGTCAAATTCCTGGGAGATCCCGTTTTCATAGGCATAGGCCAGGATCGTTTTCTGGCCGGAGAATTTTTCCTCCACATAGCCGTTCATTTTGCCGTAGGCGGCACTGCGCTTGGAATACAGGGGCCGGGTCTTTTTCGTCATCCGGCGGGTGTAGATCAGCGCCATGGGAATGGTGATCAGCATACAGCTGACCAGGGGCAGACTGATGGTACACATCATGATGAAGGAGCCAACGATGGTGACGACGCTGGTCATGATCTGGACGATATCGGTGCCCAGGCTGGTTGCAATCACATCGATGTCATAGCTAACCCGGCTGATGATATCGCCTGCTTGGTGCCGGTCAAAATATCCCACCGGCAGCAGCATCAGCTTGTCGAAAACGTCATCGCGCATTTTCTTCGCCACATGGCGGCTCAAACGCACCATGCCGATATTGACGGCAAAGGAAAGCACCGTACTTATGATATAGGCGGCAAGCATACACTTTACATAATACAGCACCAGGCCAAAATCCACCTGGCCCCTGCCCGCCGCCGCGGCATTGATGGCGCCGCCGGCATATTTTGGCCCCATCAGGCTGCCGACATTGCTCAGCAGCGTGCAGACACAGAAGAAAAGCAGCAGCCGGCGGAAAGGACGCATATACTGCAGCAGACGCATCAGCGCGCCCTTGGTATCCTTGGGCTTCTCTTTCTTGCCCTCTCGTTCTCTACGTCCCGGCATCACGCACGCTCCTTCCCAACCATGGTACCCATCTGCGCCTCGCAGATCTCGCGGTAGGTCTGGCAGCTCTCCAGCAGTTCGGCGTGGGTACCGTATCCAATGGCTCTTCCGTCATCCATCACCAGAATATGGGTCATATTCATGATGGAACTGACACGCTGGGCGACCATGATTACGGTGGAATCCCTGTGATGGCCGTTGATGGCCTTGCGCAGCCGCGCGTCGGTCTTGTAGTCCAGCGCGCTGGAGGAGTCATCCAAAACCAGAATCTCAGGATTTCCGGCCAGGGCACGGCTGATCAGGATCCGCTGCTTCTGCCCGCCGGAGAGGTTCGCGCCTTTGATATCCGCCACATAATCCAGCCCAGCCTCCAGGGAATCAATAAATTCCGCCGCCTGGGCATCCTCAACGGCGCCCCGCAGGGCGGACGCGACCAGCTCTCTTCCGAAATCGATGTTGCTGCGAAGCGTTTCGTTGAACACCAGGTCATTCTGGAATACCACGCCGAATTTCCTGTGCAGCTGGTCTTTTTCATAGGTTCGGACATCCCGGCCATCCACGAAAATGCCGCCGCTGTCCGCGTCGTAAAAGCGCATCAGCAGATTGATGATGGTGGTTTTACCGCAGCCCGTAGGCCCGATAATTCCCAAGGACTCCCCTTTTTTCAGGGAGAAACTGATATCATACAGGCATTGCTCCTGCTCCCGGCGCTGCTGCTCGGTTTGCTCCCGGGCAGCGCCCTCCTCGGCGGCCAGAGGCGCGGTGCGGTAGGTGAAGTTGACGTTGTGGAAGCAGATAAAGCTGTCGTCCGGCGGGGTAAGGCCCTGGGGCAGGGCCTGGAGGCCGGCCTCGGTGCGGATTACCTGGTCCATGCGGTCACCGGAGGCGGAGGCCTTGCTGATCATGGTGAACACCCGGTTCAGCGCCATGACGCTTTGCAGGATTATGTTGAAATAGGTCAGAAAGGCCAGAATGACGCCGGGCTGCATAACGCCGGCATTCACCCGCTTCACGCCGATCCAAATGACGGCCACCAGGCCGAAGTTCAGGCTCAGCTGCATCAGGGGACCGGGAATGGCCATGAAGGTACCCACCTGGATATCGCAGTCCGCCATAGCGGCATTCGCGCGGTGAAAGCGGTTCTTTTCGTATTCCGTTTTGGACAGCGCTTTGACCACGCGGATGCCGGTAATGTTCTCCCGCATGACCCGGACGATTTTGTCCAGGGCGTTCTGCACCGTGTTGTACATCGGAATGCCCTTCATGGAGATCATGACCACCACCGCCAGCAGTACGGGAACCATGCAGCAGAGGATGCCGCTGAGCGCGGGATCCATGGTCATGGTGACGATGATACCGCCCACCAGCGTTATGGGGGCACGGACGAACATCGTCTGCATGGCCCGGGTGAAGTTCTGCACATTGTAGCTGTCGCTGGTCATTCGGCTGGTCAGGCTGGGAAGGCCGAATACGTCGAACTGGTTTCCGCTGAGGTTCATCGTCCGGTCGAACAGGCCCTTGCGTATGTCATAGGCGATATTGTGGGAATTGTCAATGGCCATGGAATTGCTTTTTACGTTGATTACGTAGGTCACAAAGGCACACACAACCATCATGCCGCCCCACAGGAAAACCTTCGGAATGTCCTGCAGGGGAACGATATCGTCGATGAGGTATTCCAGAATGTACGGCAGCAGCAGCTCGGCGATGGTAGCCACCAGCTTCATTGCCATGACAATCAGGATCTGCGTGGTATAAGCCTTCATGTAACGGAGAATAAGCTTCACGGGAGCACTCCTTTCCTTTAGACAGAACGATACACACCGCCCATCCAAGCGGTGCGTATGTGTTCTGTAATAAACAATACCAGGAATGAATAAAAGAACGATGGATGTATGACCGCGGCGGGGCCGCGTATGGTTCGGCAGGCCCCGCCGCTCTAGCCGTTCAGCGCCAGCTCCCGGCTGAAGCCATCCAGGATCACCGCGGTTGTGGACGCGGACTCATACCCGACCCAGTAGATCCGCTGTTCGGTGGTCACCTGGATGACGGCTTGGAAGGACATATAGTTGCACAGCACATATTCTCCAACGGTATCGTTTGACCAGACGCCGTATTTATAATGCTTGTTTTCCGTTCCGGACAGGCAGACGCCGTAGTCGGGGGATTCGATCTGCGTCAAGCTCTGGATGTCATCGTAGGGAATGTTGTAGACCGTTCCGTCCGGAAGGGATATGGAAAAGATCCTGTCGCTCCATGCCAGCAGGGTTTCCGGCGACTCGCCGGAGTTCAGCATGGGAATGATGAGAAACACCACTGCGAAGAACACAAGGCCGATAATCATATTCACCTTGTTTGCCTTCCGGGTGGCTTCCATCTCCCGCGTGGATAATGAATCTGCCATAAGTTGTCTCCATTCACAGCAGCGTTGGGGGTACGGTCAGTCAGCGAACGCCTTGCGGACAAGCTCCGCAGTTTTGGCGGACAGCGCGTCATCTGTGCTGCCCGGTTCCACACCGCCGAAGGCCTGGAAGGTCTTGTGATCGGTGGAGCCTTTGTCCAGGGTATACCCGCCCTTGCCGGGGATGTGGGTGACGACAAAGGCATCCTTCACAGGGGAGGCTGCCATCATATCCCGGGCGATCTCGGCGTACAATTCGCCGCTGGTCAAAATCACGGCCACATTGCCCAGGCGCAGGACATTCAGCGTATAGTGAATGGAGCGGCTGGGATCGGGTTCCATTTCAGGCAGTTCCGGCATTCTGGGCGGGGTGAAATCCACCCGGGGGCCTTCGCCGCCCATGCGGAAGCCAAAGGGATTCACCGTAACGCCGTTGGCCTTTCTGCGGCGGGCGGGGAAGGGAAGCACGCTTTTTTCGTAGGCGATGCGCATGGCGGTGTGATCCGCGCGGATTGCGTCCAGGCAGGCCACCGCGTCGGCGCCCTGCTTGCGGCCCAAGGCTTCCATATGGAGATAGCCGCTGCCGTCCGGCTCCATGATCTTGGTGACGTACCCGTCAGGATACTCCTGCCAGGTATAGTCAAAGAGGATGGGATCCTGATTTCCCGCTGCGCCGGAGGTCCAGATGGCCACCGCATCCCCGCCATAATGCTCTTCTACGAAGCGGCAGGCAATGCCGGGGAAGTTGCCGGAGGTTTTGATCTTCCCGTCCGCGTCCGGCTGGGCAAAGGCGCAGACCGCGTGGGCGCCAAAGTTCATTATGGCGGTAATCAGCTTGCCTTCCAGATCCTCGAATTTCAGCATATAGAGATTCCGGTCGCTGTAGCCGGCATAGTTGGGGCCTTCCACCCAGAAGCCGAAAGCGGTCCTGAGGTCGCGGTTTACATTGATGAAGCTCTCGATCCTGCCGAAGCCATAGCGCGCTGGGCGCATGGCGGCCGCTGCCTGACGGGCGGCTTCGATGCCCGCTTCCCACTCGATCTTCCTGTAAAGCTCGAACTTTTCGGGGAAGTCACCGACCTTGCACCGGTCATTGGGAGAGGAATGGTTATGCGTCACCGCCAGGATCACATCTTCCTCCGGGATGCCCGCGGCCCGTGCCAGCGCGGCTTCCAGTCCGGGCAGTCTGGGGATGTCGCTGAGTTCATACACCAAGAACAGGATCGTCCGCTGGCCGTTGCCAATAGCGGCCGCGCGGACGTAGCAGGAGTCATACTTCTCCTGGCAGAGGCAGAAATTGGTTGGGAAGGGGTAGGCTTCTGCGGGCGGATCGATACATACCCGCGCCGCTCCGGCATAACACTGTGTCATGGAAAAACCTCCTTACGGTTCAGCAGATTGATACGGATTTTATGTTAATTTATTGAAAAATGCTTATCGACTTAACTCAGCACGCTACAAGATGTAGCGACAGCTCTGGTCAA
>OOIG01001780.1_pt1 | contig 15416 bp, 12 predicted proteins | sample 1692091 | NCBI WGS metagenome assembly OOIG01 (sample SAMN06348188, study PRJEB24527) | human gut metagenome | biome: human gut; feature: ankylosing spondylitis patient; material: feces | host: Homo sapiens | place: China | collected 2015-10 | reverse complement strand
GCCGAAGCGCTCCGCCGAGGTTGGTCAGAACAGATCGTCAAAATTGATGGTTTTGGGTTGCTGAATCCCGTTGTCAACGTAATTGGAAAGCGTCAGAATATCGGTGCAGGACAAATCCAATACAACGCAGGTTGCGGAAAGATACTGTTTTTTCATGATTCGAACCTCCTTATTGTGCGGCGGGTGCGGAGACGGAAACCGCATAGACCGCGTTGTAATAGGTGTTGTCTTCGCTGTCGGTCACCGAGGCACAGATATCAAAGGAAATGTTCGTATAGTTCTCGGAAATCGCGCCGATGTCGAGCACAATCCAGACATAGCCTTCCGCAGGAGTTGCGGGCGAGGTCACGCCGTCAAGTGTTTCAAGCAAGGCGGAATAGCAGACCGTGATCGCCTCTTTCCTGAGCGCGGAAATTTTGGTGTTTCCTTCCGCATCGGTGTAGGTGGCAACCAGACGGAACTCCGCCGCGCTCCAATCAGAACCTTTGATCTCTGCCGCAAAGCGCACACCGTACTTGCCGTCGCTTGCCGCAGTGGTCTGATAGTAAAGCGCCTTCACGTTCTCGGCGCTCGTCTTACCACCGGTTTTCATCGGCATTTTCCAATTGCCTGCGATGTCACCAAAGGCGGTATCGGTGGTATACGGCTCATTTTTCAGCCATTCGGTAACGATGCCCGAGAACTGCACGTTCATCATGTTGTTGAAAACGGCGTCCCCCTGCTTACGGTCTCCGAGAACCCAGGAATCGGTTTCAAACATCCGGAATGCGCCAAGCAGTTCCGCCTCGGTATCAATCCAGACCGCTTTGGTCAGATTTGCGGCATCGATCCATGAAAGATCCGCCGTAAGGAAATCGGCATTCGCATAAACCTTTGCGTTCTTCAGGACGGGATAGCTTCCCTCGCGGGCTTCCCAAACCGTCGCGTCAAAGTCTGCAGGCAGTTTGCCGTTCTCCGTGAGACCGGTTGTTTCGGTTGCGCCTGTTTTCAGAAGCGCCTTGTAAGTGCCGTAGCAGTTTGTAAAGGTAGCGGCGGGATTACCGTAGACAAGTCCCATTTTCAGAGAACCGTCCGAGCGGCAGGAGGCAACGCCCGTGTTCAGGCAATTCGTAAAGGTCGGTTTGGCATCATTTGACTGCTGATAACCGAGGAACGCCGCCTTTGCGTCACCGCCGCCGCTGACGACCATGCCGTCGAACTGACAGTTCGTAAATTTGTTTGCATTCTTGCCGGGCGTGGAATACAGTGCACCAAGGAATCCGCCGACACGCTGATACCCTTTCAGAGTAGAAGAAACATAGCAGTTTTCCATCACGATAGCGGCTTTACTTGCTGTCCAACGCGCCGCGCCGAGAATACCGCCCACTCCGTGCGTACCGTTTGCATCCGCAACACCTGCGGTGGCGCCGCTGATATCTCCGGTTACGGTGCAAGTTTTGAAAGTCGCAATTCCTTCGCTGATTCCGACAATGCCGCCGAAGGTCTCCATCTTCGTCGTGCTGTCCTTGCACCCGATCGTTCCGGTAAACACACAGTTTTCAAACAGATTTCCGATTCCGTCGGTGGCATTAAAGGAAGTTCCGAACAATCCACCCGCACAGGTCCATCCCCATGCGGTTGTCGCGGTCATGGTAATCTTTGCATCCGAGGTCAGATTGCTGAATTTTGCGGCAACGCCCGCCGTGCCGACAAACGAACCCGTTCTGCCGTAGCCCGACTCAATAACCGCGTTTTTCAGTGTCAGGTTCGCCATCAGCGGTCCGCGATAGAGACCGAACAGACCCACGCAAACCTGCGAAGTCGAACCGTCTTTCACGATCAGATTGGAAATAACCGCATTGCTCCCGTCCGCCTTTTTTCCGACAAACGAACCCGCAAAAGCGTAAGTTGCGCTGTACGCCTTCCCGTTTTTGCCAATCATTGTCCAAGCCTTCCCGCCGAGATCCACGTCCGCAGTCAGGTATACTGTAACATTCGCAAAGCTGTCGCCCTTGCAGGCGTTGACCAACTTTGCCAGTCCCGCCAACTGCTCGGCAGTGCTGATTTCGTAGGTCTTGGCTTCCTCCGCGGTGTAGCCGGTGACCTTGTATTTGATGCCGCCGATTTCCACGCCGCTGTCGGCGGTGTCGCACCACGACACGTCATAGGAAATTCCGTCCCATGCGGTCGTTTCACCTTCGGCAGTTGCAAGAACCGCAAATGCGGGAATCGCGCAGACAAGCATTGCAAGAATCAAAAGAACAGATAAAAACCGTTTCATGTTCAAGCCTTTCCGCCGCTTTTCGCGGCTCTTTTAAGATTTTGGGGTCAAACCGTGGTCGCGCAGTTCAAAGACCGTGTTCTCACCTCCCGCAAGGTAGATCCCGTTCATACCGATGTTGTCCATAATCCATTTGTTGTGCTTGGAGTCGCGCTCGTCACGCGTCCGGCAGGCGGCAGGATCGGTGTTCCGATTCACCAACGTGCAGGGGTAATTGTACTTCCATGTTCCCGCCGGCCAAAGCGCCGCCGTTGCGCCGATGTTTTCATACAGGCTATCGCCGTGCCCCACGCCCTCAATGCCGTGGTGCGACACCTGCACGATATCCGATTTCAGCGTTTCCCCGCTGTACAGCTTATCAATGACCTCCGCCTCGCAAGGGTAGCAATCGCCGAGAATCATCAGCCGCGTGCCGTCCTCTGTTTCAATCTGAAAGACTAGACTGGTGTCGTTGAATTTCAGGTTCTTCGGCAGATCGGGTTCCAGAAGCTCCATATTGAAGAGCATCCGAACCGTCAGGTCCGCAATCCGATAGACCTGCCCCGCGTGCGCCGTGACCGTCGGAACACTCCCGTAATACTTTGCCGCCGCCTGAACAACCGCCGTGCGTTGGTCTCCCCACCCTGTGAGAATCGACGACACGGGGAAATTGTAAATCAGCTGTCCGACGATAACAGTCTTTCCGTACTTCTCCGCAAATTTGATGAACGCGCCCACATGGTCGATATCCGCGTGGGTGAAAATCCATGCCGCAACCCGAGGCTCCTGCCCCTCGGCGGTCTGCGCCTTCATCGTATTGTAAATGCGGTCTGCATCCTCAAAGCCTCTCTTGGTCGGGTCGTTCCGGTATTCCTCGGACTCCATGTAAATGCCCAACCGATCGCTGCTCCCGTCGTCCGCAACGCCGTAGCCGCCGTCAATCAGCAGAAACCGCCCGTCCCGCAGACGGATGACATAGCCCATTCCGCCCGAGTCACGGGACAGCTTTTTCATATCATCGGCAGACAGACTCCCTCCGATCGCATTCTCGCAAAGCGAATTCACGATTTCGGGGTCATTGCTGTAAAGCCCGAGTTGGGTCAGGAGCGGCACATCGTAAATCGCCGTGTAGCTGTCCTCAAGGGCGGGAAGCTGTCCCTCCTTTTTGTAGGGGTCGACAAACAGGCAAAGCCGCCCGATTCCCGCAAAGCGGCTGACCTGCACCGAGCAGGTACCGTTGACGTAAGTTCGGTGGCGGTTGCCCTCCTGCGTGTTCTCCTGCCGCAGGGTATACCCCGCCTCCGCAAGCTTTTCACAGTACGCCTCAAATGCCGCCTCGCTCGTATCGCTGAAGAGAATCTGAAGGCTGTCGTTGCTTTCCTCGATGATTTCAAATTCCTGTCCCTCGGCAATCGGCAGTTGCGCCTTTGCAAGTGTGGAAGAGGAATAATAGCGTTCGGAAAAATCCGCCGCAAGGGTCAGATTCCTGTCTTCCATGCGCGAGATTGCCAGTCGCAGTTTCGTCACCGCCTCGGTCACCGACGCCTTTTCCAACGAGGAAATGACCAGCTTGTTCCCGATGACCCGCACCGTGCAGACCGAATAGTTGTTCAGCTCGTCATATGCCTGTCTGCTTTCGTCGCAGTCCACACGCCCGAGCAGGATTTCCGCCCGCGTGCTGTCGGTTGCCTTGCCCGCCGTGCGCCTTTCGGTGTTGACCTCCTCCGTCCCCGCCACCGTACCGATGGCTTTTGCCAATCGCTCCGCCTCGGTTGCATAGGAAAGCTCCGAATACACCACGGGAATTGCCTTCCCGTCCCGCAGAAGCGCGAAGCCTTCGGTCGGCGCGTTGGTTTCGGTATGCCGTTCGGTTGTCCGTTCCGCAGTCCCTGTTCCCGCGCCGTTTCCGCCGCCCGCGCAGGACGCGAGCAGCAGAAGCGCGGCAAGGGCGGACAGAACCGTCCGTTTCAGAATCCGTTTCATGACGCGCTCTTCCTTGCAAAGTGTTCGTCCGCGTCAAACTGTTTGAGCAGCTTGTTCCAAGTGTCCTTGTGTTGTTCATAGCGGTACGCTGTGTTTCCGTGTTGGCATCCGCCTCTCCAGAGCGCCATATGCGGCGCGTTTCCGTCCCGGTTGGGCAGGTAGGCGGCATAGATTGCCGCAAAATCCCATCTCGCGCCGTCCAGAATCAGATCCATCACCTTCTGGGACTTGAGGTTATCCAGATACTTCTGCTTTGCAAGCGTATTGACATAGTAAGGACGGATGCCCTCGTAGCTATATGCCGACAGCAGTTCCAAAACCGCACCGATTGCCGCATAGTTGCTTCTGCCCTTGACAACCGAGATAACGTTATGACTGTCCTGCAGACCCGTGTAGTAGTTTGCGGTTCCGTCCGCTTCGTACTTCGGGAGCGGCAGAAGCCCGTATTCATCGGTCAGATTGGCGTTCTTGCGGTTCTGCGCGTCGTTCACACACTCGATGGAGAACAGCGCCTCGCCCGCGTCGAACAGGTTGTATTCCCCGCTTCCGTAGCCGGAAGTATCCAGTTTGACATTTGTGTTTGAGTAAAGGTCGTAAACCGCCTTTGTTGCGTTCTGCAGTTTCTCATAGCGTGTTCCCGCAACCAACGTATGCGTTCCGTCGTCGGGATCGGTGCTGACGAGATTCAATTCAAACGACTGCAGCAATCCGTCATACGCCTGCGAATAAGTATGCGAATAGAATGCGTAAACAGGCTTTTCCGCACCGAGATCCACCTCCGCGTCCTTCACATAGGAAGCGAATTTTTCCCACGTCCAGTCGCCCTGCAACGCCACGTCGAAAATTTCGTCCATCGACCATCCCTCGCCCTGCGCCTCGCACTTGTTGATATTGAAAAACATGCAGAACATGGTCATATACACCGAAATGTTCATATCACCGACCACGGTATACAAATGATCGTTGACAGTTCCTGCGGAAATAAAGGTCTGATTCCAGTAGGATTTATTGAGGTTGAGGTTCTCCACGTCATAAAGATTCATGTAATAGCCGAGCAGTTCCGAACTGACCGACTGATAGGCTTTATTGCTGATGATATCAAAGGAATCATTCAGCAGCGCCGTGCTCTGAAGCCATGCGTTGAGGTCATTGTCATGAACCGTCGCGTGCGTGATATCGAACTCGACATTCAGTTTTTTCTGAATCTCAAGATTCCGATAGTAGACCTGTTCGTCGATATCGTCCGCTTTATCGTCCAAAGCGCCGTTGGAGCCCCACTCCTGATAACGGTTCCGGTTCTGGCGGGTCAGGATTCGGATGGTCTTGCCCTTGAAGTCCAGATCACTCGGCAGATCCGGAATCGTATTGGGGTCTGCGGTCTCCACGGGATCGGTTGGCGCTTCGGTTTCACCAGCGTCCGTCTTACTTCCGCTCGGCGTCTCGGGGTTCTTGCCCGACGAGCAGGCTGCAAGCGGAACGACCAACAACAGAAGTCCGAGCAGCAGAGAAAGCCATTTTTTCAGTTTCATCATATTCCTCCTCTTCTTTTCGGGAAGCGACAGTTTCCACTCCCCCGTTTCATCCTCATTTTAGCACATCAAAAGCAGGAAAATCAATGGACTGCTCTGCTTTTCCTTGTAATATTCTGCTTGCAGGCAAAGAAAGGACTTGGAGGTTGGAGAAAGGCCTCTGAGATTGCAGGGGGCATCTCGAAAGAGGGCTCACCGTAAGTTTCAAAACCCCGTCTTTTATAATCTTTTCCAATGTTATATAACGAAACATCATTTCATTCCCCGCCACCACAACAAAAGCGGCGGACTGATGTCCGCCGCTCCCCTTTTTATTTCGCTTAATTTTTACCCCGCAACGCTCCAGACGACATCTGCGTCTCCGCCCCCAGTTGTTCCCGTCGAGATGCCTGCGTTCGTTTTCCCGAGGCAGATGACCAATGCGTTCATTGCCGCAGGGGCTTTGACGCTCACAACGCCGCTCACGGTCAGGTAGCTTCCTGCGGTCAGAGTCACGTTTTTGCTCATTCCAACGCTCGTCAGCGACGGGGAGCAATGCGTGGACTCCGTGCTCATGCCGCCCGCAAGTCCGATTGCCACGACGTAGCCGCCCTCATAGGTATAGCCCGCCTCGGTGTCAATCGACGAATCCGCACGTCCTGTGGAAATGATGACCGATCTGCCGCCCGCGAACCGGATGCCGCCGTAGGGATCGCGGCTGTTGGAATCCACGCCGTCCCCGCCTGCCAGCACATAGAGCGTACCGCCCGAGATGACGATGCTCGTTCCGCCCGTTCCCGATCCGTTCACGCCGTCATCCGAGGAAACTACCGTGATGTCGCCGCCCGCGAGGGTGACGGTCGCGCCTTCGATGCCCTCGTAGCTTTTCAGGACGTTGACCGTTCCGCCCGAGACTGTCACCGCTCCGTCCGCGTGGATTGCGGCATCGCAGGAAGAGAGGGTCAGCGTTCCGCCTGTGACCGTCACGTTCCCGGTTGCCGCCGCGCCGTTTTCCGGCGTGGTGGTGTTGTTTGCATGGATGCAGTCGTCGTAGGACTCCACCGTCACGCTTCCCGCCGAAACCGTGATCGCATTTGCCGCCTTCAGACCTTTGGTGGAATGGTCGCCCTGATCGGTGTTCCCGTCATTCATGCCGCCCATGCCGCCCTGCGCGGTGCTGTAGGTGGTCCAGCTTAGACGCATCCTGTTGCCGCTGAACGAGATTGCGATGGTATCGTAACTTTCGTTGAGCGTAATATCGTCCTTTTCGGCGTAGCAACTGTCGCTCTGCCCCGGCGTTTGGTCGGCGGTGTAGACATACAGGTTGCATTTCTCATATCCGTCCGGCTTTGTCACCGTATAATAGCTGTAGCGGCTGTTTCCCGTCGACTTGGCGCTCTCCGCACGGCACCACGTGCCGCCCTCGTTGTTATAGAAATAGAGCGAATACCGATAATTGCTTGCGGAGGCGCGCAGATACAGAATGCTTTCATCGGCGGCGTTGACTTCCTTTGAATACTTGGAATACCTGTCGGTAAAGACCGTCAAGTTCACGGTAGCGAAAGATTCGTCCACCGTAACGTCATACGCCGCGTCGATTCCGTCGCAGGCGGCGTAGATGCGGACATTCCCGCCCGTGATTGCAACCGTTCCGCGCTGGTTGCCCCTGGAGGAGAGGTCGCTGTTTGTGGTCTTGATGCCGTCCCCCGTCCGCGCAATCAGAATCAGCGTTCCCGATTCAACCGTCACGCTGTCGTTGCCCTTCAGCGCGTTGTCCTCGCACTCCACCTGCAAAAACAGGTTTTTGACCTTCAGGTCGTCCTTGGTGTGAACGCCGTTATTTGCAACCGAACTGACGTACAGATTCCCCTTGCCCTGCAGATTGAGGTCGCAGTCGCTCCAGACCGCCGCGCTGATTGCGGTTGCGTCCGTAACTTCCGCGCGCAGGTCGCAGAGATAGTTATCGGTTTCCTTCTTTGCCGAAATGGTCACCTCACCCGCGCCGCTGACGGTCAGCGGGCATTCGGCGGCGGAATTCACGGTCACGCCCTGCAACTCCAACTCGATTCTGCAATTCCCGTTGCCTTCCACCGCGATGTTGCCGTAAAAAACGCCCGAAAGGCTATAGATGCTGTCCTCGGTCATGCCCGAAAGGGTCAGGGTATTGCCTTCGACCTTTACGCACCCGGCTGTTCCCAATTCGCATCTGACCGTCACGGTTGCGCTCTCGCCGCAATCGTCGCACCGATAGGTGTAGCTGTCGCCGTCCTGCGACACGAAGGCGTAATCATGCGCGGTGGTATCGACGGGGACGGTTGTCACGGTGCTGTCGTCGGTGATCGTTCCGCCGTTGTTCGCCTGACCGGAGTTGTTTGTTCCGTTCGCTCCGTTTATGCGGTTCCCGCCGTTCCCCGTCTGCGCACAGCTTCCGAGCAAAGCGGCGGAAAGCAACAGGCTTGGCAGGATACTCCATAATTGGTTCTTTTTCATGATTCTTCTCCTTCGGAAATGGGTCATGTAATTTTAAGATTACAGATCTTTTTCGTTTTCCTCCGCGCGGGCGAGGAGGATTTCCAGATTGCCGTTCCGCACGCGAAGGTCATCCAGAAACCGTTTCTCGCTGACGGTCGGTTTCAAAACAACCCGATAGGTCAGCTTATAAAGGCTTCCCATATTCGCGGTTTTCGCGGCGGTGAGTTCGGCACTCTCGGTATAGGTATGAAACACCTCGTCAAATGCGCCCGTATAGTCCAGATCTTCGGGAACTGTCAGTTTCAGGGTTCTTGCGCAGTCGCGGTTTCGCTCCTTTTCCCAGAAGGCGGTCAGCCCCATCAGCAGCCCGCCCATCAGAACGCTGAAAAGCAGGGCGTATGCGAAATATCCGACTCCGACGATCAGTCCCGAGCACATTGCCATGAAGATGACCGAAATCTCCTTTGCGTTCCCCGGCGCGGAGCGGAAGCGAACCAGTGAAAACGCGCCCGCCACCGCCACGCCAACGCCGACGCTTCCGTTTACCATCATGATGACCACGCAGACCGCCGCAGGCAGGAGCGCCAGCGAGAGCCGCATACTCCGACTCCCGCGGGCGCGGAAGGAGAACGCCGCAACGTAGATGCCGCCGCAGATCAGCGCAACGAGGATGCAGAGCAGAAACAGTCCGACGGACAGTGTGGATTGCGTTTCGCTTGCGAAAACGCTGTTGAACAGGTTGTTAAGCATAGTGTTGTCCTCCTGTGAGAAGCCCGGTCTCCTGCCTCTGCAGGTATGCCGTGCCGTATTTGGAAAAAGATGTCGGGCGGATGCCCGCCGCCGAAAGCGTATTTGTCAGCCAGAGCGGCATCGCGTCCGCGACCTTGACCTCCATCAATACCTTTCCCTGCGGAAGAACCGGCGCGCCGTAAATGCCGCCGCCGAGGGTCAGGTCGTCCCAACGCGCCAGCACGTCGGTATCAAAGGTCATGCGAAAATCGGGATTGTTTGCGCCGAAGAAGGCTTCCCTTGCGTAGGAGAGCCAGATCATCGGCTCGGCGGTCGGATTGACCGTCAGGAAATAGGCAAGCTCGCGCTCGATCTGCGTATGCGGGTCGGGAGCACGGAAGAATTCCATCGCGCCATCCCTTTTCATGGTCGCCCGCCGCTTGTAGACCACCGACTGATACTTCTTTTTCAGTTCCGCAAACACCGTTCCGTCCGCGCCGACAGGACCGTAACTCCGCAGGCGAAGTTTTTCCTTATAGACCGGCTTCTCAAGCGAGCGGCGGATGATCCGGAAATCAGGCGTGTCGAAATACAGGTTGCAGACGCGGCTTTTGCCGTAAGCGTCCGGGATCATGCGCCCGCGCATCGCCTCCCGCACGGCGGCATATTGCTCCGCGTCAAGCAGATATTTCAGTTCGTACCGTTTGAAGCAGGTTCTGACTTCCATTGCCTGTCTCCCCCTTTCCTTCCCGCATATTCGGAATTGCACCGACTGTAAATTGCCCACGAAAGGCAGAACGCGAACAGGAACACCCAGACTGCCGCAAAGGCAAGATGCCCGCCGAGACTGTCGCCCGCTCCCATGGGCGCTTTGTTTCCGTCCCCCGCATTGGCAAATCCGCCGAATCCGTTCCCGTCCGGCATTTGCGGCGGGGTCATATCTCGATTCTGGCCGTTTCCGTCGGACGGCGCGCTCCCCGAATTCCCCGAATTCTCCGAATTGCCGTCGTCCGGAAGGGTGACCTCGCCGATCTCTTCCCCGTCACCGTCCGGGTTGTTCCCGGCGTTGTTCCCGGCGTTGTTCCCGCCGGGTCGCCCGAAGCCTTCGGAATCGTTCGATCCGCCGCCCGGGAATCCATCGCCCATAACCGCGCCGTTTCCCGTCCCGCCGATAACGCCGTACCCGTGCAGAACCGTCAGGGTCAGCATTCCGACCGCCACAAGCATCGCCGCAAACAGAACTCCGTTTTTCATTACACGTTTCATAGGAAAGTCCCTCCCTTGCCTGTTGTGCCTCTATTTTAACACGCCACCCTAAAGCCCGCCTTAAGGACAACTATTTTTTTGAGAAATTTTCAGACAAGAAAAAAGGGAACGACACACGGTTCGTTCCCTACAATATTTTAAGAAGTCCCCTAAGTGGGGCTTGGGGCAACGCCCCAAGGTCTTCCTTCAATTCATCATTTCACAGGGCCTGATCTCCACGGTTCTGCCGCCGGGATTTCCGCAGATGCGGTGCGAAATCGAAAGCACGGTGCGCCCTTTTGACGCGCGGCGGAGCGCTTCGAGCACGCGCGTTTCGGTCTGCGCGTCCAGATTGGCGGTGATTTCGTCCAGAAGCAGAACGGCAGGGGTCGCCGCCGCGGCGCGCGCAATGGAAAGCAACTGCCACTCGCCCTGCGAAAAGATCCCGTCGGCGCATGGGGTCGCGTAGCCCTCCGGGAGCGCGCGGATCGCACCGTCGATGCCCGCAAGCTCCGCCGCCTTTTGCGCCATCTCTTCGGTCACGCGCGGATCGCCGAGGGTAATCTGATCCAACACCGTGCCGGGAACGCGGGAGAAGTGCTGTTCCACACAGCCCACGCAGGCGCGCCGCTCGCGGTCGGTCAGCGCGGTTGCGTCCACGCCGCCGATTCTGACCGTTCCGCTCTGCGGCTGATACAGTCCTAAGAGCAGGCGGAACACCGTGCTCTTTCCCGCGCCCGTCCTGCCGATCAGCGTGACCTGCTCCCCTTCCCGCACGGAAAAGGACAGGTCGCGCAGAACCGTCCGTTCCCCGTAGCCGAAGGTCACGTGCGAGAGCACCACATCGCCTCCCGCGGCAGTCGCCCGCTCGGGCGGCAGGGTGCGCTCCTCCTGTGCGAGGAACGCGTCGATCCGCCGCACGCCCGCCATTGCCGACTGGATGGTCTGAATCTCCGTTCCAAGGCTCTCAATGGGCGAGAAGATGCGGGAAATGTAGTTGATCACCGCAACCGAAGTACCGACCGACATACCGAACAGGGTCAGAACCCTTGCGTTCCCCGAAGCGGAAAGCAGCATCACGATGCCGACGACCGCCGCATTGAGCAGCAGAACCACAGGGGAATAGACGGCGTCGTAAAAGTTGGTTTTCTCCACGGCGGCATAGCTCTCGCCGATGCTCCGGTCATAGCGCCGCTCCATGTAGGCTTCCATGCCGAGGGCGTGCACCGTGCGGATGTTATGCAACGTCTCGGGAATCTGCCCCGACGCGGCGGCAACCGCGCGGCGGTTTTCGAGTTGCGAGGCTAGCATCCGCTTCTGCACGAACCGTGTAAAGAGCGCGAGCAGCGGGAGCACCGCAAGCAGAATCAGCGCAAGACCCGTATTCCGCACCGCGATGACCGCCAGAATCGAGAGAATCCGGCAGGCGTCGGCAATCATGCTGATAAGCCCCGAGGTGAAGAGCGCCTCCACGGTGTCCACATCCCCCGAAAAGCGTGCGGCGACCTCCCCCGGCTTCTGCGCAACGAGCGTGGCGGCGGGCAGACGGGTCAGCTTCCGCGACATTTCGGAGCGCAGCGCGTGGGTCATCCGCTGTCCGAACAGCACAAGGAGCGTTTCCTGCGCCGAGGACAGCACGCCCTCCAGCGCGAGACTGCCGAAGGAAAGCAGTACCGCCGCAAAGGAAAGGGGGATTCCGCCCGCGAGGTCATCGATCACGCGGGCAAGCAACAGCGGCGGAATCAGCGAAGACCCCACCGACATCGCAACGCACACAAGCGTTCCGACGGTCAGAACCGGATGCGCCAGCGCCGCTGCGCGGACTGCCGCAAACACGCCCGTTCGGGTCTTATCCGTTTTCTTCCGCTTCATGACCTGCCCCTCCTGTCTGACTTACATACAACTTCCGGTAAGCCGGGACCGACGCCATCAGTTCGGCGTGCGTTCCGACGGTTGTGTTCCCGTTCTCCATAAAAACGATCTGCCGGAGCTCCGGAAAATGATAAAGACGGTGCGAGATGAGAAAGACCGCCTTGTCCCGCGCATACTCCCGCAGATTGGCGAACACCCTGTCCTCGGTTGCTCTGTCGAGGGCGGAGAACGGATCGTCCAGAATCAGGAGCGGTCGCGGGTGCGCAAGCGTTCTCGCCAGAGCAAGCCGTTGCGCCTGCCCGCCCGAGAGTCGCGCACCCTCGCTCCCGATCACGGTATCCGCGCCGTTTTCCATGGCAAACACCTCGCCGTCGAGCGCGACGGCGGAAAGGAAGGGCGTCGGATCTCCTTCCCCGCCGCAGAGCACATTGCTCCGCAGGCTGTCGGCAAACAACTCGGGATCATGCCCGAGGTAGCCGACCGTTGCGGCAAGCGCGCGCGGGGAAAGCGAGGAAAGCTCCCGCGCCCCGAAGCGGATCGAGCCGCCGTAAGGCGCTTCGCAGAGGAACACGCGCCCAAAGGCGGATTTCCCGCAGGCAACAGGTCCCGTTACGCCGATGATATCCCCCGGGTGCGCCGTCAGCGAAAGGTCGGAAAAGATCGGCACGTTGCCGCAGGAGAAGGACAGCTTTGCAAGCGTCACGTCCTGCGGCGCGGGGATCTCCAGTTCCGCGAGCGGCTCGGGCGACCGCATCAGCGGCTTGATGCGCTTCCATGAGACTTCCGCCTTCTGCACCGCGTTGAACAGCTTTGCCACCTTGGAGGATTTGACGGTCAGCTTGGTAAAGCAGGAAAGAAAGGTTGTGAACGCCGCAATGTCCCATGACCGCCAACCCGTGCCGAGCACGTTCTTTCCGCCGAACCACAGGATGAACAGCACCCCCGCGCAGGAAACCGCCAGATAGAGCGGCGACAGCGCGGTCTGCCACACGTTGGCGCGCACGGCACTCCTCTCGTAGCGATCCAGAACTTTTTCGTAGCGCACCTCCTGCGCTTCCTCACAGCCGTAAACGCGGTAGGTCACGGCGTTCCCGGCGCGATCCAGCGTAGCGGCGCTCATAGCGCCTGCGGCTTTCTTGTACGCCGCCCCCGCGCGCTGAACGATCTTCTTCATGCCCGCCGCGCAGAAATACGGGAACGGGGCAAAGAGCAGGCTCATCAGCGCCAGCCGCCAATCGTAAACAAACAGCATCGCCGCATAGCCGAGCAGTGCCACGCCCGTGTCAAAGACCTCGGTGGTGAATTTCCGCATCCCCTCGGCGCAGTCGTCCACGTCGGAAATCGCTTTGGTCATCAGTTCGCCCGCGCCCTCTTTTTCCGTTTCCGCGCGGCTCTTCCGCACCAGATTGGCATACAGAATTCCCTTCATCCGGCGGTTGATGTTGTTTGCAAACCGCCGGACGTAAAAGCGTTTGACAAAGCGCGCGCCCTGCACCGCAAGCGTGACGGCGAGATAGGCGACCGCCAACGCCGCCATCGCGCCTGCGGTTGCGTTCCCGCCGAGGATATCGGCAAGGCATTGGGCGAGCCGCCCTTCAAACCACGGCGATGCGAGCAGACCGACATTGTAGAGCAGTCCCGAAACCGTGACGAAGGTCAGCGGCAACCGTTCCGCGCGGAAATAAGAACCGATCCGATCGGGCACAAGCGGTTCTTTGCGTTTCATGTCCGTTCCCTCCCGTCAGGCGTGCGGAAAATGCGGGAATCCCGCGCGGCTCTCGGTTTTGGAGGCAAGATACAGGCGGTCGAGAAGCGCGACGAAGGTATTGGCTTCTTCCGCGGTCAGTTCCGAGAGCAGATACGCGTAGAACTCCGCCTCGATCTCCGCTTTTGAGGCTTTCAGTTCCTCCGCCTTCGCGGTGGGATACAACAGCTGACTGCGCCGGTCTGCGGGGTCTTCCCTGCGCGTGAGGTAGCCCTTTGCCTCCAGATTTTTTGTCCGCCGCGCAACGGCGGCTTTGTCTGCGTGCAGAAGCTGACCCAGTTTTGCCTGCGTGCAGCCGGGATTGTGCCGCAGGGCGTGGATCAGGTCGATTTCCGCCGTGCCCACCCCCTGCTCGCGCAGGGAAAGCAGAACCAGTTTCTCCGCCTCCCGCGCGATTTTGGTAATTTTTCTTTCGGTTTTGTCCATAAGAACCCTCTTTCCGATTGGTTGTAGATACATCGTTGTATGTACAACTATTATAGCACGCAAAAAAAGGATTGTCAAGAGGCGCGCAAACTATTTTTCCACATTTACACAGGCGGCGGAAGCGCAAAACGGCTTCCGCCTTCGCGAAAGCCGTTGCTTTTGTATGCCGTTCCCGTCACCGGAAGAAACAGGGAGCATTATTCCTTTGTATTTGTAAGGCTTTGGAAGAGATCCTCGAACAGCGCGTCGCGGCGGACGTTATAAACGTAGGCGATCGGGCGGCGGAAGGGATCGCGCGCCCAACGGTGGTCATATTCGGGGATCGGCGCGGGGACTTGGCAGGTATTCAGGAAGCGCTCGCCGTCGTTGAGCAGCCACGCCACGGCGGTCACGTCCCAGATACAGCGACTCCACGGTTTGCCTGCGGCGTAGCCGTTCGCTTCCCGCTCGGCGTTCTCGGCAAGGTAGGTTGCAATCGGGTTCTTGCCCTTGAGCCAGAAATCCAGTTCCGGGGCTGTTGTGCGGAAGGAGCTGACCACCCCGTTACAGGGGAGGAGCACCATGGGTGCGCCGCAGTCGAACACCACGCGCGCGGCGGCGATGTCCTGCCGCAGGTTGAACTCGCGGTTTTGTCCCGCCCAATCCAGCGCGTGACCGCCGAGCCAGACGATGACGGTATTTTCCCGCATGGCTTCGGGCGCGAGCAGGACTGCCGCGGCGACGTTTGTAATTGCGCCGATGGCAACGACGTAGAGCGGGTGCTCCGCCGAATACTGCGCCGCGCTTGCCGCAATGAAGCGGGCGGCGGGAGAATCGACCGCGTCGGTCTCGTCCCGCATGAAGCGGTCAGAGCCTCGGTACACGCGGGGCACGACCTCCTCGCGGTTCATCAGCTTCAGCAGTTTCAGAATTTCCGCGTGGCTTTTCTGCATACCGTCCTCTGCGGAACTGCTTTTTTCGTTCAGAAACGGTGCGGCGCAGATGCCGACCGGATTCAGCTTTTCCGACCGCAGCAGATATGCGATTGCGAACTGGTCGTCAACCTCGTTATAGGCGTCGGTATCGAGGATCACGTCCGCGCGGTGGCTCGGGGGCATCAGATTTTTCAGGTACTGTTCCTGTGTCATTGGGATTCTATCCTTTCTGTGTATGGGGAAGACCTCGGGACTCTGTCCCG
>OOIG01001774.1_pt1 | contig 15447 bp, 11 predicted proteins | sample 1692091 | NCBI WGS metagenome assembly OOIG01 (sample SAMN06348188, study PRJEB24527) | human gut metagenome | biome: human gut; feature: ankylosing spondylitis patient; material: feces | host: Homo sapiens | place: China | collected 2015-10 | reverse complement strand
CTCTAACCAACTGAGCTATCCCGCCGTTTGCGAGTGCAAAGATAGAACGAATATTTTAACTGTGCAATACTTTTGTGAAAAAAAGATTATTTTTCTAATTGGGGGAAGGTTCGGACGAAAAATCAGGCATGCATGTTTTTTCTCACCTTGTCATGTATTATATTTGTAGTCCGTAAACTTTGAATGAGACGAACCGTATGGATAAGCTGCATAGAAAGCGTGATAAAAGGACTGAATTTTCTGATTTGCAAAAAGCGCAAGGGCTTATGCGTCCCAGCTATGTGATATTTCCTGTATTGCTTGGACTGATTGTGATTGGAACCATGTTTTTCTCCGAATACAAGGATTTTGACGTGTCGCTGATAAAAATAACCAACCAGTCGATTTTTTATTTTGCATTGGCATGGTTGTGCATGGTGGGGCGTGATTTCGGATTGACATGGCGTTTCCGTTCTTTGACCGACCACGATATTACTTGGGGACAGGCTTTGCGTGTGAATATGCTTTGCGAATTTACTTCGGCCGTTACGCCTTCCACTGTCGGTGGCAGCAGTTTTGGGATGATTTATCTCAAAGGTGAAGGCTTGCGGTTGGGTAGGGCAACGACGATAATGATGACTACGCTGTTTCTTGACGAACTTTTTTTCGTCGTGGCATGTCCGATTGGAATGATGCTGATACCGTTTGAAGAATTGTTCGCTTCTACGAATTTGAAATTTGCCCAAACTTTGCGGTTCACATTCTGGCTTGTGTATGTCGGGCTTGTTTTATGGACACTTGTGCTTTTTGTGGGGCTGTTTGTGAAGCCGCAGTTTATGAAAGCCTTGTTTCGTAAGGTCTTTTCGTTGAAATTTTTACGCAAGTGGAAAGAGGCGGCGTTGGAAATGGGAGATAATTTTATCGCTACTTCCGTTGAACTGAAGCAGAAGAAATTATGGTGGTGGATACGGGCTTTTTTTGCAACCGCACTTTCCTGGATTTCGCGCTATTTGGTAGTGAATGCTTTGTTTTTGGCTTTTGCCGTCGATGCCGACCAGTTGTTGGTGCTTCTGCGTCAACTGGTTGTATGGGTGGTTCTGACAATTTCTCCTACTCCCGGTGGTAGCGGATTGAGTGAATGGATTTTTACGAAATATTATGGTGATATGATAGCCAACACTTCATTGGCAGTAATAATGGCATTGTGTTGGCGTTTTATCAGCTATTATATATATTTGATAATCGGAGTGCTTGTCATTCCTTCGTGGTTACGGGGATGGAAACGCCGCATCCGAATGCAGAAACTGGAAAAAACAAATGAAAATGGAGACAACTGATAAAGAAGCGTGTACGATTTTGGTAGATGTGCTTGCCGCACATGGTGTGAAACGGGTGGTGCTGTCGCCCGGTTCGCGTAATGCTCCTTTGCTGGTGGCCATTGCCCGGCGGGATGATATTGAGAAATTCGTAGTGGTCGACGAGCGGAGTGCCGCTTTTTCGGCTTTGGGCATTGCACAGCAGACCGGAGAACCGGTGGCTATTGTATGTACTTCGGGAACAGCATTGTTGAACTATGCGCCGGCTGTTGCCGAGGCTTATTATCAGCAGTTGCCTTTGATTGTGGTTTCTGCCGACCGTCCGAAGGAATGGATTGACCAGGATGACAGCCAGACAATCCGCCAGTTTGAGGCTTTGGCGCAATTCGTGAAAAAGAGCTATGACTTGCCTGCACGCTGTGACGACGATACCGCCCGTTGGTATGTGAACCGTGTCGTGAACGATGCCATGATGGAGGCATTGTCGGGACGACGTTCGCCGGTGCATATCAATGTGCAGCTCGACGAACCGTTGACAAATATGGCTGCCTATGCCGGACCGTCGCGGAAAATCAATATGCTGACACCGTCGAAGGAACTGTCGGCAGCAGATGTCAGATTGTTGGTTGAAGAGGCAAAGGATAAGAAAATTCTGGTGATTGCCGGATTTCATACTCCGAACCATGATTTGTCGGAAGCTTTGCAGCGCTTGTCTTCGATGCCGAATGTGGCTGTCTTGTGTGAAACTATTTCCAATATCACCGGCGATGGCATGATTCGTGCCATTGACCGTACGCTGTTGGCTATGCCGAGAGGTGGAGAAGCGGAATTCGTGCCCGATTTGCTGATTGTGATGGGCGGTGCCATAATCTCGCGTATCGTGAAAGCCTTTTTGCGGACAAACAAGGCCACGCGGCAGTGGTATGTGGGAATGACCGATACGACGGTCGATTGCATGAAAACGCTGACTACGCGTATCATTACAGAACCCGGCACATTCTTCCGTCAGTTTGCCGATGCCTATTGTAGGGCGGAATATTCATGCGACAATGGTTTCGCCCAAGCATGGAAAAAACTGGAAAAAGCGGGAAAAGAGCGGCATGATGCTTATCTTTCCACTGTCGGATGGAGCGACTTGAAGGCTTTTTCTGTAATTTTGTCAAAAATTCCTTCGGACTGGCATGTGCAGTTGTCAAACGGTACGACAATACGCTATGCACAGTTGTTCGGTGACGTCTTGACGCAGCGCAATGACTGCAACCGCGGAGTGTCGGGTATCGACGGTTCGACGTCGACAGCATTGGGCGCATCGCTTGCGTTCGGCGGGACTACGTTGCTGATTACCGGCGACATGAGTTTCTCCTACGACTTGTCGGGGCTGGCTTCGCAGTATAACGGGCCACGGTTCAAGATTATCGTGATGTGCAACGGCGGTGGAGGCATTTTCCGCTTTATCAAGAGCACTTCGTCGTTGCCGGAACTTGACCGTTATTTTGAGGTGCATCGCGATATTCCTATTGACCGCTATGCAGCGGCTTTCGGCTTTGCCTACTATGAGGCGGACAGTGAAACTTCGTTGGAAACGGCTCTTGCCGACTTTTTCGGAGAGAATGAACGGGCAGCTATTCTGGCTGTAAAGACGGACAACGGTGTGAGTGCGTCGGTGTTGAAAAATTATTTTAGCAGAAAAAATCAAAAACAATAAAACGATATAACTATGAGCAACAGAGTTTGGACTCCCATTAAGGAATATACGGATATCCTTTTTGAACAGTATGGCGGTATTGCCAAAATAACAATCAACCGTCCGGAAGTCTATAATGCCTTCCGTCCGCAGACAAATAAGGAGATGCTGGATGCAATGGCTATTTGCCGTGAGCGTGCCGACATCGGCGTGATCATTCTTACGGGTATTGGCGACAAGGCATTCTGTTCGGGTGGTGACCAGAAAGTGAAAGGCATTGGCGGATATATTGACGAGAACGGTGTGCCTCGTTTGAACGTCCTGGACTTGCACAAGGCTATCCGATCGATTCCGAAACCGGTAATTGCTATGGTGAACGGATATGCAATCGGTGGCGGACATGTGCTTCATGTGGTTTGCGACTTGACAATTGCCAGCGAAAACGCACGTTTCGGCCAGACTGGTCCGAAGGTGGGAAGTTTTGACGCAGGCTTCGGTTCTTCTTATCTTGCCCGCTGCGTTGGACAGAAAAAAGCACGGGAAATCTGGTTCCTTTGCCGACAGTACACAGCTAAGGAAGCCGAAGAAATGGGCATGGTCAACAAGGTTGTGCCGTTCGAACGCCTGGAGGATGAAACTGTGGAATGGTGTGAAACAATTCTCAAACGCAGCCCGATGGCTATCCGCATGATTAAGCGTGCCTTGAATGCCGAACTCGACGGACAGCGCGGTATGATGGAATTTGCCGGCGACGCTACGTTGATGTATTATCTGATGGAAGAGGCACAGGAAGGCAAGAATGCCTTTTTGGAGAAACGTGACCCTAATTTCCAGCAATTCCCGAAATTTCCAGGATAGCATATGAAAGCATCGTATTGCAGATATGTGCTGAAATTCAAACAGCCGGCCGGCACTTCGCGCGGAACGCTGCTTGAAAAGGAAACCTATTTCCTGAAACTGGAGGATGAGGAGTTTCCCGGACATTACGGATTGGGTGAATGTGCCGTGTTCCGTGGATTGTCGATGGATGATGTGCCAAACTACGAGGAATGCCTTCGTGAGGTTTGTGCCAATATCGGCAGAGACGAAATGTCGGATTTGTCGCAGTTCCCGTCCATCAAGTTTGGGCTCGAAACAGCTATTTATGACTTTTCGAATGGGTGCCGCCGCATCCCGTTCCCTTCCGACTTCACGGAAGGAAACGCAGAAATTCCCATCAACGGACTCGTATGGATGGGCACGAAGGAGGAAATGCTGAAGCGCATCGACGATAAAATCAAGGCAGGATTTACTACCATCAAGCTGAAAGTGGGTGCTATCGACTATGAAAGCGAACTGGAGCTGGTGAAGCATATCCGAAAGGTGTTTCCGCCGGAGGTGCTGACGATTCGTTTGGATGCCAACGGTGGATTTACGGCAGAAAATGTGATGAGCCGTCTGGAAGGTTTTGCTCGTTATGGCATTCATTCCATTGAGCAGCCGGTAAAGGCAGGACAGTGGGAACTGATGCGTCGTGTGTGTGACGAATCTCCGATTGACATTGCTCTCGATGAGGAATTGATTGGCATTGTCGAGCCTCAGAAAATGGGAGAAATGCTGGAAGCGGTGAAGCCGAAATATATCATTTTGAAACCGTCGCTGATTGGCGGTTTCTCCGGTTCTTCGGAATGGATGCGTCAGGCTTCTTTCCGTGGCGTGGGCGGATGGATAACATCTGCATTGGAATCGAATGTCGGACTGAACGCCATTGCACAATGGACGGCACAGATGGGCGCTTCGATGCCGCAGGGATTGGGTACAGGTGCCTTGTTTGTCAATAATTTTGACTCTCCTCTTGTGCAGGAAGGAGAGGTGCTTCGCTTTAATCCGCAAAAAACGTGGAATATACCAGAATTAGATTGGAAAACAGTGGAATGAAACCGATAAAAATAAACGGTAAAATGTGCAGCAATGTCGGGGAGGTCAGAATGGTGGCATCTCCGGCATTGTCGGCATTTATGGAGGCTTGGTTTGATCCTTCGTGTGATTATGTGATTGGACGTACGTCAGGGTCGACTGGCAAACCGAAAGAAATCAAGTTGCTGAAAGCGGATATGGTGCAGTCGGCACGGCTGACCAATCGTTTTTTCAGTCTTGGGGCCGGCAGTCGTTTTTTTCTGTGTCTTTCTCCCGACTATATCGCCGGTAAGATGATGATAGTGCGTGCCGTAGAAGCCGGAGGGGAGATTGTGGAAGAGAAGCCTTCCAATAATCCGTTGGCAACGTATGAGGGAGAGCCGTTTGACTTGGTGGCTGTTGTACCTTCGCAGGCGCAGGCATTGGTCGAACATCCGGAACGTCTTCGCTTTGTCAGAAATATGATTGTGGGAGGAGGGGCTGTTTCCGACTCATTGCGTCGTGACCTTGCTCGCTTGGGGGTTGAGGCATATTCAACGTACGGCATGACCGAAACTTGTTCCCATGTAGCCCTTTCGCGTTTGTGTGTCGATGTCCGTCCCTACAGGGCGTTGCCGCCGGTTACGTTTTCAACGGATGACAGAGGGTGCTTGGTGGTTCATACGCCGCAATTCTCTTTTCCATCGTTGACTACGAATGATGTGGTAGAACTGTTGTCCGAACAGGAGTTCCGTTGGATTGGCAGGTATGACAACGTGATAAATACGGGCGGTATTAAGGTTTTTCCCGAAGATATTGAGAAGCAGATTGCGCCGTTGATGAACAGCCGCTATTATATAGCTGCGCGTCCGTCGGAAAAGTGGGGCAGTGAGGTGGTGTTGGTGCTCGAAAGCAATCCATTGAGTGATAGCGAAAAGACATCGTTGCTCGCTGCGTTGAAATCTGTGCTTCCTGCATACTCGGTTCCTAAAGATATTGTCTGTTTTTCTGTTTTCCGTGAAACTTCATCTGGAAAAGTGATTCGGGAAAAGTTGTGTTAAGATATGTTATTATTTGGACTGATTATAAATAAAGTGTCTAAAAAATTTTCATAGAAAAGCATATATCCCCATCTTTGCACCAGAAAAACGGATATCTATGAGATTGTCAGATTTGAAAACCGGAGAAACCGGTGTGATTGTAAAGATTCTCGGGCACGGTTCGTTTCGGAAACGTGTGATGGAGATGGGGTTTGTGAAGGGTAAAAAAATTCTGGTAGAATTGAATGCGCCGCTCCACGACCCGATAAAATATAAGATTCTGGATTATGAAATATCGCTTCGCCGTGCAGAGGCGAGCTTGATTGAGGTAGTGCGCGAAGAGGCCGCTCCCGATTTTGTTACGGAGGATGTGGCCTTTATCCGGGAGGATGACGGCTCTTTTATTAACACATTCGACCGCGAGCGCCGGACTATCAATGTCGCTTTGATTGGAAATCCGAACTGTGGCAAGACATCCATGTTCAACTGGGCTTCAGGTGCAAAGGAGCATGTGGGCAATTACAGCGGTGTGACAGTCGATGCGAAAACCGGTAAAATGGACTATAAAGGTTATCAGTTCAACATCGTTGACTTGCCGGGAACCTATTCGCTGTCGGCATATTCGCCTGAGGAATTGTATGTACGCCGTTACCTGCGTGATGAAGTGCCGGATGTAGTGATAAATGTGGTCGACGCTTCCAATCTCGAACGAAACTTGTATCTTACGACTGAACTTATTGACATGGACCGCAGTATGGTCATTGCGCTGAACATGTATGACGAGCTGGAGAAGAGCAAGGTGGAGTTTGATTACGAAAGTTTGGCGCGGATGATTGGTGTTCCGATGGTGCCGACTGTTTCCAAGTCGGGACGTGGCATTCATGAACTGTTTGATACCATCATTGAGGTCTACGAGGGAAGAAACGAAGTGGTGCGTCATGTGCACATCGGCTTTTCGAAAGATATAGAAGAGGCGGTGCAGGAAGTGCAGGCCGAACTGAAGAAAGAGGCAAATTTGCATTTGCAGTTCTCTGCACGTTATCTGTCCATCAAGTTCCTTGAAAATGATAAGGAAGTCGTTTCAATGTTGAAGGCTTATCCTGATTTCGATCGTTTGCAGGAATTGCGCGACCGTCTGGTAAGCAGGATTGAGGAAATTCATAAGGAGGATATTGCAGCGACGATTGCAAGCTCAAAATATGGTTTCGTGTCGGGGGCATTGCGCGAAACGATGTCGACGACCGAAAAAGAAGAGGCCAAGTCAACGGCCATGATTGATTCGATTGTGACAAGCCGTCTGTTTGGATTCCCGATATTCATTTTTATCATGTGGCTGATGTTCTGGGCCACTTTTGAAATCGGACAGTATCCTATGGACTGGATTGAAGCGGCCGTAGGTTGGATTGGAGATATGGTCAGTACCTATATGCCCGACGGACCAATCAAGGATATGCTTGTCGATGGCATTATCGGTGGTGTAGGCGGTGTGATTGTCTTCCTTCCGAATATTTTGATTCTCTACGCCTTTATTTCATTTATGGAAGACTCCGGCTATATGGCGAGAGCGGCTTTCATTATGGATAAGGTGATGCACAAAATCGGGCTTCACGGAAAATCGTTCATTCCGATGGTGATGGGCTTCGGTTGCAACGTGCCGGCAATTATTGCAACCCGTACCATTGAGAGCAAGTCGAGCCGGTTGATAACGATTCTGATTAATCCGTTCATGTCCTGCGGTGCGCGTTTGCCGATTTATTTGTTGCTGGTCGGTGCGTTTTTCCCGAAACATGCGAGCATTGCTCTGCTTGGACTTTATGCACTGGGTATTCTGGTAGCGGTTGTGACGGCAAAACTGATGCGAAAATTCTACTATAAGAAAGATGAGACCCCGTTCGTAATGGAGTTGCCTCCTTATCGCATACCGACAATGAAGGCCACGATGCGCCACATGTGGGCAAAGGGTAAGCAATATTTGCACAAAATGGGTGGCGTGATTCTTGTTGCCAGTCTGATAATTTGGGCATTGAGCTATTTCCCGCGTCCTACGGAAGAACAGATTGCCCAAACGCAGTTGGAGTTGAGTCAGGAGCATATCGAAAATGTGGATGCCGCAACGGTTTCGGCTACGGAAAATTCATATCTCGGCCATATTGGAAAATTCATTTCGCCAGTATTTGAACCGCTGGGCTTTAATTGGAAGATGACTGTTTCGCTGTTGTCGGGTACGGTAGCGAAGGAAACGGTGGTTTCAACGCTTGGCGTATTGTATAGCGGTGACGCTGATACCGACGAAGCTGCTCTTTCCGAAAGAATCCAGCAGCAGAATCCAAAAACCGGCAAGCCTGACTTTACGCCGTTGGTGAGCGCCTGTTTCTTGATTTTTGTATTGCTCTATGTGCCGTGCATTGCAACGGTCACTGCAGTTGTCAAGGAAACCGGCAGTTGGAAATACGGCGCATTTACTCTTTGCTACAATACGTTTGTTGCCTGGTTGCTTGCATTTATCGTATATCAGGTTGGAACGTTGTTTGTGTAGGGCATACTATATAGTCATCCCTTAAAAAGCCAATTTTTGCGAGATATTGTTCTGACACATTATCTCGCATATTTTTTGGAGCATGCACCAAAGAGCATTCATGGCTCTTTTGAAGTTATAGGCCGCTGCCGCCAGAAGAACGTTCACAGTATCTCCCACCACACCTTTATAAAAGTTGCGGCCCAATCGGTAATCTGACGTCAAGTGACCTATTGTTGGTTCTATGCCTGCACGCTTGCAGAAGAGTTTTTGTTTTTTCAGCTTCTGATAACGGCTGTCCGATTTCTTGGGAACATCGGGGAGTATAATCTTCGTCCCGTTAATTTCCTTCCAGCCTCTGTATCCTCTGTCACCGGCCAGTACGTTAATCTTTCTTCCGGTTAGCCGTTCTACCTGTTCCAGGGCAGACTCGATGGTATGCCCGTCATATTCATTGCGAAAGGACATGGCTCCAAGAATAATGCCTGTGACAGAACGTATGACGGATACCTTGTTGCCGAATTCGTATTTCTTATGTTCTTTGCCCTTGCTGATACATTGCACTTCCGGCTCATGAAGGGAATAAATTTTTTTCCTGCTGTTCCGTCTTTGGGATAGAACAGTTTCGAAGAGGTCGAGCTGCTTGTCATAGTCGTGATTCTCTTTAAGATTACGCTTCAGCTCCCTGACCAGTCTTCCGGCTATCGTACGCAAACGCCTGTCTGCCTTAAGGGCTTTTTGCCTGTTCTTGGGATGATTCCGGAAACGTTGGTCACGATAGATATCCTTCAACACAAAGGTGTAGCTTTGACGCAGAGGAAGGCCCAACTTTTTCACGATGCCAAGAACTTTCTTCACGATCTTCTTATGCAACTTCGCATCCGTGGGGTAAGTGATATTCTTTTCCTGAACCGTAGAATCAATAAAGGCCGTATCATGATGGTGGTCATCATCATCCTCGTTATTCACACGAATGCTTTCCTGAAAAATAAGTTCAATCCCCGCTTCACCGATACGTTTGCGGAAATGAACCAGTTCTGAAGAGGCACATGGGACTGATGGAGTGAACTCCTGCATGCCACAGAAGTACTGATAATAAGCGTTTTCGCTCCATTGTTCCACCAAAGACTCATCGGACAGATTGCGAAGGTGTTTCAGGATGAGCAAACCACACATCAAACGGATTGGCTTGCCGGGACGGCCGTTGTCCTGACAATACAAGGGTTGAAAAGCTGTTTCAAATTTACCCCAGTCTATTTTATCTGCCAACTGGTAAAGTGGATGCGATTGGTTCAGCATGTCAGACAGGTTGCTGAATAGGGAAGGGCTATTATTCGTCTTTTTAATCATAAAATCTGCAAGTTTCTTAACCTAAAAATAAGAAAACTTGCAGATTTATCAAATACTTTTAGAAATTAAATTGCTGAATACTAGTAGATAAAGATGTTTTTAAGGGACGACTATATAAAGTGTGATAAACAAGTCGGGGGTGATTTTTAAATTGTCCCCCCCGACTTGTTTATTATAAATCAAATAATTATATTTGTGTCTGTCAATCAGTTGATAAAGGTTGAAAGAAAGTAGATTCATATTTGTATTTTGGGATTTTTAATTTTATAATATTATGAGGAAGACATTGATTACTTTGTTAGCTCTGTTTTTGGGGGCGCAAGTTTTGTTCGCACAGCCTAAACGTGAAGTTCGGGCAGTATGGTTAGCTACAAATTATGGCTTGGATTGGCCTCGGAGCAAATATGGTAGTGCTGCGCAAAATTTGATGATAGAAATGTTGGATAAATTGCAGGCAGCTCATTTTAATACTGTGATTTTCCAGGTTCAGTGCTTGGGTGATGTGTTTTGGGAGTCGGAAATACAGCCATGGTCCGCTATTGCGACTGGAAAATACGGTGTGGCGCCTGAATACAATATTTGTGATTTTGTCGTAGAGGAATGCCATAAAAGAGGTATGGAGGTTCATGCCGGCATTGTTCCGTATCGTTTGGGGTCGAAGGCTAATGCCAATGGTTATGAATCTCCGAATTCGAATCATCGGCATGTGATTAATACTAATCCGGAATTGTGTATATTGGCAGGCGATAATTCCTATTATTTGAATCCTGCTTTGCTTGAAGTGCGTAAATATTTGTTGGATTTGTATGAAGAATTGGTGACAACAACGAATTTTGACGGCATCAATCTGGATTATTGTCGATACCCTGACGGTACATTCCCGGATGATGAATCGTTTGCCAAATATAATCCGGATGGATTGTCGAAAGGTGACTGGCGTAGAAACAATATAAATCAATTCGTTTACGAACTGTACGATATGATAAAAAGCCATAAGCCAATGATGAAGTTGGGGGCTGCTCCGATCGGTACCTATAAAAATGTGGGCAATCGTGGAAATTTGGAGGCTTATGGGGATGTTTTTCAGGATGCTTGTGACTGGATGCAGAAAGAAAAGCATGATTTGTTGATTCCGCAAATGTATTGGACAGAGCAATATGGCTTTTCTGAGAATATGGATGTTTGGATTCAGAATGTGAATTCCCGCCAGCTTGTTATTGGACTTGCTGCGTATAAAATGTACGATTACAATAAATGGAAGTATACAGTGATTACTGATCAAATTGAAAAATCTCGTCAGAAAGGTACTCAAGGCGTTAGTTTTTTTAGAACGGATAATGTTGTGGGTACGGGTGCTGCTAATGAATATGGCGAAATTGAAAAACTTTATGCAGCATTGAAGGACAACTACTTTAAGTATCCTGCTCATATCCCGACAATGGAATATAATGGTGTAACAACTCCAAATGCGCCGGAAAATTTGTCGGTGGAGAAGAAAGATGGAAATGTTTATACAATTTCCTGGGATACTCCTGAACTTGACAATTTGGGTACAGAGATAAAATATTATAGCGTATATGCACAGGAGGGAAAAACTGTAGATATTAATGACCCTAAAAACAATGTTGGATATGCTGTGCAGGGTAATACATTTGAATTTACGGCTCCTTCTGATGGGGAGTATACAATTGCTGTAACTACTTTTGATTCCGGATATTATGAAAGTGCTCCCGTAGTTGTTGGTGGAGATGCAAGTGTAAATCTTTGTGAAGTGTTGAATGCCGATATTCGCGTAGAGGGAAAAACTTTGCAAGTTTCAAGTGGAACAGACATCAAACGTGTTGAGGTTTATAATATGTTGGGACAATTGTGTTGTTCAGAGGCATTTGATAATGTCACAAACTGTTCTGTCGCTTTGGACAATCTTGCTTCAGGTGTATATATCGTAACAATTGTTTCAAAGAAAGGTAATGTACAACAATCTAAATTTATGTTGTAGAAAGAGGGTTTCGTCGGTATATAGTGAATGTTGCATACCGTGTTTTTCACGGGTGTGATTGCAATATCCTCATGCTGATTTGGGATTCGCTTCAAATTATATTAACTTTGCGGTGGCTTTAGCGGGCTGCCGCAAAGTCGTTTTTACAGGAAAAAAGAATTACATTAGAATATGGAGAAGAAGTTTAAACGTACACTCGTGACTACGGCGCTGCCGTATGCCAACGGACCTGTCCATATCGGACACCTCGCAGGTGTTTATGTGCCTGCTGATATCTATACGCGCTATTTGCGTCTCAAGGGTGAAGATGTGATTATGATTGGCGGGTCGGATGAACATGGAGTGCCCATCACTATCAAAGCGAAAGCAGAAGGCGTGACTCCGCAGGATATTGTTGACCGCTATCATAAAATTATCAAGGATTCGTTTGAAGAACTTGGTATTTCTTTTGACATCTATTCGCGCACTACATCGAAAATCCATGCACAGATGGCGAGCGACTTTTTCCGCAAATTGTATGACAAGGGTGAATTCGTTGAAAAAACTTCTATGCAATACTACGATGAAGAGGCAAACCAATTCCTTGCAGACCGCTACATTGTCGGAACTTGCCCTCATTGTAAGAATGAACGTGCCTATGGCGACCAGTGTGAGGCTTGTGGTACTTCATTGAATGCAACAGACTTGATAGATCCGAAATCAGCCATTACCGGCAACCGTCCGGTGTTGAAGAAAACAAAGCACTGGTATCTTCCGCTCGACAAGTGGGAACCGAAATTGCGTGAATGGATTTTGGAAGGCCATAAGGAATGGAAGCCGAATGTTTACGGACAATGTAAATCTTGGCTCGATATGGGATTGCAGCCGCGTGCCGTAAGCCGTGATTTGGATTGGGGTGTACCTGTTCCGGTTGAAGGTGCTGAAGGCAAAGTTTTGTATGTGTGGTTCGACGCGCCGATTGGCTATATTTCAAATACAAAGGAACTGCTTCCTGACACATGGGAAACTTATTGGAAGAGCGATGACACACGAATCATCAACTTCATCGGTAAGGATAATATCGTGTTCCACTGTATTGTTTTCCCGGCTATGTTGATGGCTGAAGGCTCTTATCAGTTGCCGGAAAACGTTCCGGCTAACGAGTTCCTGAACTTGGAAGGTGACAAGATTTCTACCTCACGTAACTGGGCGGTATGGTTGCACGAATATTTGCGTGATTTCGAAGGCAAGCAGGATGTGTTACGTTATGTGTTGACGGCTAACGCTCCTGAAACAAAGGACAACGATTTCACTTGGAAAGATTTCCAGGCCCGTAACAATAATGAATTGGTTGCTATTCTTGGTAACTTTGTAAACCGTACGATGGTGCTTACCCACAAATATTACCAGGGTGTTGTACCGGCAATGGGTGAACTGACCGACTATGACAAGGAAACGCTGAAGGAGTTTGCCGATGTTAAGCAGAGCTTGGAGCAATATCTTGACACATTCCGATTCCGTGATGCTTTGAAGGAAGCTATGAACTTGGCTCGTATCGGTAACAAATATCTTGCAGATACAGAACCATGGAAATTGGCTAAGACCGACATGGAACGCGTGAATACGATTATGTATGTTGCAATGCAGATTACAGCGAACTTGGCAATTGCTTTCGAACCGTTCTTGCCGTTTATGTCTGCTAAGTTGCGCGATATGCTTGGTATGGAGAAGTGCGACTGGAATCGTCTGGGTGCTGTCGACATCATTCCTTCGGGTGCTGTTATCAAGAAACCGGAACTGCTCTTTGAGAAAATCGAAGATGATGTGATTGAAGCACAGGTGAAAAAGTTGCAGGATACTAAGAAGGCAAATGAGTTGAAGAACTTCAAGCCGGCACCGGTAGCAGAAAATGTTGCTTTCGACGATTTTTTGAAGATGGATATCCGTGTCGGAACAGTTCTCGAATGTACGAAAGTGCCGAAAGCCGACAAACTGCTGCAATTCAAGATTGACGACGGAATGGGTGGACGCACAATCGTTTCCGGTATCGCTAAACACTACAATCCTGAAGATTTGGTTGGAAAGCAGGTTTGCTTCATTGCCAACTTTGAGCCGCGTAAGTTGAAAGGCATTATGTCGGAAGGCATGATTCTGTCAGCTGAAAATCCGGATGGAAAATTGGTGGTTATCGGTCCGACTGGTCCGGTTGTTCCCGGTTCACAAGTTAAATAATTTAGATTGACATATTCTATAAGAGAAAAGCACCTCGAATAACTTTCGAGGTGCTTTTCTCTTATTCTATTGTTATGATTTTCGGAATAGTGAGAACAGTCTTTTCAAAGGATTCGTAGGGCAGGGCGTGTTTCCTATAGAATTGCGTAGATTGATGCTTATTTTCCCGGTGTGGTTATTAAATAGAATAATACAGGAATTAAGCACAACGGCAATATGTTCGCCAATTTCCTCAATTCGTCTGATACATGAAAGCCGAATGCTTCTGAACGGATTGTGCGTGTCAAGGTCGTCGATGATCATGTATTCGTCAGTGAATTTGACATGATGGAATTTTCCGCACTTTTCGCTTACCGTGTCCAGAAACTCTTTCTTGAATTCTTTTGTGGGACGTTTGGCTTTTTTATATAGATATTGTATGACATCTTTGTTAATCATATGCTTCTTCAGGTTTGCTCGTTTGTTATTATAATGCCTAATCGTATACTTTTGTTCGCAATTGGTTGGATTTTTTTGTAGAAAATCATTGAATATTGCTTAGGTATTCGTCGAATTGTTGGCTTGTGAAGTGTCGAAGTTATGGGTTGTGTGTGCTTTTGTTTGCGAAAGTGGGGAAAAGTGTATGTACAGGCGTTTTTGTAAGAGGTTGATAATCAGTAGCAGATTTGTAGACGGAGAAAAAAGTTGAGTTTTTTATTAAAAAAATGGCAGAAACAGTTGCACAATTAAAAAACATGCACTACCTTTGCAGTGTTCAAAAAATAATTGTCCAGTGGTGTAATGGTAGCACTTCGGATTCTGGTTCCGCCTGTGAGGGTTCGAGTCCTTCCTGGACAACTTAAAGCCTAATAATTAGCTGATGCTGGTTGTTAGGCTTTCTTCTTTTTGTTGCAATCCACGTTAATGCGGGGTAGGAGACGAATGAGTGCTCTATGTGTATTGCATTTTGTTTTGTGGTGCTTGATTTTTTGTGAGCTGTCGATTCTGGTTGTTCATTTTTTGTGTTACAGGCTTTGTGTCGTATTACAGTTGCGTTTCTATATATAATTGTCGGAGATTTATTTTGGTGTTGTCTTTTTGTGGAATTTCTTTGTTTTTATTGGTGGTTCATATATTCTTCTTTTTATATTGTTGGGACTATTGAGGAGAATTGTGTATTGTTATTATGGCGGAGTTGGAATTTGCCAGATGAAGAGGCTATGATTGATGGATTAGTGTAGGACAATGATGAATGGGTGGCTGTTTCTTAATTATATATACATGACGAAGTATTATGTCGATTTTAGTGTGACAAATGGGCAGGATGTAGTACTTCTTCTGTACTTGTGTTTTTTATAGAATTGGCAATTTGTTGATTTATAGAGGTGTGGTCTGTAAACGATAAATTTCTTCAAAAAAAGTTTGTAAAATATTTGGAGTGTAATGAAAAAGTGCCTACCTTTGCACTCGCAAAACGAAAAACGGCGGTACCGCAGTGG
>OOIG01001773.1_pt1 | contig 15465 bp, 8 predicted proteins | sample 1692091 | NCBI WGS metagenome assembly OOIG01 (sample SAMN06348188, study PRJEB24527) | human gut metagenome | biome: human gut; feature: ankylosing spondylitis patient; material: feces | host: Homo sapiens | place: China | collected 2015-10 | reverse complement strand
GGCAATGTTTGCACAGATGACGATGAAGCCATACAATACCTTCCCATAAGAGTTTGGTATCAGTAGGAAAACGCAGATGACTTTCATAACAGGTGGCATCGGTCATACAGACATGAAGGTTCTCAAGATAAGGTTTCCAATGCTCGGCAAGAATGAGCTGGAGGGGCTCAACGTCAAGGCGATGCGCTAGTTCCTGACGAATTGCACTAACGATTTTAGGATTGGTTAGTGGATGAAGCGGATCAATCTGAACACCACAAAACAACTGGTAATGAATATTACCGTTTAAATGCTCAATCAGTTGTGCATCGGAAAAGTTGGTATAGGACTTCAAGACCATCAAGGCTATTTTACCTTCGGGAGAAAAATAACTTTTACGACCCAAAGCAGAGGACTTCAAATGCATTTGTCGGGCCAGTTCCGAGAAAGGAAACAGAGCATGGAGGCGACCTAATTCACTCGTTGCAAAACTTTGACGATATTTTTTTAGCATATCGAACTCGGTAAAACCTAAACGAGGTTCGATTTCTGAGATTTTTTGTATCTTTACCATGTGTTTTTATTTTAGATTACCCCCGTTTTGGCCGTCAAACCGTTTTTTGGGGGGAATGCTTAAAGATACAAAAAAGGCAACTAACTCGCAATGAATTAGTTGCCTTAAATTTTATTATTTTAGGAATATCCCTGTTTTAATGATTGGTGTCTGGAACTGGTTGAGGAGTTATACTATAGACATTTACTGAATGTCCCTGTATAGTGTCGATAATATTAAAGAAAAACTTGTTATCTCCCTATATGCCAAAGGAATGAGCGTGTCAGACATAGAAGAGGAGATGCGTAAAATCTATGAGATAGAACTGTCCACATCAGCTATTTCCATCATCACGAACAAAGTCAACCAGGCTGCTCAGGAATGGCAGAACCGCCCTTTGGATCCGGTCTATCTCATCGTTTGGATGATTCTACCTATTTTGACTTTTCAGCCTATTAATTGTTTTGGTAACTTCGTTCATTAGCTTTTGATTGGAAGTTCTAAATGTGTTAAGTTCTTTGATTATATCTGCTTTATTATAGTATAAATTATACCAGCCTAATGTTTCAGCAGCCAATATGCGAAGTTCTTCTTCTTGGCTTTCATTTTTTATAATGTTCAGTAATGGCTCAATAGCTTTAGCAATAGGTTTATTTCGGAACCTACTTATTTCGCTTTGTATCTGTTTGGTAGTACTTTCCGGACTGTCAATAAGTGCAAAATCTCTTTCAAGTCCTTTCTTTTGGCGAGGAAGGTATTCTAACAATTCATTCACATAGGAAGAATCGTAGAAAGACCAATCGGCAGCCTGTTTCTTCAATTCATTCAAAGCCATATCATGGTCGAACGTGTTGATAGCACTAAAAATTCTGAAACGATGGCGGTTTTCATGTCCGCGTAATAAATAGCTTTCTATCCATGCCGGCAACAATTCCGGATTGCAATTCTTTTCAACGTATTCCACCGCATAACGACGGATCAGTTCATAACTGTCGTTCATGGCTGTCTGCAATACATCGGCAACCTCTGTCGGATAGTTCAAAGCTAATAGGCGTAATGCTTCCAACCGCACAACGAAATAGTTCGATTCGTGGTAACTTTTCTTCAGCAACTCAACGAGACCACTATAATTTGCCATTGACAATTGACGGAGCGCCATTGCCTGCATGTCAGCCATAGGGGAATTCAGCTGTTTTTTCCAGAATGTAACATTTCCTTCCTGCGCAACTAAAGCTTGGTTGATGTCCATATCCAGCCCGGCATTATTGGTGAAGTGAAAAGTCGGGTCACCGATCAGATGATTTTCCAAGAAGCAGGTAAAACGAGTGAACTGCCCGATGCGCATACCGGCAGCTAACAAGCCGAGAAATTCATCCGGCCATTTATCTTGAATGGTGTTAACCGTACATCCCATAGTAGCAATGGTCTTACCCTTATTGAATATATAAGAGCCTACAATGTTGTCATCCAAATGGAAAGAACCGTTGAAACAAGCATCGAACAATATAAAACGCGCATTAGGAGTCAAAAGACGAATATCTTCAGTATAGATATCCATATTACGGTTTACAATGGAATCCGATTTTATTTTCTCCTCATCGAAAGCTTCCGCACACCAACTTTCAGGCACCCCATACTGCTTGGCATATTCTTTGATAGCAGCTTCACGCCCATGTTTCTTGGCGTATGAAGGCACTTTGCTTCGCAAGAATATTTTGGCATTCTCAATACTCAAATTAATACCGGAACCATTTTCATAGCCATTGATATACTGCATGGTGGGGCCACCGTGGTGATGGAATAGCATGACATCTAATCCTTCGCGCTGAATCTCGTTCAAGTATAATGGTTTCATCGGATAGCGCATGTTAAAATCATAGAACTTCACTGTATTACCCGATTTGAATATTTGCGGCAATTGCTCACGTAAGGCTATTTGCTCACCGCTCCATGCCAAAGGATCTTCAGAATTGTAACCATGGCCACGGGCCATAGTCAGTTGGTCAAATGCATTTTGCTTTGCTTTTTCGGCAACTGCCTTTTTTAAGTAATCGCGTAGCATCTGATAACGGTTCTCACCTTCTAAATGTAATGGACGGATACGGGCCGAATAAATATCCGGTGAAATATACTGTTTAGAATCAGCACGCAATGTCATATAATGATAGTCAGGTATCAAACTGTCTTGTTTAATATAATCAAATTTTAATCCGAAGTCATCATAATAACGGTCGGAAGGAACGCTTGATTTCTGCCAATTGGCTTTGGGAGACCTTTTGAAAGCCGAAGATAGATGATGTGCATCACGAATCATTGGAATAGGGATGTCACCTATAAATACGCAACCCTCCAAAGGCGTTTTCTCATTCTCATGCAATTTGACAAGTTGCTCACGAATAGGTTCGGGCCTTTTCCAATCATCAATTAGCAAGTAAGTACCTAAACCTTCTTTTTCTATACTGGTACGATAAGCATCAATTTCACTTTTCGCTTCATCATAACTTTTCTGATCGACTACAATTGCAAAAGTAGTCTTTGTTTTTATACTAGGATGTACAACTGTTTGCGCCTGCATATCCTGTAAGCACAAAGCGGTAATTGCCAAAAGGATGTATTTATTCATATTTATAAACTTAATCTTTTGATTGTCTGTTCAAGCTCTGCTTTTAAATCTTCCGGAAGATTGGCTGTTTGTTGCATCTTCTTTATTTCTTCAAGAATGTGTGGCCGTTGTACAGAATTAGTAAACCAACCTAATGCTTCGGCCATTACTACACGTACTTCCTGTGGATTACCGGCATCACGAATTACATTCAAATAATCATCCACGTGGAAATGGAATGTATAGTTACGCACATTGCGGATTGCACTGATACGTTTTGCTTCCGGTGCAGCTACATCCATCAAGGTCTGATGGACTTTTGCCTCTTGTACAAACATTCTTTCCAGGCTTCTTAGTAATCGTTTTTTCTCTTCGTTTTCATTCAAACGGTCAACTTTTGCATAAAAGTCTTCTATTGTCTTTTCTACTTTCTCTTTCGGATAAAGGCTTAAAGCCTTGTTGGCACTCATTTGTACGCGTAAGCGTTCATTATGTTCGACCAATGCTTCCACAATAGCGGGCAATAAGGAATCGTCACCTACAAATCCAGCATAAATGGCACTTTGGCGAGCTACCATTTCATAAGTATCGTTCAAACCTTCGCGTAATGCTTCGATGAAGTTGTCGTCCTGATAACGGCTCAACAACTTGATAGCTTCCATACGAACCGTATTGAAGCCACTTTCCCGGTACTTCTTCAGGAGCAACGGAGATAATTCCTTTTGGGTATCGGCGTCAGCCAGCATACGCATGGCCAAACTTTGTACATCAGCGTATGGGCTGTTTAACAAATTCTTCCAATAGGCTTTGTCATCTTTGTGTATTGTTATATCGGTACTTAAAGTATTGGCTTCGATAGGAGCAAAACGGAAAGTGGGATCACCAAACAAATGACCTTCAAGTGATACGATTAGCTTATTGTATTGCCCGGCTCGTACACCATGGGACAACAAACCAATCATTTCAATAGTCCAGCGGTCTTGCAATACGTTACGGGTATTTCCTTGTGCTACTAATGTCTGACCGTCATTAAAGATATATTGTCCTGCTATATAGTCGTTTTCGTGAAAAGAACCGTTGTAGCACGCATCAAACATTATCATCTTCGGATTAGTGGAAAGATTTCTCTTCATTAAATCTTCCGTTACGATACGTTCATCAGCGTAGTGAAGAGAGTCTGCTTCCCAGAACTTAGGATTGTCCAGGTCTTTAAAAAACACCTCATTCACTTGTCGTTTTTCCTGCATCTGAATACGTAAGGTGTCTTTGTCACGTTTTCCAACATGGGACATGACTGCATTATAAAGTGTACTCTTCAACATTTTATAACGATTATTGAAATCAGTGCATGCCAATTCATCATTAATAAGCTGCCCTGTTGGCATTCCATGTTCATGAAACATAAATAAGTCAAGGTCCTTTCGTTGCAATTCGCTGAATAACTTATATTTCATAGGGTGTTTCATTCGGAAGTTCCAATGTTTGAATCCCATTTGACGACCAAAAGCTAATGGAAAGTTCTCCATATAAGCTTTTTCGTCATCCATCCATACAATCAGGCAATCGGAATTGTAAGAAGCACCATTGAATGAGAATACCCGATCTAATTGATTATGCTTATCTGCCTTGGCAGCAGCAGCTTTCTTCAGATATGAGGCAATGGCCGCATATTTATCCCCTTCCTTTTTTTCCGGATACTTGATACGAGCTGAATAGAAAGTAGGATTTAGCCGCTGGGGACTGTCTTCTGTCAATTTGTAGTAGAAATGCTGATGATTTACTGAGTCTTGCCTGATGAACTCAAACTTTAAGTTCAGATCATCATAAAAGCGGTCGGTAGGTACGGAAGACTGATCCCAAGGAAAGGCTTTCTCATTCATTTTGAATGCAGTAGTCATGTGTTGCGCATTACGTACCAATGCGACAGGCACATCGCCGATTAAAACCAGACCTTCCAATGAAGGGCATTCTTGATATGTTTTGATGATTATCTGTTTGACTTGATCTGGATTTTGCCAGTCACCGCTGATCAGATAAGTTGCCAAACCATCATCTTCAACCGCAGTTTTGTACTGATGCATGGCATCTTTGGTATTTGCATAAGTTTGGTTATCTGTTATGATAGCAAAAGCGGTAGGTTGTTTGACCAATGGCTTTATGACTGTTGTTTGTGCATTTCCTGCCAATGGCAAAAGAAATGCCAGATATATTATTTTTTTAATCATGGCCAATTAATTTTTAAGTCTGTAATATGTACGGTCGGCTTCTTCACGAAGGTTCTCGGATAAGCTCTTATCTTTTCTCAGTTGATCGCATACCCGAAGGATGTCAGGCTTCCGATAAGAATGAGTGAACCAAGCAAAAGCCTCCAATAAACAGGTTTTTAGCTTTTCACTTTCACTGGAGTCGGTAAGTAAAGCCAAGAGGCCGTCTACACAGGCATGTGCCATATGATTTTTCAGAGAATTGCAATAAAGGATGCGCCAACGTTCGGAAGTTTCTTTGCTTAATAACTCTTTTTGCATGCTACGACTATTATTGGCATTCTCCAAAACCTTACGCATCTCCTCCTTGTCTTGCAACACATAGGTCTCAGCCATTACTTTATCAATTGCCGCCTGTACGGCTGCCTGATCAAAGACTTGAAGCCCCAAACTCACATTAAATGCCACACGCTCGGATAGGTTGTCTTCTACATAGGCTTTGATTTGCGGATAAACATACTCGTTCAGTCCCACATGTTGCATCATACGAACAGAGGTGCGACGAATAAATTCATAGGAATCCGTAATGGCCAAGTGTAAGACTTCCCGGAAGTTTTTGTCACTAATCTTCTCAAGCAATGCCAAGCAGGTGAAACGTACCATCATGAACGAGGAAGTTTCAAAAGTTTTTCTTAATAAATCAGAAATACCCGGATAGTCATTGCGATAAAGGTTGTGCAAAGCAAAATTCTGTATGTCGGCATAGGGCGACTGTAATAACTCCAACATGCGGGACTCGCTATATGGTTCTTTGAACAAAGCATTGGCATCTACCTCATTGATAGAATGAAAACGTAGAGTAGGGTCACCGGTAATGTGCGATTCGAGAATATTCGTCAATTTAGCCCATTGCCCCACTCGTGCTCCCATACCTAACAGGCCGAGCATCTCGTTTGCCATTTTATCTTGCAGTACATTGACTGAATTGGCAAAAGTAGTTACGCATTTTCCTTCCGACATGATATAACGTCCGGCAATGTAATCTTTTTCCCGGAAATCACCATTATAGCATGCATCGAAAATTACCATACGGCTATTAGGCTTAAACTCTGTAACTTCCGACAGGATAATACCGGTGCGCAGGTCTAGTAAAGAATCTTCTGCAATTACTTTGGGATCATCATAGCCTGCAATCCAAGTAGTGTCCAAACCGTATGTGTTTTTCATCATATCCAGCATTTCGTCGAAAGACTTTTTGTTGTTTTGCTTTCTACGCGCTAAACCACGATAATAGTACTTCATTGCATCTACATGAGCATTCCACCTATTAGTAGCGGGACTACCGGAAAGATATTGACGTTCGGGCATACCATGCTCATGAAAAATAGACAAGTCCAGATCTGTGCGTTTCAGCATATTAATGACATCGTCCTTGGGATAATCGCTGAAATTATAACGGATGAAACGGGCCCGTCCCTCTTTATCGAATACGCCCGGCATTTGTTCGCGAATAGTAAAGGTTTCCGGTGTCCATGCAGTCAATGAGTTAGAGTAAGAGCCATCACCTGTATAGGAGAAGAATTGGTCTAATTTATTGTTTATCTGGTGCTCAGCCACCACTTTTTTAAAATAGCGGCTGATTTGCGCATGCGGTTCTTCGCCGTTATCAACAGCTTTGACACGTGCAGAATATATGTCACACCGAATTTGCTGTGGAGATTTTATAGCCAAATTATAATAGAAGAAATTATTTTCGACACTGTCCTGTTTCAAAAAATCGAATTGTAGGTCGAAATCATCGTAGAAACGGTCGCTGGGCACTGAAGAATCTCTCCAGTCATTGTTTTTCTCATCCATTTTAAAAGCGGAAGTCATATGCTGGGCTTTGCGGAGCATTGGAATAGGGATATCACCGACAAATACCACTCCTTCCAATTTATCCTTTTTGTAGAGTTTAACAATAACTTTCTTTACATCTTCCGGTTTATTCCATTCATTGTATACGATGAACGTAGGCAACCCTTCCTTTCCTAGAATCTCCTGATAGGCTTTAAGCTCGGCTTCACAAGCCTGAAATGTCCCTTTATCTGTAATTACAGCAAAAGAGGTGTCCTTTACTTTCACAGCCGGTTTAACAAATGTCTGTGCCCGCAGAGATAATATGCTGCAGAGCATCAAACTTCCAGTTATTAATTTACGCATGTTTTGTAATATAGATTTCGTTATGTAGCATTAAAAATTACATCCTAAACTTATCGATAAATGAGTACGCCCATCATAATCATAGTCAGAGGTATTTACACGATCGAATACAACTTTTGCAAATAAGTTCATACGTCTGTTTTCTCTGACTTGTTGCGAATACGTTATCGACCCGCCAATACGATAGTAATCACAGGTATAATAATTAGTCAGCCCTTGTTGTAATTCGGTTACAGTTGGATAGTCTGCATGGCTGCCACCATATACATATTCACCTCCCAGATTATTGTTATACGCAACATGAACATCTATTAAAAGCCTGCGATTCAAACTATTGCCTAAAACAAAATTTTTTTTGCCACCTAAGCCTAAAGATAAATTTTCTGCATTCTGTACAGAATTAGGCATTAAATATTCATCGTCTTGCTTGGTATAATTCACATTTAATTCTGCTTTCCAACTATATTCATTCCCGCGGTTTCTGCTTAATGCATAATTAAGAGAAGCGGTTTGTGCCTTGTACGTAGAACGGATGTTATTATATAATTCCACCCAGCCACTTTGTGATTCAGAGTTATCGCGTTGAGAAATATACTGAATACCATCGATGTTACGATTTGTATATGTGGTTCTCATATAATTGGTATAGTCCTTTCCTTCCTGAATCATCGTTAAAGAAACATGAGCAGTTTTATCTTTTACACCGGCTATTTTTTTAGGAGTCGTATAGCTCTGCTGAACAGTTTCCGCTTTTACATCGTAACTGCCCTCAAGCAGTAAATTGAAAGAGGGCATACTGAAGTTGTACTGGAGAGCTCCACCGAAACGGTCTCCAATATAATTGCTGGTTACACCGCTGCCTATTCCTTTTATGGCTGTTCCCAAACCGTATAATATATAATAGTCCTGATCCACATAAGAGTTGACATTACTCATTCTTGAGTCTTCCTTGATAGAACTATACTTGAAACTTGCACCAAACTTGTGTGAATTATTCAACTTGTAAGTAATCCCCGGCGTCAGTCCCAGCGTATAAAAACGGGTATCCACACGCGGGTCGCGCTGTTTGGCAGCTAATGTAGCTACATAATTACCTTCCAACCCCAATGCCCAATGATTACCAAGTAAAGGAGTAGCTGCACGAAACTTCAGATCGTAATATTGATTTCTCCATTTACTTAAGTGCTGGTCTGCGACATAGTAAGGCATTCCCCTGAATGGATCGGCAATGGAGGCGTTATATCCGGCATCTGTCAGATTTTTTTGTGCAAAATTAAATGCTCCCCACACATATGCATTTTTCAGATTGATAAAGCCTTCACTGGATACACCTACGATAGCCTCTTTCTGCCCCTCTTGCGGACGGCAATAGTTTCCGTCCTGTAAGTCATATCCCAATATAACATTCGAATAATTCTGAATATCATCGAATGGCATACCGGCAGCATTCTGTGAATGAGACCATAGTCGTCTTGTTTTCAATTGTTCCATAGCGGCGGGAGAGAAGCCCTGTGCCGCTCCCACCATACTTACAAGGCAGGCTATCATTACCAGCAGGCAGCTTTTCATATAGTTCATATATTGTTTTTTCATTGTTCTGTCTTTTTAGTTAATTATTACAATGTGTGATTCCATGAAGGCATTTTTGCTCCATTACGACGCATTACAGGAACAACGCCACGTTCAAAGTCATCCGTACTGTTGTTTGTATCCTGATATATATATGTACCTGTTTCTTCGCGAATAATAGGATTACCTTCTTCGTCTGTGGACAATTTGCGAGCAATACCTAAACCGCAATAAGTAGCTCCTACCCAAGTAATACCTGCATCAAGTACACCGGGGACACGTTTTGCATTCATCTTTGACTCATTGTTTACTGCTTCAACAGCATCCAATACATATTTAATAGGTATTTTTGCATAATAAACATTGCTGTTCGGTTTGCTAAGATCTGTTGTCTTCATATTTTCATCGTTGACCGGATCCCAAGCTTCTCCTTCAGGAACACGAAAAATCACATAAGCACCTCCGAATACGGATGTCAAATATTGTGGTATACTTCCCATCTCTGCTTTTCCTTGGTAGAAAACATGTTGCATATCATAAGCTGCCTGGTCAGGGAAGTTTGGATTATTCATATTAAACTCAAACTCAGAACTACTGCCGTCTATAGGACTTTGAGGGTTATAGATGTCCAACTGATGGTTAGCGGCAAATTGAGAAATGATGCAAGATTCACCTGGCGCTAACGGATATTCGGTTCCATTTCCTGGAAATTTCCACACACGTTCTCCATATGCATAATTATTACCGTCCGCTTCCGGCCAAATAGGTAATTTAGTGGTAGCTGTACCCGGAGTTAAATTTGCGAAATAAATACCGTCCAAATACAAAATGTCAGCAGAGTTATTGTATATCTCATAGAACTGGTCTCGGAAATAGACTCCTCCTTTTTCCGGACGGCTACCGCAATAATAAATCTCCTTGAATATTAATGGGCTCACTTTAAGCCCTTGTACTTCAATATTCAATGCGCTACCATGCTTAAATAATGCCGCATTTACAGAATTGCCATTGATGTAGTATTCATTGTTTTCTGTATCGATCGCTGTACCGGATACTGTTACCGAATAAATTCCGGGGATAATTCCGTCAACTTTCACACTATTATCAGTTACTTCTTTTACATAATGTAAATCTTCATCGTAATTGTCGAACTTTACAGTCAGATCTTTCAGTGTGGATATATTTTCAACGGTAATATCCAAATATACATCCACTGTGATAGGATTCACTTCTGCTGTGCCAGACATGTCCCTGAACGAATCGCATCCTATCAAAAGGGTACTTGCCAATGTAAACAAATATATTAAATATTTTTTCATAACTTCCTAAACATTATAAAGTGAGTGATAATTCCAGCCCAAAGAAAAATCGGTTATTCAATTGAATATATGAACCCGGATTACGTTTGGATTCTCTGCGCGGATAACTTCTGAACATATTGTTGGCAAAGAAAGAAACACGTAGCATATTGCTAATTTCTTTAGTTACATTCAAGTTAAAACAAAAATAAGGACTGTATGATTCTTTTATAGCATTATTATGACTTACATTATTCAACATATATCCATATCCTGCATCCTTTACTTGCTGGGTAGTGGTATATTTCCCCTTGGGAAACATATTTACAGACGCATCTTCCAATGCTAAATAGCCCACAGGTATAGAATCGTTTCCAAATGTATTCCAATTAGACTGCTGCCAAATAGCTTGTGCTGTCATCGTAACAACAAAACCGATACGCGGGATATTGTGAGTGGCACGTAAAGTCGTTACAAATTGTTGTTTGTAACTTGCATTGCCTTCTTGAGAATAAATGGCCACCGGTTTACGGGCTGAAGCAGCATCTTCGCTATTGTCATAGAAGCTATAACCCTGACGCCAACTCTTAGTACGCATCCATGAGCCATTTATTTGGAAGGCCGTACGGATAGCATCAATACGTCCGATATTCAAATCAAATTCTAAACCTTTAGTTTCTATATTTAAATTATTAGTTGGTTTTGCATAAGTAGACAATACCGGTAGGCTACTACTAAGCTCTATCCCGTTTTCTGTGCGCTGGTATTCATTGTAGATAAATGTATTGAAGGTGTTGAAGGTTTGGCTCATTACATAACCATCCTTCAGACGCTCCTTATAAGCTATTACATTCAGATTGGTTTTACCCACTCGTAAATTAAAACCGACTTCTGCTTTATGATTTTGGGCAATCTTCAAATCTGAGTTATCTACTTGCCGAACTTCTGTGGTAGTCATAAACAAGCGCTGGCTTTCCGGAATATTTTCATTGGTAAGCTCATTTATATTGATATATTCAAAATATGCATTTTCTGGATATAAATAGAGAAGAGAAGGCATCTTTGCAGCAATACCGTAACCTCCCTGAAGACTTAATAGATTCGGAATCAAATCAATGGATGCATTTACACGTGGCGAGAAAATGCCTCCTACTACTGAGGTATGATCATAACGCACACCAGCCTGAATGTTCAAATCATGCGTACCGCTTATGGACCATTTGAAATTATCTTCCACATATGCACCAAATTGGTTAATGAAAGGAATATCCTTATAGTTACGTGGACGGAAAGATGAATTATGACCGTATTGACTACGATAAGGAGGAGTACTTGGGTCATAAGTTTTTCCTTTACCAACGTTACCGTCACTCCGGAAATCCGCACCAATCAAGATGCGGTTGTTTACATGACCGCTCGCCTTGAATAGAGAACTCGTCACTTTAGCAAACAAATTAACTTCACGACTATCGATCTCATAGTGTCCCAAATAGCTGCTTGGTAGATAAACAGCATAATGATTTATGTCTTCCGGTCCAAAATTAGTAATTTGATTACCATTGGCATCATAGATATGCTGACCTGCAAAGTTACTAAGTACCGCACCGTTTGTAGTGGTCATGGAATAAGGAGATGTAGCAGAACTGTATACGGTTTCATAATAACTGTCTTTATCCATATACGTACCTGACAATACATAGCGTAGTGTTTTTAACCAACCCTTATTTATATTCCATGTACCATTGGTATTCAAAGTAAAACCTATATCGCGGCCTTCCGAAGCTGTTTTAGTTTGTTCATCATCAGGATTACGTTCACGTTGATCCTTACCATAAATAAAATCAAAGCAGGAATTGGTACGTAACTTATTATTAAAGAAAGTATTTGAATAGAGCAACTTTGTTGTGGCACGCTGATAGTGCTGGTAACTGGATATTGGATTATTCGTATTATAAGCATAATCTGCACTTACATTTAAAGCGCCTTTCTTTTTTCCAAGTTCAAAACCGGTTCCCATAGACACCTGATAGATATTGGGATTGGCTTTTGCTTTGACACGTAGCGGCTCACGACCAGCTTTTGTATTAATAATTACTGCTCCTGAGGTCAGATCACCATATTCAACAGAAGGGATACCACGAACGATTTGTATAGACTCTATATTTTCAGTAGAAATACTACGAACATCGGTTCCACCAGCCGGCGAGGCACCTCCGGCCAATGAAGCGGGTGTTTCCGTACCACTTAATACCGTAGGGCTCATCGCAGATAGATTAGCATTATTTGAGATGGGGGCACCATCACGAATTATTGCGGTGCCCATAGCATTCATCGGAGCTTCCGGACCACTGGAACTGGAAACTTGACGGATGTTAATCTGTTGTGCCGAACTCATATCTTGATTCTGTGAAATTCCACCTGGCATCAATGACATTACATCATATAAACTGGTCGCTTGCATATGGTCCATAGCAGAGCGGGAAATGTGAGAAGATGTGGATTTGCCTGAACGGCTGTTGGTTGCAGTTACTGTAACTTCTTTCAACTTAAAATCCTCATTCCTCATTGTAAAATTAAGAACCAAATCCTTATTTACATTTATTAAGGTGTCAATGGAGACTTTGCCCAAATATTGAATTTGCATACGAATTTTACCAGTAGGTACGTTTTCCAGTATGTATCTACCATTTTCATCAGAGGTTGTCCCTAGTGCAATTTCAGGAATAGACACAGCTGCAAATTCTAAAGGCAAACGCTTGTTGTTGTGGTCGTACTCATAAACAGTGCCTGTAAGTTTTACTTTGTAATTGTTTTGCGATTTGATAGGGAGGGCAATTCCTATGCAAATAAGTATAAACAAGTATATAATATTACACCCCAAAATACCTTTTTTCATAAGTAACATCATATTTATTAATAATGCAAAATTATATGTAAATTTTAAATTAAAACAAACCATTGTGTGTAACAAAACTAAAATTATTAAAAATACATGTTGTTTTTGTTGGTGCCGTTGCATAATCTCACAGACCTCAACCGTCTGTTGTCTAACAATATAGCAACTGCATTATATTTAGGAAAATCCAATATATATTAGTACTTTATTTAAGTTCCATACATAGTAATACGGATCTTGAGTGATTAAAAGCAAACTGCAAATCTAAATAAAAAACGGGATGGTTGTAGTTCTGATATGCTATATCTTAATACAACGCAGATAAATACTTATATTTTCATTGATAGATCTAACTAAGTTAAAAAACGGATTTTCTCCAAAATTCTTCTGATAGCTCCGTTCCAGCCTCATATTTATCGCACTTTACAGAAGCCCCAGTTCAAATATAAGGAAACTGTATCTCTCTTCGATAAAAGATCTATTTTAGGACGCAAAATTAGATATTACAAAAGATTATAAAAATACCATTTTTTGGGTATAAAAACGCATCTAATACCTATATATAGGTATTAAATATCATTGGCAATGTATGTTCCATTTCATTAAGCAAACAATTTTTTGTATAAAATACAAATAGTACTTTTTTACCCACTTAAAAAGTGCAAGAATGTATAAAAGTCCATGTGTCAGCTATAATAGGGGCATGAATAGGCATCCGTTCCATACCTGTCCCTATTTGAATCGGTCACCCCACAGTGACCGGACATTACTCACCCAATTCGGATTCTCATTACAGTAGGCAACGAAAATCTGTATCAAGTTCCAAAGCCCGAGAATCATTCCATTAAACCTGGCAGGAATTGTGACAACATGTCTGCTTGAAACAGCTACTATTATGGTATCATGCTGTATTGTTATGCTATATACCATGTTCTAAGTCAAAACTCTTTTTTTTTAGAATTGAAGGTTTAAGGCTCCATCCGAAAGTCAATATCACTTTCTCAAAATTCTTTTCTACAGCACCCTTTGTATAAGTTAGGATGTCTTTCTCTAGAAAATTTTTGAAATCAGATGAACTCATGTCTCTAAAAATGTTTATATATTCTTTTTTAAGAAATTCATTTATGGCATGTGCCGATATCTTTTTTTGCGTGCACTTTTCTATAACATATAAGTTGCTTGGTACCGGTACCATCGTGTCCAGCCCCATGAAGATATTACAGTCTACCATAAGAGTATAAGCGCCGCTCTCGGCAAGAGGTGCGGAAATGCAGTAATTGGCTTGCTCAAGCAGAGAATCCGCCAGTTCTTTTGTGGAAGAACTGATACTATTGGCCAATTGTTCATATCCTCTTAGATTCAGTTGGGATATGGTCTTTTCGATAGCCGGGATGAATTTCATTCCTGGACCCAGGTTCAAATCAAATCTTTTGTAATAGACAAGAAGCTCATTCCAATCTTTGTACCGTGAAGGTTTGATGATATTTACATTGTCTATACCATGTTGTTTAAGATACTCGCCGGAGGAAAATGCATCTTCTTTGAAGGTCTGTGTGTTTCCATCCGGGAAACTTAAATAGATGGTCTTATATGTGTCTCCAGTGTTGGTCCTTGCAAAAGCTTTACATTCCTCACCTTTGAGATAATATGCTGTGGTGATGTCAAAACCATTACCGCTGGCATCATTGTCATAGCAACAATTCCACTTTACCTTATCAGATGGGAATATACGGCTTATATTCTCTATTTGGGATTTGGTGACATATCCCCCCGTGCTTATGAATGCGCATGTGGTTTCTTTAGTATAATGGTTTATTTCGTAGAAACTCATTGCGTCAATAGCGGATTCAAAGAGATATATGTCTGTAACCTTGTCAAAAGGAACAAAATTGGCCATCCAACAGCTTTGTGCCTTGTCACCACCCGTGGCAAAGGCTTTATAATTGGTATTGGTCTCTGCAAAATAGTTCCTCATTTCAAAGTTAAGGATTTCCATCTGGGAGGGTTTGCGGAATGGAAAGCCGATATGATTGTTTTTTCCTACCTGGTAGATGAACAGTCTATTGGCGAAATCCTCCACAGTCTGTGGAGAGAGCTTCCTTTGGACGGTCAAATATGGATTATCCTTTTTGATAGGACGAGGATTCCAATAATTCAAATTG
>OOIG01001765.1_pt1 | contig 15503 bp, 13 predicted proteins | sample 1692091 | NCBI WGS metagenome assembly OOIG01 (sample SAMN06348188, study PRJEB24527) | human gut metagenome | biome: human gut; feature: ankylosing spondylitis patient; material: feces | host: Homo sapiens | place: China | collected 2015-10 | reverse complement strand
CCCCTCCGAAAGGGGTCTCCCTGCGCCTCCAAGGTCTTCCTCACCCTTCCTTACATCTCCTCCGCGAGAGCCTGTACCTGCGCGGCGCTCTCGGCATTCAGAGCAGAGCGGACGCGAACAACCGTGTCGGTAAAGGACAGATCCTTGCAGGATTCTAACAGGGAGCGCATGACCTTCGCCGCAAGAGGCGCCCAACTGCCGTTTTCGATGAAGCCGACCCGGCGGGAGCGGAAATTGCGCTCGACAAGACCGGAGAGATAGGAGCGCATCAACGGGAAAATGTCCCCGTTGTAGGTCACCGAAGCAAGAACCAAACGGTCGTAACGGAACGCCGCCGCAATCGCCGCGTGAATGTCGTCGCAGGTCAGATCGTAGAGCGAGACCGTCTCCCCGCGCGCACGAAGTTCTTCCGCAAGCGCCTCCGCCGCACGGCGCGTGTTGCCGTAAACCGAGGCGTATGCAATCACAACCCCCGATTCCTCGGGCGCGTAGGACGACCACTTGTCGTAAAGCCCCAGATAGTACCCGAGATTCTCGGTCAGAACAGGACCGTGCAAAGGGCAGATCGCACGGATGTCGAGCGTGGAAGCCTTCTTCAGAAGCGCCTGTACCTGCGCGCCGTACTTGCCAACAATGCCGATATAGTACCGCCGAGCCTCGTCCGCCCAGTCGGCAACCGTGTCACAAGAGCCGAACTTCCCGAACCCGTCCGCCGAAAACAAGACATGGTCATATTCGTCGTAGGTCACCATTACCTCCGGCCAGTGAACCATCGGCGCGGCGATAAAGCGCAGCGTGTGCCGCCCGAGCGGGAGTACGTCGCCCTCCTTGACCACCAAGCGGCGGTCGGCGTAGTCGACCCCGAAAAACTGCTTCATCATCGTAAACGCCTGCGCCGATGCAACCACCGTAGCGCGCGGGTAACGCGTGAGGAACGCCGCAATGTTCGCGGAATGGTCGGGCTCCATGTGCTGTACCACCAGATAATCCGGTTCGCGACCGTTCAGCGCGCGATCCAGATTCGCCTGCCATGCGTCGCCGACGTGCGCGTCCACCGTGTCCATCACGGCAATCCGCTCGTCCAGAATCAGATAGGAATTGTACGCCATGCCGCTAACGCGGTATTGTCCTTCAAACAGAGTCAGGTCGGGGTCGTAAACGCCGACCGAAAGAATGTCACGTGAGATAGTCATAGGAAACACTCCTTTATGTGTTTTATTTTGCGCAACGGTAGCAGACCTCGTTCGCGCCGGGTTTTCCCTCGGCAAAGTCGAGCAGATTCCGCACCGTCGTGTCGGCAATGTTTGCAAGCGCTTCCTCGGTCAGAAACGCCTGATGCGAGGTGACAATCACGTTCGGCATGGAGATCAGCCGCGCCAGTGTGTCGTCCTCGAGAATGTGCCCCGAGTTGTCCTCAAAGAAAATGTCGGATTCCTCTTCGTAAACGTCCAGGCAAGCCGCGCCCACCTTGCGGGACTTGATGCCCGCGAGCAGAGCCTCGGAATCAATCAGCGCGCCGCGCGAGGTGTTGATCAGCACCACGCCTTTTTTCATTGTCGCAAGACTCTCCGCGTTCACCACATGATGCGTCTCCGGCGTGAGCGGGCAGTGGAAGGAGATGATGTCGCTCTCGCGGAACAGCCTGTCAAGCGGCACATAGGAGAGCGAGGAATCGTCGGCAGGGAAGGGGTCGTAGCAGAGGACCTTCATCCCGAACCCGCGGCAGATGTTGATGAAGCAACGCCCGATTTTGCCTGTTCCCACCACGCCGACCGTCTTGCCGTGCAGATCGAAACCGACCATGTTGGTCAGACTGAAATTGAAGTCGCGCGTGCGGATATAGGCTTTGTGAATGCGGCGGATGGAGGTCAGAAGCAGCGCCATGGCGTGTTCCGCAATCGCATAGGGCGAGTAGGCGGGAACGCGCAGAACCGTCAGTTTCCCGCTTGCGTGCCGCAGATCCACATTGTTGAAGCCCGCGCAACGCAGGAGCAGAACGCGGATGCCCATGTCGCAGAGCAGGTCAATGACTGCCGCGTTTACGTTGTCGTTGACGAACACGCAGACCGAGTCGCACCCGCGCGCGAGCGGCGCGGTGTCCTCGGTCAGCTTGTCCTCGAAAAATTTGAAACGGATCTGATTCGCCTCGCCGAGCGGCTCAAACGATGCGCGGTCGTAGGGCTTGGTATCGTAAAATGCAACCTTCATGTGTGACCTCCGATCGTCCGAAGTTATTCTTATTATACTCCGGAATCCTGATTTTGTATGTTGGAATTACAACATATGAGATAGTTTTTCCCGCTAACGGTTCTTTTATTCTTGCTTTGATTTCGAATGTGCGCAAAATAAATCAAGAAAAATCAAGAAAAAGTATTGACAAATCAAGAAAAATGTGATAGAATAGAGACACAGGAGGGATGAAGATGGAATACGAACGGATTATTTTAGAGTTGATGGAACGGATCGGACAATTGGAGGATCGGGTTGAAAAATTGGAAAACCGCGCGGGAGAGCCGACTGCACAGGAGGAGGCGAATGCGTTGCAGTGCGGGAAAAAGTACCGCACTCTGAAATCCTATCTGGAGCAAAACGGCGGGCAAACGGTGGAGTTGTCATTCCGTGGGGTGGAGGAGATTCTGCGTTTCAAGTTGCCTGAATCCGCATTCCGGCATCGTGAGTTCTGGGCAAATACCACTTCGCATCCGATTGCGGTCAGTTGGTTGTCTGCGGGCTATGAGACGGTGCGGGTGGATATGGAAAAAGAACAGATTGTTTTGGAGAGAAAGCAATGAAAGAAGAAACAACAAGAAGAACGAAGTATACAAAGGAAGAAAAGAAGATGTACAAGGCGCGTATGCGCAGGTTCAAAAAAGAGAACAAGCCGCGGGGAAGCGGATTTATAAACTTTCTTGCCGCATTGACCGCGTGGGGGCTTGTGGACACCATGTTTAAGGCTGCAAAAAATATGGGAAAAGGAGATCAGAAGCATGGATTTTGAGGAAATTTGGAGTCGGTTGCGGGCACATCAGGGAGAGGCTTTTTTTACTGTAAAGAATTTTTGTTTCCGCTATCAGTTTGAGCCGCAAGGATTACGCCCGATTTGCCGGAGTCGAAAAGCGGGGGAACTGCATCCCACCAATCGGGTCATTCCGAAAAGCTATGTGCGGATTGTGTGGGAGATGGGTCCTCTGAATTGCCCGGCGGACATCTTGCGGCGTGACAGGCGTATCACGGGACACAATTATCTGTTTTCTCTTTTTCAGGATAAGCGAATCACGGAATAAAGCCGAAATTCACAAAAAACGCTTGCAATTTTTGCCGATTTGTGATACCATAGAGAAAACGGCAAAAAGCGAGGAAACGGCATGAAGATTCTGATAGCATATGCGGGCAAGACGGGGACGGCGGCGGAGTGCGCGGAGATTTTGCGCGGAGAGTTGCGCGGCGCGGAGGTGACCGTGGCGGATCTGACCGTAACGCACCCCGACCCCGACGGCTTCGATGTTGTCATCGTCGGCGGTTCGGTTCGTTACGGCAAGCTGCCAAAGCCGTTGCGCGCTTACCTTTCGGAGCGGCAGACCGAGCTGGAAGCCTCGGTGCACGGGTTGTTCCTCTGCTGCGGGAGCGGGCATGACTTCGAGGACTACCGCGACCGACTGTTCCCGCAGAGCATGACGGCGAGCGCGTTTGCGGTTCTGAATTTCGGCGGGCGGCTCAAGCTGAAGAATGCGGGGCTGTTCGAGCGGCTGTTCCTGCACGCGTGGCGGTCGCGGATCAGAGAAAACGAAATGGAAGCGGGGGAGTACACGCCCACCATGCCCGATATCCTACCCGAGAATATCGCGCGCATGGCTTCCGCCGCGCGTGAGGCTTACAGACAGACTAAAATATGAATAAAATAACCAATATACAAAACAATATTGCCTGTCCGTTTTGACAATCTGACGGAACAATAACTCTTGACAAATCGGGAAAATTGTGTTATAATATTTTGGTAGCCAAAAAGGTCGACCCATTAGCTCAGATGGCAGAGCACATGACTTTTAATCATGGTGTCCGGAGTTCGACTCTCCGATGGGTCACCAAAAAAGACAAATCCGAACTGTTTCGCAAACCGAAACCGGTTCGGATTTGTTTTTTGCTTTCAAAATAAAACGATATCCCCGCAGAAGCAACCGTCCGGTTGCTTCTGCGGGGATGTGTTGGTCGTTTATACGTTGAATCGGAACAGGACAATATCGCCGTCCTGCATGACGTATTCCTTGCCTTCGCTGCGAAGCACGCCTGCATCGCGGGCGGCGGACATAGAGCCGTATTTTTTCAGATCCTCAAATGCCAGCACCTCGGCGCGGATGAAACCGCGCTCGATATCCGAGTGAATCTTTCCCGCCGCCTTGGGCGCTTTTGTTCCCTTGCGGATCGTCCATGCGCGGCATTCGTCAGGACCTGCCGTCAGAAAGCTGATGAGTCCCAGAAGCGAGTAGCTTGCTTTAATCAGGCGATCCAGTCCGCTTTCCTCAATGCCGAGGTCAGAGAGAAACATCGCTTTCTCTTCTGCGCCCAACTCCGCGATTTCGGCTTCAATCTGGCAGCAGATCGGAATGACCTCCGAGTGCTCGCTTTCCGCATACGCTTTGAGAAGCCGGTAGGATTCCAGATCGTTCGGCTCGGTCGCGGCGTAGTCCTCGCTGACGTTCGCAACGTAAATCACGGGTTTCATGGTCAACAGGGGCGTGTCGGACAGACAAGCGCGCTCGTCTTCGGTCAGTTCCACCGTCCGCGCGCATTTGCCTTCTTCCAGCACGTGATAGATCTTTTCCAGAACTTCCAGTTCGGCGGCATACTTCTTGTCCGCGCGCATTGCCTTTTTCGTGCGATCCATGCGGCGCTCCAGAATCTCCATGTCCGAGAAGATCAGCTCGAGATTGATGGTTTCCAGATCGCGCATCGGGTCAATCTTTCCGTCCACGTGAATGATGTTGTCGTCCTCAAAGCAACGGACGACATGGAGAATCGCGTCCACCTCACGGATGTTTCCGAGAAACTGGTTTCCGAGTCCCTCGCCCTTGGAAGCGCCCTTGACCAGTCCCGCGATGTCAACGAATTCGATCACGGCGGGGGTCACCTTTGCGGGGTGGTGCATTTCCGCCAGATAGTCCAACCGTTTGTCCGGCACGGTTACCACGCCGACGTTCGGCTCAATGGTGCAGAAGGGGTAGTTCGCGGATTCAGCCCCCGCGTTGGTCAGTGCGTTGAAAAGCGTGCTTTTGCCCACATTGGGCAGTCCCACGATTCCGAGTTTCATAGTCCTGTATCCTTTCCGATTGCGGTATTCCCATATATTATAATACGAAAAAGCGATTTTGGCAAGGGGGCAACGAAAATCCGCGAAAAAAATTTCAAAAACATTTGCTTTTTAAGGGGAAATGTGCTATAATAGATAAGTGAATGTCGTGCCGGAGGCATTTTTGTCGGAAAAGAGACGGGGGAGAACAAAAAATTCATCTTTTCGTCACATAGTTACCCCATTGACGCTGTACAATGAAAAATGGAAAAGGAAAATTATGATTTCGGAGGTTCCGTAAAATGACAGATACAAAGATTCTGATCGTTGACGATGATCCCAATATCAGCGACCTGCTGAAAATGTATTTTGAAAACGAGGGATATGACGTCAAACTTGCCGCCGACGGTTCGGAGGGGCTGAATTACTTCAAGATGTATGAGCCGGATCTGGTTCTTCTTGACATTATGCTTCCCAAAAAGGACGGTTGGCAGGTCTGCCGCGAGATCCGCGAGATTTCCTCCAAGCCCGTGATTATGGTCACGGCAAAGGGCGAGGTCTTTGATAAGGTTCTGGGACTGGAGTTGGGCGCGGATGATTTCGTGACCAAGCCTTTTGATATGAAAGAACTTTCCGCGCGTGTCAAAGCGGTTCTCAGACGGTATCAGGCGCACTCCAGACAGAGCGACGACGAGGTGATCAAGTTTGAGAATATCGAAATCAGCCTGCAGAAGTATGAACTGAAACTCAAGGGCAAATCGGTGGACGTTCCGCCGAAGGAACTGGAACTGCTCTACTTCCTCGCTTCGAACTACAACCGCGTGTTCACCCGCGACCAGTTGCTCGATAAGGTCTGGGGCTTTGACTATCTCGGAGACTCCCGTACCGTTGACGTCCATGTCAAGCGCCTGCGGGAAAAACTGGAAGGCGTTTCGGACAAATGGGTTCTGAAAACGGTCTGGGGCGTCGGCTATAAATTCGAGTTGCTGAGCTGACACGTCCGACGGATTCTGACAGATGTTCAAAAGCGTTTTCGCAAAGTATGTCACCGCCGTTATGCTGATCTTCGTGATCGGCTTTGCGTTGCTTCTGTTCGTAATGACCTCCATTGTCAACAACGCGCTGTCCGAGAACCGTGCGGAAACGATGGAGACCGTTTCGGGGCAGTCCGCCGCTTATCTTCGTGGAAAACTCGGAGAATGTGCGGAGGCGGATCTCTCCGCCCGGCTGTCGGATGTCATGGAAGCCGATTCGGCGTTGCTTTCCGTGCTGACGGTGACCGAACCGGATCTGACCATTCTTGTGGCGGATCTTTCGGGAAACGTGCTGTATCGGATAACGGACGGCGCGGCGACTCCCGCAGAGGATTGTCTCCCGTCGGAAGTTCGTGACGCGGTTGTCAAAAAGAAAAGCTATCTCGGCGCGGTTGCCCCGGAAGAGGACACCGCACAGGTACTGATGCGGGCGGAACTCCTGTATGACGGGGGCGGTCGGGTCTGCGGAATGGTTGCCGTTGTTTCGGAAAATTTTGCAAGCGGCGCTGTGACCGAGGAACTGAGCCGCACGGTTGTTTCGGCGGCGCTGTTGGTTCTGCTTGCCATTCTGATCGCGGTCTACTTCATCAGCGACCGCGTGACAAGCCCCCTGCGGGGAATGTGCGCGGCAACCAGACAGTTTGCAAACGGAAGCTTTGACGTCCGTGTGCCTGTCCCCGCGCATGGGAAGGACGAGGTTGCGCAACTGGCTTCGGCGTTCAATCAGATGGCGGAATCGCTGGAGCATCTGGAAAATCTGCGCAATACCTTTATCGCAAATGTTTCGCATGATCTTCGCACCCCGATGACCACCATCATCGGTTTCATCGAGGAAATCCGGGACGGCGTGATTCCGCAGGAAGAGCAGGATCATTATCTGGAGATCATCTCCAACGAGGCGCGCAGGCTGTCCCGTCTGGTGTCGTCCCTGTTGGATATTTCCCGCATCGAGGCGGGGGATCGGAAGTTTACGCCGACCCCGTTCGATATCTGCGAAATGGGGCGGGTGATTCTGATCTCCTTTGAACAGCAGATCGACGGGAAACGTCTGGAAGTCGAATTTGAGTGCGATCGGGATCGGATGATGGTTTTTGCCGATCATGACGCGATCTATCAGATCTTTTATAACATCTGCCACAATGCGGGGAAATTTTCAAAAGAGGGCGGTATTCTGCGGATTCGCATCCGCGCCGACCGCGACCGCAAAGTGCTGGTTTCGGTTTATAACGAAGGGCAGGGAATTCCGAAGGCGGATCTGCCGTATGTGTTTGAACGGTTCTACAAAAGCGACAAGAGCCGCGGACTGGACAAAACGGGCGTTGGATTGGGGTTGTTTATCGCAAAAACCATCATCCGGGCGCACGGAGAGAAGATCTGGGTTGAGAGCGAGGAAGGGAAGAACTGCGAATTCTTCTTCACGCTTTCCGAAGCCGATCCGCAGTCAGGCGGATCATAACGGAAAAGGAGTTCCTTTTTCAGACCTGTGGATATGACCAATGCTTACGGACACTGTCAGATTGCGGTGTCCGTCTCCTTTTGAGGTATTAAAAAAGCATCACCGAGCAATTCCGACGGCGTGAATTGCTCGGTGATGCCTGAAAAGGAGTTGGTAGTATAATGAAATTCCGAGAGCGATTGTATCGCTTCTGGATGGGAAGAAACGGGAGCGATACCCTTTATCGCGTAACGGTGTGGGTGATTCTGATTCTTGCAGTGGCGAACCTCTTTTTGCGCAGTCCGATTCTGCTTGGAATTGAGGCGGCACTGCTGATCTGGTCGACCTTCCGTTGCTTTTCAAAAAATCTTCCCGCGCGACAGCGGGAAAACCGTGCGTTTTTGCGCTTTTTCGGCAGAATCCGCAACTGGTTCGTGTTACAGAAAAATCGGATACGGGATCGGAAAACCCACATTTACCGAAAATGTCCCGCCTGCCGTAAGATTCTGCGGCTTCCCAAGATCAAGGGGGAGCATACGGTCTGCTGCCCGTGTTGCGGCAAAAAATTCCAACTGAAAGTCTGAGGCGTTTTACCATGAAAAAAGAACTTTTGAGAAAGCAGATCCTTACCGCCATGTTTACCGCGCTGATCTGCGCGGCAACCCTTGTGATTCAGATTCCGACTCCCGTGACGAGCGGTTACGTCAATGTCGGCGACTGCTTCGTGCTGACGGCGGGATGGTTTCTCGGACCGTGGTACGGTCTGTTCGCGGGCGGCGTCGGCTCGGCTCTGGCGGATCTGATTTCGGCATATCCGCATTATATTCCGGGAACGTTCGTCATCAAAGGATTGATGGCGTTGGTCGCGGCGCTCCTGTCGCATAGACTGCGCGGCAAACAGCCGTCGAGAGTGGGTCGACTGATCAGCGCGCTGGCGGCGGAACTGATTATGGTGGGCGGCTACTTCCTTTACGCATGGGCAATTCTCGGAAAAGCCGTGACGGCGGCGGTGACGAGCGTCCCGTCGAACCTGTTGCAGGGCGCGGTCGGAATCGTGGGCGGAATGCTTCTGATCGAAGTGCTGGATCGCCTGCCGTTTGTAAACCGCAATCATCGCGCGGCATAAGAAAACCGAACAAAAAAGAACCGGCTTGTGGGAGTCGGTTCTTTTCTGTTCGGAACATCGGGACGTTGCGCACGGATGGTTAAAAGCTGAATGGTAAAAAAAGAAAAAGCAAAAAAACGAAAAAAGGCTTGACAAATCGTTTTTTTTATGTTATTATGTCTATAGCCAAGGTTGATGGTTGACGGGAAATCCGGTTGTGCGACTTTCCAATGGAGTCTTCTTTGATCTTGATATCTTTTCTCAGCCGAATATAACTAACCGGTTATATAAGTTAAGAAAACGACATCGGGAATCAAAAACCGGAGGCAGGGGAAGCGATGCCGGTCGCAGACTCCTGAAATCCCGCAATTCAATCAGGTAAAAAATAGGAGGATTTCGTTATGAAAAAGATTCTCAGCATGATCCTTGTTTTTGCAATGCTTCTGTCCCTCCCGATTACCGTATTCGCGGCGGACGGCGGCGCATTGCCTGCCGCTACGGAGATTCCGCTGAAAAACGGCGCAATCAACAACGGCAACAATTTCCTGCAGTATGACCCGTCCGGCGCGGACACCGACGGAAATACGTTGTTTACCTGTGACGGCACCTACCTGACGCCGCGTGCAGGTCTGGTCAGCCCGTACTCCGGAGCGGCGCCCACATACGCAATGCTCCAGTACCGCCACGCCATGGCGGGGGACTATGCGCTGTCCTATCAGGTGAAGCTGAACCAAACCAACGCCGATACAATCAACAATTATTTTTACTGGCAGGATTTCCAGGATGCCGGCAGAAGCTATCTGACCTCGATCAGAGGCGTTGCGCTGGCACTCAAGCTTACGGTGGCTGACGGGAACGTGACGGTGGATGTGATCCGTTACACGCCCAAGGTGCTCGGAAAAACGGTTACGGATGCCGTAGTTACCGGAGAGAAAACCGCTCTGCTTCTGGAAAACGCGGAAGCCAACGCTCTGTTGGACGTCTCCCTGAAGTGGCAGGATCGGAAGCTGACGGTGGTGGTATCCAACGCGGCGGATTCCGCAAAGAAAAACGAAGTGACGTTTGATTTGTCCGCAAGTCAGGAAGCGGCGGAAGTGATGAATCTGGTGAAGACCCGCGCCGGATTTGCATATCTGATGAATGTCGGTGCAACTGCCGAAGCCTGCACCGGTCTCGGAAAATTCACCGTTACCGACCTGACTCAGGAAGAAGCTGCGCCGGTTGCGCTGACGCTCAATGCAACCGCACGCGATAATGGTCATCTGTTCCTCCAGTACGATCCGATGTCGTTCAGCGGCGGGGACACGGTCGTGTCCTGCGATGGGGAATGGTTTACCGCAAAGCCCACCATGGTCAATGCGGCTACCGGCAAGAATTCCTCGGCGGCGTTCCTGCAGTACCGCTATGCAATGAAGGGCGACTATGCGCTTTCCTATCAGCTGAAGCTGAATGAGAGCAATGTCGACGATGTTACGACCTACTTCTACTGGCAGGATTATGTGGAAAGCGGCAGATCCTATCAGACTTCCCAGCGCGGAACCGGGTTGGCAGTGCAGCTGAAGGCGCAGGCAGGCGGCAAGGTTGCCGTGAAACTGCTCCGCTACAATGCCGCCGGCGGTTACGGGTTGGTGAGCGGACTGGGTGAATTCCCGATTCTGGAAGGTGCTGCTGCCAATGCGATTCTGAACGTGAAGCTGGAATGGCTGAATCCCGTGGTAAAGGTTACCGTAACGAATGCGGCTGATCCCGCCAAGACCTCCGGAGAGCTTTCGTTTGATACGTCAACGCACAACGATGCGAAGGCGGCGATGAACGCCGTGAAAAATCCTGCCGGTTTCGGCATTCTGATGACTGCCGGAGCGGATGCAACCAAGTGTGTATCGGTCGGTCACTTCTCCTACATCGACTACGAGTCCGATGCGCCGGTTGTTGACCCGGATTACAACTACCCGGCTCTGAATCCTTCCGACTATTCGCTTCTGACGAGCGGAAATTCGTTCGTGCGCGGCGAGGACGGCTGGTTCACCCGCAACACGGATGCCGTGGCGACCGATAACGCGGCTATCGAATCCAAGCATGAGACCTCATATAACTATAAGCTTTCCTTCAAAATGAAGCTGAACGCACAGAATACCGGACGTGTCGGTCTTTGGAACGTCTGGGACGGCAAGTATTCCGGCTCGCACTACGGATATATGTTCAATCTGACGGCGACGGCGGAGGGGCAGCTGTCCTACCGTTTTGCACGCTTTGAGGGCAACTGGTCCGACGGCAGCAACCTTGTGACCCCCGCGACCCAGCCGAACACGCAGGACGTGAAGATTCTGGAGGGGCAGGATCCCGGCGCAGAGCTGCTGATTACGGTTACCGTGCAGGACAGAACGCTTTCCGTAGACGTATGCCTTGCGAATGACCCGACGAAAAAAGCGGGAACCGTTATCTATGATTTCTCCGCAGGCAGCGAGCGCACCGTAAACCGCATTGTCAACCGCAAGCAGGGCTTTGCGATCATGGATATGGCGGGACAGGAAGGGCTGGTTTCCGCGTCCTACGGCGCAATTACCTACACCGCGCTTCCCGGTGAAGCACCGAGCGAAGGCGAGGATACGACCGACTACGATCGGATTCTTACGGACACCCAATTCAACTGGAACGGCGCAGTGGATGTGACGGCGGATAATTTCCTCCTTTACACCATGGACGGACTTCCCCAGTATGAGCTGTTTTCGATGGAGAACGGCTGGCTGACCCGTAAGAACGAGAGCAATCAGACGCAGACCGACGGCAATTCGTACGCAATGGCACAGTACAAAGGCGTGATGGATCCCTCCGACTACAAGCTGACCTTCCGGGTCAAAGCGGATGCGAACAATCAGTTCCGGTTCAGCGTTCTCACCCGTTGGGAGGATAAGGACGATACGTCCATGCTCAAATTCAAGAGCCAGCAGGGATACCGGATCTATTTCGAGTCCTCTGCCGACGGAATGCTTGAAATTTTCTGTTACCGTACCGGCGGTGCCGGACGGATGGCACCTCTGCCCGCAACGGCGGGCAATGCAAAGTTCCTGAATCTGGCAGGCGTGGAAGCCGGAAAGCTGGAATTGGAAGTGACGTTGGTCATGAAGGACTCGCTGATCGTTACCGAGGTACACCTTGCCGGCGACGCGGCAAAATCGAGCGGCCCCGTTGCTTATGACACCTGCGACGACCTCAATCTGTTCGGCATGATCGACCGCACGCAGGGCTTCTGCCTGGTGGACTCCGCTTGCGAGAAAAAGTGCAAGCGCTCCGAAGATCGGAGACGACAATCAGAAGGACGACGATCCGGATGACGACATCACCACCACGGCCCGTCCGGATCCGGACAAAAAGCCCCAGCCCGATGCTACGGGCGAAGACAAACCCGAAACGCAGGAAAGCAAGCCTGCAGAAGAGAAGGGCTGCAAATCCGGAATCTCCGTGATGCCGCTGTTCTCTGTTCTGATGCTGTCCGCAGTCGCAGTGACGGTTATCAGAAAGAAAAAAGAAGACTGACCGAAACCAAGAACTGCCCCGTGACCGTTTGGCTGCGGGGCAGTCATCTCTTCTGAAAGGAAAAACTATGAGATCTGTTCGTTGTACCGCCCCGCGGCTGTTGCGCTTCACCGCCGCGGTGCTCCTGCTTGCGCTCGGCCTCGGCGTATTTTCCGCCGTTGCCGTCTCCGATACGCTCTTTTCGGAGGATTTTGAAGGAAGTTTTTCGGTTTGCCCGTCCGGCTGGCAGGTGCTTGCCGGGGAGGTCAGCCGCACGACCGATCATGCCGCAGGCGGTTCTGCCTCGGTGATGATCCGCGATGCTTCCGCCAAATCCAGCGCAAGTCTCATCAGCCCGAGCGTTCGGCTGACTGCCGGCGTGTATTATCGGATTACCGTGGACGTGATGAATCTTTCCGGAAACGGTAGCGTATTCGTGTACATCTACGGGAAGAACGGACAGCAGACCGACAGCGTCAGCACCACGGTCACCGAAACCGGGAAATGGACGACTGCGGAACTGACGGTCTGCCTGCCGGACACCGCAGACAGCATCCGGATTCTGCTTTACAGCGGAATGGCGAACAAAGGAGAAACCTGCTACGACAATGTTTCCGTGACCCGGAGCGACGGAGACAGCGAACAACAGATTCATCCGTTTGAGCAGTTGGTGACCGATCATCCCCGGCTCTTCTTTACCGCAGAAGAGGCGGAAAACCTGAAAACGGTTGCCGGCAGCACGGAACAGGGGCTTGCAGGCTACAGCGGGAAAGAAACGGCTGACGCGCTCCTTGCGGACGCCGCCGCGCTGCTGAGTCAGTCCTCGTTCTCGGTAACATATTACGGAAACACCACCGTGAACTTTGCCATTCCTTTTGCCGAACGGCATTTTTCCGCCGCTCCTGCGGGCTTCGGCAGCGGAAATTACCCCTACTGGCAGGAAATGGGCAACAAAATGAAGGATATGATGCAAACGCTTGCGTTGGCGTATACGCTGACCGGGGACGCGCGCTACGGCGACCGTGCGGTGAAACTTGCACTCTCTTTGGCGGAATGGTCGACCTGGACGGAATATCCGACCGTCAACCGCACCTCTCTGGAAACTGGCTATTTCGTCACCGGAACGGCAACGGTGTTGGATCTCTGCCATGACCGTCTTACCGATGCGCAGAGAGGGCAACTTGCGGCGGCATTGGAAACAAAGGGACTGAAACCGCTGTTCAACGATCTTTCCGCTTTTACCGATCACAACTATTACGTCAACAAAGCAGCCGCGCTGATGACCGGAAGCCTGGTGCTGCTCGGAGACAATCCGAACGCACCGAAGTACCTGTCCCGCGCCTACGACTTTGCATCGTGGTATCTCGACCGCCGCGCCGAATCGGAGGGGCAGGAGGGGCTGAGTTACACCTCCTATGCCATGGATCTGCTGTTCGGTGCACTCGATCAGTTGGCGCGCGTGACCGGAAACGACACGCTGATGGGGCACGGCTATCCGGAATCGCTGATCCGCTGGGTCGTAGCGGTCAGCGAAAGCAAAAACGGATATGCGCCGCCGATCTCGGATTCCTATCTGAACACCTGCTTCTTTGTCACCGCATCGGTGATGCGGAAAAACGATGTTTCCGCACTGGCGGGGTGGTATCTGTCAAGCCGCTCGCAGGAGAGCGTTCCGAACTTTACCAAGTTGGTCTGCTTCCGCCCTGCAGGGGAGACCGAGACGCCGGACGCCTATTCCGCCCGAACCGGGATCGACCTGCGTGCGGGCGTTGCGGAAGCCGCCGGGTGGGGATATCTCCGCACCGGTTGGGGGCAGGACGGAATGCTGCTTGTGGCGGTCGGTAACAACTCTCAACAGGGACACAGCCACTACGACCAGAACAGTTTTGTGCTGTCTCTTGACGGGGAGTGGATTCTCTCCGATCCGGGCTATCAGGACTACGGAGCAGGTGCACGCCGGGATTACACGCTGGCATGGGGACACAGCACCGTGACGGTTGACGGCAGTACACAGAGCGTCAAGGGAGGCGGGGAAATGCGCGCCGTTCTGAACGGAACGGATTACGCGGTTCTCGTCTCGGATGCCGCAGGCGCGTATACGGATCCTGCACTGACCCGTGCCTGCAGAACCTACCTGATGATCCGTTCCGGAGACCGCGCGTATTTTGTACTGGCGGACGATCTGGCGTCGGACGGGGAGCACAGCTATGCGTGGAATCTGAACGCGGGCGGCATGACCGGTGCAAAATGCTACAACGACGGTGGGTTTGATTCCCTGAAGGGGAACGGAACGCGCCTGAGCGGAAGCGAATTTTTTGCAATCGGCTCTAAGCACGCGCTGCGGATCGCATTTGACCGGGAGCTGAAATTTTCCTATACCTCCTGCGGAACAGGCGGTGTGATCAGCGCTTCGGACGGGACGGACGCGAAAACCGGCAGCTTCTGCGCGGTGATCTCGGCAATGGACGGGAAAAGCGTCAGCTCGGCAACACTGGAGCAGGGCGTGCGAGTGGCGGAATCTTTCGGCGGGGACGGGCAGACCGGTATTCGGACCGCACACGGGGAACTGTCGGATCTGATTCTGATCTCCCGCGGCGGAAAGACGCTGTCGGGCGGCGGACTGTGCGCGGTCGGCGGAACGGCATCCCTGCTCGGACTGCGGAGCAACGGTACATGGAGCGGTTACGCGGCAACCGATGCCACCGAGCTGTCCTATCAGGGGAGAATGCTGATGCAGGCTGACCGGGCTGTTTCCCTGAGTGTGAATTTCGACGGGAAAGGCGGTGTGCTGACAGGTGACGCGGGGACGGTTGTGCGCCTGTACGCTCCGGGCGGCGTAAACGGGATAGAGCCGGATGCAGACGGATACTGCACCGTAACGCTGACATCCGGGAAAACCGCACTGTCAACGGGAGCTGTTCCGTCGGATACCGAAACGGATGCCGAAACGGCTGCCGATCCGGCACGGAAGCCGGAAAAAGGATGCAGAAGCGCGGTTGGTTTCTCCCTGCTTCTCCCGGCTGTTCTGCTTGCGGCAATCCCGTTCGTGCGGCGCAGAAAAGAAAACTGAGAAGCTCCGGGAGTCTTCCGGAAGAGAAAAAAGCCGCCCGGCACGTTTTCCGTGCCGGGCGG
>OOIG01001762.1_pt1 | contig 15511 bp, 19 predicted proteins | sample 1692091 | NCBI WGS metagenome assembly OOIG01 (sample SAMN06348188, study PRJEB24527) | human gut metagenome | biome: human gut; feature: ankylosing spondylitis patient; material: feces | host: Homo sapiens | place: China | collected 2015-10 | reverse complement strand
TACAATACGCACGCCGCTTTCGTCCATAAGGCCAACTATATCATTTTGGCCGTATATAAAAATCATTCAATGTTTCCTTCAGAAAAGTATCTACACAAGATGATCCTTAAAAATGTCCAGAACTTTTAAAGATAAATTGCAGTAATTGTTGATACTTGCACTTGAATTAGAGTTCCGAATGTTTGATAATAGTCTGGCATAGTATGGGTCAAATATTACACTTTGGCCATCACCCCATGGTGAGGCATTTGGATTTACCTTTCTTCCCCTTAATAGCTCATTGGCAAAAGTAAATGCTATCTCATAACAGTCCAAAAGATCAATTCGCCCGTCACTATACTCAAGAATATACTCAGGAATAGGGACTTCTAAGAATTCCTTAACCGTACTCGTCTCTTCTTTTGACAATATTTTCATACACATTCATTCTCTTACTGGTAGAAAAACGAGCGTATAAGTCCGGATTTTGAATAGAAACCGCCTACTCTCAATCCTTTCAATCTCAAACTACCTGAATCCATTAATTTACCTATTCCATTACATTTGTTCCATAATGCTACTGCATCATCTGTATAAGTAATAACATTTTTAGTCATGGCCTTCTTCCCCTCCTGAATGACATGCCGTTTATAATGGTCATTCATATTTGTCCATGGACCGCCTTTTGAAGATGAGTCCCACGCTCTAGCCGCACGGCCTACTTTCAATGCACTTCCAACAGCACCTGTTATTGCACCTGTGATAGCACCGGACAATGCGCCATCTCCCATTCCATTAAGTGCGGCCGTGCCTGCTCCGTTCCAACTGCCAGTAGACACCCTATGACGCACTGCCCCCGTAGCGGCCCCCATTGCAGCGCCAGAGATCATTCCAATAGCGGCTCCTTTAGCAGCTCCTACTGCAATAACGGCAGCTGCAGTTCCTGCGCCAGCAGTTGCAACGGTGATAGCTGCCACAGCAGCAACAACGGCCACCACCGCAACAGCTGCTACAACTTTTCCAACCCAGCTTGGCCAAGCTCCAGTTTCATCCGTCATATTCACAGGATTGTTAAAGCAGTATGCAAATAAGTTGTATTGTACAAAATTTTCAAAGCCTACAGTTAATGCCTCTGAAGTATCTGCATTAATCCACCGACCGATCTCAGGATCATAATAACGGCTGGATACATAGTAGAGGCCGGTTTCGGTATCGTAGTAATAACCGCGATAACGGAACGGGTTGTCTGCGCCAAGTGTAGTTGCCAAGGTGCCGGTGGTGGATATCAGCTTGCCCCACGCATCGTAGATATATTCTACCACACGCACGCCGCTTCCGTCCATAAGGCCAACTATATCATTTTGGCCGTTTCTCAGATAATAGTACTCTGTGCCGTTGTAGTTTACGGATACTGCCTGGCCATTGGCATCGTAGCTGAACAGCAGCGATTTTTCTGGCGCTACCTGCGCCATGAGCAGGTAGCGCCTGAAAACTGCATAAATGTAAATTTACGGTTATTTGCTATCTATATACTCTATTCCAACAATTATGCGTGAGCCTTTCTCGTAGTATACGCAATATATATCGCCTTTCTTAAAGTCTTGCTTAATTATGTTTTTCTTTGAAAACGAATCTAAGTAGAAAGCTTTTTTAGACTCATTATTCGAAAAAACATATGCATATGTTGCAGGAATAGGTGGTGCTACTCTTGAATCGCGGTATGCTTCTTCAAAATACCCTTGATAAGCTAATATGTCGGGATTTATGATTTTATATACATATGCCCCACAGTATATAAGAGAGAGCACAATACCAAATATCGCAATTCGCAAATCGCTCCGATTAAGCCTTCGTTTGTCCCAAAACTTAGATAGCAATAAAAGTATCACGGAGACTATTAAGATTATGCCACCAACACAGAATACTCTATAAAGCAATCCATCCAGTCTGTACATTTTCTGTTCTCCTATTGCTTCAATAAGCTCATTCCAAGACTAATGGTTGTTCGAGTAATAGTTTTAGCCCCTTGTACCACGCGTATGGTATTCCTCATTTTCTTAACTATTTTGCTTTGCGGTATATTTGGCTTTTTAGCCCTTTGTTTACCAGCATATGAAGAATAGTTTTTGGGTCGGAAAGACTCTATCACTTGTTCGACTTTGGCAGTAGCTTTTTCCCCTATAAAGTCTAATGTTGATCCAAGCGCTATGTTCAGCATAGACTGACCTATGTCTATATCTTCGCTTTTAATAGCTTTCTCAATGCCAGTTATTCCTTCTGAAATAGTATTTCTAATAATAGCAGCACCAAAGCCTGACCCTGGTATCATTGCTGTTATTCCGGCCGCTATGTACTCGCCTGGTGTTGACGTGGGTTTAAAAATATCCCAGCCGGTCTCCCCTGCTATCAGGTTACCTATGACATCACTTATATATTGAGTTGCAACACCACCAAGAGCCTGAAGAAGAATCCACCATTCTCCATCGATATCATAGCGATTCACCGGATTATTTCCGCAATACGCCCACATATTGCCGCCGAGGACGCCCTGACCGGTGGACATATATACGTCGGCGGAGATGAAGCGGCAGACTTCGGGGTCGTAGTAGCGGGTGGTGAGATAGTAGAGGCCGGTTTCGGTATCGTAGTAGTAGCCGCGATAACGGAACGGGTTGTCTGCGCCAAGTGTAGTTGCCAAGGTGCCGGTGGTGGATATCAGCTTGCCCCACGCATCGTAGATATATTCTACCACACGCATGCCGCTTTCGTCCATAAGACCCACTATACTTTATTTAGGCTTACATAGTAATTTCATATAAAATGCCGCCCGATAATTGGGCGGCAAATGTAGTGCGTAGAAGATGAAAGCTATTTAAGCTGCATCCTTTTCTTCAGCCGTGGCATATTGTACCATTGGACAACTCCAGGGTAACGTTGGTCAATGAGCAATAGCAACTCTGGCAACCCATTAAACGTATCGGTGGCTGCACCAATCGGATTCTTGATGTTTTTTACTTTGAACCTTATCTGGCTTGATGCCAAGTTGCCCACCTCATAAACTGTTTGAATATCCTCTATACAAACTGTATGTGATATCCAAAATTCGTTTCTTAAAATAAGCTCATTCCCTCGCAATTCCACGCGTCTGCCAAACAAACCACATGACAGAATCAATGTTGTAAGTACCGCGGCCGTAATTGCCCATATATCACACCCATCCAAAAGCAGAATTATCGGCATAGCTGAAAACAAGGCTACAAAACTCATATAGTTCCAAATAGGCATACGAACATATCGTCCCTTTACCAAACTCCATGTTCTCTTGTCATAAGCGGCTTTCCAGGCTGACAGTGCAGCGAAGAGCAAGCAGCCGATGGATGCTGCAATCATAATCAATACTTCTACAATGGTTTCATTCATATCCGTGGCTCCTAAAACGCTGCATCGCATGCGCTACTTTATCCTCAATTTGTTTCTTCCAACATGCTCAATCAACTCATCAACATTCTTTAGCATCAGAAGTACCTTACATATTTCATTGCCATGATGATCAAGTAAAATAAGATTAGGCTCCTTCACCCACATTAAAGCAATTTCGCTTAAATCAATATCGCGTACAAGTGCGTCTTTCATGTAATATGCTATCCGCGTATCGTTTACTATCAGCTTCTTTCTTTTTAGCACTCTTAGTTCAATTATACAGCTAATTGCGCATGCCGCACAAAGAAGGACTCCCCATAAAAACGTCCAATTTTCTTCAATTACAGAAAATATGCCAAATAAAGCACCAAATATCGCCATCATAATTATTAACACAAGATATAGGCAATATCGGCCTTTTGAAAGGCTAACGATAAACTCTTTATGTTCCATCATCGCTTCCTCCTATTATCCAGTACATGAACTTTTGTAATCGGCAGTCCCGAAAAATCAGATGCATACCTAATAAACTCTTCTGATGGTTTTGCATATGTGCGGAACGCTATTCTATTGCCATCCTTAAACTCAAACGCATAGTAGTCGCTTTCATTCTCATAGCCTGTAAACGTTATAAAGCTATCCACCATATATATCTTTTCAAAATCATCGGAATGATATACCTCCGTTTTTGCGAAGCCAAATTCATGATAGTAAAATGCGTCATCGCGGAAATAAGCATATTCGTTCATTCCCAACGAGCCTAATATAAGCGAAAATGTTGCAAGCGCCACACCCATCCAAATCAGGAATTGGTCTGTGTGCAGTAATTCCTTGTGAAACTCGACAGGTTTATCCGGCAAATATATTTTCCCGCCATTCATTATCTGCACATTATAACTCGTGCAATATCCATCATATTCGCTGCCAAGCAACCGTTTCAGGATAACGGTCCGCACAACATAAAACAGAGGATAAGACATAGACCATATGCTCAAAAATAGCCCCGGATTAAACTTATAGTTATAGCTTACATATAGCTCTGTTCCAAAACTGAGTTCCTGCAAATAGTAAATCATCCGCACAGGGAAATACATCGGTATTATTGCCAAGAACGACCCGAGCGGAGCTGCAATAAGCCACTCCTTTTGTCTCATTGAGGAAAAACGCTTATTCACAGGTATTGCCGTATTGCAGTTTTTCAGGCACATTATGTTGTGCTTCATTGCCTTAATATAAACAAGCAAAATCGCAGCATTAAGCGCGGCTAAAAGCAATGTTGTCATAAACCTCTCCTCTGTTTCATATAGCTCATAGATAAATATTATATTACTATCATCAATATGCGCACATCATACTGCGATGATTTAAGCGTCGTGTAATAGTACTTCTTGCCCCACTCGATTTTAGATGTGTTTTTCTTGTTGCGCTTTTGTTTGAGATTTTTTTCTCAACAGCACTTATGGTTAAAGAAGCGGCAAGTCCAATGGCTTCTGTATGCAATGCTGCTATATATGATCCAGCAACATCCGTTACAACGTTTACTAGCCCACTACCGGCAGAGCTAACTATCGCTGAAAATCCACCCGATAGCGCTCCGGTAGTTCCGGATATCAGTGCGCGTTTTATAGCTTCTCCTGCTTCAAACTCTTTCCCGGTAATTGCGCATTCTGCACCATACCCGGCGGCACTACCAACGACTCCCCCGGCTGCGCCAGCGGCAACAATCGTGGCTGCTGCAACACCTGCGGTTCCAGCACTTGCAATTACTGCTGTTATTGCTGCCACGGTTAGTATAGCAGTTATTGATCCGCTAACAAAGCCTGAGGCAAATGAATCGCCCGAAGCCAACGCACCGAGTCCCCCAAACAATCCACCTACTACAATGGATGCTACACCCGCAAGTAATGCCCCAGCTAAAGCAAATTCACCATTGCTATCAACCATAGCAACCGGATTATTCAAACAATACGCCCACATATTGCCGCCGAGGACGCCCTGACCGGTGGACATATATACGTCGGCAGAGATGAAGCGGCAGACTTCGGGGTCGTAGTAGCGGGTGGTGAGATAGTAGAGGCCGGTTTCGGTATCGTAGTAGTAACCGCGATAACGGAACGGGTTGTCTGCGCCAAGTGTAGTTGCCAAGGTGCCGGTGGTGGATATCAGCTTGCCCCACGCATCGTAGATATATTCTACCACACGCACGCCGCTTTCGTCCATAAGGCCAACTATATCATTTTGGCCGTATATAAAAGCCGAGGCAGTTGCTCAACTGCCCCGGCTTTGGTGCGCATTATGCGCTTATTTGTACTTTTTCCGTATATAGGGATTTCTTTCTATATCGCGGCACAGCATTTCATAAAGTTCAGGCGGCGCATATGTCCGAATCGCACGCACGGCTTTCTTCGTATATGAAAGCTGTAATGCATCCTCTCCCCATTTTATCAGGTCATGCTGCTGCCTGTTGCCGCCTTTCTGGCCATATGTCAGCACATGCTTTGAAAGATATATCAGCGGAAGGTCATAGTAGACCACAACCCCACAGTCAACAAATTCAGAAAACGGATATTCCACGCTCTTGCGGAATGGACACTTTTCTGTTACGCCGCTTTTATCTACATGCAGGTATGTGTAAGTCGAGCGCCATAACAAGATCGTAAGCATGAGCCATAATACGACTATTCCTATAAGCCCAATTGATGCCCCTACTTCCTCGCCCTTAAATACGCCATCCAGTCCAATTCCCAGGATTACTATGCAAGGTAATAGCATTATTACTCCCCATCCCCAGAAAAAGTAAAGATTCGAGATAAAATTCATTTATGCTGCTCCTTTTTCAGTAAAGCATGGCGTACGTTCCAGTACGTCCAAAGGATCCTCTAATACCCGTTTTGCCGCCTCCGCTTTTTTTGCCTTTGTTTGTTTGTGGTTTCGTATATGATAAAGCAAAACTGGTAACTGCTTGTGGCGTATTAACAAACATAGCCGAGGTATACATAGCTACTGCCTTTTCGCATCAAGACATCGCTTGGGTTGATGTTTTCATACCTTGTATAATGCCCTTCCCAACAATGTTCGGGCCCTTAAATGCCATACTGCTTAAACTTCCAAGTCCAAAGCCAACAGTATTAAATATAGCTCCCAACGTTGCCTCGCGAATGATTGCATCCTTATTAAGTTCTTGCCCATTTCCTACTTCATTGATAATCTCACCTGCCGCACCACCAACAAATCCTCCAACAGCGGAAATTCCAAGTCCTGCAATAACTGCCGTGGCGCCTGTTCCTATTGCCGCTGAAGCGCCAGCAGCTACAGCTAACCCAACTCCAAGTGTCGCACCGGCTATTGTTCCGGAAACAAGTCCCGCTGCGGCGCCAACCAATACATTTTGCCCGTTTATAGCAGCGGTAACAGCGCCCACGACAGTGCCAAGAACTGCACCAACAACGATGTTCCAAAACTTGCCATCAACTTCATAGCGATTCACCGGATTATTTCCGCAATACGCCCACATATTACCGCCGAGGACGCCCTGACCGGTGGACATATATACGTCGGCGGAGATGAAGCGGCAGACTTCGGGGTCGTAGTAGCGGGTGGTGAGATAGTAGAGGCCGGTTTCGGTATCGTAGTAGTAGCCGCGATAGCGGAACGGGTTGTCCGCGCCAAGTGTAGTTGCCAAGGTGCCGGTGGTGGATATCAGCTTGCCCCACGCATCGTAGATATATTCTACCACACGCACGCCGCTTTCGTCCATAAGGCCAACTATATCATTTTGGCCGTTTCTCAGGTAATAGTACTCCGTGCCGTTGTAGTTTACGGATATTGCCTGCCCGTTGGCATCGTAGCTGAACAGCAGCGATTTTCCAGGCGCTACCTGCGCCATGAGCAGACTGCCGTTGTAGCTGAACGATGTGGTTACTCCGTTTATTGTCTTGCCCGAGCGTATGCCCTGCTCGTCATAGGTGTAGCTTGCGGTCAAGCCGTCGCCGGATAAGCTCTCCAGCCGCTTGCCCTGCCATGCCATGGTGTAGCCGCGGTAGCTTACGGGGTTGCCTATCTCGTCGTAGGATATGGTCTCTCCGTTGTAGCTTACCAGCTTGTCCTTCCACTCGCTGTCGTATTCATAGGCGAATGTGGCTGTGGGCGTGCCGAGAGTACCCGTGGTGTAGGCGTATTCTTTGCGTTCAAGAATGTTGCCTGCATTGTCGTAGGTGTAGGTCGTGGTCTTGTTCGTGAAGCCGTCGTTTATCCGCGTGAGCTGATTAAGCGCATCATATGTGTAGGCTGCGCTCTTAGCGCCCTGGGATATGGCGGTCACGTTGCCGTTGTTGTCGTAGGTATAGGTATATGCCGCGTCGCTGCCGTTCCTGTAGCTTTGCAGCATGGTGGTCTTTGACCCATTGGCCCCGGCAAGATAGCCAAAGGATACCGTGTAAGGCGTTGCGAAGCCATATACGCGCGATGACCGCGTGCCGGTAGCATTGTAGCTGTCGGTTATGGTCTTGCCGTTGACCTTTACGGTAACGGGACGATTGTCCTTGTCATAAGTGTATTCCGTTACCCGGCTGCTGCCGCCCGCAGACTGGTGCAGCTTGGTCAGGTTGTCGTTCAGGTCGTATTCATACAGATACTCGCTGCCGTCGCTTGACGCGGAACGTATCAGCCTGCCGCTCAGGTCGTAGTAGTACGATGTCGTTATGTCCCTGAGGTTGTCTACCATCCGCTGCAGGTTGCCGTCGCCGTCATACGAGTAGCTGTACATCTTGGTGGAACCAAAGCGCACTTCGGTTATCCTGTCAAGCACATCATATTCGTAGTGTATGTTCAACCCGTTCCCGTATTGCGCGCTCGTCAGCAGGCCGCGGCTGTTGTCGTATGTGTTCTGCGAAAGCACATCGGAGTTTACCTTGGTCGCCAGCGTGTGCCCAAACAGGTCATATGTCATGCCGTAGCTGAAGCCGTTGTGGGATATGCCTATCAGCTCATCGTCATCATATGTGTAGCCAACCTGCGCGTTACCCTGCGTAAGGCCGGAAAGCCTGTTCATGGAGTCGTAGCTGTATGCAGCCACGTTGCCGTTGGCGTCGGTCACGCTTGTGCGCAAACCCTTATCGGTATCGTAGCCGTAGCTTACCGATTTGCCTCGTGCGTCGGTCACAGAGGATACAAAGCTGCCTACGCTTGTGTAGGTTGCGGATGTTTGTATGTATTCCGAATCACTGCCCGTACGCGAGGTGAGGGCATTACCCTTGCTGTCGTAAGTGAAGGTGTACTTCATGCCGGATTCGCTTACGGCGGACAGCAGGTTGTGCTTGGAATCGTAGGTATAATTAAACTTGTTGCCCCTACAAAGTATTACGATGTAAGCTTTAACCCGGACAACAGCGAATGGCAGTATATCTGCGGTGCGGCAGTAGCGCCTGGAAAATCGCTGCTGTTCAGCTACGATGCCAACGGTCAGGCAGTATCTGTAAACTACAACGGCACGGAGTACTATTATCTGAGAAACGGCCAAAATGATATAGTGGGCCTTATGGACGAAAGCGGCGTGCGTGTGGTAGAATATATCTATGATGCGTGGGGCAAGCTGATATCCACCACCGGCACCTTGGCAACTACACTTGGCGCAGACAACCCGTTCCGTTATCGCGGTTACTACTACGATACCGAAACCGGCCTCTACTATCTCACCACCCGCTACTACGACCCCGAAGTCTGCCGCTTCATCTCTGCCGACGTATATATGTCCACCGGTCAGGGCGTCCTTGGCGGTAACAAGAAAGCAAATATCAAAAGTTTTGTCGGAGGTGTTAAAACCTTACTTAGAAAGTACTCAAATATGTTAGGGTAATAAGGGAAGGATACTTATGACTTTTGAATACTACGATAAGATAAAACCGGATTTAATTAAAAAAGCCGAGCATATGTATGCCAAATACGTTAATATGCATGATGAACTGCTTGCTGTGCGCCAAAGGCGCACAACAAGAGTTGAATACTCCCGCGACAAGAGCCACGGCCTTAGATTAGGCTATTATTGTCCCAATCCAATAAAGGAATTAGTAATAGGTAATGTAAAGCGCGGACGCATCTTGAAAAGAAAAAGCAGCTTTGCCAGCGCGGACATAATATTCTTCTTCGATGAAAACAATGAATTGATAGGAGCGGAAGAGAAGTTTAATGTCACCGCTAAAGAGTATTATCTAAAACAGCATTATATAATCCATGAATATGGATATTCATGGATACTTTCGTTTAATGAAAATTTACGTGCAATCGATTACATAACTCTATGGTGCAAAGAGGAAGGCAAGATATCTCTATATATTGAGCTTGACACATACAACTTCTTTGATAATTCTGGTTTTGGGGAATTAGCCAGCTTAGACGTTTGGCTGTTTAGTTATTGCCAAAATATGCTGGTTGAGTTTGAGTTTTTTGATGATGACATTTATTCCGAAGAGCAACTGACCTTTTTAAAGCCGCATGGCAGGGAGCCCAAGCCCGATTCTACTTATAATTTCATGAAGGAACACTTTGGGCAGGTTAATAGGCATATTTACAGGTTTGACCACAAAACCGAAGAGGGACTTTCGAGATATAACATTTATAGATGCTGGAGTAACGTAGGCGAACCAAAGCTTAGCAGCTACCAAGATATTGCTTTATAGGTGGATTGTGTGCAGCGCCGGAGAAATCGCTGCTGTTCAGCTACGATGCCAACGGTCAGGCAATAACCTCATGCGCCATCCCCCCATGACCATTATTATTATGGTGGGATAATAGGAGGCTTAATGGGAGGAAGATTTGTATATGAAAAGGAAAAATGAAGATATATATGTGTTTATAGCCAAAGGTGATGTTAATGCTGTAGTTAATACCTGCCGTTCCGTTAACAACGAGCAATTAAATGACATTTTACTGGAGATAGTTGATTACGGCACAACGGAAATGCTTGATTTGATATCTGATGCCGGTATACGCTGCAATGCTATATATAAAAACTATACGCTTCTAGAATATGCTGTTGTTTGCAACAGACCCGATATGGTGAAATGGTGTCTTAAGCATCCCGACTTTACGCCTGTAAATCGGTACGAATGCTCATATGCAGCAAAATACGGATATATTGATATATTGAAGCTTCTGCTGGATGCAGGTATAGACGCGAGCGGCGTTGATGAAACAGGCTCAAACGGGCTGCATTGGGCAGCACAGGAAAACAGGCAAGAAATATGCGATATACTGCTAAACCACAGATGTTGTGTTAATCAACTGGATTGCCATGGAGATACGCCATTGTATACCGCGGCATCTTGGGGCAATAAACAAATAGCGGAGGCATTGTTGAAGCACAATGCACATGTGGATTTGTGTGGGATTTGGTTTGGAACAACGCCATTTATGATAAGCTGTGCAGAAGACTTCTTTGAAATATGCAATATGCTGCTTGAATTCGGTGCTGACATAAATGCTACTGATTCTGATGGCATGACAGCGGCACATAGAGCAGCAATAAAAAACGACGAAAAGCTGCTCGAATACTTAAGGCATCATGATGCGGATTTTAGCATAAAGGATGCTAAAGATGTATCCGCGACAGATATACTACAGGATGATGAATTGAGAAAGTCGCTGTACTATGAGTATTTTGAAGCTGATTAAATGAGTAAGTGCAAGGTTAGGCATATGCCTAACCTTGCACTTATCGTATAGCATGCTAAAAGCCTGCGATAGCCATGCGTATAACGAAAGCTGTTGCAATAAAAAGCCATATAGCATTTAGCATAAAAACTATTGTTGCGGAGTGCCTGTGCGCGTAATGCAAAATCCTACAACGGCACGGAGTTGGTATGGCACCTTGAATTGAACAAAGGAGGTTTTCCGTGAGAACATATTTCTTCCTTGATACAGACCTTCAGGGCAATGCTGAATATGATATAAGCGGTAATAATTATGCTGATTTGATAGATATATGTTGCAAATACAGCAGCGTTCTATCTTTGATGATAGAGAATAAGCGTGTAAAACTTGTGAAGCAGCTTGAGTCATTTCGGATAGCTCAGCCTAAAAATATTCAAAATGAGTATACACGTTATTCACAGAACGACGATGGAGCTGGGCTGGATATTAGGTATTACCGAGTATGTGATGAGTTATGCAATCTGCTAAAATCATCTGCTAACAGCATATTTGATTGGGTATATGGACAAGGGCATAACAAACCGGAGGATCCGATCTTTTACAGAGAAGATGGCAGTAAGTTCTTTTCTTCGGTTATTCATGAAGGTGAATGTACATTATGCATTGCTGAAGGTGAGAATGCAGATATAGTGATATGCAATGGCAATTGGGTAGAAGAGTCACACAGTTGATATTGTAAAATTCATGTTCACTATATACATTGATTAAAGAGGTCAATTTTACGGTCAGCACATATATTTACTGTATGTGCTGACCGGGTTAGTATTGACTATCCATGAAGGTATGGATTATGGGACATAACAAAAAAAGAAATACTATAAGCAGTAAAAAGTACTATGGAGTTATAATCACTATAGCAGCTCTGATGGTTTTTACCGTAGCTTTCTTCACGGTTGTGCCATGCATTGCCGCCAACACAACATATGAAGATCTAACCGATGCGGTGATCACAATCGATAAAATACGGTATTTCTCGAAAGCCGAAGCCTCAAGCTCTTGCTATGTCATTACATCGACTGATGGAAATAAATATTTTGTTGTTAGCCGCGAAGGGTTTAAGGCAATAAAAAATGGTGCAATAAAAGAAGGTGATATATGCTCAATAAAATACATATACTGGTTTTTTCAGGATATCATCCAAGAGTTAAAAATTGATAATGTAGAATACATTTCATATGAACAATTTAGCTCGCGCGGTTATATAATAATAGGAATTTGCCTTTGCCTATTTGAATATGGTATTCTCGTTCTTTGGAAGAAATCAACTTTCTTTGAAAAAGACAAGCCGAAGTACGTCAGAACCAACAAAGCCAAACCGCATAAGAAAAAGAAATGGAAGAAAGGGCAGAAAGGCAAAGATAAGCGGAAATAAGGCCGTATACATATAAGTAGATTTTTAGAGTAAATATAATTCAATCACATGGAATTTTGGGGATATGATATTGACCAGGGCAGTTAAGCAACTGCCTCGGCTTTTATAAACGGCCAAAATGATATAGTTGGCCTTATGGACGAAAGCGGCGTGCGTGTGGTAGAATATATCTATGATGCGTGGGGCAAGCTGATATCCACCACCGGCACCTTGGCAACTACACTTGGCGCAGACAACCCGTTCCGTTATCGCGGTTACTACTACGATACCGAAACCGGCCTCTACTATCTCACCACCCGCTACTACGACCCCGAAGTCTATAATTGCCAGAAAATGCTTTGATGACGTAGGGCTAAGTGTTGAAGATAAATTTAACAAGGTTCCTGTTAAAACAAGCTTCCATAGGCGACTGCACACAAACATATACTATGGTTTAATTAATACAGGAGTACTGATAGCCTATGCGACTGGGCGTGATAAGGATTCCAAAGCAAAGAACATTAAGGCTTTTGTTGGAGCTGTTGGCGGTATACTTATGTTGCGCGAATGAGATTTAAAATGGCAGAGAAGGAATATTTATGACTTTTGAATATTACGATAAGATAAAGCCGGATATAATAAAAAAAGCCGAGCATATGTATGCCAAATACGTTAATATGCATGATGAACTGCTTGCTGTGCGCCAAAGGCGCACAGCAAGAGTTGAATACTCCTGTAACAGGCACGACCTGATATTAGGCTATTATTGCCCTAATCCGCTAAAGGATTTGGTAATAGGTAATGTAAAGCGCGGGCGCATTTTGAAAAGGAAAAGCAGCTTTGCCAGCGCGGATATAATATTCTTCTTCGATGAAAATGATGAATTGATAGGAGCGGAGGAAAAGCTCAGTGCTAGTATCAGACAGCATTATATAATCAATGAAGACGGGTATTTATGGATACTCTCATTTAACAATGCCAGAGAAATATATGGCAGTGATTCGGATGCTATCAGTACCATAACTTTATGGCGTAAAGAGGATGATAAAATATCCATTTTTATTGAACTTGATACATATAACTACTTTGATAATTCTGGTTTAGACAGTTTGGCTAAAATGAGCGTTTGGCTGTTCAGCTATTGCCAAAATTTACCGGTTGAGTTTGAGTGGTTTTATGAAGATATTTATCCACAGAGGAAACAAGCAATGCTTAAGCAACACTACAATGGAAAGGTTTGCAGACATATTTTCAGGTTTGATCGCAAAACTGAAGAAGGCCTGTCGAGATATAACATTTACAGTTGCCGGTATGGCTCGGATGAGATAACACCTGATGGCTATCAAGATATTGCTTTATAGGTTGATTGTGTGCAGCGCCAGAAAAATCGCTGCTGTTCAGCTACGATGCCAACGGTCAGGCAGTATCCGTGAACTATAACGGCACGGAGTACTATTATCTGAGAAACGGCCAAAATGATATAGTGGGTCTTATGGACGAAAGCGGCGTACGTGTGGTAGAATATATCTACGATGCGTGGGGCAAGCTGATATCCACCACCGGCACCTTGGCAACTACACTTGGCGCAGACAACCCGTTCCGTTATCGCGGTTACTACTACGATACCGAAACCGGCCTCTACTATCTCACCACCCGCTACTACGACCCCGAAGTCTGCCGCTTCATCTCCGCCGATGTATATATGTCCACCGGTCAGGGCGTCCTCGGCGGCAATATGTGGGCGTATTGCAACAACAACCCCATTATTTATGAAGATACCGTAGGGACATTCCTAAATGCTATTCTTGGAGGAATAATAGGTGGAATAGTAGGAGGAATTACTGCGGCGGTAAATGGAGATGATGTACTATCCGGCGCTTGTATAGGTGCTGCAACAGGAGCACTTGGAGGACTTATGGTCGATATCGCTGTAGCTACAGGAGGTGTTGGGGCTGTTGCTATTGCTGCCATAGGCGGTGCTTTGGCTAGTGGAGGAAATTATGCTCTAACAGAACTTGCAAATGGACGAGATATTGACTGTGGTGAGCTTGCAAGAGAAGCTACGATAGGAGCGGCTTTTAATGTACTTACATTTGGTGTAAGTGGTGGCTCGTTAGAAAAAGTTGGTCGTAGTATTAAAGGTGTATTTAAGAATGTATGCAAGAATTTCACCGACACAGTAATGGAAAAAACAACAAGAAATGTTGCAGGGCATCTCGTCCGCAAATCGGCAAAAGGTGTTGCCAAGAATGTTATAAAGAATATTGTGAGAGAAACTGCAATATCTTCAATAATTACAGGTGGCTCGATACTTATGTCAAAAACAATAAAACGTAATATCTCAATGGTGGCAAAGCGATAATGAAGAAATACTCAGCATTTTTAAACCCCCAATTATTTTGGACCGGATTGGCAGCAAGCTTACTATGCATTGGGATGGTAGTTTTCTTCATAGTAGGGTCATATGTGGGGCTTATTAGGTCAAATAATAATTATGGATTTAGGGCAGTTTGGTATGTACTTGGCCTATTGTATATAGGAGCGATGATGATATGCTGGCCCAAATGGGCAGGACGAATTATATTATCTGAAGGGGGTATAGTACTAAAGATACCATTTTCATCAATAGAAACGCATGCCTTTGAGTGTTATCCTTATGTTCACAGAGCTTGCTATTGGCATAAAAGTCTTATTATGCCATTAAGGTATAGAACATATTTCATAGTTCTTACACGACTAAAACTTAGTCCACAAGAGCTTGAAAACATAAATGCCTTTAACTCCAACTCTGATTTAATTATAATCAGATACTCAAAAGATGTTTTTGATTTCTTGTGCTGTGTTTTACCGCGAAAACAAGTTGTTGCTCTTCAACTTGAATTTCATTCTCTTCTAACTGGACAAAAAAATATCTAGCCACATAAAAACCGGGGCAGTTGAGCAACTGCCTCGGCTTTTATATATCGTCTCAGGAATTACATAGCGTTTGATAAAAGCGTTGTGAAAGCTTTATGTTTTCACAGCGCTTTTTTGTTTGCATTCGATTAGGGGCGT
>OOIG01001761.1_pt1 | contig 15514 bp, 10 predicted proteins | sample 1692091 | NCBI WGS metagenome assembly OOIG01 (sample SAMN06348188, study PRJEB24527) | human gut metagenome | biome: human gut; feature: ankylosing spondylitis patient; material: feces | host: Homo sapiens | place: China | collected 2015-10 | reverse complement strand
GCTTCCCGGAGGCACCGCGGTACTGAACGCCGATGACGAACACGTGGTTCCCATGGCCGGCCTGGCCAACGGCGACGTGCTGTGGTTCGGCTTGGGATCGTCGCAGGAGCCCGAGGTGCGGGCCATTGATGTCACTGCCGACCGGTCCGATCATGCTGAATTCACGTTGGTCGATGCGGACGGCAACCATACGCCGGTGCATCTGGGCATTCCTGGACGTCACAATGTGATGAACGCGTTGGCCGCCGCAACCGTGGCGATGCGTTACGGTATGGCACCCGAAACGGTGGCACGGATTCTGGCCTCGCAGCACACCATCAGCCCTCATCGCATGGCATTGTCTACGGTGAATCGCGAGGGGACTTCCTTCACGCTGATCGATGATTCCTTCAACGCCAATCCCGACTCCATGAAAGCCGGCCTGAACGGGTTGAAGGCTTGGAACTCAAATGACGGCAAGGAGCCGTTCCGTGTGGCGCTGCTGGGTGCCATGCTGGAACTCGGCGTCGATGAAACGGCATTGCACACCTCGATCGGCACGTATGCGGCCGAATTGGGCATCGACGCGATCATCGCGGTCGGTTCCGCCCAAGACCAACATCTCGATGCACTGGCACAGGCTCTGGCGGACGGTGCCCGTCAGAGCCAATTCGCGTCGGTGGATTGCGTACACGACATCGATGCGGCCGAACAGCTGGTTATCGACTTGGCTCGCAACCATCCCGACGCTGTGGTACTGCTCAAGGGATCGCACGCGTCAGGCCTGAGCGCTTTGGCTGAACGCTGGGCAAAGAACTGACCTGATAACCACCCCAAGAAACCGACAAGAAAGAGAAGCTGCACGTGATTGCTCTGATCATTGGAATGCTGGTGTCGCTCATCGTCACCTTAGTCGGCACCCCGCTGCTGATTCGGCTGGTCCACAAGCTGCACTATGGCCAGTACATCCGCCAGGATGGGCCGCAGTCGCATCTGGTCAAGCGCGGCACCCCCACGTTGGGCGGCGTGGTCATCAACTTCGCGATTCTGCTCGGTTGGGCATCCTCCGCACTGTACCGATACCTGCGTTCGGGCGACGTGCCCTCCTGGTCCGCGGCGCTCGTACTGTTCGCCATGCTGTCGATGGGTCTGTTGGGCTTTATCGACGACTTCGCCAAGGTGCGTAAGAAGCAGAACGAAGGCCTATCGGTGGGCGGCAAGTTCATCGGCCAGTTCATCTTCGCCACCATCTACGCGGTACTTGCGCTGCTGATTCCCACCAAATCGGGATTCCCCAGTGCGCAGGCAGGCATCAGCTTCATCGAACAGCCGTTCTTCAACTTCGACTTCGCCGGCCGTGCCGTAGCCATCATCCTGTTCGTCATCTGGGTGAACTTCCTGATGACCGCATGGACCAACGCAGTGAATTTGACGGATGGACTTGACGGTCTGGCGGCAGGTTCGTCGATGATCGCCTTCACTGGTTTTGGCATCATCGCATTCTGGGAAAGCTACCACATCAAGGGCGGCAGCCATGGCGGATATTCCTATGCCGTGTCCGATCCTCTCGATCTGACCGTCATCGCCGTATGCGCGGCCGTCGCCTGCTTCGGCTTCCTGTGGTACAACTCGAACCCCGCATCGATTTTCATGGGTGATACCGGTTCCCTGGCCTTGGGTGGTCTGTTCGCAGCCCTGTCCATCGCCACGCACACCGAATTCCTGACGGTGGTTCTGGGCGGACTGTACGTCATGGAAGCCATGAGCGACGTCATCCAGGTCGGGTACTTCAAGATGACCCACAAACGTGTATTCAAAATGGCGCCGATTCACCATCATTTCGAACTGGAGGGTTGGACCGAAACCAAGGTGGTGGTGCGGTTCTGGATGATCGAACTCATCTTCGTGCTGCTCGCCCTGACGATTTTCTACGGCGACTGGGTCACCCGCTCCGGCCTGCTGTTCAGCTAGCGGAAATCTGGGTGGATTATGCTCACCCACGGAATTCCTATATCAGGAGGAACAATGCAAGTAGCGGATAAGACAGTGGTGATCGCCGGACTGGGGGTGTCCGGCACCTCGTTGGCGGAGGTATTGAGGGAACGCGGCACCCACGTGATTGGCGTCGACGAGAGGAAGCCCGAGGCCGATCTCCACTCCTTTGATGACGTGGACTGGGACCACGTGGACTACGTCATGTCGTCCCCGGTGTTCAACCCCCGCACCCCGTTCGTGCTGGAAGCCCAACGCCGTGGCATCCCCGTGATGAGCGAGGTGGAATTCGCATGGCAGCTGCGTGTGAATAACGAGCGCACCGGTACTCCGGCTCCATGGATCGGCATCACCGGCACCAACGGCAAAACCTCCACCACCGAGATGACCTCGGAAATGCTCACCGCCTGCGGACTCGACGCGCCGACCGCCGGCAATATCGCCTCCGGAGACATGAGCATGAGCCTGTCTCGTTGCGCCACCAATCCGCAGCACGACGTACTGTGCGTGGAACTGAGCTCCTTCCAATTGCACTTCACCGATTCGCTGGCACTTGACTGCGCGGCGATCACCAATATCGCCGACGATCACCTCGACTGGCATGGCGGGCGCGAGAATTACGCCGCCGACAAATCCAAGGTGTTCCACAACGCCAAACGCGCCATCGTCTACAATGCGCAGGACGCCAAAGTCAGCGAACTGGCGGCCGAGGCTCAGACTGCCGAAGGATGCCGCAAGGTGGGATTCACGCTCGAGGCCCCTCAAGCCGGCCAGATCGGCATTGAAGATGGCTGGATCGTGGACAGGAGCGGCGTGGCCGGCGGCGCAGTAGGAGAGTCGGTCAGACTGGCCGCCATCACCGATTTCACGCATCTGGCAGAGCCGGACGGCTCACTGTACCCGCATCTGGTGGCCGATGCATTGACGGCATTGGCGTTGGTGCTGGGACTTGGCGCTGATCGCGATACCGCGTTGAAGGCGCTTACCTCGTTCAAGCCGGGCGGCCATCGCATCGAAACCGTGGCTGAGGCCGCAGTCGAGGGCGGCTCTGTTCGTTTTGTGGACGATTCCAAAGCCACCAACGGCCATGCGGCACGCGCCTCGCTGTCCAGCTTCCCGGCCAAGTCTGTGATCTGGATTGCCGGAGGTCTGGCCAAGGGCAGTCGATTCGAGGACCTGGTCAAGGACCAGGCACACACCATCAAAGCGGCCGTCATCATCGGCAAAGACCAGCAGCCGATGATCGAAGCGTTTGCCAGCCAAGCTCCGGACATCCCGGTGACCATCATCGATCCCGAAGACAACGATACCGTCATGGATCGTGCCGTCGAAGCCTGCGGCACGTATACCGCCGCCGGCGACATCGTGCTTATGGCTCCGGCCTGCGCCTCCATGGACCAGTTCAAGTCCTACGCGGATCGAGGCAATCGATTCGCCGCCGCAGCCAAGACGTGGAGCGAGGTGCATGGCCTCCACTGATACCCATAAGCGTAAGGCATACAGAGTCCCTGACAAGCCCGCACTCGAAATCACTGACTACACGGGTTGGCGAAGCTTGCTCAACCCGCTATGGTGCTACCACGGCTTCCGCATGGCCGTGGTGGGGCTGACATGCTTCGGCCTGATCATGGTGTTCTCCAGCTCCACGGTCACCATGGCCGCACTGGGCAAGTCGCCGTTCCTTCAGCTTCTGAACCAGGGCGCGTTTTGCCTGATCGGCTTGGTGCTGGGCTTCGTGGCATTGATGATGCCGGTGACGTTCTGGAAACGGACCGGCGTGCTCTTTGTGGTGGGTGCCTGCCTGTTGCAGGCGCTGACCTTTACTCCTTTGGGTATCGACGTCTATGGCAACAAAGGTTGGCTGAACCTCGGCTTCACCACTATCCAGCCGGCTGAATTCATGAAGTTCGCGATGTGCATATGGCTGCCCTCGTCGTTGCATGCCTGCAGCAAGATGTACCACAAGAAGGGAATCAAAGCATATGCCGCGCCGTTGGTGTTGTATGCGATAGGCGTGGCGCTGGTGATGGGCGGCAGGGACCTCGGCACGGCCATGATTCTGGTCTTCATCGGAGGCGTGGCCTTTCTGATCGTCGGGTTCCCCGGCAAATGGATGGGAGTCGGCGTATTGGGCGCGGTGGTTATGGTCGGTGCATTGGCGGTTTCCAGCCCGAACCGCTTGCGTCGTATTCTGGCCACATATGGCGATTGCTCGGCCGCTGACGCGCAGAGCGTATGCTACCAGTCCATTCACGCCAAGTACGCCATCGCCTCCGGAGGTTTTCTGGGATTGGGCATCGGCAATTCGCGGGAGAAATGGAACTACCTGCCGGCCGCCCATAACGATTTCATTTTCGCGATCATCGGCGAGGAGACCGGATTCGTCGGTTGCGCCATCGTATTGCTGTTCTTCGCGATTCTCGCCTGGTGCATGATCGTCATCGCATTGCAGGTCACCGATCGTTATGTTGCCATGGTGCTGATGTGCGTCGCCATTTGGATCGTGGGCCAGGCCATGGTCAACATCGGCGTGGTCGTGGGTGTGTTCCCGGTATTGGGCGTGCCTATGCCGTTCGTCTCCGCAGGTGGCTCATCCATGATTATGTGCTTGACGGCGGCCGGACTGGTTGTGGGACTTATGCGCTCTCAACCGCAGATAAAACAGTCGCGTCAGAGCGCGTAAGTAGACTCGGTAATCATGAATCAAGGCACACCACATATCGTTCTTGCTGGCGGCGGTACCGCCGGACATGTCAATCCGCTGCTCGCGGTCGCCGGGGCGATTCGCGACATCGAACCCACGGCACAGGTCACCGTCATCGGCACTGCGGTGGGTTTGGAGAAGGATTTGGTGCCGGAGGCCGGCTACGAGCTCGACACCATCGAAAAAGTGCCGTTCCCGCGTCGCCCTAACCTGTACATGCTGCGCTTCCCGGCAAAATGGAAGCGAGAAACCGCCAAGGTGCGCTCCATTCTTGAAACGCGGCATGCGGATGTCGTGGCCGGATTCGGCGGGTATGCTTCCGCCCCCGTCTACGCCACCGCACACAAGATGGGCATTCCGATTGCCATCCATGAGCAGAATGCGCGTGCCGGCATGGCCAATAAACTGGGCGCTCGTTGGGCCGATTTCATCGGTACCGTGTACGAGGGCACCGGTCTCAAACCGCGTGCCGGAGCCGACGTCGAGCGCGTCGGTCTGCCGTTGCGCCCGGCCATCGCCTCCCTGACCAAACGCATCGGTGACGACCGTGCCGCCGTACGCCGTGAATCGGCCGCGCAGCTTGGCGTCGATCCGAACCGTCCGCTGGTGCTGGTCACTGGCGGATCGCTGGGAGCGCAAAGCCTGAACCGCGCCATCGCCTCCTCCGCCGCAGACCTGTTGGCCCACGCACAAATCATCCACTTGACCGGGCGAGGCAAAATCAGCGAAGTACGCGAACTGGTCACGGCCTCGGCCGGCGCGGACGTGCTTACCGGCATCGGCCCCGAATCGGCCGGACAAGGTGACTACCATACCGCCGAATATCTGGAACGAATCGATCTGGCCTTTGCCTGTGCCGACTTGGTGATTTGCCGTGCCGGAGCCGGATCGGTATCCGAGCTGGCTGCACTGGGCCTGCCGGCCATTTACGTGCCGCTGCCCATCGGCAACGGCGAGCAGCGTTTCAACGCCGAGCCAGTGGTGAACGCCGGCGGCGGCCTTCTGGTCGCAGACAAGGACCTGACCCCGCAGTGGGTGCATGAGCATGTGCCCGATCTGCTCGCCGATCACGAACGACTTGCCGAATTCGGCCGCAAGGCATGGGAATACGGCATCAGAAACGCTGCCGAAATCATGGCCCGGCACGTTCTGCAATTAGCCGAACCATCCAAGTAGTATTCAGATATCATTCCGTGCGCGATACTGACCAATTCCGTTCCGCAGCACGAGATACGGTCATAATATAGGGTGCTGGAATCCCTAAAGGAGTTTTGAATTGTCTCAAGATCAGCCCATAGTGCTTGACCCTACGTATGCCTCATTCGATGCTGCGGCCCGCCCTGCGGATCTCGGCGCCACCCATTTCATCGGTATCGGCGGTGCCGGTATGAGCGTTCTGGCCGAAATGCTGCACGCCGAAGGAGTCGCGGTGGACGGCTCCGATCGCGCACACAGCGCCAAAACCGACCGACTTGAAACGCTGGGCATCACCGTTGAATTCGGGCAGCGAGCCGAAAATGTCGCCCAGGCCGAGACCGTGGTCTACTCCAGCGCCATCAAACCGGACAATCCGGAAATCGTCGCAGCACACGCGGCGGGCAAGCGCATTGTGCATCGCAGTGACATCCTCGCCCTGCTCATGAACGGCAAACGAGCCGTCACCGTGGCCGGAGCGCACGGCAAAACCACCACCAGCTCCATGCTGTCCCACATTCTGGTGAACGCCGGTGCCGATCCAAGCTACGCCATCGGCGGCTTTATCCAAGGCCCGGACGGCACCACGCTGGACGGCGGACACGCGGGCAAAGGCGACATCCTGGTGGCCGAAGCCGACGAATCGGACGGCAGCTTCGCCAAATACCATCCGACCATCGCCATTATCACCAACTGTGAAGCCGATCATCTCGACCATTACGGCGACGAAGCCCACTACCGTGCCGCGTTCGTTGCCCACGCCGGCCGGGCCACCGGTCACGTGATCATCAGTATCGACGACCCCGACGGACTTGCCGTGCTGGAGGCCCTGCCCGCCGACGTGAAATCCCATACCGTTGCCTACGGCACTACCGCGCGTGAATCCCTGCCCGATTTGGGCGGTGCCGCGTATGTCTGGATCGCTTCGGAAAGCGAGACCGCTGGCAGCGGCGTCGAACAGCTCACCCTGCATCTGCCGGCCGCGGTGACGGCGGGGGAGCCGGTGTCTCAGAGCGTTGCCCTGAAGGTTCCTGGCGTGCACAATGCGCGCAATGCGGCCGCCGCCATCAGCGCTGCCGTGCTGCTGGGCGTGAGCCCCGCAGACGCGGCCAAGGCGGCCGGCACATTCCTCGGTGCGGCACGCCGCTTCCAGGTGCGCGGCACGGTCAAGCAGGTCACTGTAGTGGACGATTACGCCCATCATCCCACCGAAATCGCGGCCCTGCTGGATGCGGCCCGACGCCGGTACCCCGATTCGACCATTCGTGTGATCTTCCAGCCACACCTGTTCTCCCGCACCAAGTTCTTCGCGCACCAGTTCGCCAAATCCTTAGCCAAAGCCGATGACGTCATTATCACCGGCATCTTCCCGGCCCGTGAAAAGCAGGCCGATTTCCCGGACATCAGCCCCTCCACCATCGTGGACGCGGCTGCGGGACTCAAAGATGCTTCCGCAGGCACGTGGATTCAGCCGGTTGAGGATATGTGCCTGGCCGCCAAGATGATGGCCATGCGCGCCCACCACGGCGACGTGATCTTCACCGTGGGCGCGGGCGACATCACCGACATGGATCAGGTGCTGCTCACCGCACTTGAGGCCCATCGGGAAAGCTGCGAGTGATGTCCGGGCGCACGGTCAGATCCGGGGGCAATGACAACGGCTCACGTCGTTCGTCTGGGAGCTCCCGCAAGCCGCGCACCATCGGTTCACGCGGAAACACGGGTCGCTCGTCGAAGTCTCGCGCTCCCCGGTCCGTGTCTTCCGGTCATGAGATCGACGAGCCGGAGATCATCGACGATGTGACGGTAGCCAAGGGCCAGGCCGGTGCCTTCGTCGATGCACGGCGGTTGCACAGCGAGGATTACGTTGCTGAAACGCTGCATCAGACCACCGGCTCCCTAGGAGTCGCATCACGCCCGAAAGTGGTGAATTTCACCGAACGCGCCAAAGAACGCAAGCGTGCAAACGTGCGCGTCGTTGCGTTACGCGTGTTGATTGCGGTCGTCAGTGTGGCTGTAGTGGCGGGGCTGGCATGGCTGCTGCTTTTCTCGTCGGTGTTTCGTCTGGAAACCAGCGAGATCGGCGTATCCGGTGCCAACGAATGGGTGAGTGCGCAGACCATCCATGTCATCGCCGATAAGCAGGCTGGAAAGTCGTTGTTCTTGGTCTCCGCCCATGAGGTCACAGAGCAACTCAAGTCCATTCCCGGCGTCAGCGAGGCCAAGGTCTCCAAACAGTTCCCCAAGTCGATGAGCGTGGAAGTCAAGGCGCAACGGCCCGCGGCCATGCTGAAAAGAGGCGATACCCTGACCGCGGTGGATTCCCAGGCGCGTGTGTTGAACTCGGTGAAGAACGCCAACGTGGATGGCATCCCGGTGATCGAGGTCAAGGATATAGACGCCAGTCTCAAGAACCGTTCGGTGAAGGAGACGCTGACGATTCTGGGCGCGTTGCCGGAATCGATGCGTAAGTCCATTACCAAGGTCACCGCTGAGACGCAGGATTCGGTGACTACCACGCTTAACGACGGTGACCGCGTAATCATTTGGGGCGACTCTTCGCAACTGAAGCTGAAGTTGGCGGAAGTCGAGGAAATCGACAAGAACATCACCGCTGGCACGGCTGGCTTTGCCGGGAAACATCAGATTGATGTTTCCTCATCCCAGAAGCCCATCATCAAGTGACGGCGATTTCGTTGGCTTCGTTGGTTCCGGGGCGATGTTCGCTGCTGGCGATTTGCGCGAGTAGCGCCATAGGGTGTATGCTGAAAAGTCCGGCCGAAAAGCCGGAAGCTTGATAACTCAAGATTGGGGGCGATCGGTTTCGACGGTGACCTGTTCGCTGCAGGGAAGCGTGCCGAGAACGCCGGGTCCGCTCGTGGATGACCCCGGCAAAAGAATAAGTGCTAAATCTAACCGCACTGAGTTCGCTCTCGCTGCCTGATTTTTAGTCAGGATTAACCAGTGAGCAGCCGCTCCGTTCACTCCTCCTCGTCTTTGGGAGGATGCTGAGCGTCGTTTAGAAGACTTGCTGATGCAGTTGAGCCTCAGGGCTGCATCGGGACTTTAACTGCGGATATGCTCGCCATCAGTTGTCTGCGACATCGATGGGGGCAGAAAAATCGCCAACTTGGCCAGCAGACTACGCACGTAGAAGACTGTGGGCTCGGTCATCGGACCGGGGTTCAATTCCCCGCGCCTCCACCAATCCGCTTCGGCGGAAACAAGCCGCTTGGCTTTACGAAAGTAAGGCTGAGCGGCTTTCTGTTATTGCTCCGTTGATTCCTTGTTTTCCCGCTATTCTCTCGTGTCGGATATGTCAGTTGGACGAACTTGCGGGGAAGAAACGATTTAGACTTAGTTCAGGGCTGCCGATTGCACGATGTGTAGAGGCTATTATGCTACGCCGTAATCAGGGAGGATATATGCCGCTGGAATTGGTCCGACAGGATATTACGAAGATGAAGGTGGACGCCATAGTCAATGCGGCAAACACGCAGCTCGCCATGGGTGGGGGAGTGTGCGGCGCGATATTCCGCGCTGCGGGAGTCTCGCGCATGGCTGCTGCCTGCGATCGGTTTGCTCCCATTCATACCGGTGAGGCGGTTATCACTCCGGGATTCAATTTGCCATCACGCTATGTGATTCATACCGCAGGCCCGATATGGCGAGACGGCAAGCATGATGAAGAACGTCTGCTGCGTTCGTGCTATCGCAATTCGATGGAACTCGCGGCACGGCAGGGGTGTGCCAGCATCGCCTTCCCCTTGATTTCCAGCGGTATCTATGGATATCCGAAAGCCGAGGCCCTTCATGTGGCCCTCGATGAGATTCGCCGATTCCTGGGCGACGCAGCCGACTCCGGACACGATCTCGACGTATACCTATGCGTATTCGACAAAACCGCTTTCGAAATAAGCAGCAGTATTGACAAACGTCTTCGCGCATATATTGATGATTATTATGTAGCGGAGCATGAAGATACGCTAGGAAGCAGAACGTATGAGCTGCTTGCTCTCCAACGGTTTTCGGATAATAAGCCGAAGGCGGATAGGGCCGTACCTTCCGGCGTCTTGGACATGCCGGATTTCCTGGGCGATATGGGTGAAACGCCTGTCTACTCGGCGCCGTCGGCAGCTCCATCGCCGAAATCCGCCGGGCATGTGGATGATGCGGTGCTCTCCAATCTGGATGAACCTTTTAACATCATTCTCTTGAGGCTTATCGACGCCAAAGGATATTCCGACGTGGAGGTATATAAACGAGCGAATATCAATCGTAAACTGTTCTCTAAAATTCGCTGTGGCGATGGCTATATGCCCAGCAAGAAAACGGTTTTGGCACTGGCCATTGCCTTACGGCTGAATATTGACGAGACGCAAGATATATTGGCGTGCGCCGGGTATGCGCTGTCGCACAGCGTGAAATTCGATGTGATCGTGGAATTCTTCATCGTCCATGAGATGTTTGATGTATTCACTATTAACGAGATGTTGTTCCGATACGATCAGCCGTTGCTTGGGCAATGATGCGGAGCGGTACGCTCGTCTCCTGACCTGCTGCCGATACGCGGCATATTGTCGCTTACCAAGCGACCTAGGACTGGTCCCATGATGCGAAGCTCATTGATATCGCCGACAATCCGGCTGGCGAATGAGCGAAAGGATTCATCATGGGCAAGAACGACAATGGCAATAACGGCCGTACGGAACTGGTGTTCGTCGTCGACAGAAGCGGATCGATGGGAGGTCTGGAATCAGACACCATCGGTGGCTTCAACAGCATGCTGTCCAAGCAGCGAACAATTGCCGGCGAGTGCAGGGTAACGACCCTACTGTTCGATCATCGAATCGAAACCTTGCATAATCACCTCGACATCCGCGAAGTGAACGATTTGACGAGCCGGGATTACTGGGTGCGCGGTAGCACTGCGTTGTTGGATGCGATTGGGCTGGCCATTGACCGCATGATCGTGACGCAACGACATACTGCGGCAGCGTACCGTGCTCAACATGTGCTGTTTGTCATCATTACTGACGGGTATGAGAACGCGGGTCGTCGATATTCGTTGCATCAGATCAAGCAGATGATTACCTATGAGCGTGAACGCTATCATTGGGAGTTTGTGTTTCTGGGCGCGAACATCGACGCCGAACAGACGGCTGGTGATTTTGGTATCTCACCGCGATGCGCCACTGATTTTCATGCCGATGGACAGGGAATCAAAGCCTCGTTTGAGGCCGTTGCCTGTGCCGCGACCGCCGTGCGCGGAGGTGCTGACCTTGATGACCTCAGCGCGCCGGACTTTCTTGGTGGTGTTCGTGATGACTATCGGTCTCGTCGTCGAATGAAGCGGTAAACGATGAACTGCAGTGCAGATATTGCCGGTCGCCAGTCGGTCGCGTACGTTACCGGCTGGTGACTGCACACGTTGTACTGTAGGGAACCATGAAAGTCGTATTGCAACGAGTATCCGAAGCGTCCGTGGACGTGGTCAATGAATTGGGCACGCTGGATCCCACGTTCGAGCCGCAGCAGATTGGCCCGGGATTCATGATTCTGGTGGGCGTCACCGATGAGGACGGCGACAAGCAGATCGCCTGGTTGGCCCATAAGATTCTGAATCTCAGGGTGTTCGAGGATGCGCAGGGCAAGATGAACCGTTCGATTCAGGACATCGGCGGTGAGATTCTCTCCATCTCGCAGTTCACGTTGTTCGCCGACGTGCACAAGGGCAATCGCCCGAGCTTCATCAAGGCCGGCAAGCCCGAGCATGCCGATCTCATGTGGATCAAGTTCAACGAGGCGTTGCGCTCCGGGGGAGTGCCGGTGAAGGAAGGTCGTTTCGGTGCGCATATGCGGGTCGGACTGGTCAATGACGGGCCGGTGACCATCGTCATCGACACCGAGCATGACATGCCTGACGGAACACGCTGAATTGCGATAGTAATTTGACATCATTTCCCGTTCCCTCCAATATGTTACTAAAGCGCTTTAGTCTTCTGCGGGCGAGGGCGCATGTCGATATGTTTCCCATGAACGGGCAGCACAATGATGTGGCCGCACAAGCGGCAGAGATAAGGGGAGTGAACAGCAGATGTTCCTGAAACCTGAACAGCAACTGGAGCGGTGCAAGCGCATAGTGCGCCAGCGCGTGGACCCTCACATCCACCCATCGATCGCACAGCTTGCGGTGGAGTCCTTTGACATTCCCGGAGAGCCGATGCCCACTGACGAGTTCTTCGAGAAGCTCAATCGAGGTGACATCGACTTCAAGCCGTTTACGCTCGGCGGTGAATGGGGCACCACATGGGGCACAGTCTGGTTCCACCTGACCGGTACCGTGCCGGCCGGCTACCCGAAAGGCAAGCCGCTGGAGCTCATCCTCGACCTCGGCTGGTACCCGCACTCCTGCGGCGGCCATATCGAGGGCCTCGTCTACCGTGCCGACGGCACCGCCATCAAAGCCGTACACCCGCTCAACTATTGGGTGCCGTTCATGGATGCTGAGGGCAACGCGCAAGTGCCGGTCGCCGAAGACGGCAGCTTCACCCTGTACCTCGAAGCCGCCAGCAACCCGCTGCTGCTCGGCGTGCCTCCGTTCATTGAGACTGAACTGGGCGACCATGCCACCGGCAAGCCGGACGAGCCGTACGTATTCAAGTCCGCCGATCTGGCCGAATTCGATGAATGCTACGAGAACTACTCCGTCGATCTCGACGTGGTGAGCTCCCTGATGGAACTCGCCGACAAACAGTCGCCGCGCTACTGGCAACTCGCCAAAGCATTGCAGCGTTCGCTGAACGCCTACGACGAGCGTAACCCCGAATCCGTGGAAGCCGCGCGCGCAGCACTCGCCGGCGTACTGGCCAAGCCAGCCAACGCCTCGGCCATGAACGTCAGCGCCATCGGCCACGCACATATCGACTCCGCATGGCTGTGGCCGGTGCGCGAGACACGCCGCAAGGTGGCCCGCACCGTATCCAACGCATTGGCTCTGATGGACGCCGACCCCGACTTCAAATACGCGATGAGCTCCGCCCAGCAGTACGCCTGGCTGGAAGAGGATCATCCGGACATCTTCAAGCGCATGAAGCGGCGCATTGAAGAAGGCCGGTTCATCCCGGTCGGCGGCATGTGGGTGGAAGCCGATGGCATGTTGCCCGCCGGTGAGTCACTGATCCGCCAGATTGCATATGGCCGCAAATACTTCAAGGAACATCTCGGTGTGGAGCCCAAGGGCGTATGGCTGCCGGACAGCTTCGGCTACACCGGCGCATGGCCGCAGATCGCCCGCCGTGCCGGGTACGAATGGTTCCTCACGCAGAAGATCTCGTGGAACGACACCACCAAGTTCCCGCACCACTCATTCATGTGGGAGGGCATCGACGGTTCGCGCATCTTCACCCACTTCCCGCCGGCGGATACCTATGCTGCTTGGTGCAAGATTCAGGAACTCGACTACGCCGAGAAGAACTTCCAGGACAAGGATCTCGCCGACCGCTCGCTTCTGCTCTTCGGTTTCGGCGACGGCGGTGGCGGCCCCACGCGCAACATGATGGAGCACCTGCACCGCTACGAGAACCTCGAAGGTGTCTCCAGGGTAACTATTGAGAGCCCGAACGATTTCTTCGACAAAGCCCACCGACAGATCGAAAAGAACGCCGGAGAGGAAATGCCCGTCTGGAAGGGCGAGCTGTACCTCGAACTGCATCGCGGCACTTTGACCTCGCAGCAGGACATGAAACGCGGCTGCCGCCAAGAGGAATCGCTGCTGCGCACGGTCGAATACCTGGGCGCGGCCGCCACGTTGGCCGACCCGAACTACGCCTATCCGCGCGAAGAGCTGGACCGTATCTGGAAGACCCTGATGCTCAACCAGTTCCATGACGTGCTGCCGGGGTCGTCCATCGCATGGGTGCACCGCGAAGCCCGCGAGGACTATCGCCGCGATCTGAAGCGTCTCGCCGAAATCGCCCAAGACATGTGCGCCGTGCTGCGCAAGGCCAACCCGCAGGCCGACCTGCTCGCCGAGGCCCGCATCAGCCAGTTCCGCAATGACGGCGTGTCTTGGCGTGCCAGCCGCATCAACGAACCGACCGACGCGCTTTCCGTACTGACCCAGACATTGGACAACGGCCGTGTACTGCTGGCCAACGGCGTACTGTCCGTCACCATCGAGGCCGACGGTACAATCTCGTCGCTGCTTGACGAGGAGCATGGCCGTGAACTGGTTCCGGCCGGCACCCGATTGGGCCAATACGAACTGTTGAAGGACGAACCCGCCGTTTGGGATGCCTGGGAGATCGAACGCGAATCCCTGCTCATGGCGAATGCCATGACCGGATCAATCGAATCGGTCGATACCGAAAACGGTGCGGCACGAGTTCGCGTGCGCACCGCCGACGATGACACCGTCATCACCACCACCATCACGCTGCGCCCCGGTTCACACACGCTCGATTTCCACGCCGATATCGACTGGCATGAGCGCGAACGTTTCCTCAAGGTCGCCTTGCCGCTGGGCATTGTGGCCGATCAGGCGACCTACGACTGCCAGTATGGTCTGGTCCGCCGCCCAATCGTCAAAAACACCGCATCCGACGAAGCCAAGTATGAGAGTAGCACGAACCGCTTCGCCCTTATCGGCGACGCTGGTTACGCGGCGGCCGTCATCAACGGATCGGTATACGGGTCCGATGCCACGCCGATCTCCGGGAACGCCGCCGAAGGTCGTGACTCGGGCACCATGTTCCGACTGTCATTGCTCTCCGCGCCGACCTTCCCCGACCCGCGCACGGGTGTCCGGGCGCAGATCCAGCACCTGAAGGCATACGCCTCCAAGGAGGCGCTCGTGAACGGGTGCGTCGACCCGCGCTTCTCCCTCGTGACACGGGGCTCGGCGCAGTATGTGGGTCACGCCCCACACGGGGCGTGTGGATTGAAATAAGACGCACATTGCGCCCTCGCTTTCGTCCTCCGAATAGGTGGCGGCGACGATACGCACGGTGCATTCGCTTTCCGGGTCCTGTCCCTGTTCCTGCGTGTCGGTGCTTTTGATGTACTGCAACAGCAGGTAGGGGACCCGCTCCGTTTGCGCGGTTTTGTTCGGCAGGCGCATTTTGTAGACCTCCGCCGCGCGTTCCTTGTTCTCTCCACTCTTGCGGTCCACCCGGACGGGTAAAAGAATGTCTTTTGTTTCTTGCTTCACAAACGCTTCCAGCGCGTCAAGCAGTTGTAAAGGTGTCATGCGTTCAAGCTCCGTACCCGTTCAGAATGCGGGTGATTTCGTGTTCAACGCGCTTGTTGATGACCTCTTGTGCCTTTTCCTCCACGTCGGCAAGAACAATACTGTTTCCTGCCATCTGTGCCGTAGACGGCCCCATGAACTCACTGATAGGCAGGCGCTTTGAACCGTCGCGCTCGAACATACCTGTATGTCCGCTTTGCATTCTCGCAATGAACGCGTCTTGAAACGGCGTGCGCCCGTTTCCGGCAAGCACCGCCGCCGACACGGTAGCCCGTTGGATAGGAATTGTCGGCGATACGTTGAAGCGGTATAGCGGTATCTTGTGGCCCGCAAACAGGACAGTTCCAACAATTCCGCCGTCGCTTGACTGTGTGCGGACCTTGATTGTCGTTTCC
>OOIG01001750.1_pt1 | contig 15598 bp, 9 predicted proteins | sample 1692091 | NCBI WGS metagenome assembly OOIG01 (sample SAMN06348188, study PRJEB24527) | human gut metagenome | biome: human gut; feature: ankylosing spondylitis patient; material: feces | host: Homo sapiens | place: China | collected 2015-10 | reverse complement strand
GAAAATCCTTGTGTCACTGGTTCGATTCCCGTTGGCACCACACAAAAAAGGACTCGTAAAAACGAGTCTTTTTTTGTATTCGAACATTACTCACGACCAAGACACTCGGCAACATACAAAATATAGAGGAGCAGCGAAGACATTTCGACGAGTGTGAATATAATGCTTCCCTCTTCTCAAAATAAAAACGATAACCCGGCACAAACATCAGTCGCTACGATATCCGTGTTATAACGGTATTGTCCCCCTTTCAAATCAAGTTGCAACAGGTACTTCTTTCCTACTTGTCGAGAGCAGGTAAAAACGGCATAATAACCGACGTAATCGGAAGAAAGATTCTTGTAATTATAACACCATGCGGATAGAAGGGCGGCATCGTCAATCGAGGAAGGAGTATGAAATAACCGACTATCAAAAGTCATAGCATAATTCCCACCTATTTCCAGTCGTAAAAACCAATCTTTCGACATGCGGGAAACAGACAGCGCTACCTCTGGCGTAACTTCTCTCACACTCATTTCCCGCAACGGATAGACATACTCAGCTTTTACTCGCCCATAATTTACTCGTGGCTGTACAGAATAATTCCACCCTTTTCTACGAACCGCTTCATAGAATCCCGAAAGGGAGAGTCTGTATGCATGACTACTATACTGTTCGGCTTCTCCAATTTTCGGATAAATCTGGTTCGCCGCATCACCGAAAATATTTTCGGTCCCCAATTTCAATTCATAATTCCCAGTCAATTTTATACCCCAGCTCTCAATACCCGACAAACTTTTCCGATACAACCACTCTCCGGAGAAAGTATGCCGCCCAATCCGAGCCATAGGCAATTCGTTCAAGGAAGATATAATCTTTTCACACGAGAAATAACGATACGCCACATTCCCCACGAAACCACCCGAACGCGAAGTGTGCACACCCAAACTTCCTCCCCATTCGTATCCGTTATAATACGTGGAATAATTATTTCCGGCAAATCGGTTATAATGCATTCCCAACCCGGTGAGATGATAGACTTTCGAAACACCCAGCTCACTATAAAATTTAATTCCGTTGGTTTGCTTGTACTTTCGTCCTGAGACCGAAATATCGAACAAATAGGAAGGAGATACCGGTATCGACAAACCTAAGGAAAGCGATAAATCCGACGTGGTGTTTTTAGGTCTCGGATCTATTCCTCGATAAGCGACGGAGGCCTCGTACGAAAAATTACCGCCCCATGTTATCGATTCATAACGAGCGGCATATCCCCCTGTAAAGCTATAAATCTCTTTCGACAAGTCTCCGCCCACCGAATCGGCCAACAAATAGGGGTACAACAGCTCCCAATCGGAGGTCTCGTTCCACTTCAAATTTTTCACACGTCCATTTCTATACAACGTATTTCCCCACAAACAATAATTCTTTTTTCGTATGTACGAATCGGCTTGAAAGCCTATCGACTTTTCACCGTCTCCCGATTGTAACAACACAGGCTCGCTCTCCGAAGTATATTGTCCGCCGACGGTTGCCCGCGTAAGAGACGAAGAATACCGGTCATAGCGTACCGCAGGATTACGATACGACAATTCGACAAAAGATGCAACTACCGATCGATGTTCCCACAGACGATCCCATATAGAAACCCGAACCGTATCTCCGGCTCGTAACTCACAGAGACACACCAAGCATAATACGCAAAAGACACACAACTTTTTCATATCCCTCTAATCTATCAACTCTTGACCTCTACTCCGTCATAGGTTTCCGTTTCGGCCTTCGTACCATTTGCATCTATCGCCGTATGCTGTTGCTCTATCAAAGAGGGCACACACCCGGTATTGAAATCGGCAGACGAATCGTTGGTATCCTTCAATACCCGACGACCGTCACGGGTAAGATAAAGCATTTTTCGACGCACACTTTTGAAATAGCGAGTCTTATCGTGGTCTATCGTACCACAGTGTGTCCACCCCCGGTCCAACGAAGGGGCCGTGACATTCCACACATACTCCGATTGTACACTGGTATTCACTGCATCGATAATCCATTCGTTCGGTACTTTATAGGCGGTTTGCTCCATCGGGAAAGTCCCGGCCGGTAAAACCATAACATAGGAATAGGTATATAAATTTTCGGTCAAGAATTTTTCTTTTTCAATGGGAATTCTCGCTATGGCAAATCCCCTAAATCCCCGATTGTGGAGAACCCAAAAACTTTTCGTGTAACAATACCACTTATCGAGATTAGGGACGGTCGGACTGTCTATATCCAAATGAGCGGGAACCGAGGATTCGTCATACCACTCATAATCCGCCCGACTCAAATCAAATGAATTGGGATTCGCGATACGATGGTCTATACCCGTATCACAAAGAATAAACGACTCTCCGGGAGCGACCGGATGGTCTGTCCCGCTACCGGGGATTACATACACAGCCTGTACAGTCATGTGAGTGCTCATAATATCGGGGGTATAATCGAATTTTTGGGTCGTAACAAATTTCGACTCCATCAAAGCGACCCCATCGGCATATAGCATGTGATCGGTATTGTTATAGATTTTCACATAACCATCTCCATAGTATTGTTTTCCAGAAGACTGCAATGTCCCGGTAAAAAATATTTCCTCTATAATGAAGTCGTCTTTATTCTCTACCTGATAACTACCGATAGTAACACTTCCTTGTGTTCCCATAAGCTCCAATGACCTAACATACCCCGATAACGAAGTATGAATTGTGCTATCGGCAGTTTGATAAGTTATCGCAGCTTCATAAGAACAATCGTATAATCCCTCGGGCAATGTAATTCCTTTACGGGTCGTAAAACTGGTAACCATACCCGACGTAATATTTCGAAATTCAAAGGTTTCACTTTCCACAGAAATCCCCGACAAATCCGACGGATACCGGACATCGATTTCGACAGTCGTCCAACGTATATCCCGTTCCTCGTCACAGCTACAAAACAAAGCCAGCATGCATAAGGAAACACAGAGTGTAATTCTATTCATATATTTCATAATCAAAAATTTAATCGATCATAACGTAAAATTAAGTTCCATACCGAAATAAGGATCCACATTGCGCCGTATGAGCAGACCATTCATCTTATATGAAGGAAGATAATCTAGAATACGATTAGCGAACAATGACAATCTCAACCATTTGCCTATCGTTTTGGTCGCTTTCAGGTTTACATAAACGGCCGTGGGTATTGTCTGTTTTTTATACAAATCGCCGTTATATGTCTTTATAAGAAACTGCAATTTAGGATCGGCAGCCGACTCCTCGGTATAGGGATATAACTTTCCGTCGCTTGCTGCCATATAGCTCACCGGGACTCCATTTTTCCACATTACCCGAGTCGAAACAAACCACATGCACTGTACCGATGTGGAAAAAATCAACCCCCATTCGGGTATTTGAGTATCTAACTGAAAATTAGTATTAAACTGTTCGTTTACTCGACCGTCGTTCCAATCGTACAAACCCACGTATTCTTCCGAAACCGGACGGTTGTCCACTACATCGGCCACAGTCTCGAACATAGGACGACTATTCGTATATACCGAACGGAACCAAGCTCCGTTTACAACGACGGCAGTCCTCAGTGCCGATATACGTTGTGAAGTAAATTGAAACTCGATACCCTGTTTATCGATGCGGCTCCCGTTGGCCGACTGTCTATAACCGTTCAACGCCTTCATATCGGTATAAGGAATATCTTCCAAAGCAGGAGGCCCTTGTAACCCAGAGGCATCGACTGCCGAATGGTCATACTTCCGATAACTGAACGGAGCATAAAAAGAGGAAGTCCGAAATCCCGATGTAAGATTTTCATGAAAATAAGTTACCGACAACCGGTTTCCCTCAAATGAAATATCGCCTCGTACTTCCCACTTATGATTACGAGCCGGTTTCAAATCATAATTGGTTATATCTTCGATATAAGTAATTATATTTACCCGACTATATTCGAGCGGTTTATTCACATCGTAATAATTGAGTTGCACTATATCGTTATACCACAAATCGGGATAAAGATAGTCGAGCGTAGGCATCTTGGTCGTCACACCATAACCTCCCGAAATCGAAATGTGCAAGTCTCTCCCAGCGACAGGAATCGCAGGGAAGCTCCATTGTGCATTCGCACGAGGATCTATATAAGGCTTTCCTTGTAACAAATATCGCTCGCTCATTCCTATCTGTGTCACAGAACGAGCTCCTACTTGCAGTTCCAATTTATTCTTCCCCAGCAAGAACAATGTATTTCCTTCCAAAAAGAACGACAGATTCTGCAAGGCCGGAATATCGCTATAAGCCCGAGGGCGAGCCCCCCAGCTCGTCGAAATAGGGTGGGATAAATCATAAACTTGCCCCTTCCCGAAATTTTTGGAATAATTCCATTCTCCACCGGCTTTGGCGTTCAACCGATATTTTGCGCCTTCCCAGCCGAACTCCCCTTTGGCTTTCAGAAAAGCATTCACCGGTTTCCCATCGCATAAATAATCTGCCACATACTCCGAAAAAAGATAAGTACCGTCATGAACCCCGGGCTCCTTACCGGTAGGTGCAACCGTCGCTCGCTGAGGACTAATAAGCTTCGTCCTTTTCAACTGATCGGACTGAGCGCTCACCGACGCATCGAGATTTACCGTTTTTATCCATTTTAACCGAGGAAACGTCCATTTGAAATTATTTGTCAAAGAAGCTCTGTTATACGACGATTTATATTTGTCTATTTTTTGATAGCTCAAATCGGTATCTGTCTTCACGTTATCGAAAGATCCCGTATAATCCGCACTCGGTGTCCATGTCATCTCCCACTTATCCCTCTTCCATAACTTCGAAATGCGAACAGAAAAATTCACTCGCTTATAATTTTCAAGATTATTCCGGGGATCTACTTTCGAGTCCAAAAAACCGCCGTCGACATTCAATGTGAAATCATGGTTGGGAACTGTAAAACCTTTCCCCACCGAAAACAATTTGCTATATTCATCGGCTTTAAAACGAGCTGTAAGGGGTGTCGCCTTTCTCACTCTCTTTATATTTACCATACCACTGGTAAGATTTCCGTATTCGGCCGAAGGTATACCCCGCACAATCTCGACACTTTCTATATCGTCTGTTGTCAGCGTGCGCATATCTACGCCTTTGTTCGTCATATTTCTGAGCGATTCCGGCGAGGTCCCGTCCGAAGAAGTTCCCCCGGGAATATATTGCAGATTCGCATCGCCGTTAAGAGGAGCTCCATCTACTAAAAAAAGAGTTCCCAACGATGTAATGGCATAATCGGGATTGGAATATTGTTCTCCCGATGAATTCAGCGTTCCCGTTTCTCTCAACTGTATGGAATTGACCTGTCCCATCGAAGGGGTCTTGGATATATTTCCCGGAAGCAGCTCCAATAAATCGCTAAAACTGGTAGGCTGCAAATGGGTCATCATTTCGCGATTTATCTTCGACGAGCTTACCAGCCCCTGCGACTCCCGCGCCGTCACGACAATTTCGTTCAACGAATTTCCCGAAGGGGCCATTTTTACGGTCAGCTTCGTATCCCGTTTCAGTGTAACCCGTTTTTCATAACGATCGTATCCCACATAAGTAATACGCAGTATATAGTCGCCCGGATGCACAGAGGGAAAAGAAAATACTCCATTATCTTTGGACAATACCGAATGGACCTCATCTCCATGCAGTAATTGTACCGTTGCAAACGATAACGGGTCTTTCGAACCTATATCCGAAATTACCCCCTCGAAAGAAACCGTAGCTACTTGCGATACATTCACAGAGTACATAGTCTCTATTCCCACATAACTTATTAATATAATGAAAAATAATCGAAGTCGCATGTCTTAATTTTTGTGGACAAAAATACAAAATGCATAAATCTCGCACCCTCACCAAAAATGGCTATTCTATGTCTAAAAAATACCTATATATTATTATTGTAGCCCAATTATGCAGAAAATAACTTTGCGGTGTCGAATTAAAAAAAATTTGTTATGAAAAAATTCTTACTTTCTACACTCCTCTTTATCGGAGGAATTTTAGGATCGATACAGGCAGAGGGTCCTGTATTTCAATGGGCGAAATCCTTAGATGGAAATCCCGGGAACGGAGGTGACAATGCTCACAGTTTGATAAAGAGCAGCGACGGAAAAATTCTGGCGCTCGCACAATTCGGGTCGAAGAAAGACAACGATCCTGTTTACTATGGAGATGACATTGTCGGCTACGGCTGTGCTACTCAGGCAAACTCCGACAATTGTAATATCGTTCTTCTCAAATTAGATTCGGACGGGTCTAAAATATGGAGCCTATATAGCTTCTCCGGCGATGTAAGCATCTCTTCGAGTTCCATTGCCGCCACTTCTGACGGAGGTGCTGTCTTAGCATTAAAAATGAGATATGCATCCGGTATGACCGATAAAACCCCAGCATTCAAGGATGCCAAAAACAACACCGTGACCATACAAAACTGGAATACCGGTTACCGTACATACTATGCGGTTCTACTAAAAGTCAGCTCGGAAGGAGTTATCGAATGGAACAAATACATCGAAATAGACAACAGCCCCGAAGCCGCCGCTACTTATTACACAGAAGGTACACCAGACGGCATTTACCCTTATGCTACCACCACCGACGAGAACGGGAACATCTATTTAGCCGGGAATTATCGTAAAACCATGACTTTTTACACGGCAGAAAATTCGCCTGTACAATTAACCCCTCACAACACCGTAAACTGGAACGGTGACTCTCAAAAGACAGTAGGAGACTTGTTTATCGTAAAACTCGACAACAAAGGGAATTATTTGGGCCACTTTACAACCACAGTCTCCGGCACAATCGAAAGAGAACAAATAACCAATCTCATCTATGACAACGGTAAACTCTATTTCTACGGGACTGTAAAAAACAGTAACGAAGGCTCGATCAATTTAGGCTCGATCAACCTCGTGCCTTCGTCGTTCGACGACATTCTCATCGGGGAAATCGATACCAACTTAGCCGTGAAATGGGCAAAATTAATAACAGCATTCGGGGCCAGCGACAGCAAGCACACTACCCAGACCAAGAACATGGACTATATAAACGGAAGTCTTTACCTTTCGGGAATGATGAAAGGAGGGTTCGCTCCTTATGGCGAAGAGGAAGCTCGAATAGCCTCTAAATCTACTCCGCTCAATGGGTTTGTAATCAAATGTGATGCTTCAAACGGAGAATGGTTAGGAGGTGTCTCTGCCGATGAACAAGGTATCGGCGGTTATTTCGGAGTAGCCAAAGGAAAAGAAAACAATCTCTATGCCTACGGGTATAGCTGGGCAACCCCCAATAAAGGTATTTGCCTAACCACGATAGATGAATCCAGTTGGGAAAAAACAGAAAAGATAGCCCTCATAACCGAAACCGGTATGGGTACAGCTTGGAGCTGTTTGGCAGACGGTACAAATTTCTACTCCTTTTCAAGAGGTAATAAAGCCGTCAATTTCTATAATTCCGAATTTACCTTACCTGCACCCACAGGTTGGGGAATGTTCATATCGAGCTGGAAACTCGACGATATAGCCACAGGGATAGAAACCCCGAATTTAGCCGGAAACGATACACGAATATACGGAGTGCAAGGAGGGGTAGTCGTCAATACCGAAGAACCTATCGATGTGTATATCTACAACATCACCGGCGCATTGGTTAAACAAATAAAAGTAACCGGCAACGAAACAATAGAACTTCCCAAAGGTATATATATCGCCAATAAGCAAAAAGTCATGGTTTACTAAATCATGGTTTATGAAATGTTTATATTTATAGAACGGTGGCGCATGCCACCGTTCTTTTTGCATCAATCGAACAAACCAAAAATCCCGACCAGAGGAAACCTCTGCCCGGGATTGGGATCACATATCCTACCTATCTAACAACTTTATCGATTATTCTCTTTATCGATTGCGGCTAACCGTGCATACATTTCTACCATAGCGAACTGTGTCAACAGCCACTTCGAATCGTTTTTCGTTTTTCCGCTCCAATCATCGTTAAACAAGCCGTTTTTCTCACGCATTTCCGTCCAAGCGAAATCCAGATTTTCCCTAAAAGCATCGATATACAAACTATTATGATCTATACCATACAGCTCAACGAATCCCCTAAACATAATAGCGGTAAACCAAACATCACCCCGATTCAGTACTTTATATTTACGATCCGACTGCGAATCGTGGCTAAAAAAACGATTGTAACAGGCAGCAGCCAGCCGTTGGGCCTCCTGCAAATATTTTTTTTCACCTGTAATTCGATACAAAAGCGCTGCCGATTGCATCATTTGTCCACTGTTATAAGCAAACTTCGCCCTACCGATTTCTCCGTTCAAACTCTTATTATCGAAATATAAACCGTCTGCGGGATCTTGCAGATTTTCTTTCGTCCACTCATACAATCGAATTCCTGCTTGTAAGTAGGAACTATCGCCGGTCGCTAAAAAGAGTTTCGAAGCATACACCGACCCCGGAGCATTGGAACAGGTATTTTTCCCGTTCTTTTTCTGCTCGCACCAATATATGCCATATCCCAATTTATCATCGGTTCCACTTTCTATAAACCGCCAAACCATCTTGGCTTGCGAGAGATATTCTTTTTTCCCGGTCAATAAATACAAGTCGGTAAAATCGAGCCCTATCCAAATATTATCGTCATAGAATCTATCGGAAACCGGAGCCGTGTTTATATACGAAGCATACGCTGTCGGAGTTCTCTGCGTGTCGAGATACATTTCCAGCCCGGGACGAACCGTTTTAGTCAATACCTTTCGGAAATCGGACTTCGGTTTTACTTCCAGAAGAGCCGTAACGGCCGACAGGCTCCCCGAAAAAGGCCACAGATAGGAATATAGTTTCTGTTGCTCGGCCTGTTCTTGATTAGAAAGATAGGAGACTTTCAAATGGTTGTCAAAGGGATAAGTCTCCCTGAATAAAGGGACATCTTCAACTCCATAAAGTTTTTCAATGGCCTTGAACGTATCGGCCGCACGAGTATAGTTATCGTTCCCTGCAAAACTTTTTCCTGAAAAGAACAAAAGAAAAGCGAGCGCAAAGCAACGACCAAGCATAATTGAGAATAATTTCTTCATACGATTTTACAATTTTCCTTTCGGGGAAATTTCTGTTTCCCGGCTTTTTCCATCGATATAAAAACGAGCAAAAAAAATCACCGAGCAGAGGACACCCCCCGGCCCGGTGAAAAACAGAAAGATATTATTTAACTATTACTTTATTGGAATACAAAGCGTTACCGCAATTTACCCGAACAATGTACACGCCGCCATGAGCCATATCGAAAGAACAATCGGAAACCATCGCTGTCGAAGCGACACAATTGCCCAACAAATCGAACACCATAACGTCATCGACAACAGCGCCATTGGTCAAAACCTGAATAGTCGACCCACTGACTGTCACAACGGGCTTAACAGCTGCCGAAACTTCCTCAATGGCAGTGGGATCGCCTTGTTCTACCAACAGAGTCAACGCATTGAGATCGACCGTCAACTTGTAATAGCCATCGGAGGGAACGGTAAACTTATTGTCATGGTTACCGGCAGTAAAATAGGAAATCGTATACGTTTCACCTAACGTAATGAGTTGATTTCCCTCTTTTGTTTGATCGAATACAAAACAGTTTTCCCAATTTCCGGCAATGAGTTGATTGATAAATTTGAATTCCGTATCACCGTCTTCGGTGTTCTTGGCATACAAAAATCCATTCCATGTAAACACGCCTTCGCTTATTCTTGTCATTTCAATTCCGTCCTCGGTTTTCCAAGCTCCCGGTTCTCCTTTCATGGCACTACCGATCAGATATAAATGATCATAGTCGATTTTTGTAACCTCCATTTTCACGGTATTCAAATCGATCGTAATCGTATAAGTGGCCGTAGAAGCAATTTGGTATTCCGCAGTGGCGACTCCATCGGCACTGAAAACCGGTGTATAAGTGCCCGATTTAACCTCCGATGCATTCGCAGGATTCAAAGATTGGCTATTGTCGTTACTTACGATATAGAAACCGGTCACGGGTTCTCCCACTTCAAGTTTTCCTTTCCATGTATAAACGCCGTTCGCTTCTTTCGTCATAGCGACTCTTTCGGGGAATGCGCTACCGGCTAAATAGGCCTGTCCGAATTTCTCGACATCAAGAATGTCCAAAGAACTTTCTGTCAAAGTCATCGTTTCTGCATCCAAGTCGATCGTAATCGTGTATACCCCGGTTTTTTCTACTTGGAAAGAGGTGTCATAACCTCCGTGTTCGCCTTTGTCATACAACTTTGCGGGAACACCCGGAGTGACAATTTCGTGATCGGGCACATCGGGATTAGGTGCAAGACAAGGATCCCAGCCTCTTCCTACCAAGAATTTAAATCGACGGTCTCCCGTTTTATCCAATAACTCTCCCGTCCACGTAAATTGGCCGTCTCCGACCTTCGTCATTTCAAGAGCATCCTTAGGGCTCCAACCTGCTGCACAAGCATCTCCGACAACATACAAATTGTCATAATGATTGATAGCCGACATACCGAATACGGCCAACAAACACGCGATTAAAAATGTAATCTTTTTCATAATTTTTATTATTAAGTTTAACAAAAGAATCTACTTTACCGACCTATCAATACCTTTTTGGTAAATACCTTATCCTCAGTATGCACCTTTACGAGATAAACTCCTTTCTCATCTACCGACAAAGAAGCCCGACCACCGTCGAAACTGCCTTCTTTAAGGATTTGTCCGAGCGAATTATAGACCCAATAATCGGTAGAAGAAGACTGCTCGATAACGATATGTTTGTCAAGAGCATAAACCTTCCCCACCGGCTCGGCGCTCTCAGGGGTCTCGATAGCGGTAGTACCATCGGCATATTTCGACAGAGTCATGCGGTCTATATTAGGGCCATACTCCGAATTATTCCCGATTTCCACCGTATTGCTTGCCGTGTGATCGAGGTCTACCCATATAGTTTTATGGGCCAAATTACCGCCGCTCGTTCCTCCTGTACCGACAAATGAGACCTCTTGCCAAGAATCCATATTACCGTTCATCTTTACATAGGCCGTACAAGGGGCATCGGACATATAGTAAACGGTCATCGCATAAGTGCCCGATTCAGGGACTTTTACATCGTTGAAAGTAATGGAACGTCCATTCCCTATCGAAGCCACATATTTCCCACCCGAGCACAAACTATCTGTATCGGTCTTAACCGGTACACCGAACGGAATCGTATTGCCATCGGCCTCAGCCTCATATTTCATGAAAATAGGTTTAGGAAGTTGCGAAGACGTAGAGAACAAAACAGCCGCTCCCCCATGTTTTAACAAATCGATCGACACCGTATCTTTCGATGTCAAATTTCCTTTCCATTCGAATTGAATTTCCGACGGACATTCTCCATCTTTATAAATATATGCATTGTATCGTTCACCGGAGGATAAAAACGAAAGAGGCACGGACACGGTGCGGGCATCGTGTGTCAGCGAAGCGAAATACCACTCATTGCCTTTGCAGCGTACGATACTTACATATTCGTCGGGAACAGCTTCAAGGCAGCGGGTATCGTCCCATGCAGCCGGTACAGTCTTTAAAAATTCCCGGGCAATGTTATATTCGATATTTTCGGGAGCGTCGCCGATATGTTGTACTCCCGATTCAAAAACTACCGATAAAGCCAACTGGTGCGCTGCTGTCGTCTTTTGATGGATGCACCCGTTTTTATCGGCAAAATCTACCGGGACATAATCGGTCGACCCGATAGCCCCTCGGATAATCGCCGAGTTTATATTGTGGATATCGGGAAAAGTCGTAAAAACCGTATTCTCCAACACGGCCTCAGATGTCAGCAAATGCGGCCATGTTCTCCTCAAACCGGTCGGTTTAGTACAGGCATGTAAATTAAGTAACAACTGCTTTTCGGCCGTTACCTTCAAAAGCAAATCGTATTTCTTCATCATAGCCTGATCGTCACTTTCCCAAAAATCGACTTTCAACCCTTTAACTCCTTGTGCCTTCCAATTCTGTACCATAGAAGCCATCGCCGACTCATCGGAAGGAAGCGAGTTTTGATTCACCCATACGAACACTCCCACCGATTTGGAGGATGCATAATCCACTACCTCTTTCAACGAAACACCGTTCTGCTCCCAGCATTTGTCCAATGTGAAATATTCCCAACCTTGCTGTTTAGCCCAATCTATATATTTCTTAATGTTACTCATGCTAAGATAATCGGAGTGGAAGTCTTCTCCGCCGAAATTCCATACAGCACGTCCGGGTTTTACCCACGACAGATTAGTCAAGGCCGTTTTATCGTTCAAATTTTCCAATATAACCGACTCTGCTATCGATTCTAAGGAACCCACCATGAGAACTCTCCACGGCGTATACAAGGGAAGGGTAGCAGCGACATTCCCAACCAGCCGGTAACCGTAGGCTTTCGTCTCTTCATTCACAAACAACGAGCTTCCACAATAATTCCCATTGACCATCGCTTCGGTCAACAACAGATAATCGCTTCCCGTATGAACCAGCAATGGCAACGGGGTATATAGTTCACATGCCATAAATTCTGTATCGTTCTCTTCATAAAGAGCCTGATTATTTTTGGTATATTGCTGTGAATAAACTTTTTCCTGTCTTACCGGCAAACATTCGCTATTTTCGGCATAAACCGAAATGTCTCCGCTACCGAGAATCGCATAGCGGTAAGCCACGCCATCGTCATACACCCGAAAAATAAATTGTACGGTATGTCCGTCTTTATTACATGAAACTGTCGCCTCTTTATATGTATTATCATATCGACTGCGCTTTCCCGACGGTAAGCTATACGAATCGTCCACCAAACGTTCGGTAAAAGAGGGTTCGCTCAATCCCGTTGAAAAATCGCCTACCGAAGTGGTAATTCCCAAAGCCGATTTTTCCACAATAGAGGTAACTCCTTTCACGACCTTATAATACAAAGCATCGTTATCGCTCACGACAACAAGTTTTATAGAATCGGAGGGAGAGACGGTTTCTCCGACGACAGTCTCACCCCATACCGGGCAGGCTCCTGCCATCATCGCGCCGACCAAAAGACCATATATACATTTATTTTTCATTGTCAATATTTACTTCCTGTTTCTACAATAAAGCTACTTCACGATTACTTTTTGCACGACTCGTTCTTGCTGTACAATTATTCCCACCAGATAAGCACCGGGCGGAACAGGTATTCTATTCACACGACCTGTTATTTCACTCTCGTACACAATTTGGCCAGACAAGTTCACTACTTTACAAAATCCATCGGAATCCATAGTAATTACAATCTCGTGATTCTGCGTAGCGACATCGATTCCTTCGGTTACCGGTTTTGTAACAGAAGACGGTTTGTCACTGCCGAACAACTGCCATTTCAAAAGCTGAAAGGAGTCGGCTCCGTTATTTTCGACCGTTCTCAAACGATAGCCTTTATATAATTTAGTACCATTTACTGCGAATTTCATAGTTGCATACCGGCAAGGGAATACAAATCCATTGACTTCGCTTACGGCTTCCCAGTCTTTGTCAAAGCCTTCGACGACCCAACTCTTAGGGTCTCTCTCAGGATAATCCTGACACGAAGTCAACGTATAATAGTCCAATCGATACGGTTTATCCAGTTCTACCTCGACATTGAATACCGGGCTTTCGTCGCTATAATACTTCCGTTGCATATCCCGGTCGAAAAGATTAAAATATCTTTCGTCGGCAATCGTAAAGGCTCCGAGCGGAGAACCTATCACATTGGAAAAGACATCGACATTTTCGGTAATATCTGCCGGGAAATTTTTATGATCGGCCGATTCGTAATAAGGTATCCCGAACAATTGTATTTCCCCGACATTCCGCCCTTTCGTATCGATACGATAATATCGGGCTGCCTTGCCTGCATCCGCATGGGGTTGACGGCTTATCGTAAACAAGGTAGCCGCGCTGTAACGGGTAGAGCCTCCGGAATTCAATTGCGAGTAATTTCTCCCGTCGACCGAATATTCAAGGCTCCATGAATCGACATTTTGAGATGTCACTTCTCCCTCGGAAAATAGATAACCCGTAACCAGACAAGGGTCTGTACAGGTAACATATATGTAATCCGAAGCAGCCTGTAAATCATAAACCGTGTATTCATCGTTATCATTCAGGGCAGACCCGGAAATATCTTTTCCGTTAATCGTGATTACAGCATTATCGGTAAGATCGTAAGCATAAGCTGCTTTCATCTTTTCGGGCTTCGGCATTTTAACCTCGGTCTCCCAGATTTCAAATTTATCTATATTAGGGCCACCGCCATTGTAAGGAGTGATTTTTATCGTATTATCGCCCTTATCGAGATAAATATACGAAAGCATCATACCGACCGGAGGGCGGTTCCAATCTTCTGTCGTCTCCGTCATACCTATCACCACCGGTGCATAAAATCCCGTTTGGACGGCTATGGAACGTATGAACATGCTCGTGTAATAGGTACGGAACTCATAAGTGCCCTCCTTATCGACATAGACATTCCTAAACAAAATCTCGGATCCATTGTCGTTGTCCCCCACATAGGCATCTCCCGAATATCCATTCACATATTTGACCTTTACCGGAGGTGTGAGAACCGCATCCTCTGCTTCCAAGACTAAAAGCGGATTTTGAGCGCACAAGCCGGCAGCAGGCAACAAAGAGAGTAATAAAATCTTAAATTTTTTCATTCCTTCGCAAACTACAATTAAGCATAAGAACCACTTAGAATCTTTCCTAAGCCAAAGATTCCAACAGGGATATTTCACAGTCGAAAAGGATAGAGAAACAACCGTTGTCCGAACGATATTTGTACTTACAAAAGTTTTTCATGTTGGTAACATTCTAAGGGTTTCACATATCTATGACACAAAAAACATCATACACCCTTATACCAAATGAAAAAAATTTTTTACTACCACAAATAGCTGTACTGATCTCCTAAAAATTTCTTGATTTTTTTCAAGGCCGTGGTTATCTGGCCCTCAACGGTTTTTACCGAAATATTCAACTTCTGGGCTATTTCCTGATTCGTAAGATTCTCACTTCGGCTAAGCAAAAAAATGTTCCGACATTTATCCGGTAAAGAAAAAACAGCCTCCTGAATCAAACGATATAATTCCTCGGTTTCGAGAGTAGACACACTGGTATTGATCGTAGAGACTTCCACTCTGTCGAGACCCACCGTCTCTTTCTTTTTTCTCAATTCATTCAAACACTTATTTTTCGCTGCTTGGAACAAATAGGCTTTCAGTGAAAGCTGGATCTGAAATGTCTCTCGGTTTTCCCAAAATATCCATCGCCAACTCTTCTGCCACATTCTTATCGTCCAAATGGAGATATATGAAACGGCACAAAGGAGTAAAATATGTTTCAAATAAAGATTTGAACGCATCCTCATTTCCTTCACGAATCTGCCTAAGCAATGATATGTCATTAGTGATATTCGCTACCATTATTACAGGAAAACTATGCAAAGAAAATAATATTATTCAAGATAAAAAAATAATATTCACA
>OOIG01001741.1_pt1 | contig 15658 bp, 18 predicted proteins | sample 1692091 | NCBI WGS metagenome assembly OOIG01 (sample SAMN06348188, study PRJEB24527) | human gut metagenome | biome: human gut; feature: ankylosing spondylitis patient; material: feces | host: Homo sapiens | place: China | collected 2015-10 | reverse complement strand
TGTTTTCTATTGAAATTTTATTGTTACTTGCAGCAAATGCATTTAATCCCGTTACATTTAGAATAATAGACAATAATGTAACTATGCTTATAATTTTTGTATATAGGTACAGTCGGTTTTTATTTATATTATTCATAACCAGTCTTCCTTTCTGTTTGATAAAAGTTTTATTTTAATCTATTGCGCCATTTTCGAATATTTGATTTAATTTTAATATATGGGCATAAATCATACCCAAAACCTACTGAAGAGAATAGGTGTAAAAATTAGTTTTGAAGCGGATACTTTTCTGATTTTCATAACATCATCCTCCGTTTTTGTAATTGTTGAACAATCCGTTGACTTTATTATAACAAGTAATGTGGAATTTGTCAAGAATAACTTTTGGTGTATAGTATTGACAACAAGATATATTTTTGTTATATTATATCCGACAGGAGAATGGATATGGCAATTTCAGATAATTTAAAAAGAGGTACTATCGAACTTACCATACTTACACTGCTGCAGGACGGCGATATGTATGGATATGAAATTTCACAGCAGCTATCCGACAGAAGCGGCGGTCTTTACCGTATTCTGGAGAGCTCGTTATACCCGTCGCTTTATCGCTTGGTTGAAAAGGGGATGATATCCGACCATTCGGAAAAGGTAGGCAAAAGGCGCGTTCGTGTTTACTATCATTTGGAGGAGCGCGGCAAAGAGTATCTTGAAGACCTTCGGCGGGAATATATTTCCCATACGGCAGGAGTGTTGAAAATTTTACAGGTGGATAATATCGGGGAAATAGCAAATGGCATCGAATGAAAAAATAATAAATAAATATTTAAAAGCGGCGAAGAAAGATTGCCCGAAAAGATTACAAAAAATGCTTGATACCGAATTAAAAGGTAGTTTGATAGAGTTTTGCAATGATAAGGTTTCTGTTACATATGAATTGTTGGAAAACCATTTTGGCAAACCGGAGCAATGTGTAGCAGAATATATTTCTTCGCTTGACGGAATCCATATAAATAAAAAGCTGTGTCGCTCGAAAAGGATTTGGATAGCGGTTATTTCCGCCTTAATTATTATTATCCTTATGACAATCGGAGCATTGGCTCATATGCTTAAATGGAACAGGGAACATAACCCGACACGATACGAACTTGAAATTACGGAGGAAAGCTCAAATGAACAAAGCAATCAATAAATCAATAGCCGCTATTCTTTTGGCAATTATATGTGCTTTTATGCCTATATCTGCGGCAGAGGCGGCAGCCGAAAAAACTCAAAGACTTGTCAGTGAAGAAACAATGTATGTTGACGGTTATACTGTGACCGTTTCGGTTTATGAGGACGAAACTCCCGTTTCGGTAATGCCGCTTGCAACAACATATGAAAAATCCGGCAAAAAAACATTTACTGCAAAGAACGATTCCGGAACAGTGCTACTCACCTTCACAATAAACGGTACGTTTACGGTAAGCTCACACGGCTCCGCTTTTTGCACAAAGGCTTCATATAGCTACTCGATTAAAGATTCCGCATGGGAATTCAAATCGGCAACCGCCGAGCGTTCAGCAAATAAAGCTATTGGGGACGCGAAGTTTATCAGAAAGGCTCTTTTGATTGTAGTAGATACTATTGAGCCGCATGTTGTGCTCACCTGCGATAATAACGGCAATTTCTCATAAAATACATATATTATAAAATTACCCCCACATTTTTAATGTGGGGGATTGTTATTGCATAGGCTCTTTTTTCGTTTTTACCATAAACCTTACTTCACCATTTACTACACCATTTTGGTGTGGACTTGCATAGAGAAGTATAAAGATATATTAAAGTGATTTTTTTCAAACCCGCGGTACTATCGGGTTTTATGAGATTTTGAGGAGTTATAGGGACATATGAAACTCGGTTCGACAATTACCATTCCTAATTTCATTTATTCCCATATCTCCTTATTTTATAAGTATTTGATTATTGTAAGGTATACAGTTTTTCCGAAAATACGAAAAGAGCTGATACGACTTTTATATTATAGCGCATCAGCTCTTCTTTTTCAATATAAATAAGTTTAATTTGTTTTGTGCCTTCGGTCTGTAGCTCCGATGGGGTCGCACTTTATCCGGCTTTATTCATTATCTTTGCACCCTGCCCGAGCCGTCTCCGTCGGCGAGGTTTTCAACCTCAGATACCGCAACACGGTTAAAATCTCCCTCTATCGAGTGCTTTAATACCGCCGCTGCCGTCAAGTATAGCAATAATATCTCCCTGTAAGCTTTTCTCATAATAATATATTGCATTATTATAAATGAAATATATCGGTGAATTGCTGCTGTCATAAACGAACTCAATAACATTAGTTTCCGCATCGTTTACAAGCTCATACTGCTTTACAACATTATTGTTTTCGTCAACTTCATAATAAGTTGTTGTACCGTTTACTGTTTTGCTTGTACGAATACCGTTATGATTATAGGTATACGAAATATTGGTATTTGCATTTACGGCAGCGGTCAGTCATCTGCCGCTCCAAGTAAAGGTATAACCGTTAAGTGAAGTTAAATTTCCGCTTGCGTCATACCCTAAATCGGTTCGCTGATTTTGGCTGTTATAGGTATAGTTTTGGGTTGTAAGGGGAGAACCAAGCGCACCTGTTGTGTAAAGATAGGTCTTTACCGAGGTGATATTCCCTACAAAATCATACACATAGGTTACGGACTTATTCGCCGCTTTATCATCAACACGGACAAGCTCATTTGAAGAATTGTAGGTAAAGGTTTGCCGCAGGCTGCCGTTCAGAGATATTGAGGTGATATTCCCTCGGCGTCATACCGAACGCCTTCAAGCTCCCAAATATTTAAGTAGTCTTCCTTAGTATAGTAATCCTTATATGCTATATAAGAGCAGCCGGAAAAGGACAAAGCAATTATTGCAACAAGTATTACTGCCGTGATTTTTTTAAATATATACTAACTTCCTTTGTATACACAATGTGTTTAATATAAATACATTGTAGCATACTTGTGCTGACGCTGTCAAATAATTCCGCGGGAACGACATTTAAATTTACATCGGCAGTGTATTTATACCTTGATATTAAAGGGGAAATGTGGTAAAATGGGAACCGTCAGGAGCGTGAAACACAATGAAAACAGTAGTATCGGTTATAGGTAAGGACGCGGTAGGAATAATTTCCGAGGTAAGCGCGGTGTGCGCGGAGTGCAATGTTAATATAGTTGACATTACGCAGTCGGTTTTGCAGGATATGTTCGTAATGGTAATGCTTACGGAAATTGACGGGCTTAACTGCACGTTTACCGAGTTTTCGGATAAAATGAAAGCACTGGGCGTAGGCAAAGGGCTTGATATTCGCGTAATGCACGAAGATATTTTCAATTCAATGCACCGCATTTAAAAAAGGAGCTGCCCCAATGCTTAATATTAACGATATAATTGAAACCATAAATATGATTTCTGAGGAAAATCTTGATATCCGCACGGTGACAATGGGAATTTCCCTGCTTGACTGCGCCGATTCGGATATAAAGAGCTCCTGCAATAAAATTTATGAGAAGATAACAAGACTCGCCGGCAACCTTGTCAAGACCGGCGAGGATATAGAGCGGGAATACGGTATTCCGATAATAAACAAGCGAATTTCCGTAACCCCAATATCAATGCTTGCCGCCACCGGCGGCGACCCCGTGCTTTACGCCAAAACGTTGCAGCGCGCGGCGGACACTACGGGCGTAAACTTTATAGGCGGCTACTCCGCCCTTGTGCATAAGGGCTTTTCGGCGGGGGACGAGGCGCTTATACGCTCAATTCCCGAGGCGCTCGACACTACCGAAAACATTTGCTCATCGGTCAATATAGGTTCTACAAAATCGGGCATAAATATGGACGCGGTAAAGCTAATGGGCGAAATTGTGCGCGAGACTGCCGAAAAAACCGCCGACCGCGACTGCATAGGCTGCGCAAAGTTAGTTGTATTCTGCAATGCGGTTGAGGATAACCCATTTATGGCGGGTGCGTTCCACGGCGTGGGCGAGCCCGATTGCGTGGTGCATGTGGGCGTTTCGGGCCCCGGCGTTGTTCAGGCGGCGCTTAAAAAGTACCCAAATGTTGACCTCGGAAGCGTTGCCGAAATAGTAAAGCGCACGGCGTTTAAAATAACCCGTATGGGTCAGCTTGTGGGAACAGAAGCCTCAAAGCGGCTCGGTGTTCCTTTCGGTATAGTGGATTTATCGTTAGCCCCCACGCCCGCGGTGGGCGACTCGGTGGCGCATATTCTTGAAGAAATGGGGCTTGAAACCTGCGGAACGCACGGCACTACCGCGGCGCTGGCTCTGCTTAACGACGCGGTTAAAAAAGGCGGCGTTATGGCGTCTTCCTCCGTCGGCGGGCTTTCGGGCGCGTTTATTCCCGTTACAGAGGACGCAGGTATGATAGCCGCAGCGCGCTCAGGCGATTTGCAGCTTGAAAAGCTGGAGGCTATGACCGCGGTTTGCTCTGTGGGGCTTGATATGATAGCGATTCCAGGCGAGACCCCCGCAGAGGTTATTTCCGCAATACTTGCGGACGAGGCGGCTATAGGTATGGTCAACTCAAAAACCACGGCGGTAAGGGTGATTCCCGCAATAGGCAAAAAGGCGGGCGAGGAGCTTAATTTCGGCGGACTTTTGGGCTCGGGACCGATAATGCGCGTAAACCTTGAAAAAAGCCCGAAGAAGTTTATCGACCGCGCGGGGCGCATACCCGCCCCCCTGCAAAGCCTTAAAAACTGATGAGCGGGAACATAATTTTAATAGGTATGCCGGGCTCGGGCAAAAGCACGGTGGGCGTTTTGCTGGCAAAGGCGGCTGGTATGCGGTTTTCCGATACCGACCTTTTAATTCAGCAGGAAACCGGCAAAAAGCTGCAGGAAATAATAGACTGCGGCGGGCTTGATTTCTTTCTCGAAACCGAGGAAAATGTAATAGCCACGGCGGATTTTGAAAATTCGGTGGTTGCAACGGGCGGCAGCGCGGTTTTCGGCGAAAGGGCTATGAGAAAGCTTAAAAGCGGCGGCAAGGCGGTGTTTCTCGATGTGCCGCTTGAAGAAATAGAGCGCCGCATAAACAATATCACAACGCGCGGTATTGCAATGCGGCGGGGCGAAACGCTTGAAAGCGTTTATAACGAAAGACTGCCGCTTTATAAAAAATATGCCGATATAACGGTGAAAAGCGGCAACGCAGAGGAAACGGTTGCAGAAATATTAAAACAGATTAGTTAACAGCACCGTTCCACAGCGGCATATTTGCTATATATTTTTCTTGGGCGGCGGGAACATAATATGCACAGTAGCTTTTAAAGCCTTGCTTTTCTAAGCTTTCGTTTCCTGTGCTTTCTTCCGCCACCAAAAAACGGTAATAGGGTATATAATACTTTTCCCACGGCGCAAACCGATAAACAAGCTCGGTTTGCGCTGTTTTATCGCTTTTTTTAATCGCTTTTGGGGCGGAGGTGACATATTTCCCGTTATACAAAAGCTCCTTTGCCTTATCGGGGGATATAACGGGGTAATTCCCGATTTTATCGCCGAGATCAGGTAAATCGGTGCTTATTTGTTCCAATTCTCCGTTATCGTTCGGGGTGAAACGGGTTTTATAAAAATTGTAATTTATGATTTTTTGAACTATATCATTGCTGTCCTTATAAAAGCTGATATTATATGACTGCCTGCCGTAAATATCGTAGTCGCCGCCGTATAAATTCAAAATATACTTTCCGTCTTTAAATAAAGCGCTGTATTTATTCTTTAAATATCCGGCGCTTTTTTTCATATCCTTATATGATGAATAATACCCGAAATTATACTTTTCAGGCAGCTTTTCGGCTTTTTTAAAATAAACGGCAATATCCGTATCGGTTGCCGTAATTTTTATGCTTTCGCTCTCGGCAAATACCGCGCCGCCGTCGTTTGCAAAGCTATTAAAGCCCTTTAAATTAAGTTTTTCGGCGGTGGCGGTTATCAGCTCCTTTAATTTATTTTCGGGTGTATCGTTTTTAACCATGAAAACAGGCAGCGCGGTAAGTGAAATATTCTCGTTCCACGGGTTTGCGTTCACAATTTCCGAAATATCGTGCGCAAAGTACCCATCATAGCCGTAGCCGCCGTCGGGCGCGCCTATTTCAAGCGTGGGTAAATCGGTATCGGGGGATAATGTGCTGCTGTCGGTGCTTTCGTTTTTTGCACTGTCAGGCGGAAAAATATCGGAAAAATTCACGGTGATAATTATACCGACCGCGATAATAGCGGGAGCGGCGCAAAGCAGTAATTTATTTCTCTTTTTCCGCTTTTCCGCAATAATTTTGCGGCGGCGGCAGACCTCCGCCTTTCTTTCTTCAAAGCTTTTCACAGTATATCCTCCTTTTCAAGCTCTTTTCGCATAGCCGCTTTTGCACGGCATAGCAAATTATCAACCTGCTTTGCCGATTTTTTTAAAATCTCGGCAGTTTCCTTATATGAAAGTCCCTCAAAATAAACCAAATGCACCGCCGCCCGCATATCGGGCGGCAGATTTAATAATGCGGCGTTTAAAATGCGCGCCTGTTCGCTTTTTAAAAACGCGTTTTCGGGTGATAAATCTTCTGCCGATATATATTCGTGTAATTCCTCGGCGGCGTGCCGTTTGCGGTGCTTTATAAGGTTGAGCGCGCGGCTTTTGCCTATCATATAAATATAGGTTTTAAGCGATACCTTAAAATTGTATTTCCGCCTGTTTTCCGCAATATAGGCGAATACATCTATGGCAATATCTTCGGCGGTGTGCGGGTCGTTTACATATCTGTTTATAAATAATATAAGCCCGTCGAAATATTCGCACATTATTCTGTCAAATGCGTCTTCGTCTCCGTTTAAAAACAGTCGGTATTTATCTTCGCCGCTCACAAAACCGCCCCCTCACTTCTTATACAACTAAAAATGCTATTTCCCTTATATTATCATATTTTCCGAAAAATTGAAATAACCTAAACGGCGGGATTGACAAACAAAAGCGTTGAGTATATAATATATAAGTTAAATTATGTTTATTTAAGGATGTATATTTATGGAGTGGACTTCGCTTAACGACCTGCGCGAAAAATATCTTTCATTTTTTGAGTCAAAGGGGCATATGCGGCTGAAAAGCTTTTCGTTAGTACCTAATAACGATAAGTCTTTGCTGCTTATAAATTCGGGTATGGCGCCTATGAAAAAATACTTCACGGGCGAGGTAACGCCGCCCTCAAAGCGGGTTACAACCTGCCAGAAGTGCATAAGAACGCCCGACCTTGAGCGTGTGGGGCACACCGCGCGCCACGGCACATATTTTGAAATGCTCGGTAATTTCTCTTTCGGGGATTATTTTAAGGAGCAGGCAATAGAGTGGGCATGGGAATTTTTAACCAAGGTGCTGGAAATTCCGTCGGATTTATTGTGGCCCTCGGTTTATGAGGAGGATGACGAGGCTTACGCTATCTGGCGCGATAAAATAGGCGTACCCGAAAGCCACATTGTAAGGCTCGGCAAAGAGGATAACTTTTGGGAGCACGGTACAGGCCCCTGCGGACCTTGCAGCGAAATATACTTTGACCGCGGCGAAAAATACGGCTGCGGCAGCCCCGATTGCAAGCCGGGGTGCGACTGCGACCGCTATATGGAAATATGGAACAACGTTTTCTCCCAGTTCAACAATATGGGCGACGGCACTTATACAGAGCTTGAGCATAAGAATATAGATACCGGAATGGGTCTTGAGCGTCTTGCCTGCGTTATGCAGGGGGTTGACAATATGTTTGAGGTCGATACCATACGCAACATATTAAATAAGGTCTGCGAAATGTCGGGCAAGGAGTACGGAAAGGACGATAATACCGATATTTCTATCCGTGCTGTAACCGACCACATAAGAGCCTCGGTATTTATGATAAGCGACGGTATTATCCCGTCCAACGAGGGTAGGGGTTATGTTCTTCGCCGTATAATCCGCCGCGCGGCAAGGCACGGCAAGCTGATAGGCATAAACAAGCCGTTTTTAACCGAGCTTTCAAATGCCGTTATTGCCGAAAACAAGGCGGGCTACCCCGAGCTTGTGGAAAAAGAGCAGCTTATTAAAAAGGTTATTTCCAATGAGGAAAGCAACTTTAATAAAACCATAGACCAAGGCTTGAATCTGCTTAAAGACCTGATAAAGGCGGGCGGCGTGCTCTCGGGTGAGGACGCATTCAAGCTTTATGATACCTACGGTTTTCCGCTTGACCTTACAAAGGATATTTTAGCCGAAAACAATATGACCGTGGATGAGGAAAAATTCCGCGAGCTTATGGAAAATCAGCGCCAAATGGCGCGTTCCTCCCGCAAATCAGCCGATGCGGAAAGCTGGAAGAGCGACGGCATAAGCTTTGATAATATTCCTGCTACCGAATTTACGGGATATACCAAAAACAAATGCGGCGCGCGCGTGCTTGATATTGTGGCGGACGGTGAGCATACTTCCTATGCCGCAGAGGGCGCAAAGGCAATTATAGTGCTTGATAAAACCGCGTTTTATGCCGAAAGCGGCGGTCAGGTGGGCGATACGGGCGTTATTTATACAGATAATGCCGTGTTTAAGGTTACTGACACAAAGAAGACCGCGGGCGGCGTGTTTACCCACTTCGGCACGGTTGAAAAGGGTGCTTTAAGCGTAGACGATACCGTTACGGCGGAAATTGATGCAGAGCGCCGCAGCGCCATTCGCCGCAACCACACAGCGGCGCACCTTTTGCAGGCGGGTCTGCGCGCGGTTTTGGGCACGCACGTTGAGCAGGCGGGTCAGCTTGTAAACGAAAACGCGGTGCGCTTTGACTTTACGCATTTTTCGGCTTTGACCGCCGAAGAAACCGAAAAGGTTGAAAGCTTTGTAAACATCGCCATACTTGAGGGTATTGCGGTTGAAAACACCGAAATGCCCATAGCCGAGGCGCGGAAATTGGGCGCAATGGCGCTTTTCGGCGAGAAATACGGCGAGATAGTGCGCGTTGTAAACGTTAAGGATAAATCGATTGAGTTCTGCGGCGGCACACATATTGATAACACCGCTAAAATAGGGCTTTTCAAAATAATTTCCGAATCAAGCGTTGCGGCGGGCGTTCGCCGTATTGAGGCGGTAACGGGGCTTAACGTTATATCCCTTATAAATGCCGATAAAGCGCTTATAGCAAGCACTGCCGATACTTTAAAATGCTCTTCGGGCGATATTTCAAAGCGCGCTTTGCAGCTTACAAACGAGCTGAGAGACACAAAAAAGCAGCTTGAAAAAACCGAGGCTAAATTGGCGGCGGGCAAAATAACCGAGATAATAAACAGCGCAAAGGAAATAGGCGGCGTTAAGGTGGCAGTGGCACGGCTTGACGGCACCGCCCCCGATGAGCTTAAAAAGACCGCTGAGACCGTAAAGGCAAATTATGCCGACGCGGTTGTGATATTAGCGGCGGTAAACGGCGAAAAGCTTACCTTCTGCGCCGCATGCGGTAAGGATGCGCTGAGTAAAGGCGCGCACGCGGGCAATTTGGTGCGCGAGGTTGCAAAGGCAGCCGGCGGCAACGGCGGCGGCAAGCCCGACCTTGCAATGGCGGGCGGTAAGGATATTGCGGCGGTGGATAAGGCGCTCGGCACAGCTGAGCAGGTAATTACCGCTCAAATAGGAGTGTGAAAAAATGGCAGACTGTTTATTTTGCAAAATAGCTGCGGGAGAGATACCCAGCACCAAGGTGTATGAGGACGAGTATGTGTATGCCTTTAAGGATATTGACCCACAAGCGCCGTTTCACGCGGTGGTAATTCCGAAAAAGCATATTGCCTCGGCTGATGAAATAGATTCATCAAACAGCATAGAGGTTGCGCGCGTTTTTGAGGCGATTGCGAAAATCGCAAAGCAGGAAAACCTTGAAAACGGCTACCGCGTTGTAAATAACTGCGGGGAGGACGGCGGTCAGACCGTTCACCATATGCATTTTCACCTGCTGGCACGCAGAAACCTTGCGTGGCCTCCCGGTTGATACGGTGGTATTTAATATTTTTAAAGGGGAATAAAAAATGGCTGAATATTACACTATGAAAATAGCCGGACTTGAAAGACGGCTTGAAAAATTTCCTGTAAACGAGAAAATGGACATTGCTGCGTTTATAATTTTCGGCGATGTTGAGCTGACTATTGCAGGCTGCGAGGAGCTGCGCAAAAAGCTGCCCGAGTTTGATGTTATTTTAACGCCCGAGGCAAAGAGTATTCCTATAGCCTACGAAATGGCACGTCAAACGGGCAAGCCATATATAATCGCCCGCAAGGGTATGAAGGTGTATATGCGCCACCCGCTTGAGGTAAATGTAACCTCAATTACAACGCAGCACGAGCAGCACCTGTTTTTGGGCGAGAGCGAAACCAGCCTGATAAAGGGTAAAAGAGTGCTTATTATAGACGATGTTATAAGCACCGGTGAATCGCTTGCCGCAGTGCGCGAGCTTGTTAAAGAGGCGGGCGGAACAGAAGCCGCAGCCTGCGCGTTTTTGGCAGAGGGCGATGCCGCCGACCGCAAGGATATTATATTCCTTGAAAAGCTGCCGCTTTTCTTTAAAGACTGATTGTATTGTTTGCACAAAAGACCTGATTGCCGTGGACAATCAGGTCTTTTTTTAATACATATGCTATCAATCCTGCGGGGAGTGGTCCGCCTCCCTCACAACATCGGCGTGAACGTCAATATATTTGCGGTAAGCTGCGGGGGAGCGGCGATAAATGGATTTAAACTGCTTTGAAAAATTGCATAAATCGGGGTAGCCCGAAAGGGCGGCCATTTGGCTTATCGGCACTGCTGCTTGTTACCGCCTGCGGAATAAACCTGCTTTGCAGGGCTGCCGCACCCGGAATTTACTACGGCTTTACCGGCGATAAGGGGTCGGTAAAGGCATGGGGCTGCAACATTTCAACCACAGTGCTCGATAATGTTTCGCCGGACGGTGCGGCGCTTGCTTACACCCCAACGGATAACACAGCGGCGTTTATACTTTCGGCTTATTTCGACGCAAACAGCGATTTTAAAAAGCTTACGCCCGAGCAGCTTAAAAAAATGGAGGCGTTTGTAACCTGGGTGAGCTTGCCTTCCTGCAATGTTGGGGTGGGTGTTCAGTTTTGCGAAAATTTACTACACGCTTGATGGCACCGATCCGCTTACAAGCGACACCAAAATTCTTTACAAGCCGATATTTATGGCAAGCGGGCTTTACGATTCGCCCATACGCATTACCAAAGCGTGGGATGATTTGGGAATAGCGCCCGACGCCGACGGAAATTATACCGTTAAGGCTTATGCCGTAGCTGAAAACAGCGCGGGTGAGGATGTTTACAGCGCGGCGCAGACCTTTATCTACTCACAGGAGCCGGTTTATGACGGCGCAAAGGACGTTATACTGAATAACGGCGACGGCACCGGCAAAAACAAAGCAGGCTGGCACAATACAGCTATGGTAGACGCGGAAAGCGGCGTTGAATATACCCGCGGCGAGCCTTAAGCCTGCGGTATCGTTCTTTAAATTCGGGGTTTTTGTCTGAACGGATCAGGTCATTTAATAAACCCGAAAAGCTGTCGGTTTTTTACAGATGTCGGCTTTGATTACTACGGTCCTACCGATTATGACGAGCATTTAAGGGCGCTTAACGAGATGAAACGGCGCGTCGGCAGAGATGATGTTAATATATGGCTTGTGCCATGCACCTGGTCGATTGACAACCGTTTCGGTCAGGAGCACGCTATAAATCATCTTGAAATGTGCTACAGGCTTTTAAAGGAACAGGAGCACCCGGGCGGGCTTACCTGCTACAACTGGTATTCGTTTGGTAAAAACGGCGAAAGCCTTGACTGGCTGCTGGATGAAAACAACGAAAGCCGCTGGACTAATCTTGAAAAACGTATGATAGAAATTGCAAACGAAGTAATAAATATGCCGCTTAAATAAATGATTACAGCCTGTTGCCGAAAGCCCAAAGCAGCGGCAGCAGGCGTTTTTTTAAAAATCCAAATTTCCTTAAAAAATATCTTGACTATATTCGGGTTTTGTGCTATTATAATATTTGTTCGTATGCGGGTGTAGTTCAATGGCTAGAATCCCAGCCTTCCAAGCTGGTCGTGTGGGTTCGATTCCCATCACCCGCTCCATATTCCGATATCCTTTTTAGGGTGTCGGTTTTTCTTTTACCCCTCAAACAATAAAGCCTACCCCTGCCCTCAGTCAGCTTAAATAAAGGGGTAGCGAAAAGTGAGCTGAAAATTGCACCTTAAACCGCCAACCCCACATCAGCTAAAAACTAAAGCCTACTAATAGGTTTTGGTTTAATCATTTTCGGGAGCGAATCGGGAGCAAAAGCGCAAATCATATATAATATTTATTTTAAAGACCTATGTTTTGTACTTTCAGAGCATAGGTCTTTTTTCTTTTTAAGGAGATTAAAAGCAATGAAAAATTTTATTGAAGAATTGTATTACGGCAACATAAACCCGCAGGAAAGATATTTCGACCGCAAAAGCAAAACGGGAAAAAGTATATTAGCTATTGCAGATGTTGAGGACTCATTAAACGAGATACTGAATGATAAGGAAAAAGAGCTTTTCAAAGAATATCAAAGACTGGACGGCGAAATAACCGCCGATTCAAACCTTGATTCATTCATTGTAGGTTTCAGAATGGGTGCAAAATTCGCGTTGGACACCTATATCAGCGATAAAGCACCGTACTTTGAACGCAAGCCATATCAGAGCGGTTAATTGTAGAGAACTTTTCAAGAAACAAGTCACTTGAACAGCGCCACTACAAACTTCCGAAATGATAAATTATAATATGGAAAGGAGTTCTGAAAATGCGAGGTGTCAGCATATTGCCAACAATAGACAATGTTAAAATCAAGGACGAATATCTGAACGGTGCTTACAGCGAGCTTGCGGCACTGCTCGGTATTGACGCAGTTCTTAAAATTCATTCAAAATATAGGGGAACACAAATGTTTTTCCCCATTGAGCTGTTCAGCAGAGAGTTCATTGTTAAACAGATAGTTGAAGAATACAATGGATATAATGTCCGCGAACTTGCCACTAAGTACGGTTATACGGAAAAGTGGATAAGGAAAATATTAAAAGACCATATTGATAATGACGAAAAATAAAGGTGGGGATGGCTATGGGTAAAAAGACAATTATATTTGAGAATGGTACAACAAAGGAAATTGAATTGTCTGAAAGTGATGATGATATTACCGAATATGCCTTTTTTGATAATAATGGCGAAGAATATCATTTAGAGTCAACTGATAAAATAAGCGCTGATAATTATTTGCTTGCATTACAGTTATTATATTTGTATAGGTGTAAAACATTAACCGAAGATGACCTTTCAGTATATTTTGATATGTTTGTCAAAGCATATTATCGGCTTACTCAAAGATATGTTTTATATTGTATTGTGCAAAAGCATATGGACAAAGTGGATTACGATATCAGCATTTATGATATTGATAAAGCAAATGTAAATATCAAAAAATATTTAACGTCAAATTTCAAAAAAGTAAGCACTTGGAACAAACTCAATTTAGAAGAAATACTTGCTAATTTTAGTAAGGAAAATCAAAATCTCAGTATATTAGGTGCTGTTATCAATTTACATTTTGATTTAATGTTTGAGTTTGGGAAAAACCAACCGAAAGACGAAAGTGTATATGAAAATAAAAAAGAATATGTGGAACGGAATCTGGAGACAGATGTGACCAATATGATCCATGAGATCGGTGTTCCGGCACATATCAAAGGTTATCAGTACTTAAGAGATGCGATCATCCTGGCAGTAAATGACATCGAAATGCTCAATTCGATCACCAAAGTCCTCTATCCGACGATCGCCAAGAAACACCAGACAACGCCAAGCCGTGTCGAACGTGCGATCCGCCATGCGATCGAGGTGGCGTGGAGCCGCGGCAAGATGGATACGATAGATGCTCTGTTTGGCTATACAGTAAGTACGGGCAAGGGTAAACCGACAAATTCTGAGTTCATTGCCCTGATTGCGGACAAAATTCGTCTGGAATATAAAAATCGCTCTTTCCAATAAGTACTTTTTAGGGTATAATAAACAAAAAAGCCGTTTCAGGACTGAGATATCTGTACAGCTTTTATAGAAATGGAAGCAAGGAGGGCAATCACAGATGAAAAATATTTTATTTGCAACATCAGAGGCAGTGCCGTTTATAAAGACAGGAGGACTTGCCGATGTAGCTGGTGCACTTCCGAAATGTTTTGATAAGCGCTATTTTGATGTCCGTGTTATCTTGCCGAAATATGCCTGTATGAAACAGGAATGGAAAGATAAAATGGAGTATGTGACCCATTTTTATATGGATCTTGGATTCAAGAACTGCTATGTGGGAATCATGCAGATGCAGTATGATGGGATCCAGTTCTACTTCATTGACAATGAATATTATTTCAGCGGTCCGAAACCATATGACAGTGCACCATGGGATCTTGAGAAATTTGCTTTCTTTTCCAAAGCTGTGTTATCGGTTCTTCCGGTGATCGGATTCAGACCGGATATCATCCACTGTCATGACTGGCAGACAGGACTTGTTCCGGTTTACCTTCACGATTCTTTCCAGGAGAATGAATTCTTCCGTGGAATCAAGACTGTTATGACAATACATAACCTGAAATTCCAGGGTGTATGGGATGTTAAGACTGTTAAGGATATTACAGGGCTTTCTGATTACTATTTTGCACCGGATAAACTGGAGGCGTATAAGGATGCCAACTTCCTGAAGGGCGGTATAGTATTTGCAGATGCGATCACCACAGTAAGTAATACTTACGCAGAGGAGATCAAAACACCATTCTACGGTGAAAAGCTGGATGGTCTTCTCAATGCAAGGGCCAACAGCCTGCGAGGTATTGTAAATGGTATTGATTACAATGAATTCAATCCGGAGACAGATCCAAACATCACCAGAAACTACAATGCGAAGAATTTCCGCAAGGAAAAGATCAAGAATAAGATCCAGCTTCAGAAAGATCTTGGACTTGAGCAGGATCCGAAAGCTATGATGATCGGTATTGTATCCCGCCTGACAGATCAGAAAGGATTCGATCTGATCGCTTACATCATGGATGAGCTTTGCCAGGATGCGGTTCAGATCGTTGTCCTCGGTACCGGTGAAGAACGCTATGAGAATATGTTCCGTCACTTTGACTGGAAATATCATGGAAAGGTATCTGCTCAGATCTATTATGATGAGAAAATGTCTCACCGTATCTATGCATCAGCAGATGCGTTCCTGATGCCGTCTTTATTTGAGCCATGTGGTTTGAGTCAGCTGATGAGTCTCCGTTACGGAACACTTCCGATCGTCAGAGAAACAGGTGGACTGAAGGATACGGTCGTACCTTATAATGAATATGAGGGAACTGGAAACGGATTTTCTTTCAGAAACTACAATGCGCATGAGATGCTTGCAACAGTGCGCAATGCGGAAAGAATCTATTATGATAAGAAACGTGAATGGAATAAAATGGTTGATCGTGCTATGGCAGCTGATTTCTCATGGGGTAATTCCGCACGGCAGTATGA
>OOIG01001739.1_pt1 | contig 15669 bp, 13 predicted proteins | sample 1692091 | NCBI WGS metagenome assembly OOIG01 (sample SAMN06348188, study PRJEB24527) | human gut metagenome | biome: human gut; feature: ankylosing spondylitis patient; material: feces | host: Homo sapiens | place: China | collected 2015-10 | reverse complement strand
TTGGAGCTGCCAAAGTTGTACACGCCGCCGGGCAGGCTCAGTGCCGGAGCAAGGTTTGCGATCACCTGTCGGACATAGGTCACGCCCCGGCAGTCGTTGGCCGAAAAGGTCACCGACGTCCCATGCAGGGCGGCGCGCAAAAGGTTCAGCGGCAGGTTGCCCCGGATGGGCAGCCCGTAGCCCGGCAGGTCATACATCCAGCTGGCCCGCAGCAGCACAGCGTCCGGGCAGAGTTCCAGCACGCGCTGTTCCATTTCCAGTTTGCAGCGGCCATATACATTGGTCGGCTGCAGGGGCAATGTCTCCGGCAACGGCCCGGGCTGCGTGATTCCGGCATAGACCTGATCTGAACTGAACGCCAGCAGCTTTGCGCCGGATGCGCAGGCAGCTTTTGCCACCCAGACCGGCAGCTCCACGTTGGCACGATGGGCTTCCTCCGGGTGCTGTGCGCAATAGCCGGTGTCCGACAGAGCCGCCGCGTGCACAATGGCCGCAGGCTGTAGTTTCTGAATGGTCTCGGTCACTTCTGCCTCCCCGGCTGCTGCCAGAAAGCCGCGGGGCAGGCTGCAAAGCTCTGCATCCCCCAGCCCCTGCTGCAGGATGCGTGCGCCCAGAAAGCCGCTGCCGCCTGTGATGAGAATGCGTTTCATCGGTACTATCTCCCTCCCCTGGTTTGCTGTCAGTATAGCATATTTTGTGCAGTAAGAAAAGCAACTGCGCCCCAAAGCGAAAGCTTCAGAGCGCAGCTGCTTTTTTCAGAGGAAGAATTCCAGCACAAAGACCACAGCGCAGCAGGCCACAGCCACCTGGAACAGGCTTGCACCGCACCAGGCCGCTGCAATGCCGATCACCAGCGCCACAGCACCGGCCACCGGGCTCTGGGTGGCCTGCACGATGGCCGGGAAGGTCATGACGGCCAGCGTGACATAGGGCACATAGTACAGGAACGACTGAACGAACCGGTTCTTGATGGGTTTGCGGATCAGAGTAAGCGGCAGGATGCGGATCGCATACGACACCAGTGCCATGACCGCAATGTAAATGTAGTTGTTATGCGTCATGTTCCGCCTCCTGATCCTTGACCGGGAACAGCACCGCAGCCGCACTGGAAATAAGCACGGTGAGCAGGATGGTCCGGGTGCCGTCCGAAAGTGCCGAGATGCCCGGCAGATAGTTGCAGGCAAAACTCAATGCAAAGCTGATGGCCACCAGCACAGCCACCACCTTATCCTTGCGGGCAGGCGGGATGATGATGGCAAGGAACATGCCGTACAGCGCAACGCTCAGGGCGCTGACCGCACGCAGCGGCAGCAGGTTGCCGGCAACGATGCCCAATGCCGTGCCGGATGCCCACGCCGGGGCTGCCAGCAGGATGGCACCGTAAGTATAGCAGGGGTTCAGGCTGCCGGGCCGTGCAATGGTGATGCCGAACAGCTCGTCCGTTACGTCGTAACCGATGACCAGCCGGTGCCAGAAGGGTGTGCCCGGTGCAAACCGCTGGGCCAACGCGCAGCTCATGAGCAGATAGCGCGCATTGGCGATGAGGGTGATCACGGCCACCTGAAAATAGCTGGCACCGCTCATAATAAGCGCAAAGGCAGCGTATTCACCGGCCGATGCGTTGTTCAGCAGACTGGCCAGAAACCCCTGAAACGGGGTAAAACCCGCCTTGCGGGCTGCAATGCCCAGCGAGAAAGAGACGGCAAAATAGCCCAGTGCGATGGGCACGCCATCCCGGATGCCCTCACAAAACACCTTTCGGCTGAAGGCCCACACAGGCTTCTGCTCCCGGATGATGTCCGCATCCAGAAGCGAATTGCTTGTTTCCATGTTGAAATTGCTCCTTTCCTGTTCCAAACATTGTCTATTATACTCCACCGCCGGGCCGGAGAAAAGGGCCTTGTAACATTTTTTGTGATAAAAACGCTCAAAAATTTTTATGGCAGACATAAGATTTCGTTTGGCCGGATTGCTTGTTCGGGCATACAAAAAGCACAGGCACCACTCCGGAAAGAGCAATGTCTGTGCTTTTGGGGTCAGAGGCCCGGCACCAGAAAATGCTGTGCCTGCGTCAGCACCCGGGTGTCGGGGTCCAGTCCGTTGGCCGCCAGCATCTGGGCCGGCGGCACATGGAACCGCCGCGCGATATCGAACAGCGCCTCGCCTTCCTGTGCATAGTAAATGCGCAAGGTGATCTCCGGGTCGGCAGGGGTCAGGGCTTCGCCCAGCGAAATGCTGCCAATGCCCTGGCGGGTACTGCGTCCCAGGATGGCACCCTCAGCCCGGGCGGTGATGGTTACGGTAAGGGTTCCGCCGGTGCAGGTACACTGTACGCTGTCGGTACTCAGCCAGCATTCCGGCTGCAGCTGCATCCCGGCGGGCACCTCGGCCGGGATGGGCACGGAAAGCTCCAGCGTTTTTTCGTAGCTGTCCAGCTCTCCCAGGCTGTTCTCCGCAAAGGCGGTGGCCGTGGCGCGGGCTGTCAGCGCCCAGCCGCCGCCCTGCCCACTCTGCTGCGAGATGCTGACAGGCCCATACGATACAAAACAGGCACGCAGCTGTGCCCCGGCATCCGGCAGCGGGCCGGAACCGGAAACCGTCGTGGTTGCATTCAGCAGGCAGACCAGTTCTTCGGCCGCCAGCTCCTGTGGGACAAGCTCCGTTTCAAACCGGGTGGAAAAAGCATCCACTGCCACCTGCAGCTGATAGCTGCGCCATGCCCGCAGGTGCAGCATGACATTCGCCGTCAGCTGGGCGGCGGCGCTTTCCGCCTGCGACAGGGTAAAGCCCACCGGCTCTGCCACGCACAGGCAGCGGCAATCCTCGGTGATGCCCTCTAAATCTATTACCTGCTGGAAGGGCAGTGCCGCCGCCTGACTTTGCAGGGCAGTGTCCCCTTCTGCCCGCCACGCACACTGCACCCGCAGTTCCCCCTTGACCACAGCTTTACCGGCAAGCAGCTTTACCTCTGCCACACAGGCGTTGCCGGTAATATCCAGTACAGCCGCGGGGGGCTTTGCAAAGACAAGCTCTCCCTCTAAGGTAACAAGCTTATCCAACACGGCCACACTGCGCACGCCTTGCAGGGTGCGCAGCTGCTGCTCGATGCCGCCATCTGCCAATGCGGTGATCACCTCGGTCTTGCACTGGGTGTGCACCGTGACCACCAGCCCATAGGCGCCCCGCACCTCGATGCGGCGCGGGTCTGCCGCGCGGGTGTTGAGGTACTCTGTCTGCCCTTCCACCACGGCTGTCCATGCCGTAAAGGTAAGCTCCGGCAGTTCCAGCTGCCGGGTGAAGGGCAGCTTTTGCTCGGTCTGGCACAGGTCTTTTTCTGCTTTGCTCTGGTAAAACACCGTGCAGCGCAGATAGCCCTCTAAGGTAAGTCTGCCCGGTTGCAACTGCCGCTGCAGAACAACCGGGCGGACAAAGCACTTGACCAGCTTACCCACCGGCGGCAGGTCATCCGAGATGCGGATATCGGTCTCCAGCGGAAGTTCTGCTTTTACGGTACAGCCTGCCCCGCCTTGCGGCAGCGTATCCCGGAATATCTTCAGTTCCATGTGCAGTGTGCTCCTTTCCCTGTCCGTTTCCGTAAGAGTGTATGCGGCAGCAGGCGACGGTATGCCGGCAGTAAAAGGCCGGTGTGCAGCAGCTTTGCCACACACCGGCCTTTTTTGGATTCAGTTCTCTTTGCGGATGCCGAACAGCTTGCGCAGAATGCCGCACAGCGCTTTCGGGCTGCGAATGACCACTACCTGCATCTCCACCCCGCCTTTCGCTCATGTTTACCCCATTATAGCGTCTGACGGGCAAAAATGTTCCGGGAAGAGGTTTAATCTGCGATGGTCTCCACCACCACAAGCGCGCCCTGCCGTGTGCTGATGGTGATGCAGTCCGATCCTTCGGCATATTCGTTGCTCACGCCCAGCGGATAGCCTGCTGTGAGCACGGCATCCTCTAACTCATAGAAGGAGCCTTTTTCATACACGCCCTCGGCGCGTCCCTCCATGGGGAAGGCGGAGAAGTAGAAGAAATCCTCCTTGGGATAGCGGCGGCTCTCGCCCGGCAGCACAAAGGTGATGCGGGAGCGCTCGTCCTGCAAGGCAGCGCGGATGCCGCGCTGCTCCAGCCCAAGGCCGGTGCACAGGTTTGCAAGGGTGTGCTCCACCCGCTTGCCGCCCAGTGCGCCCAGCAAAAGCACCTCGTCAAAGCCCTTTTGCGCCGCGAGCTTTGCGGCATACTCGGTATCGGTGTCGTCCTTGACGTGGGGTAAAACGACGATATCGTCCGCATTCTGCTGCGGACAGGGAGCGGAATCAAAATCGCCTACAATGATATCCGGCTTGCAGCCCAGCCGTTCGCAGTTGCGGTAGCCCGCATCGCAGGCAATGATAAAATCATCGCTGCGCAGCAAGCGCTTAAATTCCGGCTGCACCGGGCAGGCGGAAAGGATCACACAACGGGACATCTCATTCTTCCTTCCGTATTACACTTTCGGGCGCTGCCAGTCCTTGACATCCTTTACCTCGTCGTACATGGCGCAGTAGCTGTCGTACCGGGTCTTGGAAAGTTTGCCCTCTGCCAGCGCTGCCCGCACAGCACAGCCTTTTTCGCTGCGGTGGGAGCAGCCGGTAAACTGGCACTGCCCCAGATAAGGCCCGAACTCCGGGAAGGCGTGCTCCAGATTCTCCTTGGGGATGAACCCGGCACGATTCGCCTCCAGGCTGGCAAAGCCCGGCGTGTCGGCGATGCGTCCGCCGTAGGCTTCAAAGATGGTCACCTCACGGGTTGTGTGGCGGCCGCGTCCCAACTTCTGGCTGATGGCGCTGGTCTCGCGGGCAGCGTCCGGCAGCAGCGCGTTCAACAGGGTGGATTTGCCCACACCGGAGTTGCCGCAGAAAGCGCACAATCTGCCGTTGATCCACTGCTTTACTTCGTCCAGACCTGCACCGCTTTCGTAGTCGATGCGGATAAACGGCAGGGTGGACTTTGCATAGGCATTTGCCAGAAAATCCGCCTCGGCAAGGTCGCTTTTGGTACACACCATCACCGGCTGTACGCCCTTATCCACCGCAATGGCCGAAAGCTTATCCAGAACCAGCGTGCTGGGGGTAGGCTGGGTGGTGCTGGCCACAAGGAACAGCACATCCAGATTTGCCACCGGCGGGCGCACAAAAACGTTTTTGCGTGGCGCGATCTGCGCAATGACCGCTGCGCCATTCTCGGTCTCCAGCGTCACCTCATCCCCTGCCACGGGGGTGATCTTCTGCTTGCGGAAGATGCCGCGGGGTTTGCACTCCACGATGCCATCCGGCGTTTTTACATAGTAAAAGCCGCCAATGCCTTTTACGATATAACCGTTCATGCATATCCTCCGTCAGCTCAGCAGCGAGGACCACCAGTCCAGAATACCGCCGCCTGTGGAGCTGCTGCTGGAGCTCGGTTCGCTGCTGCCGCCGGTGCTATCGCCGCCGGTAGAGCCTTCACCTGTGGTGCCGGAAGTGCCGTCACTGCCGGGCTGCACCGGTTCCTGTACCGGTGCAGCGCCCGCGCTGACCACAACATTTACGCGGCTGTTCAGTTTTGCGGTAGTACCTGCCGCAGGGTTCTGGCTGAGCACCGTACCTGCGGGCTGGTCGCTGTATTCTTCACTCTGGCTGCCAAGCCCCAGATGGTTCTGCACCAGCAGGGTGCGGGCATCATCCACGCTCATGCCGGTAAGCGAGGGCACCTTGGTGGTGGTGGACACCTGCGGACGACTGATATAGAGGATGACCGTAGAGCCTGCCGCCACCTGCGTACCGGCGGCAGGGTCGGTGCGGATGACCGCACCGGAGGCCACCGAGGTATCCACAGCCTGCGTGACCAGCACCGAAACGCCCAGTGCCTTGAGCTGTTGCTCGGCATCGGTTTGCACATAGTTGGTCAGGTCCGGCACGGTGACATACTGGGTGCCCAGGCTGACGGTCAGCGTCACGCTCTGACCCTCGCGGACGGTGCGGCCGGACACCGGCGACTGCTTATAGATATAACCGGCCGCATAGTTGCTGTTATACTCCTCTTCCCACTCTGGGGAGATCTGGCCGGATGCAATCTGATCCGTAGCCATGGCCTGCTCTTTGGTCATGCCGATATAATCCCCAAGGGTGACATCGGCCTTGCTGTTCATCAGGTTGGAGGAGTCGTTCAGAATCATCCAGCACAGTGCCATGCAGGCCAGTGCAAAGGCAATGGTGATGCCGAACAAGGCCGGCAAAAAGACAGTGCGGCGTTTTTTGCCCGGTTTTCCCTTGCCTTTTTTGCGGGGTGCGGGCTGTTCGTTCTGGAAGAAATCCGGCTGGCCGGACAGCGACACCTGATGCAGGGCGGAAGCCTCCGTGGGGCGCTGCTCCGTAGGGCGGTTCAGCGAGCGGTCGGTATTGATATGACGCGGGCCTTGACTCATTCGTTCGGTTCCTCCAGCTTTTTTATTCCGACAGAGACTGTCGTCATGTTCCATAGTATAACATTCTTACCCACAATCTGCAATCGGTATTCTTTTCCGGAGCAGGGTGTGTGCAGAAAAACAGGCTCACCCGGCCTTTGCAGCCCGGGCATCCACCTCTGCTTTGATCTCATCGTAGGCCGCCTTGGACATAGGGTCCAGGGGCTTGCCCTGCGAGAGCACAAAGTCGTTCGTCTGCCTGAGGGCTGCCAGCATGGCCAGATCCAGATCCTTCAGTTCCAGCTTGCGCAGCTTGTTCACCCCGGGCCAGTCCCGCTCGGCGCTGGTCATATCCGCCAGATAGACGATCTTATCCAGCCTGCTCATGCCGGGCTTGCCCGCGGTGTGGCAGGCAATGGCCGAAAGCACAGCCTCATCCTCCACGCCCCACTCGGTGCGGGCCAGGATGGCGGCGCAGATGCCGTGCCACACCGGGGTGGGGCGCTCTTCCCCGCCCTCGGCCAGTTCCGGGTGGGCCCGCATGATGGCGCGCATCTCGTCCTTGCTGATCTCCTTGGCCGAATCGTGCAGCAGGGCGGCCAGCGCGGCCTTGTCCTCATCCACGCCATACCGCTTTGCCAGCTTGACGGCCATTTTTCTCACGTTCAGGGTATGCTCGTAACGCTTGTCACTCAACCGGCCGCGCACAAGCTCCTTTGCCTGTTTCAGATTCATGGTTTCCGCTTTCCCCTCTGTCTGCCCGGTAAAGCCCCTCCCGCCGGATGACCCGGCGCACGAGGGCGGGCAGTTCATTTTCACACGCTTCCCCTGCTGCAAGGCGGGCACGCAGGTTGCTGCTGGCCATGGGCAGAGCCTCGACCTGTGCAAACAGGATGCGGGCCCCGGTGGGGTCCATCTGCTTTGCCTTGGCGTGAAGCTCCGGCGCGTCGCCGACATTCCGGCTCGTGACCACCAGCCGGGCCAGCCGCAGGATCTCCTGCCAGCGGTGCCAGCTGTCAAAGCTCAGCAGCATATCACTGCCCATGGCCATGTACAGCTCGGCTTCCGGATAGGTGCGGGCCAGCATTTCCAGCGTGAGCACCGTGTAATTGCGCCTGCCCAGCGCGGCCTGCTCCACCTCCCAGCCGCTGACACACAGCGCCGGGACAGCCCCCTCCGCTTCCAGTGCACGGAAGCACGCGCACATCTCCACCCGGGCGCTGCCGGAAGCGGCGGTGGACTGCTTGAAGGGGGAAAGCCCCGCAGGCATCACCACCACCCTGTCCGGGCGCACCCGGGCAGCGGCGGCGCGCAGATTATTCAGGTGGCCGTTGTGGGGCGGGTCAAAGGTGCCGCCGTACAGCAGGAGCCTCATTTCAGCAGGTCAGCGTAGGCGCTGTCTTTTTTCTTCTGCAGATAGAGCACGAACTTGGAGCCGATGACCTGCACGCAGTCGGCACCGGTGGCCTCTGCCAGCTTGACAGAAGCCTCACGGGCATTGTACATGCTGCTCTCCAGCACCTTGAGCTTGATCAGCTCCCGGGCATCCAGGCAGTCCTTCACGCCCTGGATCATGGTCTCGTCGATCTCACCCTTGCCCACGATGAAAACGGGGTCCATGGTGTTTGCCTTGCCGCGCAGAATGGCGCGCTGTTTGCTCGTCAACATAGTTTTTTCTCCTTTTATTTCAGAAATTCAGGTAATTCTTTTTCCAGCTTTGCCAGCGCCACACCGCGGTGGCTGATGGCATCCTTTTCGTCCGGGGTGAGCTGGGCATAGCTGCGTCCCTCGGTATTGGGGCGCTTTTCCGCTTTGCCCACACCGCATTCATCGGGGATGAACAGCGGATCGTAGCCAAAACCGTAATCGCCCGCCAGGCGCGCAAAGGCCACCTTGCCCGGGCACTCGCCCCGGCAGGTCAGGTGCCGGCCGGTGGGCAGGATAAAGCAGACAGCGGCCACAAATTTTGCGCCGCGCTGTTCCGCCGGGACATCCTGCATATTCTCCAGCAGCTTGTCGTTGTTGGCCTCATCGTCGCCGTGGCGGCCGCAGTAGCGGGCGCTGTACACGCCGGGGGCACCCTCCAGCGCATCCACACAGAGGCCCGAGTCATCGGCGATGGTGGGCAGGCCGCTGGCTTTGCAGATGGTCTCGGCCTTGATGAGGGCGTTTTCCTCAAAAGTGGTACCGGTCTCATCGGGTTCAATGGTGATGCCCAGCTCCTTCTGGCTGACCACCTCGTGGCCCTGCGCTTCCAGAATGCGCCGCAGCTCACGGAGCTTACCGGCGTTGCCGGTCGCTGCACAAATTTTCATGTTTTTCTCCTCTCTGCCCCTGTCGAACTCCTGCACTTTGCTCCCCTGTCAAGGGAGCCGGACGCGCCAAAGCGCGGCCTGAGAGGTTCGACTGCAGATCCGTTCGACACTTAATGCTTCCACTGCCGGGGCAGCAGCTCTTCTACATAACCCTCCGGGGTAAAGGGGATCAGGTCATCAATGCCCTCACCCACGCCGATGAACCGCACGGGCAGGCCCAGCCGCTGCTTGACCGCCACGACACAGCCGCCCTTGGCGGTGCCGTCCAGCTTGGTCAGGATGATGCCGGTGGCGTTTGCCGCCTTGCAGAACTCCCGGGCCTGGCTGATGGCGTTCTGGCCCGTGATGGCATCCAGCACCAGCAGGGTCTCCAGACTGGCCTCGGGGCTGGCCTTTTTGACACTGCGGCTGATCTTGGAAAGCTCTGCCATCAGGTTTGCCTTGTTGTGCAGGCGGCCTGCGGTATCCGCAATGACCAGATCATAGCCGCGTGCGGTGGCCGACTTGACCGTATCAAAAATGACAGCGGCGGGGTCTGCGCCCTCGCCCGCCTTGACAAGGGGCACACCCGCCCGGTCGGCCCAGATCTCCAGCTGCTCGCTGGCGGCGGCACGGAAGGTATCGCCTGCAGCCAGCATGACCTTTTTGCCCTGACGGGTATAGAAATCGGCCAGCTTGGCAATGCTGGTGGTCTTGCCCACGCCGTTCACGCCGATGACCAGAATGACTGCGGGTCTGCCGTCCAGCTGCATCTCAGCTTCGGGGCGCATCTCATCGGCAATGAGGTCGCGCAGTTCATCGCTGGCCTGTTCACCGGTTTTCAGACCTTTCTCGTTCACCCGGTCCCGCAGCTTGTCCACCAGTTTGATGGCCACTTCACCGCCCACATCGGCCAGAATGAGCTGCTCTTCCAGCTCATCGTAAAGATCATCATCGATCTTGCTGCCGGTGAGGGTATTCATAATGTTGCCCCAGAAGCCCGTGCGGGTCTTTTCGAGGCCGTCTTTCATCTTATCTTTTTCTTTTTTGCCAAATCCAAAGAGGCCCATTGGTTCTCTCCTTTGTTTTGCTGTTTCTATCCGTGATGGCAAAACCCGCCATTTCACGATTTGCGCTCAGTGCTGCCCGGTATGCCAAGGGCTCCCCTACTAGGGGAGCTGGCGAGCGAAGCGAGACTGAGAGGTTTAATCTATTATACCTACGAAACCAGCGTCGCGTCAACCTGTTCCAGATCCAGCTTGAGCAATTTCGACACGCCATCCTCCTGCATGGTCACGCCGTACAGGACATTAGCGGCCTCCATGGTGCCGCGGCGGTGGGTGATGACGATGAACTGAGTCTTATCGCTCACCCGGCGCAGATACTGCGCAAAGCGGCTGACATTGGCATCATCCAGGGCGGCTTCGATCTCGTCCAGGATACAGAACGGTGCCGGGTTGACGGCCAGGATCGCAAAATAGATGCTGATGGCCACCAGCGCCTGTTCGCCGCCGGAAAGGGCTTCCAGGTTCTTGATGACTTTGCCCGGCGGTGCCACCTGAATGCCGATGCCGCAGGAAAGCACATCGCTTTCATCCTCCAGCACAAGGCTGGCTTCGCCGCCGCCAAACAGCTCGGCAAAGATGCGGCCGAAATTTTCGTTGATGGCCCGGAAGCTGTCGGTGAAGATCTCCTTCATCTGGCCGGACAGGCTGGCGATCATCCGCGTCAGCTCGTTCCTGCTGCCCTCCACATCGGCCACCTGAGCGCTCAGGGCATCGTACCGCTCCCTGACCTCCTGATATTCCTCAATGGCGCTGACGTTCACATTGCCCAGCGCCCGGATCTGGTTGCGCAGGTCGGCCACCTGCGCCCGCAGGGCGGGCAGGCTGTCGAACTCCACGCAGAGCTCCTCAGCCTGGCTCACCGTCAGCTGGTATTCATCCCAGAGCTTGGCGGCGGTGGCATCGTACTCACTCTCAGCGGCGGCCTTCCGCTCGGCCAGACGGGCCATCTCCCGGCCCATCTCCTCGCGGCTGTCGGCAGCAGTGCGGGCCCGGGCCAGTGCCTCGGTCTCGGCCTGCTGGCAGGAAAGCCGCTGTTCGGTGGCCTTCCGGATCTCGGCTTCTTTCGCTTCGATCTTCGCCCGGCTGTCGGTCTTGGCCTTGCGGATGGCCTCGATCTCGGCCCGGCAGGCATCACTGCGAGCGGCAAGGGCGGCAAGGCTCTCTTCCAGAGCGGCCCGGCGGCTCTCGGCATCCCGGGTGCGCTGTTCCAGCGCTTCGATCTGCGCCTGCGCCAGCTCGGCATCCTTCTGGCGGCTCACCTGTTCCAGCCGCTTGGCGCTCACCTGCTCGGCCAGTGCCCGCTGCCGGGTCAGGAACGCATCGTCTCCCTCGGCAATGCGGTTCAGTTCGCCCGATTTTGCTTCGATCTCCCCGGCCAGCGCAGCTTCCTGTGCTTCGGCCTGCGCGGCCTTTTCCCGACTGTCAGCCAGCTGGGCGTTCAGGGTGTCGATTTCCTTCTGCCGCGCGGCAAGGGCCGTCCCGGCCTGCTCCATGGCGGCTTCCAGCCGCTTGCGCTCTGCTTCGGCCCGCACACGGTCGTTGGCGGCAGTGATCTGCTCACTGCTGGCGGCGGTCAGCTCTGCGTTCAGAGCATCTGCCTGCTGTTTGCACTGGTCGGTCTTTTCCTGAGCGGCAAGGCACTCCTTCTGCAATTTCGCAGCCTTGACCCGCAGCTCCTCCAGCTCCTGCTTGCGGGTGAACAAACCCGCGCTGCGCTGGACACTGCCGCCGGTAAAGCTGCCGCCCGCATTGACCACCTGGCCATCCAGCGTAACGACCTTGCTGCGGAAACCGTTGTCCCGGGCCACACGGGAGGCCTCGTTGATATCGTCCACCACGATGATGCGGCCCAGCAGATTGGACACGATGTCGCTGTACCGTGCATCGGCCTGGACCAGACTGCTTGCCAGCCTTGCCGAGCCGGACAGTTTTCCCCGGAACACACCGGGCTGGACTGTATCCAGCGGCAGGAAGGTGGCGCGGCCCGCGTTCTCGCTCCGCAGCAGGGCGATGCCTGCCTTGGCAGCGGCTTCGTTCTCCACCACGATGTTCTGCAGGGCACCGCCAAGCGCGGTCTCAATGGCGACCTCCCGGCCCGGCTCCACCCGCAGGATGGAGGACACCGGCCCGATGATGCCCCGCAGCCGCCGGGCGGATGCCGCCCGCATCACGGTCTTGACGGAGTTCTGGTAGCCTTCCATGTTCTTTTCCAGCTCCCGCAGCACGGAAAGCCGCTGACGGGCGGCATCCAGCTCCCGGTTCAGCTGCTGTTCGGCACGGTCGGCTTCCTCCAGCGCAGCGCGGCGGCTCTTCAGCTTGAGTTCCAGACCGGCCCGGATATTTTTGAGCTGCTGCTCATTCTCGGCCAGCGTGGTGAGGTACCGCACGGTATCCTCCAGATCCTGCTTTGCGTCGTCCCGCTGGACAGCCAGCACCTCGGCAGCTTCTTCCAACGCAGGCAGACGGCTCAGGGCCGTCTCAGCAGCAGCCTCGGCGGCGGCCTTTGCCACCTGCGCTTCGGTGTGCCGGGCCGTCAGGGCCGCCACCTCGCCCCGCAGGGTATCCCGGCGGGCACCGCTCTGGTCGTTTTCCCGGGTCAGGCGCACCAGCTCATCGTTCAGGGCATCCAGCTCTGCGGCCAGTTTCCGGCCCGCCAGCTCCATGCTCTTCGCCACAGCGCGGTGGCGTTCCAGCGCGGCGGCGGCCTCGGTGCTGTCCTGCTGCCCGGCGGCGATCTCTGCCCGCAGGTCTGCGGCGCTTTCCTCGTTGCGGGCAATATCGTTTTCCAGCACGGCGATCCGGCTCTCGCTGCCGCTGATCTGCTCGGTGATGCTGCGGATATCCCCATTCAGGCGCTCGACCGCAATGGTCAGCTGTTGTGCCTGCATCCGGATCTCCTCAGCCTCGCTCTCGGCGGCTTTGGTCTGGCGGTCGAACCGCTCATAATCGGCCTGGGCTGTCTCGTAATCCCGCACCTGACGGCGCACGGCTTCCTTGGCCCGGTGCACGCCGTCCGTCCACAGGGTCACTTCCAGCGTTTTGCGCCGGGCGCTCAGTTCCAGAAACTTCCGGGCCTTTTCGCTCTCTTTTTCCAACGGGCCCACCCGGGCCTCCAGCTCGCCCAGGATATCCCGCAGGCGTTCCAGATTTTCGGCGGCGGCGGCAAGGCGGCGCTCGGCCTCGTTTTTGCGGTAGCGGTATTTGGCAATGCCGCAGGCTTCCTCAAAGATCTCCCTGCGCTCGCTGCTCTTGGCCGCCACGATCTCGGCAATGCGGCCCTGCCCGATGACCGAATAGCCATCGCGGCCGATGCCGGTATCCAGCAGCAGTTCATACACATCTTTCAGGCGGCAGATCTGCCCATTGATGCTGTACTCGCTCTCGCCGGAGCGGTAATACCTGCGGCCGATGGTCACCTCGTCCGCTTCCACATCCAGCGCATGGCTGCTGTTGTCCAGCGTCAGGCGCACCTGAGCAAAGCCCATGGCCCCCCGCCGCCGGGTGCCGCCAAAGATGACATCCTCCATCTTTCCGGCGGCGCGCAGCTGGCGGGCGCTGGTCTCACCCAGCACCCAGCGCACAGCATCGGACAGGTTCGACTTGCCCGAACCGTTGGGGCCCACCACACCGGTCACGCCCTCGTCAAAGGTGATCTTGACCTTATCGGGAAAGCTCTTGAAGCCCTGGATCTCCAGTTCCTTGAATACCATTTACTTTTCCTTTATCACGCCCAGGAGCTTGAGGGCTTCGCGGGCGGCGTGCTGTTCGGCCATCTTCTTGCTGCGGCCCTCGCCCCGGGCGACCTTATCGGAGTTGAAGCGGACAGCCACCACGAAATGCTTGTCGTGGTCGGGGCCGGATTCCTGCTCCACCACATAGCTCAGCCGCTCCTCGGGGTTCTGCTGGACGATCTCCTGCAGGCGGGTCTTGTAATCGGCCTCAGCGTGCTTGCCCTCGGTGATGAAGGGCAGGATGAAGCTCTTTGCCACCTCCATGCCGCCGTCCAGATACAGGGCGGCGATGACGGCCTCAAAGGCATCGGACACCACGCTGGGGCGGGTGCGGCCGCCGCAGCGTTCTTCGCCCCGGCCCAGGCGCAGATACTCGCCCAGATTGATCTCCTGCGCAAACTGGAACAATGCGCCCTCGCTGACCAGGCTGGAACGGATGCGGGTCAGGTCGCCCTCAGGCCGGTCGGCGTAGGCGTGGAACAGATAATCTGCCGAGACGATCTGCAGCACGCTGTCGCCCAGAAATTCCAGCCGCTCATTGTGGGTCGTGGCGACCTTGCTCTCGTTGGCATAGCTGGTATGGGTCAGCGCAATGCGCAGCAGCGCAGGATTTTTGAATGTATAGTGCAGGACCTCCTGCAGTTCTTCCGGTTTGTGAGCCATATTCTTTCACCTTTCCGGCTAGTCCGTAGGGGCCGGGCATGCCCGGCCCTCAACCTTATCTCGATTGCCCTTTTACGGGCGGTATTTTTTATGCCGCGGGCCGGACATATCCGGCCCCTACAGGGCAGCTTTACTTTTAAGCGTCTGCTTCTTCCGCCTGCTTCGCTACTTCTGCCAGCGCCTTCTCCATCGTGCCGCACAGGTCGTTGGCGACGCAGAGCTTGGCCTGACGGATGGCGTTCTTGATGCCCTTGGCGTGGCTGGAACCGTGCGCCTTGATGACCGGCTTCGCGGCGCCCAGCAGCGGTGCGCCGCCGACCTCCTCGGAGTCCATCATGCGTTTCAGCTCGCCCAGACCGCCCTTGATGCCCAGATAGCTGAGCTTGGTGATCAAATTCTGCAAGAAGATTTTTTTCAGCATCCCCAGCAGCGTTTTGGCGACGCCCTCGGTCAATTTCAGCACGACGTTGCCGACAAAGCCGTCGCAGACGACGACGTCCACGTCACCGTCCATGATGTAGCGCGGCTCGATGTTGCCCGCAAAGTGGATGCAGGGGTTTGCCTTCAGCAGCTTGTGGGCCTCGCGGTAGGTCGGCGTGCCCTTTGTGTCCTCCGCGCCGTTGTTGACAAGCGCGACCTTCGGCGTTTCGCGGCCCATGACCTTCTCGGCGTAGACGCTGCCCATCGTGCCGAAGGCGTTCAGCATTTCGGGGCGGCACTCGACGTTCGCACCGCAGTCCAGCAGCAGGAAATTCTGCTTGGCGCCGGGCATCGGGGTGGCCAGCGCCGGGCGCTTGACCCCCTTGACCGTGCGCACGATGAGACTGGTGCCGACGTGCAGCGCACCGGTGGAGCCGGCACTGACAAAGGCATCGGCCTCGCCGTTCTTCAGCATGGTAAGACCCTTCACAAGGCTGGAATCCTTTTTGTGGCGCACGGCCTTGACCGGGTCATCGTGCATGTCGATGGTCTCGGTGCAGTTGAGGATCTCAAACGGTGCAAGGTCGATTTTATTCTCTTTTGCGCAGTCGCGGATGGCTTTTTCCTCGCCCAGCAGCGCAAGCGCCATGCCGTCCCCAAACTCCGCCGCAGCCTGGCTTGCGCCCTGCAGCACACACAGCGGGGCGTTGTCACCGCCCATGGCATCCACTAAAATTTTCATGCTTTATATTCCTCCGTCCATGCACGCATGGCGTCCTGTGCGGCCTGCGAAAGCGCCATATAGCGCTCCCGCTTGTCGCGGATGGCGTTGATCTCCTCGGTGCGGGGCAGGATGCCCATGTTCGCACCCATCGGCTGGAAGTCCTTGTTCGGCGTCGTGATGTAGTCCAGCAGCGCGCCGCACATCGTTGCCGCCGGGGGCGGCGGCAGCTCGCGGCCATTGAGCCGTGCAAGCATCTGGTGCGCCGCCAGCAAGCCGGACGCCGCGCTCTCCATATAGCCCTCAAAGCCGGTGATCTGCCCTGCAAAAAACACGTTGGGATGTT
>OOIG01001723.1_pt1 | contig 15785 bp, 17 predicted proteins | sample 1692091 | NCBI WGS metagenome assembly OOIG01 (sample SAMN06348188, study PRJEB24527) | human gut metagenome | biome: human gut; feature: ankylosing spondylitis patient; material: feces | host: Homo sapiens | place: China | collected 2015-10 | reverse complement strand
GTCCGAGCGCACACGATAAAAAGCGCATCGCTCGTGAAGTGAGCGCAGGAGCCGTTGTGCCTTTTGCACGAAACTCCGGCGCCAACAGCGAGAACCAACCTCTCGGAGTTGCGTAAGCAACTCCGGAGGAATCCTCTGATTTCAATCAGGGGAGGACGTCAAAGGAGAGGAGAGAAACCTAGGCCCAGGGCTTTTCGGCGGCTGCCGCGCGGCCTGCAATACGGCCGAACACGATGCATTCGGCGTTGTTGGTGGCGCCCTGATAGATGGAACCCCACATTGAGCCGAGTTCGCCTGCAGCGTACAGACGAGCGATGGGCTTGTCCTGCGGATCCATCACCTGCCCGCGCACGTTCTTCTTCGGGCCGCCCTGCGTGTTGAGCATGGTCGGATAAAGAGCAACGGCGTAGTAGGGACCGGCACCGAGCGGTTCGGAAACGATGGGAGCTTCACGACCGGCAAAAGCGGTCTTGCCCTTGGGATCGCGCTTGAGGATACGACCGAATTCGGTGTCCTTGCCGTTGTTGATGTCCTTGTTCCAACGTGCCACAGTGGCTTCGAGTGTTTCGCCCGGAACGTTGATCTTCTTGGCGAGTTCCTTGAGCGAGTCGGCCTTGATCAGCACGCCGCTTTCGATTTCGGCGGAGTTGTCTTTCGACCACTTGTAGTTTTCGCGGTTCAGAGCGTAGCCCGAGGTGGCGCCGCCGCAGATGGGACCTGCCTTGCGAGCCTTTTCGTCCATGATCAGGTAGCACGGAATGCGCGGGTAACGGTGACGGATCGGATCCATCTGGTTGACCGCGTACAGGCAGGTGTGATTATCGAGGCCCTTTTCATTGACGAATCGTTTGCCGTCCTGGTCGACCCAGATGTGAGAAGGAGCCAGGATGTTGAGCTGCACAGCGGACTTCAGACCGGGGACCTTCATGCCGACCGGGCACGAATAGGAGGTCATGTGCCAGAGACGCGCACCCATGGTTTGAGCCATGCGCAGGCCGTCGCCGGTGTTGCCCGGAGAACCCAGGCCTTGGATGTCCTTGCCGAGTGCATAGGTGCGCAGACTCTGTTCGTCGTATTCGTAGCCGCCGGTCGTGAGGATCACGGCGCGGTTAGCGCGGATGTTGATCTTCTTGCCGTTGCTTTGAGCAACAACGCCCACAACTTCGCCGTTGCGGCGAATGATTTCGAGTGCGGGCGTTTTGTACATGACTTCAATCTTGCGGACTTCTTCAACAGCATAGCGGTACTGATCAAAGAGCATATCGCCGCCGCGCTTCTTGCCGCGAATACGGTACTTGTCGATTGTGTCGGAACCGGGCAGCGATTTGAAGCCGGCGTGACCGTAAACCATCAGCTTGGTATCGGGCTTCAAACCGATGATGAAGTCCTTAACACCCATGATTTCTTTGCAGAAGGTTTTGACGAGTTCATCGTCTTTTTCGCTGTCGGCGAATTCGAACGTTGCACTCAGATACTTATAGGCCTCATCGGCGTTCTTCGGCACCATGAAGCCGCCGGATGACACGGCCGTGTTGCCGCCGCCCTGAGGCAGCTTTTCAAGAATCAAGACCTTGGCGCCCGCATCGTGCGCTTCAATGGCGGCACAGGCACCGGCACCGCCGTAACCCAGAATGACGACGTCGGCCGTCTTGTCGAACTTGATCTTGGAGCTGTATTCCACGGCGTGAACGCCCGCGACGGGAGCGGTGACGGCAGCGGCCAAGCCGGCTTTTAGGAAGCTTCTGCGGTTAAATGTCATTTTTGTTCTCCTAGAGGAAATGAAAGATCGGCTTTACGGAACCTTGATGTCGGTGAATTCGTGGCAGTTGTCGCATACAAGGCGAGGTTGCTTGTGGCCGGAATGGCATTCGGAACATTCCGGTTCACCCATGTGGGTGGCGTGCGGATTGATGTCGCTCTCGTCCGTTTTCTTGGCGAGGTTTTCGTAGCTTCCGCCGTGGCAAGCCAGACACTGTTTCATCGTCGGTTTGTCATTGGGGGATTTGATGTGGCAACTCGTGCAGGCCACGCCTCGCTTGGTGTGGCGCTCTGCCAGCATCGCGTTGTCAGCCGCATTGGCAACGGCTGTCACGAGCAGCAGGCTTGTGCAGAGAGCGGAAAGAAAAGGATGCATTTGAATCTCCCGGTGGTTTTGCGTCAGCTTTCAGCTGCGCTGCTTTTTGTTTCAGGAGAATCTTCCCGCAAGGCGTTACTTAAGTAGCTTGCTTGAAGTCAGACACTGCGCGCTTTTCGAAAAAAATCATTAAAAAACAACAGATTTCGTGCGCGCACGAATGAAAAAAAAACTGTTTGCCTACGCAACACGTTACGCACGGCAAACAGCTCAAAGAGAAGAAGACTGAGAGTTGAGGAGAAAAATCGAAATTACTTCTTGGCTTGTGCCGGATAAGCTCCTTTCTGCCAATCGGGCCAGAGCTTCATTTCGTTGTAGAGGAATCGTCCTTTGATGAAGTCACTGTCGCCGCCCAGAACGTCAACGAGAGCGAACGCAAACGGCAAAGCGGTGCCCGGGCCGCGGCTGGTGACCATCTTGCCGTCAATCACGACGGTGTCGCGTACGTAATTGGCGCCCGTGTAAAAAGGTTCGGTCTTTTTACCGGGATACGCCGTAATGGTCTTGCCTTGAATGACGCCGGCCTTGGCCAGAACGTTGGGAGCGGCGCACATGGCCGCCACCCACTTGCCGGACTTGTCGTAGTGACGAATGAGCTCATGTACGCGCTGGTCGGCAATCATGTTGTCAACGCCCGTCCAGCCGCCTGGCAGGACGATCATATCGTAGCCCTGATAGGCCTTGAGGTCTTTGCCGAGCACCTTGTCGGCCTTGATAGTGATTTTGTGTGCACCGCTTACTTGTTCGCCGGCAATGCTGACCGAGTCAACATGGAAGCCGCCGCGGCGCAATACGTCCAAAATTTCGACCGTTTCGCCTTCTTCAAAACCGGGCGCAAGCATCACCATCACTTTTGCGGGATTGGCGGCCAAGGCCGAGCTCATGACGCAGGCGCTGCCCATGAGGACCATCAAAGAAGTCAACTTTTTCATTTTTGCGATCCTTTCCAAATCGTTGAGATCAAGCTGAAAGCATGGGCACGTCGTATCAAGCGCGAACATGGTTGACGCGTCGTACACATGAGTCGCAAGCATTAGAGCAAGGAGCGCTACTTAAGCAGTTTGTCGTCAGTCAACGAAGGTTTGAATCGAAAAAAGAAAAACGCCCGAGCAGCGGAAACTGTCGGACGTTTCGCAAGAATTCGATGGAGAGCGGTTTAGGAATGTTCGATGCGATGTTCGTGACGAACGTCTTCGCCGATAAGATGTAGACTGTCGCCCTTTTTCTGGTTGCTGCGATGACGCAGGATGACGCAGAACATACTCAAGGCTACGAAGGCGCCGAACATGACCATGGCGGCCTGTACTGAGAAATCCAGGTGAATCAGCAGGGAGTACACGGCGAGCATCACAAGGATGGAGAGGTTTTCATTGAAGTTCTGCACGGCAATCGAGCGGCCGGCACTCATCAGCACGTGACCGCGGTGCTGCAACAGCGCGTTCATCGGAACCACGAAGAAGCCGGCGAGAACGCCGACGGCGATCATGATGCCGCAGGCACCGATCACAGCGTTGCGGATTTCAAAGCCGAAGATTTCAACGACGCCGGGAATGAGACTCTGGTCATAGAAGCTTGCGCCGCCCACGACGAGCCCCATGGCCACGCCCATCGGAAGAACAACGAGCGACTTTTTAAGCGGAATGAAGGCTGCTGCACCTACGGCACCGAGAGCAATACCGATCGACACCACAGCCTGAAGTATGGCGCCGTCCGAAAGATGCATGCCTAGAGCCTGCTCAGCCCATTTCAGAACTAGGAACTGAAGTACGGCACCCGCGCCCCAAAAGAGCGTGGTGACCGAAAGTGAGATCTGCCCGAGTTTGTCGTGCCAGAGCAAAGAGCAGGACTGGAAGAAATTCTTGATGGAGGCGATCGGCTCGAAGTTGGGGCGCGCGTAGCGAACGCCCGTGTCGGGAATCGTCAGGTTGACGGCGGCGGCAAGTGCGTAGACGATGCCGACGATAAAGAGTGCCGCTTCAGGATCGGTATCCAGACCGATTGCAGGCAGGTGGAAGGTTTGAAGAATATAACCCGCCACTTCAGGCTTGATCAAAACGCCGCCCAACACAACGCCCAGAATGATGGATACGACCGTCAGACCTTCGATCCAGCCATTGGCGATAACCAGTTTTTCTGGTGGAAGAAGTTCGGTGAGAATGCCGTACTTGGCAGGAGAATATGCTGCTGCGCCGATGCCGACGACGGCGTAGGACAGAAGCGGGTGGGAACCGAAAAGCATGAGCAGACAGCCAAAGACTTTGACCGCATTGGTGATGAACATCACGCGGCCCTTGGGCATCAGATCGGCGAAGATGCCGACCCAGGCGGCCAGTCCCACATAACTTAAAACAAAGAAAAGCTTAAGCAAAGGCGTCATCCAGTCTGGCGCCTGAATGCTGGCCAAAAGCGCAATGGCGGCGATCAGCAGTGCGTTGTCTGCCAGACTCGATAGGAACTGTGCCGCCAAAATGTTGTAGAAACCGCGCTTCATAAAATATATCGTCAGAATCTCACGAATCCGGACGGAGCATCCGGGATCATTGTCGTGGCCGCAGTTTAGCATTGAGCCTGTGAAAGCGGCAGCAAGAAAAATTGTGACTTTTGACGCTGTCTGGTTATCGGAGTGCCCGAAATGGAAGGCTTCCGCGACTTGTCTGCCCGAGGCCTCGTAGTGTTGCAAAGTTCGGCAATTCACACTTCTGCTGTTTCCGATTCGGTGCCGTTCGAGTAGGATTTCAGCTTTGAGTTCCGAGCAACGTTGCCGGCAACGAAAAAAGACTGATACAGAGCAAAGCGGGAGGCTTCTGACGCCTCCGAGAAAACATCGAGAAGTAAATGCCAAGACCAATTTCCGTACTGATTCACCTCGAGGCACTGCAGCACAACATCGCCCGCATGAGGGAGGCGGCGCAGGGACGTACGCTTTGGGCGGTCGTCAAGGCCAATGCCTACGGACACGGGTTGGAAAACGCCGTCAGAGGCTTTGCGCAGGCCGACGGTCTGGCGCTGATTGAAGTGCGGGAAGCGCAGAGAGCGCGAGCGGCGGGATGGACAAAGCGAATCCTCATGATCGAGGGTTTTTTCGACGAAGGAGATATTGCAGAACTTGAACGGCTCGACGTTGAGCCCGTGGTGCACTCCCGCTGGCAGATTGAACTGCTTAAGAAAACGAGCCACACCAACCTCAAGGTCCACCTGAAGGTCAATTCCGGCATGAACCGTTTGGGTTTTCTGCCCGATCAGGCAGCGGCCGTGATTGAAGAAATCAACGCCATCGAAGGAGTCAAGGTCGTTGACATCGTGACGCACTTTGCCAATGCCGAACAGGGCTTCGACGGCAAAGGGCCGGTGACGGTCGCCAAGCAGCTCGAGCGCATGAAGCCGCTTTTGGCAGACTACGACGCTTGCATGGCCAATTCCGCTGCGACGCTTTTGCACCCGCAGGTGGGCGGCGTTGGTGTGCGCGGCGGCATCGTTCTCTACGGTGTGAGTCCCGACGTTTCCGTGACTTCCGAGCAGCTCGGCTTGAAACCCGCGATGACACTGAGCGCGGACATCATTGCCGTGCGTGAAATTGAGCCGGGAGAGGCCGTGGGCTACGGCAGCCGCTGGATAGCGAAGCGCCCGACGCGTCTGGCGGTGGTTGCCTGCGGTTACGCCGACGGTTATCCGCGTTCCATGCCCGACGGCTCTCCGACCTGGGTGGAAGGCAAGATCGCTCCCCTGGCCGGTGCCGTTTCGATGGACATGCTCACCATTGACGTCACCGATATTCCGCAAGCCCGCGTAGGCAGTCGTGTGGAATTGTGGGGGGAACACATTTCCGTCAACGACTTGGCAAGCCGCTGCGGCACGATCGGATACGAATTGCTTTGCGCCGTGGCCAGCCGCGTTCCCGTGATCTCCGACTAAGCGACTCGCTCGATGGCAAAAGCAAGAACCCATTACGTTTGTTCCGAATGCGGCGGCTCTACTGTCAAATGGCAAGGTAAATGCCCGCACTGCGGCGCCTGGAACACAATGCGTGAGTTCCGTGAACCGACGGCTTCTCAGTCCCGTTTTGCCGCCTCGCGTCGTCAGACGTCCTTGGCCGACGGCGAAGGTGTGGTTGATCTTGCCGAGGTTCAGGCGAGTGAAGTCCCGCGCATTCTGACCGGTATCGGCGAGTTTGATCGCGTGACCGGCGGCGGGCTGGTTCCCGGTGGCGTGGGTTTGATCGGCGGCGACCCCGGCATCGGCAAGTCCACGTTGTTGCTGCAAGTCCTTGCGCGCATGGTGCGTCTTGGCAAAACAGCCCTTTACGTGTCGGGCGAAGAATCCGCATCGCAGGTTGCTTTGCGTGCGCAGCGCATTGGACTGGACCCCAGCGGCATGAGGCTCATGAGCGAAATTGAGCTTGAGCGCATTGAGGCTGAGATTTCCGCCTCTAAACCGCAGTTTGTTGTCATCGATTCCATTCAAACGCTCTACAGTTCGGATCTGGAATCGGCTCCGGGCAGCGTTACGCAGGTTCGGGAATGTTCGGCTCGACTGACTCGATTGGCCAAGACCACCGGTGCCGCGCTCATTTTCGTGGGGCATGTGACAAAGGACGGTGCTCTCGCCGGACCCCGTGTGCTTGAGCACATCGTCGATACGGTTTTGTACTTTGAAGGCGACACCCACAGCAACTTCCGTCTGATTCGCGCCTTCAAAAATCGTTTCGGTGCCGTCAACGAACTCGGTGTCTTTGCGATGACCGACCGCGGTCTGCGCGCTGTTTCCAATCCTTCGGCCATTTTCCTGTCGGAACATCGCAACGATGTGGCCGGAAGCGTCGTCATGGTGACCCAGGAGGGTTCACGCCCTCTCCTGGTGGAAATCCAGGCTCTGGCCGACGAATCCCATTCGCCTGCACCGAGACGTTTGTGCGTCGGTCTGGACGCGCAGCGTCTGGCTATGCTTTTGGCGGTGCTGCATCGCCACGCCGGCATTTCCTGCTTTGAAAAGGACGTGTTTGTAAACGCCGTGGGCGGCGTCAAGATCACGGAACCGGCCAGTGACCTGGCCGTGCTGATGGCCGTGGCAAGTTCCCTGTCGGATCGCCCCCTGCCGGCGGGCACCGTGATTTTTGGTGAAGTCGGCCTAACCGGCGAAATACGACCGATACCTCGGGGACAGGACCGACTCAAGGAGGCTGCCAAACTTGGCTTTGCAAAGGCGATTATTCCGAAAGCTAACGCGCCCAAGACGCCGATCGAAGGACTTGACGTGAAGGCGGTGGATCGGTTAACCGACGCTTTGGCCGTCATTTTGAATTAACCAGAAAGCAGTCAGCCTCTGTTAGACTTTTGCACACTCAAAAAAAGATCGGCGTTGCCCGACGGCGTAGTACCGATATTTTTTCCTGAAATCCATTCTTTAGAGAAATCATAACAATGCGCATCACGAAACTTCTTTCGCTCGACAGTGAACCCGCCAAGCCGATTCTTGACCGTGCCAAGCCGATTGCTCTGGCATTCCTCGAACGTATCAAGCTGCCCGAAACTTTCGTTGTCGGTGATCAGACGATCGAAAATGCTTTGGGCGAAGTTCGTCCTTTGGAGGTTGGTGACGTTCTCGTTGACGAAAACGGTGGCTTCTACAAGATCGAAGCTCCGGTGGAAACGATCTTCAAGGTCACGGGCGACCTCGACCTGATGCAGGAAGCCGTCTATGCCCTGACGGCTCGCGGTGTGCGTGTTGCACAGACCGAAGACGGCTTTGCAGTGGCCGGCATTGAACAGTACAAGGCCATGCTCGAAAGCGTGGGTTTGACAGTGACGGCTGCTCAAGAACCGTTCACTCCCGTTCCGTTGCCTCGTCCTCGCCACGGCGGTTGCGGCTGTGGCTGCGGCGGCCATCACCACCATCATGACGAAGGTGAATGCGGTTGCGGATGTGGCGGTCACCATCATCACGATGAAGGTGAATGCGGTTGCGGATGTGGCGGACATCATCACCACGATGAGGGTGAATGCTGCTGTGGCGGCGAGGGCCACCATCACCACGGTGAAGGCGAATGCTGCTGCGGTGGTGAAGGTCATCATCACCACGGTGAAGGCGAATGCTGCTGTGGCGGTGAAGGTCATCATCACCACGGCGAAGGCCAGTGCTGCTGCCAGGATAAGGAAAGCAGCAAATAATCTGATCTGATAATTGAGCGCGCAAGTGAACTGCTTTCAGGTACAATGCGCGCTCCGATCTGCGCGGATGTGGCGAAATTGGTAGACGCACCAGATTTAGGTTCTGACGCCGCAAGGCGTGTCGGTTCGAGTCCGACCATCCGCACCAATTGAACGTATTACGACGGATCATTAAGTATCACGGATCGAATTGAAGCCCCGCAGTTGCGGGGCTTTTTCGTATCATGGCAGATCATCGAAGGTCAGCAAAGATCGTCGCCGTATGGTATAACTTTTCATCCAGTTATACCTTTGAGGTTCGCGGTGAAACAGGTTAAGAGTCTGACGGTAAAACAAGTGTCGGCAATCACCAAACAGGGGCTGACTTGTTTGGGAGGTGTCAAGGGCTTGTATCTGATGATCAAGGGAGAAGGGCGGTACTACGTTTTTCGATTTTTGTCGCCAGTCACAGGCAAACGTTCTTTTGTTTCTCTTGGCTCCGCGTCTGACATTTCTCTTGCCCAAGCTCGTGAAATGGCGACGAAGTTATCTGCGGACGTCAAGAGTGGGCAGGACATTGCCCAAAAGCGACGAGAGCAGCGTGTGGCCAGGAAGAAGGCAGCATTCATTCCTCCGCAGGTAAAGATGGGCACGTTCGAGGCTGTGGCCAAACAGTGGTTGGATGCTCGCGTCAAGACAGGTTATTACGACAAAAACATCCGAGGTGTTCCAGTTGTGGAGGCCTACCTTGATCGCAACATAAATCCTGTGTTGGGAAAGATGCCGATCGACGCCATCCGGGCGCAGGATGTCTTTCTGTGTCTGAAGCCGATTTGGACCACAACGACTGAGGCGAAGAACAAGTGTCTCACCATCATCAACGGAGTCTTCCGGTGGGCTCAAGCAATGGGCATGATGGAGGGGGACAATCCAGCCGATAAGCGTGGCGCTTTAGGCGTATTGCTCGAGAACCTCTCGCCACATGTCAAGCAGCCGAGGAATCACGGAGCATTGGATCCCGAGGAAATGCCCGAGTTTTTTTGCGAGCTGCTCAACTGGGGAACGATTGCGAGCAAAGCATTTGCGTTTGCCATCCTGACGGCTTCGCGCTCGAAGGCGGTTCGCACGGCAAAGTGGTCGGACATTGATTTGGACGCCGGTACGTGGGTTTGTCCTGAGTCGGCTATGAAGGTCAAGGGAAGGGGAATTTTCGTCGTGTTGCTCAGCCCTGCGGCTGTCCGGCTACTGAAATCATTGCCGCGGTTCGAAGGGGTGGATCTTGTGTTTCCTTCGCCGCACAAACATGCAGTGATGACTGATACTGGCCTTGGACAAATTGTTGGCGACATGAATGCGCAGGCTAAGAAGCAGGGGCTTCCGATGTGGTTGGATAAGGCCCAGACGGAAACAACGGGGAAAGAGGTGCGCATCACGGTCCACGGCACGTCTCGAGCGACGTTTAAAACGTGGACCAAGATGGATGCAAATTTGAAGAGGTTTGACAGGGACGCTGTGGAACTTTGTCTAGCGCACAAGCTTGATGATGGATATGGCGGGGCCTATGATCGCGCCGCTATGGTTGAGGAGCGGCGCCGGATCATGGATGCTTGGGGGGAATTTTGTTGCTCGAAACTCAGCTTGCCAGCAAAGCTTCGAGCGAAGGGATGAGTTCCGTCTTTTTCCAGACGGTAACTCGTGGCGTGAGTTTGATGGGTTGCGGCAGGCGTCCTTCTCGCGTCCACCGCCAAACGGTAGGGACAGAAACTCCCACCAGTTTTGCAACATCCCATACGCGAAGCAGACGCTCATCCTGAGGGAATTCCTGTTGTTTGCTTGCTGGTGTATTCATACTTTGCTCCTGGTTCAAATCAATTTAGAAAAACTCCTTTCGTTCCATGCTCTGCGCGTTGAAGCTGACGGATCCGGCGCTCGATCAGCTCCATCGACACTTTGATCCGGCCTGGACCGCCGTCTGCCTTCTCTTTGACGACGCCGTAACAAACGGCGACACGGAAAGGATCAGCGTCGAGGGTCTTCTGCATGATTGCGCCGGCAATGGCGATGCCGTCGCGAATCGCGTTTAGCTCGTCGCCAGTAGCTGTGAAGATGCCTTTGTCGCAGGCCCGCTTGTAGTACGTGTGGAAAGCATCCTGCATGCGGCACCAGGCGACGCCGTATGTCTCCTGGCAGTAAGACGGCTCGATGCCGTAGCCGTGGAACATGAGCACCGTTGAGAGGTTGAGCATGTCTCGCAGCTCCTGCACGTCCTGCATCGACATTAGTCCTCGAGGAAGCTTCATCTCGACAGCGAGCTCGACGTCGCTGAAAGTCTCTTTTATCAATGCAATCTCCTTGGGATCGCAAATCAGTTTTTGCGTTCGCCAACGCTTGTGATATTGCTTGCGAGGTTTTTTGTTGGTTGCCATGATGAAAAAAAGCCGCCTGGAGGCGGCTGACTGATCTTTTGTTTGGTTAGAAATCACCTGGCGCTACTTGGAGGCATCGAAGGCCATTGCGGCGCCACATCTCAACGACTCGCTTTCGGTCGTCGAAAACCATGAAGGGCTCAAGGCCATCTTCACGCATCTGCCCCAAGAGCTCTTCTTTCACCTTTTCGTCTGGGCGATGGTCGCCGGCTTTTCGCATGAAAATCCGATGCTCTCCGAAAAAGATGTGTTTGTTGATCCATTCAATGGTTTGCTGTCTGTGACTGTCAGGGCGACCGGAACAAAACACAATTGTGTACTGACCGAAGACTCCCATCGATAGGAGAGCTGCCAATGAACTGCAAAGAAAGCATGTTTCTTCAATTGGTTTGTCTTCGCTCATCGCATCGAAAAAACCTTGCCAGTCCTTGGGCTCTTGCTGAATGAAGTGCTGGCGGTGACTGTTGTCGGCAAGTGTGCCGTCGATATCGAAGATGATTGCACGTTGTCTCATGATTTGTCCCCAATAAAAAAGCCTCCCAAAGGAGGCTTTGTGCTGATGGCGAACTGTTAACTAATTTAATTAATATTGCGTTTTTTTTGATGAACTTATTTGTGATGAGTGAAGGCGGGTTAAAAAAGACGAACACAACAGCCCTCATTTTGATCATCATTTCGTAAGGTTTTCGGCGATTGTTTTAATTGGAAATGAATCTGAGAACTTGATCTCTGTGACTTTGTCTTCTTTTTTCTCTGTTGCCGAAAAGACAGCTTTCATTAAAAGTGCAATCAAAACTGTAGGGATTACACCCAATAGAAAAATCTCCACTGCGTACAAGCGAGCGGCAGAATCGCTTAGTGAAGTGTTGCAAATTCCAACAGCAGGTCCACCTAGGATCATGAAGAAAAAGCCACCGTAAAACAGAATAATCACGCAAAATAGTGGCCAAAAAATAAAGGGGCGACGATTTGAGTTTTTGCGTAGTCTTTTGAGTCGCTCGCGTTCTTGCTCTAGAAGAACACCTTCTAACTCAAGCTCTACTAGCTCTTGCTTGAGCTTTAAATCGGATATTTTAAACGAGATCTCTGACCTTTCGTCATCAGAGTTAAAAGTCTTGTTTTCAATGTCTTTAACTTCCGATTTTATATCGTATTTTTCAGGTCTCATAGAAAGTACCCTAAATTTTTAAGGCGATAGTACAAAGCTTGAGAAGAAACTCCAAATGCTTCACGTAAAATAACAGGGTCTTTTACGTTCTTTCTTTCGACCATCGCTTTAATGGCAATGGCAGGCATTAAAAGATCGGCTGCAAATTGGTTTGCTTCTTTCTCGTGCTCTGGATTTACGGCATACCAATTTGCTTTTGTTGTATCTCTGAGAGAGCTTCCATGCCCTAAACAAAAATGTCCTAACTCATGAGCTATGGTAAAACGTTGACGTTCTTCAGAATCCGTTGCATTTACATGGATAATTCTGTGTTCAGCGTCTAAGCAACCTGATTTAGTGCCCATGTCATTGGATAGATCAATCTTAAGTCCTAATTTTTTTGCAAACTCTTCTGGGGAGATCGGGATTGTAAAATCCCAATATTCCTCTAGGAGAGCTTGAGCAGTAGTTTTACTCTGTGTCATCCTGAGGTTCCTGTAAGAGGTTCTTGAGTGGTTCATTTGAACTAAAAACGATATCCCTTATTTTGGGGTAATAAAATGTGGAAAACCACACATAATTCATTGTTGATATGAATATAAAACAAGTCCAAAATATCAACTAAGTGTGATGTTAATAAAACAACATTTTATGTATGTCCTCTGGATACATCCTGAGAGGGCATATGGTCACGAGGAGATGATGGGCTAACGTTGCGCCAATACGGCAGACCTAAACCGACACAGCAGAATGCTAGCACAGCTGCTGCTACCAAAAGCTACCAAAAAGTACCAAAAATTGCTAAAAATGTCTTGTTTTCTCTAGATTATTTCCTGTAAGTCATGGCTATTTTTTGTGGAAAGAGATCCTAAGGATGCGTATTAGTTGGTAGACGGTTTGTTTTGGATACTCGTTTCGCGATGTAAGTTAGTCTTTTTTGTTTCCACACCTTCACTATGTTGCATTAGCTTCGCGAGGAGACACGAATTTCTTGCGTGAGCTCAATGCCCGGAATGGTGATCGTGCCGCCGGTTGCAGTGACAAATCTCTCGATGGCATGGACATTGATCTCGACGCACTGTGCAAGTTCGGGATGCGTTGCTACATAAACGAGGAAAGCCAGCTCGTCTGTGACCTTTGCTTTCCAAACCTTTGTGGTGCTCAAACCTTTGGTTTTTTCGATTTTCGCAACGGGTTCAGCGGTTACGAGGGCTGCGGCTTCCTGCAGCGCTTCTGCCTGCTCTGGCGTTTCTGCTTCTTTGGCCTTTTCTTCGAGCGCTTTGCGAGTTTGTTGTGCTTCGAGTTCTGCCTTGGCGCGGGCTTCGGCTGCTTCTCGTTCCTTTTGGACCGTGTACTTGGCGATTTCGGACTTGATCTTTCCGATCGAGATCTGGTAATTGTTGGTGACAGGCTTGAAGAGTGCCATCACGTTTTTCTTCGCGGCGTCGAGGGGAGAAGTGATGCTCTTGCGAATTGCTTCGAGTTCTTTGACGCGCTTGCTCATCAGATTCATCTGATCCGTCGCGAACTGGAGGTCCCCATCGTTCATGATTACGATCAGATCAGCGGTGTTCTTGGCAGCCAAACCTTCAGTAGAAAGTTGAATGGGGTCGGGGGTTTTGATAGTCAGTGTCGTGTCAGTGGTCATTGCTTATCTTCCAGTGATAGATGCCCAAAAGGGCGTTGAAGCATGTCTCGTCTTTGATCGATGCGAATTCAAAGACCTTGAAGGCCCCGTCCTCTCGTAGCTGAAGAGCAGCTCGTCTGTATGTGCCGCCGTAGAACTTTTCAGCCAAAGCGGCATAGGCCGCGAGTTGGACTCCAACGTGCTTATGAATCAAAGAGGTCGTCTTGAGATCGATCACCCAAAGTTCGCCGTTGATTCGGACGATTCGATCGAGTGTGCCGGCGTACTTTGAGCATGCGAGTCGATCTTCGATGTGAAGCACTTCCGGTTGCGCCGTCTCCTTCCATTTGACGTAAGCGTCTACGTAGGGACGCCACTCTGCTTCGACGGAACTTTCGTCCAAATCGTTCAAGTCGAGCAGTTCAGTGCATGCGTGGACGGCCGTGCCGAATTCGGCAGCCTTCCGAAGAATGTCGCGATCGATCTCACCGTAGACGTCAGCCGTCAGCGGGCGCAAGATGCGAGACACGCTCGGCACTTGCGCCCCGCCCACTGTGTAGACGTGCTTTGATTCATCAAACGCCGGCCGAGTCACTTGTCCGGGGATGATGATGGAGGTCATTGCGCATCTCCGTCGGCCAGGCTGATGTCTGCTTGCCGTTTTTGGAATGCGTCTCTGATTTCGGCTGAGGATTGCTGCTCAACGGTCAGTCCAGCCCAAATTTTCATCAAATCTTGACGACTTTTTGCCTCGTGGAGCTGGTTGAAGATTTCTTCGCTTCCGTCTGGCTTTTCAGGCAGATCTGGAGCTGATTTTTCAGCCTGTATTTCCGGATCTTCTTGAGTCGGTGCAAGTTTCTCCACCACATCGGTTACATCCTGCTGCGGCACCTCTTCGGTGACCGACTTCTTCCGTCGCGGCATCTTGGGGGCTTCTGCCGGGCGGTCGTGAGCTGAAGTTTCCGTTGCCTGGACCGTGATGACATCTTCCTGCTCTTCTCCGGAACCAATTCCGGAAAGAACATCGGGGAACGCGTCGCGCAACGCGAAAGCTCGGGCGCGCATCTTGAGCATGCGTTTCGGATATTGCTTCCAAGGTCCTTGCTTGTCCCACAGGGTGGCTCGTTTAGCGTCCTCAACGCTAAAAGACCCGATGAATGGGGTTTCAATGCCTTTTCGTGTCACTTGGCAGATGGCCGTTAATCCATCTCCGGATCCTTTCAGTTCTTCCTTGATGCCGTTCATCTGACCACTAGCCATAACGACGGCAAGCATTCCGTCGCCGTACATTGACGGTCTACCGTTGACGACTGCGATGTGCTGGAGACCTTGAACAACCGGGATGCCGAGTGTGTGGCTCCACATCATGGCAACGACGACGTCTTGGGGACGGCCTTGAAATTGCTTCGGGATGAGTTGAGATTTTGAAAGGGTGGTTGCAAGTTGCATTGCGCCTTCGAACGAAGTCGGCGCAGGTAAAAGTTCTTTACCTGACATGAGTGACTCCACAAAAAAAAGCCCGCACGACGGCGGGCTTTGCTGAGAGAAAGGGAAGGGGTTAGAGGAGAGACTGAATGGCCTTTGGAATGATTGCTTTGAGCGTTTCCGCTGTGAGCCCCAGTCCGGTCTGGATGGCGCAGGTCTTTATGGCATTCCAGAGCTTCGGCTGCCTGAGCGCGTTGAGCAGCTCGTGCCCGTGAGCGGTCAGCCGAGGTGCGGAAAGCAGTGCTACCTTGGCACTTCCGAGAGCTGGAATAAATGACACGCCGTCAATCGCGCCGATCTCGAGAAGAATCTTGAGATGCCCGTCAATCACGAAGCGAAGGGCTGCCTTTCGGTCGCCGGCTAGGTTGTCCGGAACGAACTGATCTTCGAGCCATCGGGCATCGTCGAGAGCCTCTTTCTCGAAAGAGGGCAGACGCTCTTCCTCAATGGCCGTCATCAGTTCCTGCAACAGATTCCAGTTTTGTCTCATCGAAACTCCTCAAGTATTTCTCTGAGGAGTACGGCTCCGCCAGTCAACACACTCGATAGGAGCGAGCATGCCGACAAAAGAGTTTTACGAAGCCTCTGAGAAGTTGAAGCGAATCCTTGGAAATACGCGATGCCCGATGTGTGGCAATAATCAGTTTGCTATTGCCGAGGGATATACAACGATTCCGATTCAGAGGTCGTTGAATGAATTCCAAATTGGAGGCCCGTCAATTCCCAGCGTCTCGGTGATTTGCACCAGGTGCGGTCATGTCAGTCAACATGAACTAAGGTCATCGTTGCGGAATTTTGAATCTCAAAACGAATACGGCTATAA
>OOIG01001705.1_pt1 | contig 15894 bp, 16 predicted proteins | sample 1692091 | NCBI WGS metagenome assembly OOIG01 (sample SAMN06348188, study PRJEB24527) | human gut metagenome | biome: human gut; feature: ankylosing spondylitis patient; material: feces | host: Homo sapiens | place: China | collected 2015-10 | reverse complement strand
ATGGTCGAGGTTGTGACCGGCGGCGCGGGCGCTTTATGCCGCGACGCGCGCTTGACAGACGAAACGGTATACTGTTTTCCGTTGACCGCATTCACCACGGCCATGGCTTCCGCCTCGGAATTCAGCCGGACCTTCCCGGAAGCGTCCCCCCAGAAATGAACGGGGATCGCCTTTCCCGCCGTGTGCAGAACCGCATCGATCGTCCAGTATTCGACCGGAATGAACGCACGGATCTCTTCCTCGCGCTCCACGATGATGCGGGTTGCAACCGACTGCACCCGTCCCGCGCTCAGACCGCTCTTGACATTCTTCCAGAGCAGCGGGCTGAGTTTGTAACCGACGATGCGGTCGAGAATCCGACGGGTCTGCTGCGAGTTGACCAGATTCATATCGATGGTTCGCGGCGCTTTGATTGCCGCTTTGACCGCCGTTTTGGTCACCTCGTTGAAGCAGATGCGTTGGGTCTGCTCCACGGGAATGCCGAGCGTTGCCGCCAGATGCCACGAGATGGCTTCTCCTTCGCGGTCAGGGTCGGTTGCGAGAAAGACTTTGTTTGCCGCTTTCGCTTCCTTGCGGATTTCCTTGATGAGGTCGCCTTTGCCGCGGATGCTGATATAATGCGCTTCAAAGCCGTTTTCGATATCCACGCCGAGCGAGCTTTTCGGTAAGTCTCTGACATGACCGATCGACGCGATGACTTTATAGTTACTGCCGAGATACCCCTTGATGGTCGTTGCCTTCGACGGGGACTCCACGATTACCAGATTACTTGCCATGTTCTTTGTTTCCTTTTCAGATTTTTCGGTACAACCCGCCGGGTTGCTTTGCAACGCATCCGCGCAGTTCGAGCAGGGTCAGCTCCGAGAGCGCCTGCCCGTAGGAGACTTCCGCGTCCACCAGTTCGTCCAGCGAGACCGCTTTCCCCGCCTCCGTGAGTTTTGCCATCAGGATTTTTCCGACGGCGGAAAGCCCCTCCGGCAGATCTGTCTGCGGAATCGGCTTCCGGTTTGCCGCCTCCGGGGCGGTTTTCGCCGCCTCGCGCGGCTTCGGCTTTTCGGGAATTACCTTTACACGCGCGCCGATGGGTGCGGTGTCCGACACACCGTCCTGCCGCTTCAGAATCACCGTCCGACCGTCGAGCACGCCGTACCGCTCAAGCGCGGCGGTATCGACCGCCGAATGCGCTTCCGCACGGCGGAGCAAATCCGGGCGCAGACGATCCGCGAACGAGTAGAGGTAACGGTTCAGAATATCCTCGGTGCAAGAGGCAAAATGCGCACCGTCCCGCAACAGGCTCTCCGCGCCCGCTTCCCCGATTCCCTCAGCGCCCGACGGAATCGCAAAGACCTCTTTTCCCTGCAGAACCGCTTCCTTCGCGGTAATCAGCGACCCGCTTCCGAGTCCCGCCTCCACAACCACAACGCCCTGCGACAGCGCGCTGATGAGGCGGTTGCGAACCGGGAAGTGGTAGGAAATCGGGCGCGATCCGGGCGGATATTCCGAGAGAAGCAGTCCATGCCGCCCGATTGCCGTCATCAACGGCGCGTGCTGGGTCGGATAAGCTCTGTCCAAGCCGCATCCGAGCACCGCAATCGGAAATCCGCCCGCTTCGAGCGTTGCCGCCGCGCAAACGCCGTCGATTCCCGCCGCCATTCCGCTGATAACCGTCATGCCGACCGCCGACAGCTCATAGGCTATTTTATACGCGGTGCGCATTCCGTATGCACTCATTCTGCGCGTGCCGACCATCGCAATCCCGGGGATGCGGTCAAGTTTCGGAATCGTCCCGGCGCAATAGAGCAGAAGCGGCGGGTTCTTGATCTCGCGCAAAAGCTGTGGGTAAAGCGGCGAAGAAAAAGTCAGAATCCCGATATTCATCTGCTCGCAGGTCTCTGCAATCCGCGTGGCTTCCCGCAGGTCTTTGTTCGACAGCGCAACTTTGATCCGCTCGGGAACGCAGGTCAGGCGGTCGAGTTCCTCCGCCGGAGCGGAAAAGATGTTGTACGGCGTATCGTACATTCCCAGCAGGGTTCGGAACTCCCCGTTCCCCGCGCCGAACGCTTCGGCAAGCCAGATCCAGAACAGGGATTCATCGCTTTTCATTCCGTTATGTCCTCCGTCCCGTTTTCTTCGCGAATTCCCACATCAGAACCGACGCGGCAACCGCGGCATTCAGAGATTCCGCGCGCCCGCTCATCGGGATGAACACCCGCTCGTCCGCCGCATCCAACACCGCCGCCGACAGCCCGTGCCCCTCGTTTCCGATGACCACACAGTCCCCGGCGTGCACATCGAATTCGCCCAGTCTCTGCGCCCGTTCGTCGAGCGCCGCCGCAAACACGCGCCTGCCGTTTGCCCGCAACTGCCCGATCACCCCACGCAGGTCGCCTACGCGGTCTACCGTCTGACCGAACAGCGTTCCCATGGAGGCGCGAACCGCCTTTGCGTTGTAAACATCGGCGCAGTCCTCGCTGAGAATCAGGCGATCCACGCCGAACGCCGCCGCGCTGCGGATGATCGCCCCCACGTTTGCGGGATCTCTGACCGATTCGAGCAGAACAACCGTCTCTCCCGTACCCGGAATTTTTCCGTCACTATATATTGTAGCGATTTTTTTGCATTTGTCAAGATATTTCGCAACACATATCACGCCCTCGGGCGATTTTTCTTCGGAAATTTTGTCAAACACCCCGTCAGACAGGGTCAGAACCCGTTCCGCACAGACAGAAACAGACCGCCCGGTCTCCTGCGCAAGTCGCTCCCGAACCGTTCCCGCATTGCTTTCCCGCAGGAGTATCAACGGCATGGAAAGCCCGTTCCGTACCGCTTCCGCCGCCAACTTGACGCCGTCAAAACGGAAGCAACCGCTCCCCTCGCGCGCCCGACGGTCGGTCAGTTTTCCGACCTCAACAACCGTTCGGTTCTGTCTGGATGTGATGACTTCTGAGGCTTCTTCCATGTTTTTCTCCCCCCTTCGACGTGATTTTCGGCTCTTTTCGAACCGCTCTATCTACGACAAAAACCCGATGATATCATCGGGTTTTTGTGTTGCAAAAGCTTAAAGAGCCGCTTTTGCCTGAGCGGCGAGTGCCGCGAACGCTTCCTTATCGGAAACTGCGATCTCAGCCAGCATCTTGCGGTTGAGGTCAACGCCCGCCTTCTTCAGACCGTGCATCAGCGTGGAGTAGTTCATGCCGTTCATCTTCGCCTCTGCGGAGATTCTGGTGATCCAGAGAGAACGGAAGTCTCTCTTCTTCATCTTTCTGCCCGCAAATGCGTAGTTGCCGCTCTTCATGACGGCTTCCTTCGCCATCTTGAAGTGCTTCGACTTTGCGCCCCAGTATCCCTTCGCCGCCTTCAGCGTTGCTTTTCTTCTCTTGCGCGTCATCAGCGCACCCTTGATTCTTGCCATTTTTCAATTCCTCCGTTTCGACTTACTTAACCAATGCCTTGATGTTGTCCGCCATCTGTCCCTGCACCATCACGCTCGAACGCAGATGTCTGATGCGCTTCGCGCTCTTCTGACCGGTCTTATGCCGATGCGAGCTGTGGAACATTTTTACCTTGCCGTTAGCTGTAACGGAGAATCTTTTGGCAGAAGCCTTATGCGTCTTGATCTTTCCCATTTTGAAAACTCCTTTTCTTCTGTTTCCGTCCCCGACGGAAGCTGATTTCATACAATTCCGCGCCGCGGCGCGGAGAGAATGAACATTCCGACTGTCTTATTTTGCCTTGACGGGCGAGATAATCATACTCAGAAACCGTCCGTCCTGCACCGGCGCTTTATCAACCGTGCCGCAGTCTGCGCAGGCAGCCTGAAATCTGCCCAGCACCTCGCGCCCGATTTCGGTATGGCTCATTTCGCGACCCTTGAACTTCATCACGACCCGAACCTTGTTCCCGTCTCCGAGAAAGCGTTGCGCGTGTCTGACCTTGGTCTCGAAGTCGTGCGTATCGATCCGGCAGGAAAGCTGAATTTCCTTCAGTTCCACCGTCGTCTGCTTCTTCCGCGCTTCCTTTTCGCGCTTGTCGCGCTCGAAGCAGAACTTTCCGTAGTCCATGATCTTACACACGGGCGGGACAGCCTGAGCAGACATCATGACCAGATCCATACCGCGGTCGTAAGCCTGTTCGAGAGCGCGCGACGCACTCATGATACCAAGCGTTTCTCCGGCAGGACCGATCAGACGGACTTCCTTCGCAGTGATCTCCTCATTGAGCAGGGTCTCTTTTTCTTTCGCGCTAATGGTGCAACACCTCCATGCAAAAAATAAGCCGTACAAAGACCGGAGTCTCCGCACGGACTTCTCCCGCGCACTGCGGGAAATGCACCTATCAACCCACGGTCACAACCGGTGCCGGGGTGAGAGCGGAGCGCTCTGCTTTGTTTTACCTGTATATCATACCACACAACCGCCCGTTTGTCAAGAGGTTTTCGAAAAAAACTCCGATTTTTCTTTTTCCGCCCTTTTCCCTGTTCTTTCGGCAATCCTGATTTTTCCTTTTCTTGTATTTCCGGGGATTCCGGTTGAGTACGACACGGATGTCTATCGGGAAAAGCAACAAAAAAGCACGCCGAAACGGTCGGAAAATTCTCCCATGTATGCTTTTACACAAAAATTCGTGCTGAAGTTTGTCAGAATTCCTAATTTACAAAACGGTCGATTTGCGGTATAATAGTTATGCTGTCAGCAATAGCCGACAGGTTCCCTTTGTTGCACACTGCAAGCTCCGTTTTCTGCGAAATGTCAAGCTTATGACATCCCTGCGCGGATTCGGTTCGTCGGTGTGCAATTTTATTTTCTTATTTTACATCATAATTCAATTTTCGAAGGAAGAAAAAATGCGTTTGCACGGACTTTTTTCGCAAAACCTATGGAAATCCGGAGGAAGTTGTGGTATAATATAATATATTTGATGTTATGTTACCCGAAAGGATGCGAAATGTCCTCATTTATCGAAACCGCTGAACAGCTCACGCTCCCCGTCGTTGCCCTGCACGGCGCGGTGTGCTATCCGTCCCTGCCCGTCAACTTCGAGGCTTGCGACGACGCCTCCGCCGCGGCTCTGCGCCAATCGGCGGCAAAGGGCGGAATGCTTTTTCTGGTGTGCACTTCGGAAACCGTTCCCGCAAGCGTCACACCCGAACTTTCCCAATTCTATAAAGTCGGAACGGTTGCCCGGATCAAGCAGATGCTCCGCACGCCCGAGGGAGTAACCCGCGTCATTGCGGAAGGCGTCTCCCGTGCGGTTGTGACCGAATACCGCAAAAACGCCGATATCATCGAAGCGACTCTGGTCTGCAAAAGCGTCGCGATCAGCGAAAAGAATGCGCGGACGGAAGGCTATGTACGCGAACTTCTGGACGCGCTGGACGAAAACCTCAACTACCTCCCCGCAGGCTCTGACGACCTGATGTCAACCGCCGAGGGAATCGACGATCCGGGACTTCTTGCCGATTTCATTGCGGCAGGCGTTCTCTCCCGCCCCGCCGACCGGCAGGCGGTTCTGGAATGCTTCGATCCGATGGTTCGCGCCGAGCGCCTGTTGCTGATTCTCGCGCAGGAATCGGTCATTCTCGAAGAGGAATCCCGCCTGCGCCGCAAGGTCAACGCGCGGATGAACCGCAACCAACGCGAGTACTATCTGCGCGAGCAGATCAAAGTCATCGAAGAGGAACTCGGCGAAGGCTCCGACTACGAGGAGTACACCGCGAGGATCAAAAAAGCGGGACTGCCGGAAGAAGTCGAAAAGAAGCTGACAAAGGAGACCGAGCGGCTCTCCAAAGCCCCCTTCGGCTCTGCCGAGGCAACCGTCATCGCAAACTATCTGGATGTCTGCCTTGACATTCCGTGGACAAAAGCCACCAAGGATCGTTTGCAGTTCACCGCCGTACAGAAGGCGTTGGACGCGGATCACTACGGGTTGGAAAAGGTCAAGGAACGCATTGTCGAATACATCGCCGCCAAGCAGCAAAGTCCCGAATTGCGAGGGCAGATTCTCTGTCTGGTCGGACCTCCAGGAGTCGGAAAGACCTCGGTCGCCGCGTCGGTCGCACGGGCGCTCAACCGCAAATACGTCCGCATTTCTCTGGGCGGTGTGCGGGACGAAGCGGATATCCGCGGACACCGCAAGACCTATATCGGCGCAATGCCGGGGCGGATTATCAACGCGCTGACGCAGGCGGGCGTGCGCAATCCCCTGATCCTTCTGGACGAAATCGACAAAATGAGCCGCGACGGTCACGGTGACCCGACCTCCGCCATGTTGGAGGTACTGGACAGCGAGCAGAACAAGAGCTTTCGCGACCATTTCGTCGAGTTGCCCTTCGACCTCTCCGACTGTATGTTTATCGCAACGGCAAACGACCTCGGCTCTATCCCCCGCCCGCTGATCGACCGAATGGAGATCATCGAACTGGGCATCTATACCAAGCGGGAGAAGTTGGAGATTGCGAAGTCTCACCTGATTCCGAAGCAGCTGACGCGGCACAACCTGCAAAAGCGGGTTTTGAAGTTCACCGACGCGGCAATTCTTGAAATCATCGACTATTACACCCACGAGGCGGGCGTGCGCAATCTGGAACGGACGGTTGCAAAGATCTGCCGCAAGGCGATCCGGAAACTTCTTTCCGATCCGGAAATCAAGCACATCACCGTCGATGTACCGGATATCAAGGACTACCTCGGCGCGCGTAAACTGCTGCCGGAAACGGTGGACAGCAAGGACGAGGTGGGATGCGTCAACGGTCTGGCATACACCGAACTCGGCGGAACGCTGCTCCGCGTGGAGGTTGCCGTTCCCGAGGGCACAGGCAAGATCGAAACGACCGGTTCGCTCGGAGACGTGATGAAGGAATCGGCGCACATCGCGGTCAGCTATGTGCGGACGGTTGCAAAGCAATACGGCATTCCGACCGACTTCTATAAAACGAGAGACATTCATATTCACTTCCCCGACGGCGCAACCCCGAAAGACGGTCCTTCCGCAGGCGTGACGATGGTCACGGCACTGGTCAGCGCCCTTTCGGGCAGAGCGGTTCGCCATGATGTCGCCATGACCGGCGAAATCAGCCTGCGCGGAAAAGTTCTGCCGATCGGCGGACTGAAGGAAAAGACCATGGCGGCATACTCCGCAGGGGCGAAAACCGTGCTGATTCCCGCCGAAAATCTGCGCGACATGGAAGATCTCGATCCGATGGCGCGCGAAGGGCTGGTCTTTGTCCCCTGCCGCACGGCAGAGGAAGTCCTGCAAAACGCACTGGTTCCCGAATCCGGGACAGCCAAGGAGACGGTCGCCGCAGGGATTTACGTCCCGACCGCACAGCCCGCTCCGCAACTGCATTTTTCACAGAATTGAGGAATTCCCATGTCGATCAACCTCAACAAAACAACCCTGCGCGTCAGCGCGGGGACTCCCCGGCAATTTCCCGCCGACCCGATTCCGCAGGTCGCCTTTTCGGGGCGTTCCAATGTCGGAAAAAGTTCGCTGATCAACTGCCTGCTCGGGCGCAAATCGCTCGCGCGGGTCAGTTCCGCGCCGGGAAAAACAGTGACCGTCAACTTCTACGACCTTGACGGCAAACTGTTCTTCGTCGACCTGCCCGGTTACGGCTTTGCAAAGCGCCGCCCCGAAGAGAAAGCGCAGTGGTCGGCTCTGACCGACGGCTATTTTACCAACAACAAAAACGCGGATCTCGTGAAACTGGTGGTTCAGCTTCTCGACAGCCGCGTGGGACCGACAAAAGACGATGAAATGATGCTCGGATATCTGCGCGAAACGGGAACACCGTTCGTGGTGGTCGCAACCAAAGCCGACAAGCTGAACGCGACCGAGCGCCGCGCGTCCGAAGCGCTCCTGCACAGCCATCCCGCGATTCCGACCGACACGCCGATCCTCTTCACGTCTTCCGAAAAAGGAGAAGGCAGAACCGATCTCTGGCGACTGATTTCGGATCGCACGGGCGTAAAACCGTAGGCTGTTAAGCTGTTAATCTCAAACGAAAGGATTTCTGCGAATGCTCTTTTCGATTCTTCGCAGCGGTGATCCGCTCGCGGCGTTCCTGTCCCTGCTTCTCACGCTCCCCATTATGCTTCTGGCGCTCTCGCTCCACGAGACCGCGCACGGTTGGGTCGCGTGGCGTTGCGGCGACCCAACGGCACGCAATCTCGGGCGGCTGACGCTGAACCCCCTGAAGCATATTGACCCGATGGGTCTGATTTTCCTGATGATCTTCGGCTACGGTTGGGCAAAGCCCGTGCCGATCAACACCCGCTATTTCCGCAAGCCCAAGCGCGACATGGCGCTGACTGCGGCGGCAGGTCCTGCGGCAAACCTCTTGCTCGGGCTTATCAACGCGGTGCTGTACGGACTGTTCTGGGGACTGTTCAAAGCGCAAGCCTATCTCGGGCTGACGGGAATGCTGCTCACCTTTCTTCTGATTCTTGCCGATACTTTCTTCTACGCGGCGGCGATCAACTTCATGTTCATGCTCTTCAATCTGATTCCGATTCCGCCGTTTGACGGTTCGCGCATTGCGTTGGCATTCCTGCCCGACCGCATCTATTTCGGCATCATGCGCTACGAGCGGCAGATCATGTTCGGATTGCTGATCGTGATGTTGGTGCTCTCCAATTTCGGCTACTCCCCCATCGGCTATGTTGCAACCAAGTTGCCGAATCTGATCGGAAACCCGATCGCACAGGGCATTGTCAATCTGTTAGTCTGATTTTCTCCGAGGTACACACATGGAAAGCGTCACATACAGACTGGAGCAGTTCGACTTCGAGGGACCACTGGATCTCTTGCTCGCGCTGATTCAGAAAAACAAAGTGAATATCACCGACATTCCGATCTCTCTGATCTGTGACCAGTACCTCGCTTACATTGAAGCGGCGCAGGATCTGAACATGGAGCTGACGGGCGATTTCATCGTCATGGCAAGCGAGTTGGTTCGCATCAAGAGCAAAATGTTGCTCCCCCGTCCGCAGGAAGAGGAAAAAGATCCGCGCATGGATCTGCAGGAAGCCCTGCGGCGCTATCAGCAGGCAAAGGAAGCCGCCGAGAAAATGGCGGCGCTTTACAAGGTCTACAGCGGGCGGATGGTCAAGGACACCGATGAAGTGACGGTTGACACCACCTATGTTGCCGACCAACAGGTTACAAGCCTGTGCCTTGCGGTTCGCCGCATCATTGCCGCCAACGAGAGCCGACCGAAGGCGGAAAAGGCAGTTTTTGCGCCGATGATCGCAGCGCCGATCGTCCCCGTGGAAATCAAGATCGTCGGCATTCTCCACCACATGGAGAAGAAAAAGGAAACGAGCATGAAGGAATTGCTCTCGGACGCCGTCTCGCTTCCCGATCTGATTGCCATTTTCCTCGGCATTCTGGAACTGGTGAAGGTGCGCAGAATTCTGATCGACGATGGCGAGTACCTCGACGCGGTGCACGGAACAAACACCTGCTTCTCGGTCAACGAAAAAACACCTGAGGAAGAGGAAGAAGAGCGCAAAAAGAGCCCGTCTCTGGCACTCTCCAAAGATCCGATTCCCCTCTCTTCCAAAGCGGAAATGCACCGCGAACAGCGCCGCATCATCCGCGAGCGGAAACTCGAGGAAAAGAAGCGGTTGCGGGCGGAAGAACGCGCCAGACGCGCCGAGGAACGCAGGCTTGCCGCAGAGGAAGCCGCAAGGCTCGGAGAGAACGCGGACGACCTGTTGCCGCGTGAGGAAGCGCTCCCCGCCGACGACAGCGACCTTGACGCGGAAGAACGCGTGGAGGCAATGCTGGAAGATCGCCTTTCCGAAGAGGACGAGGATATGCTCGACGACCTCGGGTTGGATATGAACGAGATTGTCGATCATATGGCAAAGGAAGCAGTCCGCATGGATCGCGACAAGCATACCGAGGAGGGACAGTAATATATTATGGAAGAAAAAAAGCAGACCGAACCGGTGCTCGAACCGCTTGGCAGCGCGCAGGAGGTTGAGCAGGCAATTGAAGCCATCCTCTTCGCGGCGGGTCATCCGATGCGCTACGACAAGTTGGCGGAGGTGCTTTCCCTGACGGTCAAGGACGTGCGCGCAATGGTGCGGGAGATCGGGAAGAAATTCGAAGCCGAGGACACCTTCCACGGAATTCAGCTTCTGCAATACCCCACCGCCTGCCAACTGGCAACCAAGGAAAAGTACGCCCCCTACATCCGCGAAGCGCTCGGCATCCGCCGGGGCGGAAACCTTTCCGCTTCCACGATGGAAGCGTTGGCGGTGGTCGCCTACAATCAGCCCGTAACGCGAACCTTTGTGGACGATGTGCGCGGCGTGGACAGTTCCTATGCGGTCACCTCTCTGATCGACAAGGGGCTGATCGAAGCCGCCGGGCGACTGGAAGCCCCGGGACGACCGATGCTCTATGTTACAACCGATAAATTCCTGCGGGTGTTCGGCATCAACTCTCTGGACGAGTTGCCGCAGACCGAAGCGCTCAGCGTCTCGGCGGCGGCGCAAAGTCAGGCGGAAAACGCCGAACAGATCGAAATGGATCTCGGAAGCGAGAATCTGCCCGACAGCGACGAACCGCTTTCCCCCGACGCACAGGACTACCGTCCCGTTGAGGAGGACGACGACGGCAATGTGATTTTTGAGGACGGAAACGCCGACGGCGACCGTCCGGAAGGAGCGTGATGGCATGAGCGGATGGTTGATCGCACTGATTGCGGTCGGCGGTGTTCTTCTGTTGCTTCTCCTGCTTCTGCTGTTCGGCATGGCGCGCCTGCGCGTGACCTGCCGCGAGGACGTATGGGTCAGCCTGCGGGTTCTCGGATTGCGTTTCCGCCTGTACCCGCGCGATGACGGATCGGTCGAGCCGAAACGCTTCTGCCGGAATCCGAACCGGGCACTGGCGCGCGAGTTGCGGCGACAGAAAAAAGCAATCAGGCGGGCAGAAAAAAAGCGGTTGAAGAAGCAGAAAAAAGCGGCTGAAACCGCGAATCGCCCAAAGCCCAACCTGCCGGAGAATCTTTCGATGATCCTTGCCCTGCTCAAGGACTTCTACCGCGTGGCAAACGGGAAGCTCCGTCTCCGCACCCTGCGGATGCAGATTGTGGTGGCAACCGACAACGCGGCGCAGACCGCGCTGATCTGGGGCAGCGTCACCGCAAGCGCGTCTCTTCTCCTGAACTGGATGGACGAACATTTCCTCCCGATCGAGCACTACCGCGGCGAGGTGGACATCCGCCCGGATTTTGCAGGCGGTGACGCGGGCGCGGACATTGATCTTGTGCTGTCGGTTCGCCTGTGGTCGGCTCTGCGCATCGCAATGGCAATGCGGGGGCACTACACCGAGGAAAAGGAAAAAGCACAGAAGAAAGCAATCCGTCGAATCCGGCGCAAAGCCGAACGGAAAGCCAAAAAAGCCAATCAAAAATCATCTCAGATGTGAAAGGATACAATTATCATGGAAAACGAAAGCTCTATCAAGCAGATGATCCACAATTCTATGCAACAGATCCGCGAAATCATGGACGCGGACACCGTAACGGGTCAGCCGATCAAACTTGACAACGGCGTTACCATCATCCCCTTCTCCAAAGTCTCGCTCGGCTTCGCGTCTGGCGGTCTGGATCTCCCCGCAAAGCAGGAAAAGATGCGCAAGAACTTCGGCGGCGCGGGCGGAACGGGTGTGACCGTTAACCCCATCGGCTTCCTTGTCACCTATCCGGACGGCAAAGTGGAAATGCTTCCGGTTACAGGTCCTGAAGAGGTCGGTCCGCTGGAACAGATTGCGGAAATTCTCAACCGTGCGCCTGAGGTGGTCGGCAAACTCAAGGAACTGTTTGACGACGTAGACGCCGCGCGCAACGAAAACTGATTCCGCAAGACATAAAACGAACTCCGGAAAAATATACATGAATGAATCAGTATGTTTTTCCGGAGGTTTTATCATGTGCAAAAAAGTCCTTGCCGTTCTGCTTGTCATGACCCTGTCTCTCTCCCTTTTCCCGCTTTCCGTCGCGGCGGAGCAGACCGGAAACGTCAGCCCGCCAACCGTTTCGGCGGAAAGCGCGGTGCTGATGGATGCCGGGCACGGCCTTGTGTGCTATGAAAAGAATGCAGACAAGCGACTCCCGATGGCAAGCACAACCAAGATCATGACCGCACTGACGGCGCTTGCAAATGCCGAACCGGATCGCGTGATCTGCATACCGCGCGAAGCGGTTGGCGTGGAAGGTTCTTCGGTCTACCTTGCCGAGGGCGAGAAACTGACGCTTTGCGACCTGCTGTATGCCCTGCTGTTGCAGTCGGCAAACGACGCCGCGGCAGCAATCGCCATCGACATCGGCGGGAGCATTGCGGGTTTTGCCGACCTCATGAACGCCGAGGCGGAAAAGTTGGGACTGACCGACACGCATTTCTGCAACCCGCACGGTCTGGATAACGAGGAACACTACACCACGGCGCGCGAACTGGCAACCGTCACCCGCGCGGCGCTTGCCGACCCGCTGATCCGCAAAATCGTGGGAACGGTCAAGGCAACGATCCCGCAGGGTGACAATCCCGACGCGCGCCTGCTCGTCAACCACAACCGCCTTCTGCGATCCTACAGCGGCGCAATCGGGGTCAAAACCGGCTTTACCAAACGGAGCGGGCGCTGTCTGGTCTCCGCCGCCGAGCGGAACGGGGTCACGCTCATTGCCGTAACGCTGAATGCACCCGACGATTGGCGCGACCATGCCGCCATGCTGGACTACGGCTTTACACGCTATCGAAGCGTCACGCTGTGCGGCACGGGAGACCGCGCCTGCGACCTGCCCGTTACGGGCGGAACGGTAGATTCGGTTGCCCTGCGCTATGCCGCCGACCTGACCGTCGCACTTCCGATCGGTCACGCGCCGCTGAACTGTACCATCGAAGCCCCGCACTTTCTCTATGCCCCCGTCCCCCCCGACCGGGAGGTTGGCTATGCCGTTTTCACCTGCGACCTCGACGGTGACGGCAAACAGGAGGAAATCGGGCGCGTCCCGCTTGTCACGGGAGAAAAAGCAGACCGCAAACCGTTGCAAAAACGCGGCTTTTTCGCGTGGCTCTGCGGAATTTTCAAAAGAAACAAATAGGAATGAAACCATGACGGAAGACATCAGACTGCAAAAATATTTTTCGGACTGCGGCGTCCTTTCCCGTCGCGCCGCCGAGGCGGAAATCCTCGCGGGGCACGTGCGAGTCAACGGATGCCGCGCCGTCCTCGGGGATCGCGTGATTCCCGGGACTGACCGCGTGGAGTGGAACGGCAAGCCCATTCTCCCCCGCGCGGACAAGCCCTACCGCTATATCCTTCTCAATAAACCGCGCGGCTATGTCTGCACGGCAAAGGACGAAAAGGGACGGCGGAACGTGACCGAGCTGGTTCGGATCACCGATACCCGCCTCTACCCCGTCGGGCGGCTCGATATGGATTCGGACGGACTTCTGCTCCTGACCGACGACGGCGCGTTCGCCAATCACCTGACCCACCCGCGCCATGAAATCGCCAAACGCTACCGCGTGACCGTCTCCCCAGCCCCCACCAACGCGCAACTGGAAGCCCTCCGCGCCCCTATGGTACTGGACGGCTACCGCCTGCTCCCCGTCGGCGTGCGCCGCCTTGACAACGCCGTTTTGGAAATGGAACTGCACGAGGGCAGAAACCGACAGATCCGACGGATGTGCGAAGCCGTCGGTCTGCGCGTGACCGAGCTGACCCGCATCGCCATCGGTTCTCTTACCCTGACAGACCTCCCCACCGGAAAGTGGCGCGACCTGACCCCCGAAGAGGTTCAATATTTGGTGCAGGAGAAAGACTGACGCGAACCTACTCGTTGCAAGGTTACATTCAACCGATACGGAACGACACACAGTTCGTTCCGCTTCAGTCATTAACTAACTTGAACTTTTTCTATCCGGTAGCGGAGAGAGCACAAGCCTTAGCAGCCGGAACTTGTAGCATGGAACATGGCTACACCAAAATTTGTACGACCAAAGAAAGGGGCAAAATCCCCTTCGTTAAAGTTCTTGAAAGTCTTGAAATTGGATTGCAAGCAATCCAATTTTAACTTCATTTCAAGAAGTTTTCAAGTGGGGTGCGGGGCAAAGCCCCGCGACCTTACCCGGAAAGGAAACAACGCTTGAAAATCGGCAATATCACCCTGCGACACGGCATCTGCCTCGCACCGCTCGCAGGGGTCAGCGACCGCCCGTTCAGACGGGTCGCAAGGGAATTCGGGGCAGAGTATACCGTCAGCGAAATGGTCTCGGCAAAAGCACTGTGCTACGAGCAGAATTGCCGCAGAGCACCAATCGGAAACCGCGTCCGTACCGCTCCGTTGGCAGCAGTCATGAGGGATGAATACCCCATGGCAGTCCAGCTGTTCGGCGCAGAGCCCGACTTCGTTGCCCGTGCCGCCGCTATGCTTGAGAGTGGGGAGTACCTCGGCGCCTGCGGCGAAATTCCGCCAGCCGCAATCGATATCAATATGGGGTGTCCGATGGTCAAAATCGTCGGGAACGGGGAGGGGAGCGCCCTCATGCGTGACCCCGAACGCGCGGCGGAAATCGTCCGCGCCACCGTGAAAGCGGTCAAATTGCCCGTCACCGTGAAAATGCGCGCGGGCTGGGATGCAGAGCATATCAACGCGGTCGAACTGGCAAAACGCGTTGAGGAAGCGGGCGCGGCGGCAGTCTGTGTCCACGGCAGAACCCGACAGCAGATGTATGCCCCGACAGCGGATTGGGAGATCATCCGACAGGTTAAGGAAGCGGTCAAAATCCCCGTGATCGGAAACGGCGATATCTTCTCCGCCGCAGACGCAATCCGAATGCGCGAGCAGACCGGTTGCGACGGCGTGATGATCGCGCGCGGCGCACAGGGGAATCCGTGGATTTTCCGGGAGCTGACCTGCGCGCTGGAAGGAAAGCCTTATACCCCGCCCTCGGTTTCCGAACGCCTTAAAACCGCTTACCGGCACGCAGAGGCAATGGTGCGGGAGCACGGGGAAAAAATCGGCATCGCCGAATCGCGCAAGCATATGGCGTGGTACGTGCACGGAATGCGCGGCGCGGCGGCGGTCAGGGGACAGCTTATGCAGGTGGGTTGCCTTGACGATATCAAACGGATTTTTGCCGCACTGGAGAAAGAGAACGGAGCGGAATGATGGAATTCCTGATCTTTTCGGACGCACACGGGCGCAACGGAGGCATCCGCGAGGCGCTGGCGAGACAGCCGCGACAACCGGACGGCGTGATCTTTCTCGGCGATGGTCTGCGGCAACTGGATCGCGCCATGTTCACCCCAACGCCGCTGTTCTGTGTGCGTGGAAACTGCGATTTTGCCGTGTCGCAGTGGGAGGATGCCCCCGAGGAACAGCTTCTGCACTTTGAAGGGCATACCCTGCTTCTCACGCACGGCGCGCGGTACGGCGTGAAGAGCGGAACGGGACTGCTTGAGACCGCCGCGGCGCAAAAGGGCGCGGACGTGGTTCTCTTCGGGCATACCCATGAGCCGTACCTGCATACCGTCGCGGCGGGCGAACGGGTGGGCGAGAGAACGCTTTCCCGCCCCATGACGTTGTTCAATCCCGGCAGTATCGGCTACGGCGGAAGTTTCGGGCATCTGCTCCTGACGGGGGAGACGGTTCTGCTGTCCTTCGGTTCGGTTTTTGAATAAAAAAGCCGCAGATACACGCGGTATCTGCGGCTTGCTTTCGGAGCGATCAGACGGTAGCAGTGCCTTCGGCTTCTTTCGCCTCGGCGGCTTCCTGTGCCTGCTCGGCTTCCTGCTGAGCCAGTGCGGCTTCGTATGCTTCAACAACAGCGGACTCCAACACCCCACGGAACTGTGCATTGATGGGATGTACGATATCCC